>Ga0163144_10019570_pt1 | contig 13608 bp, 6 predicted proteins | sample OliLak19BULKMAT1_FD_123175 | JGI IMG/M metagenome (GOLD analysis project Ga0163144, IMG submission 123175) | Freshwater microbial mat bacterial communities from Lake Vanda, McMurdo Dry Valleys, Antarctica - Oligotrophic Lake LV.19.BULKMAT1 | ecosystem: Environmental > Aquatic > Freshwater > Lake... | reverse complement strand
GTTGTCGTAAAATGGACAGGTGCCACTTCAGGCAAATTAATGCTGCGTGAAACAAGTCAGTATGGCTGCAAAGGAGATTGGAAAGAATATACCGTTTCAATCAACTTGAGCCCACCATTGCCTTTAATTGTGGGACCAGATACCGTTTGTTTTAATAGCAATGCCGTTGTTTACGCCATTTCGAATTTTAGTTCAGGCATCACCTCAAATTGGGCAGTAAAAATAGGAACGATAGATGTCAATACTAATAACGCAATTTCAGTTTCTTGGCCTACTTTAGGAAATCAAATTATTAAAGTTTTTACAACCAATTCTAATGGCTGTAAAAGCGATACTGCCTTTAAAAAAGTGAATGTAAGAAAGCCTTCACCCAATGTTCTTGGTCCGAAAGCCGTTTGTCCAAATTCAAAACAAATAGAATATAAGGTAACAGGCATATTTGGATCATCGTTTAATTGGTCAGTTCAAGGTGGCGGCATCGCTTCAGGTATAAATAAGAGCAATGTATTTATTGATTGGGGAAATCAAGGAACAGGTATACTAACTGTTACTGAAATTGATCGTTTTGGATGTAAAAGTAATCCTATTTCACTCAATGTCAATAAAACCTATATTTTAGATGCAGAAAATCCTAAAGGTGCAAATTCGGTGTGCGAGTTTACAAAGAATGAACCATATTATGTGTTCAACGCAAATGGAACCACCTATCAATGGACAATAACTGGAGGACTTCTTCAACTTCCTGGAGATATGGATATCGTTAAGGTTGATTGGGGAAAGGCTGGTAATGGCATTGTTTCGGTTGTTAAAACGGCATACGATTCAGTCAACAAAAGACAATGCATCAGTTTGCCAGCAAAAATAAATGTTGCCATTAATCCTACCCCGAACGCAAGTCTGATAAACGGCAATTTTGAAGTTTGTCAACTACCTGACACCTTAGATTTATCGCTTAAAGGTTTTGTCGGAAGTCAATACTTCTGGAGAGTCAATGGTCTAGCCACTAATATTTCTGGTCAAGGTACCAATACAATAAGAATCGCTTGGAATATCCCAGGTAAGTTCAATATAGATGTTATGGAGTTGTCTAAAGACAGTTGCTGGGGTAATCTTATTGATACTTTTGTAATCGTTCATCCAAAACCAACGGCTAAGTTAATCGCTGGACCTTTGATAGTTTGTGATCCTAATTATTCTAATCTAAATTATAGCGTTACTGGTTTTGTAAATTCAACTTATAAATGGACAACCATCAACGGGACTATAGTTTCAGGAAATGGAACCGACAAAGTAGTTGTAAACTGGTCAAAGAACGAGCCTGCTTCAATTAAAGTATTAGAAACTTCTGAATTTGGTTGCTTAGGAGATTCAATTTCTCAGGAGATTACATTGGATAAACTTATCGTTGAAATGTTGGTTGTATCCGTAGGAACACCAGATGACAGAATGGAGATAAGTTGGAAAACACCTAACTCAAAAAATGTTTTAAGAAGCTATGAATTGCAAAAACGAAAAACAGGAGACTTAGTTTGGACTATGGTTGCCAAGATTAATGACTTTACAAACTATATTGAACAACCTCTCAATACAGATAACAATGCCTATGATTATCAAATTAAGGTGAAAGATTTATGTGGCGTTGAAAAAACTTCTGAAACCCATACAAATGTTTGGCTATTTGGAAGTAAAACAGAAGACCCTTATGAAGTTAAACTTGAGTTTTCGCCTTATAGCGGCTTCAAAAATGGCGTTAGTAAATATGTTCTTTATCGCTATGTAAGTGGCGATGGTCCTGCTCAACCTTACGATTCATTTGATGATCCAAAACAAGTATATTATAAAAATGGTTTGGATGGCTACCAACAATGTTATCGGGTATTAAGTTATGAAGATGGAGGCAATAATCAGGTGAGTTGGTCCAATGAAGTTTGTTTTAATTTTGCACCAACCATCTACGTCCCCAATGCTTTTACACCCAATAATGATGGATTAAACGATAAATTCAAAATTCAATCAGGTGCCATTAAAACTTTCAATTTAAAAATCTTTGACCGTTGGGGTGAGAAGATTTGGGAAACAGACAATGAGAACGAATATTGGGACGGTACTAGTAAAAACGAGTTAGTGCAGGTTGATGTTTATATGTATGTAATAACCCTCACTGATTTCAAAGATAAACCATACCATCTAAACGGAACTGTCCATGTTATAAGGTAGAATCTTTTGAATATTATTGGTTATAATTTTCTAAATAAGTGAAGAAGCGGTATTGTAATTCTTAATTCAATGTCGTTAAGTTAAGAGAATATGCATTATCAGTGTTGCAAAAAGCGAGACTGCTAACTCAGGTCGCCGTCTCATCGCGTCTCGCGAGTGACATGTCCTCCGGCCTCTGGCCAAAATAAAGTATTACAGCTATGGCAATACTGATTTTATTGACAATGTTTGTTCTGAAAGTCTCCCCAGAATTCTCGGGAGGGCGATAATTCTGTTTTAATTAACATTTCCAAAATAAATTCGTAAACAACTTATAGATATAGCTGGATGTCCCTCTCCAAAGGCGAATTAATGGCGAACTTTGGGCAAAATTTCAATAAGTTACTCGACTCAATGATTTTGTATTAATCTTCTGAATATTGACACTTTTCTTCTTAACTAAACGATATCGTAATTCTAAATTGCTGAATTCGTAATTTAAAAGTCTATTCCTTAATTATCCAATCCGAGATATCTTTAATAACATACATTGGAATAGTGCCACCTTTAGAATATTCTGAAGGATTTGGAACCCCTTCACCTTCTATAAATAGATGATTAAGTTTAGGGTAAGCAATGAAAGACCATTTCTTTTTTTCTAAATAACCACTTTTCCAGTAGCTAAAATCCTTGTCTGTTACCTGATAATCTCTTTCACCTTGTAAAAAAAGAACTTGCATGTCTAATGATTTCATTGCAGCCAAGGCATCATACTTTTTGATATCGCACCAAAATGAAGTAGGCCAATAAACTAACAAATTGGTTTTGGGTTTTGATTTACATAATTCAGGACTGCGCACAAATTTTATTTTTTTCATTTCCTTTTTTAAAAATTTCTTTTCAGGCTTACTCGTTTTTCCGTCAAGTTTTATTAGGTAATGATACTGATCTTCGAGAACTTCATCAAGCGGCCTTGAGCAGCCGGCTAGCGATATGCCTCCCTTAACGCCATTGCAAGCTTTTAGGATGAGTGGTAGCGCATAACCACCTTGACTGTGTCCAAGAATATAAATCTGATTGGTATCAATATTTGTTTTCGTCTTTGCGAGTAAAAAGGCATTTACAGCATCTTCAACGGTTTCTTCCCATATGGTATATTGGGCAGTGTCATAAACATTTTTATAGGTTAACGTTCTTTTGTCATAAACCATACAAGCAATTCCCTTACTTAATAATCCAAGAGAAAAGTCTTTGAATACCTTTACGGACCCTATGCCTTCATATCGGTCATTAGCACCAGAACCATGAACAAAAATTACCAATGGAACTTTTTTTGATAAATCTAAAGGATACATAATTTCTCCAGGTAGTCTGAATTGTTCTGATTTGATTGTAATATTTTCTAAATTGTAAACTAAGTTCCTACCATAACTGGGCAATTGATACCCTGCCGGTTTTAAAAAGATACCTGTTAATAAACCTTTACTATTGAAAGATGTCAGCAGATCTAAACTTCCCTTATCAAAAAATATGAGTGTTTGTGTTTGCTCCAGCCCTTCTTTTCTGACAATCCTTGATTTTTCGTAGGACTTAAATGATCCAAATTGTTTTTCAATTCCAAGCCAAATTTTTTCAATTTGTTTTGGTGAAATAGCTTTTTTTAATTCTGAATCAAATTGTTGACTTAGAGACTTAAATCTGTGATTTTGAAGTAGATTTATGATTTTTTCTTCCTTATTAAATACCTGTGCCCAAGCGACATTTACACAAATGCTTGTTAAAATAATTAAAAATAAAATTCTAAAATGCTTTGTTGGATAAGTACTAATTTCTAAATTTTTGCGTCCGAAAATATATTTTTTCAAAATCTACTGAAAATGTGGATAAACATTTTTATCAAAAAATATTTGAACTTCCTCTCTTGTAAGGATAAGTTTATTAATTACTTCATTAATATCCTCACGTGTATCTATATTGTATGGAAGGTCAGAATTTATTGCCTCCTCTAGCCAAGCTGTATGAAGGGTAAAGCAGAATATTATTTCCTCATTAAAGAGCTTGGCAATTGGTCCTTTTTCAATATTGGAGGCATCAAAAATCCAAAATTCAGACTGGTATTGCACACCTTCCGAAATAACTTTTCCAACCTGCATCGAGCAAAATAAATAGCCGTCTATGCTATAATTATCGGTTTTAGCTACTTTTCTTGGAATAAAATGCAATCCACGAATGTACTCGTACTTTTCGAGTTGAAAGTATTGCAGTGCTTTCATACTTTTTGTATCAAGCATTGTAATACTAAAAGGTACACCTCTTTTTGCGACTTCTAGCATTTCATGCAGTGGTACAATTCTATTGTCATATTTTTCATAAAGGTCATAAATAAATTGAGTTAATAGTCTATCGTCAACGCCATTTGATGTAAAATATATTGTGTCAATAGTTGCGGCATTTTTAGTCGCAGAAATCATATCACGGTATGTAAATAATCCTAATCCCCACGTGTTGGCTCCTAGGTTTTTGTCTCTCCACTTTCCTTCTTCACAAAAAATATCACTTTGCTTTATTTCACCTGTTTCTCCGTTTATTTGCCATTTCCCAAAGCGCGTTATGTCCATACATCCAACGGCAAACATTCCCATCAATTCTGGATCGGCGGCAGTACCCGTAATTTTATTTTTATCAAACGATCGAACCCATTCAGCTATACACGTTGCAGTGTTGTGAACTGCGTAGAGTGTAATAATATTATTCTTATTCTCAAATTCGCAATCATAATGTATAGACTCAAGTGGTATTGATTCTTTCATCATTAATGCCCTTATGCTTTTTTTACCTTTTTGCAATTCCCTGCGTTTAATGATATAACCTTTTGTATATGGAACCATAGGCCGCGCAATAAGCCAACGCAAAGCTTCATCAATAACAGGATTATGTTGAAAAGGATTATTTACCAATAAATCTAGTGAAAATTTAAATGCACAGTCAGTGAGAAATATATAATCTTTAGTTATTGAAGTTTGGTGCATACATTCAGAGATAACAATTGGTTGATTAAATTCATCCATCAACATCCATTTATTGATAACATTGCCGCCATCCCATTGCATTAAATATACATTATTGAAAGTCTTAAATTCATCTTCAACTTTTTTAATCTCATCGCTTAGCCAAGACCCAAGAAGCTTCTTCAAATATTTTTTAACAAAATTTACAATATTTTCTATTCGTTTCCCAAGCCAGCTTTTTTCATCCACTTCAACATTTACAAGGGTGTTTTTAGCATCAATTGGCACATACTTCTCCAAATTTTCAAAAAACTCACGAATCAATTTTTCCTTTTCTTCATCTGATACAGCAACATTGGCAAGGCGAATTCTTTTTTCTAATTCTTTCTCAAACATTTCCGGATTCTTACTCAAGGTATTAATAACCTTTTCATTAGCCATCATCGATTGCATGCTTCGGGTATAATTTACCGTGAATAACTCTTGCGTTTCTGCGTCAAAAGTAGGATGTGCACTCGTTTGAATTAAAGGGAAAGGCCATTTTATAAATGGCGGAGTTGCTGGAATCCATTCACTAAGCGCACCAACAGCTGTCTTTAATTCTAAGGAATTTGCATCCAAAACATAAGGACGACCAACATCATAAGAAGCAAGAAGACTGGAATTTTTTTGGTTTTTGAATTTAATCGGAATAATAGCGGTATTTAATTCATTGCGTGCTCCAAGCATCAATGACATTCTAGATATTCCGAAGTTTTTGAAAGGAATGAGAGGATTTATATTTTTTGTACCATAACGCGTGTTGTAATCTGCCCAATAACAAGGTGTTTTCATGAGTCTTGTTTTAGCCTGAATATTTTTCAAATTATTCAAATCAATTTTAAGTACCATACCATCCCCATTCATAATTGGGGATGCATACTCATTGTTATTACTCCCGTCAGGTAGGTTTTTAGGAAAAGGTAAGCCACCAGAATTTACCGATCCTACAGGATAGGAAACATAGAAAACGCCATATATATCATCAGGAATTTCACCTTCAATTATATTTAATTGTACATCAAGTTCATCTCTTTTGGTGTACATTAAGGGTTTGATCGTGTTACTCATGATTGTGATTTTTAAGTTTTTTAGAAATTTTATTGGCTCAAATTTATTTTTTTTATTGAACTTTAGGTGAGAATTATTAAAAAATAGTGCGTAATAGAGAGCATAGATTTATATTTATCAAATCTTTTTGATTACCAATTTACGTAAAATCGTGATTTGAGGTTATTATTATTATCATTTAATCTTAGGTGTTGTAATGTGGAATACCTATAATATAAACTGTAATAGAGATAGCACCTATTAAATTATTTGTACATTTGTCAAAATACTTCGATTCTTAAATGAGTATATCAAACTACAATATTGTAAAAACTCTCTATGAAGGTGCCAAAAGTAAGGTGTCTCTCGCTACCGAAAAGAACAGCGGTGAAAAGGTTTTGATAAAAATTGTTGATATTGATCATAATGCAAGTCTATTCAGAACCAATCTTCAAAATGAGTTTCAAATTCTACAATCCCTTGAAGGGAATTTAAAACCTATTGCCTTTGAGGAAGAACGTTCGGATGCATTTATGGTTAGGGAGTATTTTGAAGGGATTTCTTTAAAAGAGTTTATTAACTCTAAACCTATTTCACTCTTGGATTTTTTCAGAATTTCAATTGCTATTATTGAGGAGTTAAATAAACTGCACCTTCAGGGCTTTATCCATAAAGATGTTAATCCAAGTAATATCTTAATAAATGATGATTTAAAAGAAGTTAAGGTTATTGATTTTGATCTAAGTGTTCGAGTTAATCATAAAAATAATTTACAAGGAAATCCGGAACTTCTTGAAGGAACTTTATTGTACATTTCTCCTGAGCAAACCGGCAGGATGAACCGAACAGTAGATTATCGAAGTGATTTTTATTCGTTAGGCATAACTTTTTACGAAATACTTTCAGGTAACACGCCATTTAATTCTGACGACCCATTAGAATTGGTTCATTTTCAAATTGCCCAAAAGGCGACTGCTTTATCAGAGCTAAATTTAAATATTCCATTCGTTATCAGTAAAATTATAGATAAACTTATGGCAAAAAGTGCTGAGGAAAGATACCAATCACTATCAGGACTAAATAGTGACTTAGAAAAGTGTCAGAGACAATTTTTAAGCGAAAATAAAATTGATAGTTTTGAATTAGGACTTTCTGATTTTTCTAATAAATTGAACATTTCGCAAAAACTTTTTGGAAGAGAGAAAGAGACTGAAAGGATTCTGAATGATTTTGAAAGAATTGTCAATAAGGGAAAGGGATTTATTCTGATTAATGGCAAAAGCGGGGTAGGAAAAACGTCATTAATACATGAAATTTACAGGCCTGTTAGCTCAAGCCGAGGCTATTTTTTAGTTGGTAAATTTGAAGACCTACAGAGTAATACGCCTTATTTTGCATGGGTAAGTATTCTTTCAAAATACGCAGATTTAATACTTACTGAGTCCATTGGAAAAATTGAATTCTGGAAAAATGAAATAATTAGAAACCTTGGTGCCAATTGCCGAATATTAACAGAGTTGGTTCCTACATTAGAAATTATCCTAGGTACTTATGAACCTGTACAGGAAATCCCAGCCCTAGAATCACAAAATAGATTTATATTTACCATACTTTCATTCTTAAAAACGATAGCAACTGAGAAACAGCCATTGGTATTGTTTTTGGATGATATGCAATGGGCAGATTCAGCTTCATTGTACTTACTTAAAAATGTTTTGGCAGATACCAATCTGAACCATATTTTAATTATTGCTTCTTTTAGAACCAATGAAGTAAATGCTTCTCATCCGTTTGGTTTATTAGTTTCTGAAATAAAAAATGAATTAATGGAGAAATCATTTCTTGCTGGTAACTTTTTTATTGATGAAATATCAATTGACAATTTAAGGATTGAAGATTGTAACGCGCTTATTTCTGAAACGCTAAATCGTCCTCTCTATGAAACAGCGGTTTTATCAAATTTAGTTTTTGAAAAAACGTATGGTAATCCTTTTTATATAAATCAATTTTTGCTTACCATTTATGAAGACGGACTTTTAAAATTTAATGACCAAAAATGGATGTGGCAATCTGATGAAATTAGAAGTAAAAGAATTACACAAAATGTAGCAGAATTACTTGCCGATAAAATTTCTAAACTTCCTCCAGAAACTCAAAAATACTTAAGACTTGCTTCTGTTGTAGGTAATAAATTTAAAATAAAGGTGGTTGCGGAGTATTTTGGTGCAGAAATGTCTGTAGCACACGATCATCTTTGGCCAGCAATTGTGCAGGGAACCCTTTTATCAGAAGATGTAAATTATAAATATTTACCATACAATACAAAAGGTTTCACATCTAACTATAGTTTCTTGTTTGCACACGATAAATTAAAAGAAATTCTTTATGCCAGTTTGAGTGAAAGTGAAAAAGAGGAATTCAATTATAAACTTGCCAAGCAATTCTATTCCAATAATCTTGAAAATTTTTCTAATTTTAAAATTTTCAAGTTAGTAAATCATTTTAATCTTGCCGAAAATAAATTTGATTCTCCTGATGATAGGAGGGCTTTCTATAATGTGAATTTGAATGCTGCAAATAGGTCTAAAAAATCGGCAGCCTTCGGTCCGGCAAATATTTCATACTTAAATTGTCTGCGTTATTTCGATGAAGTTAAGTCAATAAGTGATTCTGCTGAAAAATTTGATTTACTCTGCAATATTGCCGAAACTGGATATTTGGCTGTTAATATTGATGAATGTAGAAAGTATGCTTCGGAAGCTAAAAAGTATGCTAATACAATTTCGGAAAAGGCCAGATTAGCTGAAATACTAATAACCGCTCACACTTCGGCAAATTTAATGGCAGAGGCTGTATCCCATTCTTTCGATATATTTAGTGAATTAGGACTTAATTTTCCTAAAAAAGTTTCGAAGCTGACTGTTATTTACAGTGCAATATTGACTCAAATAGCCCTCCCTAAAGGCAAACTTGAAAAAATAATCGATTTTCCTGTTATGACGGATGAACTGCAATTGCAAAGAATGAATTTGATTAATATTTCATTACCGGCATTCTTTTTATCACGCATTGAAATTTACCCCTTGTTGATATTTAAAATGGTAAGATTATCTGTAAAATTCGGCAATGGTAAAGCATCTATTGCCTCGTATGGAAGTTATGGACTCATACTGGCTGGCATTGTAAAGGATCACATGTCGGCCTATAAAGTAGGTAATCAAAGCATGTTGTTGCTCTCCAAATTTAAAGCTGATGAATATGTATCTCAGGCCAATTTTGTGTTTTATATGTTCATTAATCAATGGAGGGAAGGGATAAAACATTGTATTAAAAATTTTACTGATGGTGTAAACATTGGTTTGGCCTACGGTAATCTCGTTTATGCAGCCTGGAACAAATACATGATGAGTTTGATGTCTAAGTTTTTAGATGAAGATTTAAAGCTGAGTTTTGAAATCAATGAGGAATGTATTCGTTTTACAAATCAAATAAAGCAAAGAATTATTTATGAAAAGGTATTGCTTAATAAAGAAAATATTGAAAAATTAATCACAAAAACCTCTGATTTTTCATGTATGGCTGGTTTTGAATCGAAAAAATTAGCCATTGAAAATTTCAACAAAAACAATGACCGTCTAGGATTATCTATTTTATATTATACAGAAGGCTCCATAGCCATGCATTATGGTGCATTTGTGGAGGCCGCCGAAATATTATATACAGGAAATCAGTATATGGATGCAGTAATCGGAACCTATTCGGCAGAAATTACCCGGTTTTCGCAAACCGTTTCATACAGTAATTATTTAGTAGAAGGCACTGATATGGCAACAAAAAAGGCCATGCGTAAAACAATACTCTCTAATCTGAAATTTGCTAAAAATCTTTCAAAACTTCAATCTCAAAACTTTGGTCTTCTATACTCTCTTGCAGAGGCAGAATTTTTAAATTGTGAAAATAAAATTGAAAAGACCATAGAAATGTTTGATAAGGTTTTTGGATATTTCAAAGAAGAAGTAAATGTTGAAATCAAATGCCTTGCAAATTTTTTATATGCTAAATTTTTAGTTAAAGTAAAATCTCCCCTCGCAAGAGAAGCAGTAAATAAAGCCATTCAGGCTTATGATAAGTGGGGAGCACTTGGCGTTTCTCTATTTTTACAAGAAAAATATGCTATTTACTTGGATAAAAATATTGTTTCGGAAAAATACTCAAACAGTATTAAATATAGTCAATTAGATGCTATTACCATTATAAAGAGTACAGCAGCACTCACAGGCGAGATTGTGCTTTCAAAACTATTTGAAAAACTAATGAAACTCTCATTAGAAAACGCCGGAGCGGAGAAGGGATATTTTATATTATTTAATCAGGAAAAAGCAACAATAACAGCTGGTATTACAATAAATGATGGCTTTATCGAAATGAATTTACCAATGCAGGATTCAAATTTATTGTCACCTGCGGTTGTAAATTATGTAACCCGCACCCTAGAGAATGTTGTGCTCCATAATGCCCAAAATAGCACAAGGTTTAATAACGATAAATTCATTCTGGATCAACAATCAAAATCGATTTTGTGTATCCCATTTGTTCATCAGCAAAAACTGATTGGTGTTTTATATCTTAGCAATGATTTAGCAACAGACACATTTACTGCCAATCGTGTTGAATTACTTCAGGTTTTGGCAGGACAAATTGCTGTTTCAATTGAAAATGCCCTTCTAATTCAGAATTTAGAAGAAAAAGTAATAGAAAGGACTAAACAATTGGCTGAAGAAAAACAAAAATCTGACGAGCTGCTCCTAAATATTTTGCCTAATGCGGTTGCCGAAGAATTAAAGCAAACCGGAAAGTCAAAACCTGAAAAATTTGAAGAGGTTACTGTGATGTTTACTGATTTTAAAAATTTCACCAGATTAAGCGAGATACTTAATGCTGAACAATTGGTAGAAGAACTTCATTATTGTTATACAGCCTTTGATCATATAATAACGAAGCATGGTTTGGAAAAAATCAAAACGATAGGTGATAGCTATATGTGCGCAGCAGGATTGTCAAATCAAAGTTCTGATAATGTTGTTTATGCAATCAATGCAGCTATGGATATAAGAGATTTTCTTGTCGACTTACAACAAAAAAAGATAAAGGAAGGAAAGCCATTCTTGGAAGTTAGGATTGGCTTACATACAGGTTCTGTTGTTGCAGGAATTGTTGGGATTAAAAAGTTTGCTTATGATATTTGGGGTGATACTGTAAATATTGCCAGTAGAATGGAGACTACCAGTGCGGTGAGTAAAATAAATGTAAGTGGTTTTGTTTATCAACTTGCAAAAGATAAATTTAACTTTGAGTATAGAGGTCAGGTAAAAGTTAAAAATAAGGATGCAATAGAAATGTATTTTGTTGAGAGAAAAAAATGAGAGAAAAATATCCGTACAATAAACTCTAAGATACATTTTGGTGATATTTTAGCTAAACCACTTTTAAACGAATTAAAATAGTTGGTCAGATAGCTTCATTGTAGCCATAGTCTAACCCATAACTATAGAGCTTTTTACGCAACTTTCGCTTAGCAACAAAAATTCTCGTCTTTACCGTTCCAATCGGTATGTCAAGGGCTTCGGCAATTTCGTGATATTTAAAACCATCTACGTTGAGAGAAAATGTGATTTTCAAATCTTCGGGAAGGTCATAAATAGCAGCATCAATATCTTTTCTAGTAAAATGCATCTCTCCTTGATTTTCAGTCTGGTACCCAGGCGTGTCTAAGAGGTAAGTATTATCTGTTGTATCAATAATTGTTTTACGTCTAACAATCCTACGATAGTTATTGATAAATGAATTTTTCATGATGATGTACAGCCAGCCTTTTAAATTTGTACCGACTGCAAATTTGTTACGGTATGAAAAAGCCTTCAGCATGGTTTCTTGAACCAAATCGTTTGCATCTTCAATATTTCGGGTTAACATCATGGCATAATTCTTTAAAGTCGATGATTCTTTGTAGATTAAGTTACTAAATTCGATGGCGGTCATTTGTTTAACGATTTATTAAAATTGTTCCACAAAATTAAGATTTAATTTGAGACGAAAAAACTTTTTGTTTAATATTTTGATAAAATTATTAAACAAAACTCAATTAATTATAAAGTATTGATATTCAGATAGTAATTTTATTAAGATAAATATTTAGACAAAATAATGATGTGAAATTGAACTTTACAGCCCTATTTTTGTTTAATAATTCAAATATGGCTATTTCAGTAACGCGTAAAGCGCATTTTAATGCAGCTCATAGGCTTCATAACAAAAATTGGGACGAAGAGAAGAATAAGGAAATATTCGGGCTTTGTAATTTACCTAATTATCATGGTCATAATTATGAGTTAGAAGTAACCGTAACTGGTGAAGTAAATCCTGATACAGGGTTTGTTATTAACTTAAAATTTTTAAAGGATGTTATTAAAGACACCATTGAAAACCGTTTTGATCATAAAAACTTGAACATGGATACTGAGGAATTCAAAAATTTGATCCCTACTGCTGAAAATATTGCTATTGTTATTTGGAATTTGCTCAAAGCAAAACTCAACCCTCACCACCAACTAAAGATAACCCTTTACGAAACCGAACGAAATTATGTTACTTATCAAGGATAAATTAAAAACAAACCCTATTATTGAAGACATGAATATCTCAACCCAAACACCCCTTCGACTCGACGCCTTTGACTTGGATGATGATACTAAAATTGATTTGATTGAAATGCACTTTAGAGAGATTATGAATATTATGGGGCTTGACCTAAATGACGACAGCTTGAAGGATACACCACGCAGGGTAGCCAAAATGTACATAAAAGAACATTTCAAAGGATTAAATCCTGCCAATAAACCATATGCAACCCTCTTTCAAAACAAGTATAATTATGAACAAATGGTTATTGAAAAGGAAATTTCTTTTTACAGCAATTGCGAACATCACTTCGTTCCAATCATTGGAAAAGCGCATGTTGGATATATTTCAAACGGTCTTGTTGTAGGTTTATCGAAAATTAATAGAATAGTAGAGTATTATTCTAAACGGCCTCAGGTTCAGGAACGTATGACTATTCAAATTGCAAATGAACTGATGGATTCCCTAAAAACAGATGATGTTGCTGTTATCATAGAAGCTAAACATCTTTGTGTATCTAGTCGTGGAATTAAAGATGATACAAGTATGACTAGCACTTCTGCTCTTTTCGGGAAATTTCTTGAAATGGATACGAGAAGTGAATTTTTGAGATTGATTGGGAAGTAGAATAAAAATC
>Ga0163144_10019568_pt1 | contig 13608 bp, 8 predicted proteins | sample OliLak19BULKMAT1_FD_123175 | JGI IMG/M metagenome (GOLD analysis project Ga0163144, IMG submission 123175) | Freshwater microbial mat bacterial communities from Lake Vanda, McMurdo Dry Valleys, Antarctica - Oligotrophic Lake LV.19.BULKMAT1 | ecosystem: Environmental > Aquatic > Freshwater > Lake... | reverse complement strand
TTCATTTTGGACGTGATGTTGATCGAAAGCTGGTTTGATTTTCGTTCGTCTTTCTCAAGTTCGGCTGGCGACAAGTCTTGTCGGACCAATTGGTAGGCATAAGCATGCTTGTCGCGTTCAAGCCACTCCTTGGCCTCGACCAATCGAACGAATCGGGTAACGCCCAGAGCGTTGTAGATGGGACTCGGAGCGCTGTGGCATGCAGCACATTCTTTCACACCAATGCTAGTGACTCCAGTTGGGAGCGTGGCGTGAGGGGCTGGATGGGTGGGTTCGGCGGCTGCGATGAACCTCGAGCTGAGAATGCCGAAAATGAAAGCGAGCAACGGTAAAATGACTTTTTGTCCACTCATCTACGATCATCGTTCTTCAGAGCAACGACGGCTAGTTGCAATGCTTCATTCCATTCGTCTAGTGAGGGTGAAGTCCCTCCGTTTTGTTGTCTCGGGAAATTTGGCATCATCAAGTCTTTTGGGAAGAGTAGTCCATTGCGAATGGTATTCATGGCACGTGCGAGGTGACCCGTAGCGCTTTTCGGATGAGTGGCCCAGGCCGCGGTGTAAGCCTCAGCAGCCACCTCCCACGACTTGTTTTGTCGAGTGTCGTCGAGACGCTGGATACTAACGGCGGTTTGGTTTTGCATCGACCAAGCAGGCAAAGTGGGTTTGCCATTCTCATTGATCGCGTTGAACAATTGTATTCTAAGCTGATGTGACTTTGCAGCAATTAATTTCGAATCTGGATTCGGTGATTGAAGCAGCTTTCGAAGACTATTTAACGAGACGACTAGTTCGGATTGGGTAGGCGAGGAAACTGCTGAAAACATTGCAAATCCATTTAAATTCCAGTCTCGGACGGGGGCACGTCCCCTGGTGACAAGTTCGCGATCGAGTTGGCTATTTGCTTTCGGAATTCCGCCCAGTTGGAAGTGGCAGCTGTTGCATTGGTAATTGGATAATTCTGGCCATGTCGAGACCGGTAGCGATTTGCAAGCTCGCGATTCGAGCAATTCCAGCTCTGCGTCCGCCATGGCAATCTTTCCTGCCAGCCATAGTTTTGAACGAAAGTTCGATTGATCTTGGTCTTTGTCTCGCCAGTGTTTTGGGTAGGCCTCATGGTAAACGGCCATATCAAAGTAGAGTGCAGGGTGCCCCGCAGCGATGATGTCATGGTTCATATCCCGGTCCTTACTCCCAACGTGGCATGACGCGCAGATTTTGGCACGCTGAACCAGAGGTCCCGAATCGGTTAGTCCAAGATTGGTTTTCGCGAATTTTGCGGATGCACTACCTTGATAGTGGCGGTCGTACCAGGGTTCGGCAGGACCGTGACAAGATTCGCAACCGACCCCTTCTGCGATGCGAGGTGAGAGTTGTTCGGCTGTAATGTTTGGGTCGGTGTTATGGCAAGCCAGGCAGTTTTGAAAACCTTCTGCGTTAGCGATCTTGCCGTCGAGCAGAATGCCAAGTTTTGTAAGGATCTTGACGGACGCTTCGGACGAAATGGTTTTCCACGACTGAGCGTGGGGGTCGCGTTCCAACCACAGAGGATACTCGGACCCACGTGGGGCCTCGGGTGACGATACGCCCGCTTTGGGGCCACCGTGGCAACTTGAGGTTGCGCACGAGGCGGCACCGCGAACACCGCGCGTCATACGGTGGATCGAGTCGACACCCCAACCGGATAAAATGGGATCGTCGGGCAAATTGGACGAAGAACTCGTATCCTTGGTGGACGATTGCCCTCTAGTTTGTTCAACTACGGCAAGCAAAAGAGCGAATGTAACGGCGGCGATCTTAAGATTGCGAAACAGTGCGATTTGTTTGGTCATTGTAGTTACCTCGAATCCTGACCAAAGTTACTTTCGTCCGTCAATTGAAAAGCAGTTTAGTTCCAATCCGTGGGACGGCAACTTTACCGTGGAGATTTCCTTCCGATCGTGTCACTAAACGTAATAGTCGCTAGAAACGGTTCCCGAGTCTATCAAACAACGGTCGAGGCGACGGTTGAAATTGGACGGAGGCAGGTCGGTGAACCCCAGGAACCGATCCTTTATCAAAACGCCAGCGGGCAATGGCGATTGATCATTGCGGAGCTCGAATTGAGGACAGTGCCACGCTCGCTTGTTCGGTTAGAACCGACTGGCGAAAACCAATGGCGCATCACCAATCTTCACAAGAGTGCCACGATTGCCGTCCCGGGATCTAAGTTGTTGGCCTGTGGCGAACACTCTCCAATCGAATTGCCCTCGACAATCCAGCTGCCTGACGGTTTTTCACTGACGCTACAGTCAACGAAATTGCAACAGTCCATTGCTCGCGAGCCTTCGCAACCGAAGACGGGAGAGGGCTGGGATCAGAGTATCGGCGCTCTCGGGGTCACACCTTTTCGGTTTCCGACTCGCGATTCGACAGAAGGTCTTTTCACCTTGACACAATTGTCGATGCAGGGTGGTGGCACTGGCACCGAGAAGACCAAGACCGAGATGGAGGTCGTGCTGAATTGGCTGGAACAAGTCGCAGCGGCCATGCAACTACCGGTTTCGTCGGTCGATTTCTTTTCAGGCATCGCGCGAGCTGCAGCCACGATCATTGAGGTGGATCGGGCCGAAGTGATTTTATGGGACGGCAAGAAATGGGAGTTTGAGTCGTCTCGCCAATTTGTCAGTCCACGTGTCTCAGGTAGTTCGCTTCGAGCCCCTTCGGCCTCCCTGTTGAATCGGGTTCTCGAAACCAAGCAAATCGTCATTTATCCAAATCCCAACGAATCGAAAGACGAGTTTTCCTCCGATAGCGTACGACTGCTCCATACGGCGGTCGCCTGCCCGATCCTGGATATCGGCGAGCAGGGCAACGAAATTATCGGCGTTCTCTATGCCGACCGAGAATTGAATATGGGGCGGCAATTAGGGGTCGTCATGGAAGCGGAACAGAAGCTGATTGCCATCCTGGCAACCGCGATTGCGTCGAGCATCGCGAGAAGAAAACGAGAGACTCTTGTAACCAAATATCAACAGTTCTTCTCGCCGAAGGTGACCGAAGCGATCAGCCGCAACCCGGCATTGCTTGAGGGTGAGGACGTGAAGGTTACGGTTTTGTTTTGCGATATTCGTGGTTTTAGCCTGACGACGGATTTGATCGGCCCTCAAGCGGCGATGAAATGGATCGGCGATACGCTCAGCGAACTATCGGCATTTGTTTTGAAATCGGACGGTGTTTTGGTCGACTACGTGGGTGACGAAATGTTTGCCATGTGGGGAGCACCGGAGAGTGCACCAGACGACGCCCTAAGAAGCGTATTGGCCGCGCGTGAAATGATGGCGCTGCGAAAAGAACTCAGCGAGCGGTATAGGGACTGCATTCCTGGCGGCGTCGATTTCGGAATCGGCATTTGCACAGGACCGGCCCGAGTCGGAAACACCGGCTCCAAGCAGAAATTCAAGTATGGGCCGATGGGCCGAACAGTAAACCTGGGCAGCCGCATCCAAGGGCTCACAAAACATTGGAAAGTATCGGCGCTGATGGATGCCGAGACTGCAAATTCCTTACCTCCCGGTTTGCTTCAGCGAAGGCTATGTAAGGCCAAAGTCGTCGGCCTGGACGGCGAACTAGATCTTTTCGAGTTAATGCCCGTCGATTCTCCACAGAACGCGGAACTTGCTGCCGAATACACTAAGGCGCTAGAACTATTCGAGTCGGGGCAGCATTTTCGGGAAGCGGTGCGTGCGTTTAGCGAACTGGTGCAACGCTTCCCAACGGATGGCCCATCCCTGATGATGCTGGTCAGGTCGGTCAGCGAACTCGTAGAACCATCCACGCACTTTTCGCCCGTTTGGTGTGCAAAAAGCAAATAGAAGCGGCTAGGCTTGCCATACAAAAAGTTGACAGCCGATGCTGCTGCGACTAGAGTCTACCAACTACTGGAAATGATTCTTTGGAGCAATTTTCTTTGATTTTGTAGGTGATTCGTGCTGTTGATCCGGAAACTAAAGCTTCATTTCGGATCAATTCTCGTGGCGATCTCCCTCGTGGTCGGTGGAGCGATTTGGCAAGCTTGGTATTCGCATTCTTCTGGCCGAAATGCCTCGGGTAGCTCCCTACCTGGATTGGTGGTTGGTGGCGTTGCGGCAGCGATCATCTTGTTTGAGCTGCTGCTTTGGCCAAGAAAAAAACTAAGGCGCTGGAAACTGTTCCCGACAAAGTACTGGATGGTCGCACATATCTGGCTCGGATTGGCAACAGGACCGCTCGCGTTCATCCACTCAGGGTACCGCTTTGGGGGGACCTTTAGTACGACATTGATGTGCCTTTTGCTCTTCGTCTTGGCAAGCGGAATCTACGGTTGGATTATTCAGGTCATCCTGCCAAAGTGGATGCTTGGAAATCTACCATTTGAAACCATAGCGAATCAAATCGACGATGTCTCCGTTCAGTCTGCCTTGAACGCTAGGCGAATGCTAACGGTCGCGTATGGTCCCAAACCCGAAGGCTTGCGCAAGCTGACGAACTTAGACAGCATGTCCGCAAAGATGAGCGGGACAGTGACCATTCAAGATGGCAGCGATGAAGTCAAAGCGATCGTAGTCGGTGCCATACAGCGACGCGGCTCCAACCGTAACCGAATTGAGATCGATACCGACAGTGAGTTCAACGCCGATGATGGAATAGAACTTTGGCGACAGTATGCGGCGGTGGTCGAGCCATTTATGCTACAAGGCATTGCCGTTTCAAAAGGCGAAGCTTCACGTCGACAGACTGGAGAGAAGTCGCCGATCAGTACTCAGCAAAAATCGTCAGATTGGTTTGCGCTGCTTCGAGATTCCTGTTCTGCAACCGCACGCCCGATCGTTGATCGCTTAGAGGAATTGACCATACAACGCCTTCAGTACGATATCCAACGACGTGCTCAAGCTTGGTTGCATGGCTGGATCGCTTTTCACGCTAGCGTCTCAATTGTGTTGGGTGTGCTATTGGTAACCCATATCATTCTCGCGTTGAAGTACATGTAAACAAACTGATTTAGGGACTCGGATGAAAGAAAACGGAAGGCAACGCGCAGCGAAAATCGACAGGTTGTATCACGCCGCGTTCGATCGTTTTATCTACCGGAAACGCTGGATGGGGTTTCTCGGCCTCGTCGTCGGGCTCGCTTACTCGGCTTGGGTACTGATGAGCCCATCAGGTGCCCTGCATGTGACGACCGGTGATCTCTCTCAACCCCACTTCGCTTGGAACAAGACTGGCTGCGAAAACTGTCATTTACCAAACATCCCCATACGAAAAGACGCGTGGGGCGGCGACCTGATAACCAACATCTCCCAGAACAATAACAAGTGCAATGGTTCCTGCCATGCGGTCACCGGACATTTCGAGTCGAAGACCGTACAAGGCGTTCTGGCTTCCGAAAGTTGCGGTACCTGCCACCGTGAACACCTGGGCTTCGACCGAAGTCTCGTCGAGGTTTCAGACAGCGATTGCTCCCGATGTCATGCCGACTTAGCATCCGTGACCATTCAGGGTGCAAATGCGATTGCCAAAAAACCAGTCACCAATTTTTCAAAAGAAAAAGGGCACCCGGAATTTGCATCGTTGAAAGAACCGGACCCTGGCACAATTCGTTTCAGCCACGTTCAACATATGCGACCCGGTCAACCCAAGTCACTTGGTGGCGGCGATGCCAAGCGGCTTGAGATGCTACCAGAACGATTTCGCGGTCAATACAAAGATCGAGTTGACTCGGAACAACTCCTTCAATTGACTTGCAGTGATTGCCATTCGAGAGATGTCGAGTTAAAGGGTTACGAAGGCTTGGAGTTAGCAAGTGTCGCACCGAGTGCAGCCATCCAATCGTCGTCCCACATGCTTTACAAACCGATCGAGTTCGACAAGCATTGCGTCGCTTGCCATGATCTAGACAGAATCCCACACGGACTGGACCGCGCGCAAACAACTCAGGCAATCAACGAAGTCATTCCGGTCAGGTTACTAGATTTTCTGAAATCTCGAGACCAAGCCTCGGACGTGGTATCGATAGCCGAAGGAAAATTGCCGAAGGAAATCGAAGAAGAGCTTTCTGCTAGGGAGGAGCGACTCAAAGCGGTTCTCCATGATGGCGGAACAACATGTCTCAAATGCCATCAGAAGTCTGGCGACGCGAACTTGATGGTCGCGCCCAGCAACCTTAAGAAACAATGGCTTCGCGATGCTTCGTTCACTCACGGTGCACATTTAATGGTCTCTTGCAAAGAATGCCACGCAGGGGCTTATGACAAAAGCGACGAAGTTTTCGATTGGGAGAAAAATACATATTCAATGGATGAGGCAAGCAAGGTGATGATTCGTGGAATTGCCACATGCCGCGCCTGTCATATTCAAGATGCCGAGGAACGATCGCGGTTGTTTGGAGAACAAAAACATGTTGCCTCAGCCGACTGTGCCGATTGTCATCGATACCACAGCGACCCGCCGAAATCGTTGCCTTCGGCGGTTAGATCGACCCCCAGTGCTTCCATTTCGTTGAGTGAAATCCATCCGTTTTTAGCAAACGAGACCTCGCCGTGAGATCGTTTTCCACGTCTGGATTCTTACTCGGATTCTTGCTCCTTCACATCGAAGTTGTCAAAGGCGATAGCCCGGTATCGGATTCGCATGCCGAAGTTCAAACGCATAGTATTTTAGGCTGCATGACGACGGCCTGCCATGGTTCGAACGTATCGGATACCAAAACTTGGCAGCGTGCCGGAAAAATCTGGCTCGACCAAGACCCACACTCGCGGGCATACTCAAGCTTGCTCTCGCAAACGTCCGCAAAAATTGTCACTCGCTTGGTCAATGAAGAATTAGAGCCTTCGTCTCAACCGTACCGCGATGTTTTAAATGCACGTTGTGTGTCCTGTCACGCAAGCGAAAACGCTCCTCAAAAAGATCGTGTTCTGGGTGCCGATTGCCAAGTGTGTCATGGCAGTGCCGACGCGTGGGGCAGCGAGCATTATTCGAGAGAATTTAAAGAGTTGGGGAAGAGTCGATTTGACAATACGAGGATGCTCAATGTCGAATCCATGGCCAGCCGAGCACGAATATGTTCGTCTTGTCACATTGGCGAATTGAATCGCTCGAACGGTCGAAACGTAGGCAAAGATCGTGAAGTGGATCATCGATTGATGGCAGCCGGGCACCCACCCATGCACTTTGATTTCGAAAGTTATATGCGCCGTTACCCCGTGCATTGGGATACTCGAGACGAAACGACTGAACTGGGCTCGTCGGTCGGTGTCGAGCGGTGGCGAATCGGGAAAATAACAGTCGCAATCACGAAACTGAATCTGCTGGCGGCTCGAGCGGAACGATCTACCGATAGCAGCGCCAAGCTAAATGACTGGCCGGAATTGACCGAGTATAGTTGCACTAGCTGCCACCATTCCTTGGATCAATCAAACTGGCGTCAGACCCGTATCGCCAAATCCATTGCCAATTGGGACGATTGGTGTATTTCGCAATTGGATTGTTCGGTTCGCGAGCAATCGCGAGACGAGTTAATGTCGCAGCTCACTACTTTGAAGCGCAGTGTCGAACAATTGTCTCCCGAGTCACGGCAAGTGGCGATGAACGCTTCGACATTGAGACGTTGGCTTGAGATTGAACTGGACCACGTTTCATCGGATTCCGAAAACACCGTAGATCGCATTTTGCCTAAACTAATGTCACGGTTGGAACACGTCGATGAAATCCGAAATTGGGAATCGGCCACGCAATGGTACATCGCGACTCGCGTGCTTTCCGAGCGCATCGGCGTCACAGGCCTGAACGTCCCCGTTCCGTTCGTTGTCGAAGATCCATTCTTGGTATCTGAAAAAAAACGGGAACCGATGTTCAGCAAGGACTTTGACACACCCAAACCATTCCACCCTGACATGCTGAAAAACTATAGCAACAACCTTATGCAACAGCTTCGAACAAGACCATGAATTCCCTAATCGACCGACAAGTTGGGACTCGTATTGCCAAAATGTTGCAGGACTCGCAACATGAACATGGGTTCATCCAAAGCTCCGAAATCCAACGCATTGCCGATCAGGTGGGTGAGCCGGTTCGCGTCATTCAAGACGTTATCAGCTTCTTTCCTCACTTTCGCAAAACAGCACCACCCAAGTGTCATGTGTATGTCTGTCGCGACATGAGTTGCCGATTACGAGGCTCTGTCGCGATGTCGGAGCGACTGCGGCAATTGCAATCGGAAGTTGGTGAGAAGGCACTGGAAATTACTGAGGCTTCCTGCTTGGGACGTTGCGATCGTGCACCTGCCGTACTCGTCAACGAAGACTTGTTCGTCAACCGATCAGCGACTGAGATTGCTGACATAGTGGCTTCGACATTACAAGGTGACGAGCCAATTGCGGATAAAGATTTGGACACCGCAACGATCGCGCTTTCAAACGCGCAAATCGATTTCTACACGCAGTCGGGTAAGCCACTGTACGGTGCCGTAAGGAACTATGCGCTTGATACCAATCCGGACCATGTGATCAATGCGTTGAGAACAGCAGGACTGCAGGGCATGGGTGGCGCGGGTGCTCCAGCCTCGGAAAAATGGAACGAAACGCGAAACGCACCCGGAGAAGTGAAGTACGTGGTTTGCAACGCAGACGAAAGCGAGCCTGGTACATTCAAAGATCGCGACATCCTGCTTGCGTCCCCGCATCTTGTTATCGAGGGAATGATTATTGCCGGCTTGGTTACCGGGGCAAAACGGGGCTTCATCTATATTCGACATGAGTACTTCGAACAAATCAGAAGACTCAAAAATGCAATTGATGAAGCGGTTGCGCTCGGCGCTTGTGGGCAAAACATCTTCGGCAGTGGTCGGGAATTCCGGCTCGAGGTTTTCGTTAGTCCCGGCGGCTACGTTTGCGGCGAACAAACTGCGCTCATTGAAGCCCTCGAGGGCAAACGCTCCGAACCACGCAATCGTCCACCCGAGCTCCAAACCAACGGCCTCTACAATCAGCCGACTATCCTCAACAATGTAGAGACCTTTGCCTGGGTACCTGCCATATTGCTCTACGAACCGGCACCAATTCGAGCGGCATCTGAACCCGCAGCACAGTCCGGAGAAAAAATCGACACTTCCGGCGTTTGGTACAAGAACGCTGGCCGAAACCGAATGAAAGGAAAGCGTTTTTTCTCTATCAGCGGTGATTTGAATCGACCTGGTGCCTATGAAGTGCCATGCGGCATCACGTTGGGAGAATTGATTGACGACTTTGCCGGTGGGATGAAAGATGGATGCGCCCTGCAAGCTGTCGCACTCAGCGGACCGTCCGGTGGCTTCCTGCCTGCGTGGTTGCCAAAGGGTTCGATTCGTTCACCAAAGAAAACCGACAAAGAAGGCAAGGAAACGGAGGAATGGAAGTATCCAAACTTAGTCGGAGACAGGATCGATGTCCGACACTTGCCATTGGACCTCAATGCAGGACGCGACATCGGCTTCATGCTTGGGGCCGGTTTGGTCGTCTATGGTGAGCATGCCGACATGCTCGATCAAGCGATAGCATGCAGCCGTTTCTATCAACGCGAATCCTGTGGCAAATGTGTTCCATGCAGACTCGGATCGCGAAAGATGGTAGACATTGCCGAATCCTTGCTTAAAGCGAAACCCACAGACGATCCAACCGAGTTGGAAAACACCGTTAAGGTTTTGAGCCGCATTATGGAAACCACAAGCATCTGCGGCTTGGGACAAGTTGCAAGCAACCCGCTCAAGAGCTACTTACGTTTCTTTTGGCGCAAACCCAATCCTAATTCGTAACCGATTGTAGCACGGCACTCCATGCCGTGATCGAATACCACTACAGGCTTCCACTATGGCCAATGAACAAGAAATTCTAGAATCAAACGAGTACATAACCGCACGCGAAGAAGCCCTCTTCGCGCGCGATGTGGAAGGTCAGTTGATTCGATTTACGGATGCAACCCTAAAGGACTTGGACGAAGACATCAAACTGTCTATCGATGGCCAGCTGATGGTTGTAAAGAAGGCAGTTCCACTTCGGAATTCACAGGGAATCATCGTTACCAACGATCTCGGTGAGTTAGTCCCAAGGCCGACGACAATCTATGACGCCGTTTCGCAGCTGTACGTCACAAAAGTCGGCGACGTGAATCCTGTGCCAGTCTTGTGCCACCGTGAGCACCTTAATCCTGTCGGTGTCTGCCGCGTTTGTTTGGTCGAGATTGTCGAGACCAAAAAGAGCGGTAGAGTTAGCAAGAGCTTGGTCTCGTCTTGCACATACCATGTCAAGGATGAAATGGTTATATCCACGCTTGCAAGCAAACAGAATCCGACGGCAGTCGATACGATCAAGAGCTCAGTCGGAGTCATTATTGAACTGCTAGCCTCCGAGCACTTAACATCAGCGGAGTCGGCGGAGTTAATACAGGGACAACCACCGCGTGGCCCCAACGAATTGAAGCGGCTGGTCGCTCTCTTTGCAAAAGACCCGAAAGTGTCTAGGTATGCACCCAGTCATCTCGCGGGCAATCGAACGAAAGATATCTCATCTGAAATCATTTCAGTCAATCACGACGCGTGCATTATGTGCCAGCGATGCACACGTGCATGCAATGACATCAAGCAGAACGACGTGATGGCCCGCAACGGAAAAGGGTACGATACGCGGATCGCTTTTGACAACGATTTGCCGATGTTGGATAGTTCCTGTGTGTCCTGCGGCGAATGCGTCATTTCATGCCCGACCGACGCATTGACGTTTCGGCCTGAAATCGTCGCAAAGCAAGTTGAAAAGCTTCAAAAGAGCACGCGCCGCGCCGCCGGAAAAAGTCAGATTTTGACCGCCGAAGAGATGCTCGACATTCCCATTTTCTCAGGCATTCCGTACAAGTTTTTGCAATTCAATGGGGCTGCATGCGTCCGAAAGATTCTGCAACTAGGCGAGGTTCTTTGCACACGCGGTGAATACGGTTCGACCGCCTTCCTCATTCAAAGCGGCAAATTTGAAATCCAGTTGAACAAAGGATCGAATCAGCGAGGAGTACCAAAGGACTCGGGACAGGGTCTTTTTGGGTTTTTGCGAAGGACGCTCGGTTCGAGCGCATCACCAGCGGTGCCGAGCTTGGCAACGGGGTCCGACACAAAGTCCGCTGCAGACGACGGGCCAAAACTTTATCGTGGAATGGAAGACGTGATCCTCGGCGAAATGGCTTGCCTGAATCGCTATCCCAGAACAGCGACTGTCATTGCGGTCGAGGAGTCCGAAGTCATCGAAATCGGCAGCAACGTTTTATACATGTTGCAAAGAAATGCGAGTAGTCGCAAGATGCTGAACGATGCTTACCGACGTCATGCTTTGAATTCCGACTTGGAACGACTTCCTATCTTTAAGGATCTTTCGGTCGAGGGACGCAAAGAGGCCGCACGTATCATCTCCGAAGACGTCGACCTGATGAGTGTCGAGCCTGGCCGACCTATTTTCAAACAAGGGGATTCGAACGACGATTTCTTTCTGGTTCGACTTGGTTACGTCAAGGTCAGCCGCAAACATGGGACGCGCGAACATGTTGTCAACTATGTTGGGCCAGGTAACTTGGACGCTGCAGCGGGGTCGTTTGGCGAGATCGCCGCTCTCTCATCGCTCTACCAACTGGAATTGACAACGGACATGCAACGACTCGGATATCAGGCTGGTATTCGCACATCCACTTGCACCGCGCTGGACCACGTTGAGTTAGTTCGGATCAAAAGCTCACAGCTCAAGAAGATTGCCGATGCGAATCCCGAGTTTAAAAAACGCCTGGTGGATCGCGCTCGATTCTTGCTCGAAAAAGACTTCGAACGCGAAAGTGAATTGAGTACGGGCAAATCCAGTTTCGTCGGTCAGGGATTGTACAACGCACAGAGCTTGCTGGTGTTGGACCTCGAGTCGTGTACACGTTGCGACGAATGCACCAAGGCATGTGCCGACTCGCACGGAGGCGAATCTCGACTGGTGCGCGAGGGATTGCGGTTCGAGAATTTCCTGGTTGCCACCAGTTGCCGGTCCTGTACCGATCCCTATTGCCTAGTGGGTTGCCCAGTCAATTCTATTTTCCGCGAGGGTTCTAAGGAGATCGTCATCGAGGACCATTGCATCGGCTGCGGATTGTGTGCGAGCAACTGTCCCTATGGCAACATTACGATGTACGGCAAGGAAGACGGGTTCCGAACCGAGGGAAAGATCCAAATCCCAATCATCCGTCAGAAGGCGACGACCTGCGATCAGTGCAAGAGCATCGGTGGCACGCCTCGCTGCGTGTATTCGTGCCCGCACGACGCCGCATTCCGCATGTCCGGCGAGCAATTGAAAGAAGTCGTACTGGCCAAAGCAAGTACCAGCGCCATTTGAATCGCGTAAAGCAAATCCCGCAGGCTTTTCGTTTGTGAGTTTGTCGAGGATAGTCTTATCACTTGGCAGACATTCGTTGAGATAATACTCCCACTGTTCCTTTCGTAGTGCGGCGAGCATCTCGCCGGCAGTGGACTGCGCAGCGTTGGCAACACCATAAAGATTCCCCAGTCGGACACACAACAGGGCTCGCATGCATATCGGAAATGCAGGCTTCGGAACGGTAGTTTTAAGCGTCGTAAGATCACGAATCGGTTCGGCCTCGTTGTAAAAGTTGTTAAATGTCAGGATCGGCAAAATGCCCCACAAGTTCCTTCGAGTGCTTGAGTCGCAACGCTTCCGTTGTCGTAATCATCCCCAGTTCTTCTGCCAGCAAAATTGCATCATGCTCACCAATCGACGTTGCTGCATCCGAGTCGTCGTTAAGATCTGGACGCCCCAGCATCTGGCCGACAAACTCCATTCCTAATGAAGCGACTTATTTTTTCAATGCTGTGATCGCGCGTATCCATACAAAAGTGGACACCATTCCGTAGCTCTGCGAATCGAACGCAATAGTGATTGCGTGAATGTCTCTTTGCGACAATCCTCGAGCGCGTTCAGCGATGTCACGAGATGTTGCATTTACCGCAGCTCTACGGGCTGGTTCGGTTCCCAAATCGCGATCGTATTTTGAATTTCAGTCATGTTTTACCTTACACATTGTATTACCATCCTGCGAACGGAAAAAGATGCACGACAAAGAATTGCTCAATCGTACCTTCATTAGCTCAAACGCTCGTGATCTGGCACCGCCTCGGATATTGAGCTGATTCAATTTTCCTTGTTCCCCTTCGTTGGGTTTTACGAACACACGAAATGCCAATATCTGTCCGAAAGAGTTCAGGATCGTAATCCCATCGCTTTGAATCATGCCCCGAAAGAGGTGCCAGGCACATGCCTAGCACCTGTCGCTCCACCTCAACGTGGAGGTCGTACAGCTTTTGTTTCGGTAGCAAACGCAGGTGCAGGGTGGCACGCTCAGAGCCTTAGCAGGGGGCGACAGGTGCCTGGGGAGGGAGTGCCAGCGACAGGTGCCAGGCACCTGTCGCCACTAGGCACCTGTCGCCCCACAACTTCAAAGTGCTTTGGCCCCATGCCGGCTTGTCTGGCATGAGCCCAAGTTTTGCAAGTTAAAACACGCCGAAACCCCGCTACCCGTTCACCCGTGA
>Ga0163144_10019567_pt1 | contig 13609 bp, 12 predicted proteins | sample OliLak19BULKMAT1_FD_123175 | JGI IMG/M metagenome (GOLD analysis project Ga0163144, IMG submission 123175) | Freshwater microbial mat bacterial communities from Lake Vanda, McMurdo Dry Valleys, Antarctica - Oligotrophic Lake LV.19.BULKMAT1 | ecosystem: Environmental > Aquatic > Freshwater >... | reverse complement strand
TGCCGGCGCTTTCGCCTATCGGCGCAGCGGCAGTGCGATCTGGATCGAGGGTGGGCGCAAGCATGTCCGCCGCGGCATCAAGCGCCCGATGGCGAGTGGGCGGTGCTGCTGCGCGATAACCACGAGGGCTCCATCACTTGGCCGAGCTTCGAGCATAATCGGCACGTGATCACGGACAACGCCAACGGCCGCATGTCTCGACGCGCAGGCGCGCGGATCACGGCGCCAAGTCGAGCTTGCTCTCGAGCAGGCGACCTGTGAGGTCGAGCGCACGCGTCGTCAATTCGACACCGTCGATCCCGCCAATCGCATGGTTGCCGGCGAACTCGAGCGGCGCTGGAACGAACGTCTCGCCGAGCAGCATCGGCTTGGGGAACGGCTTGCCGAGCTTGACGCGGCACCGCTACACGCGCTCAGCGACGGGGAGCACGCGCGCCTGACGACGCTCGGCGCCCGGCTCGACGAGGCGTGGCTCCATCCGGCGGCGCGTCCGGAGATCCGCAAGCGCATCCTCCGTTTGGCGCTCAAGGAGATCGTCGTGCGCGCCGAGGGGCGCGTGCTGTCGTTCAAGTTGCACTGGGCGGGCGGCGATCACACGGAGTTCGAGATTGTGCGCAACACCAGCGGCAAGCATCGCTGGGCCACCGAAGCCTCGACGATGGCGCTGATCCAGCTCTGCAAAGGCGCACCCTGGATCATCAAGCAGAGCGATCTCGACCGCGTCTGCGTGATCGCCGCCGCCACGCGCCGGGGACGCCGGTCGTATTCCCAGGACGACGCCCAGCAAGATCTCGATTTCTCAACAACGTAGTAAGGTGGGGTCCAATGAATCCAGATCGGGCGGACCGAGCAGCAGCGGATTGGCGGCCGCTTCGAGCCAGGCATCGCCGACGCGCGCGGGGCGCTGCTTCGCGTTTCGACACCCGATGGCAGCAGCACGCGGAGGTTTGGGATCAACCGCTACAACTCGCGATACGAACGTCAAGGTCCGGCCGAGGCGATCTCGACAGCGCGGTCCTCGACTGATTCGGAGACTCACGCGTGATTTGTGGTCGTCGGCGCTGATCCATCAATGCGGACGCGTTCGCCGAAACAGCTGGGTGGACGTGGAGCAAAGCGACAGGTCATGCCTGGGGAAGGCTGCGCTGCCCGTTCGATGATCCGACCGGTGGGTGCGGTGAGTTTTTCCAGCAATCGGTTTGAGGCACACCGCGCAATCCAGACAATCATGCCCGAACCGTCTCCTGTAAGCTCGGCGCATGTGCGGTCGCTTCACCCAGCATTTTACCTGGCGCGAATTGCGCGACCTCCTCGACCTCGTCGGCGCGGCGCGGAACCTCGAGCCGCGCTACAACATCGCGCCGACCAGCTCGATCGATGTCGTCATGAAGCGCGACGACGGCTTGAATCTCGTCGCGATGCGTTGGGGTCTCATTCCCGGCTGGTGGAAGAAGCCGCGCAAGGACGTGCCGGCCACGTTCAACGCCCGCGCCGAGACGGTCGCTGAGAAGCCGATGTTCCGCACCGCATTCAAGCGCACGCGCTGCGTCATTCCGGCATCGGGATTCTATGAATGGGAGACCACGGAAGATGGCAAGCAGCCCTGGTATATGACCGCGGCGGATGGTTCCGTGCTGCTGATCGCCGGATTGTGGGAACGCTGGACGGACATCGAATCCGGCGAGGACACGCTCTCCGCCGCGATGATCGTGACGGTGGCCAACCGCTTCATGGGCGAGATCCATGATCGCATGCCCGTGCTGCTCGACCGCGCGGCCGCCGCCGAATGGATCGATGGGCGAGGGGGAGCGGAGCTGCTCGCGCCGGCGCCCGAGGCCATGCTGACGCGATGGCGCGTCTCGCGCCGCGTGAACTCGTCGCGTGGGGAGAGTTCGAGCGAGCTGATCTCGCGGATTTGAGCCGCCGACGTCCTTGTCCGCGCCATTCGCCTCGCGCGGACATATGCGGCAAGGTCGGTGGCTTCACCGCTTTCGATTCGATTTCCGGAGGAAACGACCATGGACGACAACGAAGACATCCGGTGCTCGATCGATGGCGCGATCGCGCGTGTCGTCTTCAATCGTCCGCAAGCCCGCAACGCATTGACATTCGAAATGTACGAGCGGCTTGCCGCATTCTGCGGCGAGGTTGAAGCAAGAGCGGGCGTCAGGGCGATGATCGTCACCGGCGCCGGCGACAAGGCGTTCGCGGCCGGCACGGACATCTCGCAGTTCCGCGCATTCACGAGCGCGGAGGATGCGATCGGCTACGAGGAGCGCGTGGGGCGCGTCGTGAGCACGCTGGAGCGGTGTCCGGTGCCGACGATCGCCGCGATAGCCGGTGCGTGCACAGGCGGAGGCGCCGCCATCGCAGCTGCCTGCGATCTGCGCATCGCCGCCGCCAATGCGCGATTCGGGGTGCCGATCGCGCGCACGCTTGGCAACTGCCTGTCGAAAGATACGCTCGCCCGGTTTGCTGCGATCATCGGCGCGTCCCGGGTGAAGGAGCTCGTCTTCACCGCGCGCCTCGTCGACGCGGATGAAGCGCTCCGGATCGGCTTCGTGCACGAAGTCGTCCCCGATGGCGCCGGCCTCCTCGCGCGCGCGGAGGCCTTGGCGCTGCAGCTCGCGAGCCACGCGCCGTTGACATTGCGCGCGACGAAGGAGGCGCTGCGTCGGCTCGCCGCCGATGGCAACGACGCCGACGACCGTGACCTCATCCTCTCCTGCTACATGAGCGAGGATTTCAGGGAAGGGATGGAGGCCTTTCTCGCCAAGAGGCCGCCCCGTTGGCGCGCGGTGTGATCGAGACTCGCCGATACGGTCCGCCGGTGTCCGTGGGCCGCCCCCGTCATGGCGGTCACGGCTGCGCAGCGTTGCGCTTCGCTGTACACGAGATCGCCGCCGCCGCCTCTCATCTCCGCCAGCGGATCCTGTCGCCCAATCGCAAGAGGAACGAAGATGCCGAAAGTCACCATCGGAGGCGCGCAGCTGCACTACGACGTCGTCGGGAAGGGGCGACCGCTCGTATTGACCACCGGCCAAGGCACCGGGCCTGAAGCCCGTGCCGAGCTGATCGACGGGCTCGCACGCCACCATGCTGTCCTGACCTACGATCAGCGTGGCACGGGGCGCAGCGAACGCGTCGCCCAGGGGCAGTCGATCGCGCAACTGGCCGAGGACATCGTCGGTCTCATGGATTCGGCGGGCTTCTCGAAGGCGCATGTCCTCGGCTTGTCGACGGGGACGGGGAAGGCGACGGCGCTGGCCGCCCATCACCCGGATCGCGTCGCGAGTCTGGTGATCGCCGCGCCATGGACTCACGGCGATGCGCATCTGCATGTCATCCAGAACATGCGCAAGGCCGCCGCGCGGACGATGCCGCCCGATCACTATGCACAGCTCAACGCGCTCCTGATCTACCCGCCGGAATTTCGGCGCGATCATGCCGATCGGTTCACGAGAATGGCGGAGCATGCCCGGCAAGCGCGGCAGGATCCCGAGGGCATCGCGGCGCGGCTGGACTCGATCCTGGCGTTCGATGCCCGGCCCCTCTATCCGCGCATCGTCTGCCCCACGCTGGTGATGGGCGCGCGCGATGATCAGGTCATGCCCATCTGGTTCGCCCATGCGGCGGCCGAGGCCATTTCCGGCGCGCGGCTGGTCACATTCGATGGTGGCGGCCACATGTTTCCCGAAACCAGAACGGCCGAGTTCCTTGGCGCGGTTCTGAGTTTCCTCGGCTGATCTTCGGACCGCTTCCTGCAAGGGTTCGACATCCAAGGGCCGGGATGTGAGCGTGAGCATGGATCTCCACGAGCGATTTTTCGGTACCGACGAGGCTTCCGCGTTGCGCGAGCATGTCGGCGTCGGCAAGTTGGCCTTGGCGCTGTCGGGAGGCAATCTCGCCAGCGTGACCTGGCATGGCGTCGAGGTCGTTCGCGGCATCAATTGTCTGGTGCGTGACCAGGATTGGGGCACGTATCCGCCGCAGAACGTCGCTGAGACGCGCGCGATCGATCCATCGAGCGGGAGTTTCAGCTACCTCCGCCGCTTCTCGATCGCCGATGACTCGCTTGCGGTGGAGTTTTCCCTGCTGGTCAAACCGGAAGGCGAACTCGTGGCCAGTGCGCGCCTTACGGCTCACCGCGATTTCCGCACCAATCGGGCCGGACTGACGCTGCTGCACCCCGTTCAGGATGTCGCCGGTGGCGCGCTCCTGGTGATCCACCCCGATGGCGCGACCGAGACGGTCGAGTTTCCGCAGCTGATTTCGCCGGGACAGCCGGTCCTAGCGATTGCCGGCCTGGCTCACGACGTGCGCGGCATCACGGTGGTGATCCGCTTCGAAGGCGAGGTCTTCGAGATGGAGGATCAGCGCAATTGGTCCGATGCGTCGTTCAAAACCTATTGCCGGCCGCTCGCGCTGCCGTGCCCGTATGTCATCGCGCGTGGCGAGACGGTCCAGCAGACGATCCGCTTGAGATTGTCGGGGCGTCCGGACGCTCCGCGCCGAGCGGCACACGCCGTGGCGGCCGGGAGAATGCCGGAGATCATGCTTGCTCTTGCACAGGGCTGGTCATCGCGCGCCGGCGGACATACGGCGCTCGCTCGGCTTGGCATGTCGGGATTCCTGCTGCGGATCGAGGCGGGCGAGCGCGGCATGGCGACCGATCTGCGAGCGCTCGCGCAGACCGCGCGCAGCGTGAACGCCGGCGTCGATCTCGAGATCGTCTTGCACGATGACGCAGCCGCGCCGGGATCGGCCGTGGCGGCGGTCGCTGCGCAGTGCTTGGCGGCAGGCTTGCCGTTGCGGCACGTCATCGCGCTGCCGCAGATCTACCTGAAAAGCCATCAGGCGACCGATCCCGTGCCGGCTGGGCCGACGCCGGAGGACTGCCTCGCCGCCGTGCGCGCCGCTTTTCCCCACTCCTTGGCCGGTGCCGGCATGCTGACGAACTTCACCGAGTTCAATCGCCGCCGGCCGGCGCCGGGGCAAGGCGACTACGTCACGCATGGGTCGATGGCGATCGTGCATGCCGCCGATGACGTCGCCGTGTTCGAGACACTGCAAGCGTTGCCGCAGATCTTCGACAGCGGCCGCCACATCGCGGGCGAGCGGCCTTACCGACTCGGGCTCGTGTCGATCGGCATGCGATCAAACCCGCATGGCGCGGGCGTCGTACCCAATCCGGAAAATCGACGGCGCACGATGACGGCGCATGATCCGCGACAGCGCGGCTTGTTCGCGGCGGCCTATGCCGTTGGCGTGGCCGTAGCCGCCGCGTTCGGCGGTGTCCAGGCGTTGGCGTTGGCCGCGCCGACCGGGCCGTTCGGCGTGATGGAGGAAGATGAGAGCGCGATCCATTTGTTTCCGATCTTCCATGCCATCCGCGCGCTTTCTTCCCTGTCGGGCGGTGCATTGACGATGTTCCCCGATCTGCCGGCCGGCGTCGTCGGTATCCGCGACGAGGCCGGGCACGTGATCATTGCCAATTGCAGCCTGGAGCCAAAGTTGATCCGCACCGCGAAGCCGCTCGCGGCCAGGCTACTCGATAGCCGCAGTCATCACGCGGCGATGAGTGATGCGGATTGGCTGGTGCGGAGCCCGAGCAGACGCTTCGAGGGCGTCGAGCTGGAGCCCTGCGCCTGTATGTTCGGAACGACCTGACATCGTCGCCGGGGTCTCGCCTGTCATGCGTCCAGCGGCGCCACGCGATCGATCAGCGATTTTGACGCCTCTCGCCATGCCGTGACGATCGCGTCGTAGAACGGTTGCGAATCGGCATCGGTGATTGCGCCACGCGCTACCAGCCACGCGGCCACGCGCTCGAAGCCGCGGCGTACGGGGATCGTGTAGCGGTAGCCGAGCTCCTCGCGCGCCGCTGTCGCGTCGAAGATGTTCGGACACTGGAAATTCGCTGCGCAGACCGCCGCATTGCGCGGCGCGAGGCGTACGAGCAGTTCGGTTGGAATGTGCACCAGCTCGGGCGGTGGCGCGCCGAGGATCTCGGCGACGAGCCGATGGTAGGCGTTCCAGGTCAGCCATTCCGCGCCGGGCAGATGGTAGCCGCGGCCATAGGCGCGCGCGTTGCCGATGGCGCCGACGAAACCCAACGCGACGCCCTCGGCGTGGGCCGCCACCCAGAGCGATTGTCCGTCGCCGTGGACGATGATCGGCTTGCCGCGGCGCAGGCGATCCAGCAGCGCCGTGCTCCGGCCCATCGCGTGATGGATGACTCCCGTATCGTCGTAGGTGTGGGCCGGGCGCAGGATCGTCACGGCGAATGCGCCATCGGCATGCGCGCGCTCGAGGATGCGCTCGCAGAGCACCTTGTCGCGCCCGTACTCGGAAATCGAATGCAGCGGCTCGCCCTCGCGATAGGGATAGTGGGCGCTCGGCCGCTGATAGACGTCGACGGTCGAGCAGAAGACGTACTGGCCGCAACGGCCGGCGAGCGCACGGACCGAAGCCTCGAGCTCCGCCGGCCGATAGCCGATCATGTCGATGATGCAATCGAAGGTGCCAGCGTCCCGCAGCGTGCGTTCGAATTCGGCAAGGTCTTGCCGATCGCCGCGGATCTCGCGCGCGCGCCACGTGAACTCGGTGCTGCGCTGTCCGCGATTGAGCAAGGTCACGGTCTCGCGTCGGTCGAGCAAGGCGCGGGTCACCGGTGTGCTGATCTTGCCGGTGCCGCCGATGATGAGGATCTTCATCGCCATGCCTCGCCGATCAGGTGAACTTGGCGGTCTCCTGCACGCCGCGATGGAAACGCGCGATCTTGGCGAACATGTCCTCGAGCACAAAGTGCTGGTCGCACGTGTCGTAGACCTTGATCGGTCGATTGCGACCGGTGTGCACGTTGTTCATGAACTCGTTGAATTCGGGCGCCGGGCGCCAGTCCCAGCGGCCGCATTCCGGATACATGATCGTGCCGATGGCCGGGGAATCGCCGAGCGAGCGGTGCTCGATCGGACCGGCGACCATGCGCGTGTTCCAATCGAAGAGCTGCTCGACGAGGTAGCGGCCGAGCGGACCCTTGTCGTAGACGCGCTCCATCAGCTCCGCATAGCTCACGGGCAGGATGCGATAGACCGTCATCGGGATCTGCCAGACCTCGACCCGGGAGCGCATGACGACGTTCGCGGCGGCGATGTCGTTGGACAGGTTGTACTCGCGATTGCCGACAGGCCAGTGGCCGCCGCCGATCCACACCACGCGGACATTGCGCTCGGCGATACGCGGCTCCATCAGCAGGGCCGCGGCCATGTCCGTCAGCGGGCCGAGGAAGGCGCCGTGGAGTGGCCGCGGATCGTCTTTCATCGCCTCGCGGATGATGAGTTCGGCGCCGGGCGACGGCGCCGGCGTGTTCTCGTCCTTCAGCGCCCCCAAGGCGCCGTCGGCGACGGTCACCTTGCCCGTGAGTTTCATCAGGTCGAGGATCTTCATCACCTCGTCGTGGCTGTCCTTGAGGCTGGTCGCGGATTTCTTGGCGCCGAAATGCGCGGGGATGAGCCCGTGTAGTTCGAACATCGGGGTCAGGATGCCGTGCACGATCGCGTACTGGTCGTCGGCCTCGTTCTTGGCGTCGGTGTTGATGATGACGCGGGCAAGCTTGTCGGGGGGCAAGGGCATGGGCCGTTCCTCCTGGATTACGGATTGATCGCGATCGCGTGGCCGCTTGCCGCGCTGTCATAGGCCTTGAATACGAGATCGAGGGTACGAAGATTGTCGGCGCCCGACGGTTTCGGCTCAGCGCCACCACGCAGACAATCGATCCAATGCGCCTGCGTGTTACGGACGCTGTCCTGGACGACGTGCCAGGGCTTCTCGCGCCAGCGCGGCACGGCGGGCTCGACGTCGCTCACCTTGCGTCCATTCGGACTGATGAGGGTCAGCCGGTAGCCCGTATCGAGCGTCAGCGTGCCGCGGTCGCCCTCGATATGCACGAGGGTCTGCGGAAACGGATCGGGATCGAGCTTCGAGTAGAAGCCGATGTCGACCACCGACACCGCGCCGCTCGCGTGGTCGAGAAGCAGTGTCGAGCAATCCTCGCCGGCGACCCGCGGATTGAGCCGACGATTGCGGCAGTAGAGTCTTGTGACTTCGCCGAGAAAGAAGCGCGCGAGATCGAGCACATGGACCCCGACATCGACGAGCGCCAGTCGTGTCTCGGTCGCGAGATAGGGCTGGTTCGCGTAGATGTCGAAGCCGTGGCGGAACGAGATCCGCGCGAAGCTCGGGTGGCCGATGACACGCTCATCCAGAACCCGGCGCACCGCCAGCATCGGCGCCTGCCACCGGAAATTCTCGTGCACCATCAGCTTCACGCCTGCCGCCGCGCAGGCTTCCACCATCGCCCGCGCATCGACAGGATCGAGGGCGAAGGGCTTCTGGCAGATGACGGGCACGCCGCGGCTGGCGCACAGCTCGACCAGCGGACGATGGGTGTCGACGGTTGTCACGACATCGACGAAATCCAGCTGCTCGCTCGCCAGCATCGCGGCCGCGTCGGTGTAGGCGCGGGCGATTGCGAAGCGTGCCCGCGCCTGCTCGGCGCGCAGCGCATCGCGGTCGCAGACCGCGACGATCTCGACGCCGTCGATGTCGCGCCAGGCGTTGAGGTGATTGGCGGCGAAGAAGCCGCAGCCGATCACGCCGCCGCGCAGTCTTCGCGCATCCCTCGCCGGTGTCGCCATCGACCGCTTCCCGTCAGCGTGACTTGGAAACGAGGACCCAGTCATGCGGCCGATCGACCGCGCCCGCCTCGGGTGGCGTGAATGCGCCGGCCGTCGCCACCGCCGGAGTCGTCGCGGCGGTGCGTGGATCGAACCACTCCAGCGCGCTCGCCGTTCCCCGCAGCGAACCGCAGGCTGCCGCCGGCGGGCAGATAGGCGGCGACGACGTCGCGCCCTGGTGTCGCAAGTGCAAGTGGCTTGCGACCTGCCGCCCAGTCTCCCGGCGCGAGCAGATCGGGCGCGGGGCGCAGGTGCTGCCACGGCACGCGCTCGGTGAAGAACTTCCGGAACAGCACGAAATCCGCCATGCCGGGCTGGTCGTGTCCGAGTTCCATCCACGGCCCCCAGGAATTCTCGAAGCCATGGATCACGCACAGCGCGCAGAACGCGCCGCGCCAGATGCTGCGGCGACTATGGTCGCGGTCGCAGAACTCGTGGCTCGGCAGCTTGAGCTGGAAGGCGGGATTGCGCTCGTAGCCGAACTCCGCGAACACCGCCGAGCCGCGCCAGCCCTCGAACGCCGCGCCGATCATGTCCTCGATGCCGATCGCGAGCCAGCCCTGCTCGCGATCGCGCGTGCCCCATTCCTGGTACATGATCGCGTCGACCGCCTCGGGATCGGCGCGGAAGCGCTCGGCGAAGGGCGGCAGTCGCGGACCGTTGTGCATCGCGACGATGTAGCCGTGACCGGCGGTCGCCTTCATCCAGCGCGCGATGCGCAGCGCCCACATGTCGGCCACGACTTTGTAGTTCCAGTCGCCGTTCGGGTAGTACTCGTACTCGTTGAGCGGCGTCCAGAAATTGATGCAGGTGTAGGCGTCGTAGCGTGAGATGAGGAAACGCAGCCACAGCTGTTCCCATTCCGCGGTGAAGATCGCGCGCGAGTTGAACGGGAACTCGAAACCCCAGCCCTCCATGATCATCTCGATGCCCATCTCGAGCTCCTCGCAGAGCCGCACGACGCGGTCGACGGTCGCGAACCAGTCGAGATTGAACTGGTCGAAGCGCGGCCGGGTCTCGCTGCCGCCCCAGGGATGACAGCTCTTGGTCTGCCAGTCGCTGTAGCCCTCGGGATGGTGGAAGCGGCTGACGGGCACGCGGATGCGCAGCAGGTTTACGCCCTGACTCTTGCGACGGCGCACGAATTCCTCGACGTTGCCGCCGCAATGCGCCATGCCGAAGATGTGGTAGGCGGTATCGCCGAGCAGGAAGGCGGGGTCGCCATTCTCCCATTTGAAGCCCCAGGCTTCGCCGGGAGTCGCGCGCAGGAATCCACGTATGGCGCGCGGGCTGACCTCGAGCGTGCCCTCGCCGCTCAGCGTCGACGCATGCGGCCGACTGGCGATGCGCCAACGCCAGGCGCCGGCTTCGCCGGGGTTGAAGCGCACGCGCCAGATCTCGCCACCGTCGTGGAATCCTGGAACCGTGACGACGCGCCCCGACGGGCTGGTGAAGCTCGCTTCGACCGCCACGTCGACGAAGGGTGTCGGATAGGAATGCGGGTGGCGCAAAATCCCTTCGCCGACCTGGCGGCAGGCCAGGGTCTTGGGGCCTTCGATCATCCGCTATCTCCCATGTTGGTCAGCCCTTCACCGCGCTTTGGGTGAGGCCTGAGACGAAAAAGCGCTGCAGAAAAATGAAGATCGCGATCACCGGCGCGATCGAGATCACGATGCCGGCCATCAGCTGTGTGTATTGCGAGGCAAATTCGCCCTGGAACTGCAGCAGGCCGACAGGAACCGTGCGCGACGCCTTGGAGCTGACCAGCACGAGCGCAATGATGAACTCGTTCCAGGTCGCCTGGCTGTCGATGATGAACAGCGTGGCCAGCGCCGGCACCGACAGCGGCAGCATGATCCGCCGGAAGATCACCAGTTCCGAGGCGCCATCGATGCGCGCACACTCGATCAGCTCCGAGGGAATCAGGCGGAAGAAGCCGCGCATCACGAAGATCTGGAACGGCAGCCCGAAGGCGACATAGGGCGGGATCAGCGCCCACAGGCTGTTCGCGATGCCCAGTTGCTTCATCATCACCAGAAGCGGCTGCAGCGTCACTTGCACGGGGACCGCGAGGCCGAGCAGGAAGAACACGAAAACGGCCATGCTGAAACGGAATTGCAGCTTGGCGAGCGGATAGGCCGCCAGCGAAGCCAGCAGGATGCCAAGCGGAACCTTGACCAGGATCAGGAACAGGCTGTTGCGGAAATAGATCTCGAAACCGCCTGTCTTCCAAGCCTCCGTGAAGTTCGACCAGTCGATCTCCTCGGGCAGGGCGAAGACGCCGCGCGAGAACAGGTCGCCCTGGCTGCGCAGCGCCGAGAGCAGCACGGTGACGAAGGGAAGGATCCAGATCAGCGCCAGGATCGAGAGGCTGACATAGAGCAGGGCGTGCTCCATGCGGCGGGGCTCGACGACGCCCCAGCGCGGCTCCCGCGATGCGCTTGCTCCGCTCACGCGCGCCCGCTCAGGTCTTGGTCATGTGACGGATATAGGGGATCGCAATCAGCAGGATGATCGCGGTGATCACCCAGGCGATCGCGGCCCCATAGCCGGCGTTGTAATACTGGAAACTCTGGAAATACATCCAGGTCCCGAGGACCTGCGTCTCGCGGCCCGGCCCGCCATAGGTCATGGTGTAGATCAGGTCGAAGACCTTGAGCGCGTGGATCACGGCGAGGGAGAGCACGATGACATGCGTCTCCTTGAGACCGGGCAGGGTGACGTGACGAAAGCGCTGCAAAGCAGTGGCGCCGTCGAGTGAAGCGGCCTCGTAGAGATCGCGTGGAATCGCCTGCAGCCCCGCAAGATAGAGCACCATCGGGAAGCCGACATGGCTCCACAGATAGGTCACGAAGGTCGCGGCGAGCGCGGTGTCGTAACTGGAAAGCCAACCGCGCGTGAGGTGGCGCAGATCCATCATCTTGAGGATCGTGTTCACCGCGCCGAAATGCGGATTGTACATCCACGACCAGATCAGGCCGACGGCGACCAGCGGCAACACGCCGGGCCCGTAGAAGATCGTGCGAAAAACCACCACGCCCTTGAGCTTCGTGTCGAGCGCGAGGGCGAGGGCGAGGCCGAAGCTGGTCGGCAGCAATAGCGCGGCCAGCGTCCACAGGAGGTTGTTCCACAGCGCCTTTCGCGAAACCTCGTCTTCGAGGAAGATCCGCCAGTAATTCTCACCGCCGATGAATTTCATCTCGGCTGACATCCCGTCCCACTTGAACAGGCTGATCCACAGCGAGGACAGCATCGGGTAGACGAGGAAGACGCAGTAGACGAGCACTGCGGGGGCGAGGAACATCCACGCCGTCCGGTCCTGCGCCCAGCCGAGCGCGCCCGTCCCCGAGGCGGAACGAAGACCCGTCATTTCCGAGATTCGAACACGAGCGGTCCCGCCTACGCTGGCGTGCGCGACGGGACCGCCTGCTTCACTTCTTCGACGCCTTCCAGGCCTCGGCGCGGGCCTGCATCATCTTGCCGCCATCGGCCGGCGTGATTCTTCCGGCGATGATTCCCGACTGCACCTCGAAGAAGCCGTCCATCAATTCCTTCGTGAAGGCCTGATCGGTCGGCGGATAGATGTCGCGACTCGTCGTGATGATCTGGCGCCACTTGCAGGTGATCGGCCACTCCTTGCAATCCGGCTCGATGCCGATCGTCGCAGAGGCGGTGAACGCCGCAGGAAACTGCTTCTGCGTCGCCGGCGCGGTGATGAAGTCGATGAATTGCGCCGAAGCGTCCGGATTCTTGGCTTTCGCGGGAACCATCCATTGCTGCGGGAAGGCCGAATAGCGCAACGGTTGATGTCCGGTGGGCGGCACGAAGAAGTCGAGATTGGTGGTCGGCTGCTTGTCACCGCGCACGACGAACTCGAACCAGTCGCCCTCGATGATCATCGCCGCGTCGCCGAGATAGACCGGCATGCGGGCATCCGCCGGCGTGACGCTGAGGAAGTCGGGCACGAGCCAGCCGTTGTCGACCCATTTCTTGAGTCGCCCATAGGCGTCGACCGCACAGGGGATATCCCAGGACGCCTGGAGTCGGTTGAGCTGGTTATGGACCTCCGGACCGCAGGCGGTCTCGGTGAGGTAGTCGAGCAGCCGCATCGGATGCCAGCCGAACTTGCCGCCGAACGAGGCGCAGTAGATCTTGTTGGTCTTCAGCGTCGCGCAGATCTGTTCGAACTCGGCATAGGATTTGGGCTCGGCGAGCTTGTACTTGGCGAAGATGTCCTTGCGATAGAAGAAGCCCATGCCGCGCGCGTTGTAGGGCACGCCCCAGACTTTGCCGTTGCGTGTGATCGCATCGACGGTCCACGGAGTCATCCGCGCCTTCCAGCCGTGCTTGTCGTAGAGCGCGCCAAGTTCCATCACTTGGCCGGCATCGATGAACGGCCCGGCGACCTCGCCGCCCCACATGAAGAAGACATCGGGTGGATCGCCCGCCGCCATCGAAGTCCGCAGAACGTCGGGATAGATCGCGGCGCCGCTGCCGGCGACCGTCTCCATCGTCACCTTGATGTTTGGATTCTGCTTCTCGTACGCCTCGACGATCGGCGTCCAGATCTTGACGGTGGCGGCGTCGAACTTTGTGAAGAAGCGCAGCTTCAACTGCTGCGCGCTCGCGGGCGAGGCCGCGAGAAGCTAGATCCCGGCCGCCGCCGCGGCGAGTCGACGAAGTGTACCCATCCCTTCCTCCTCCCATTCGCTGATTGACGCACCTGCGGTCCGGGCGGGTTGCCCTGCCTAGACAGCGGTATTGGCTCAGCTCGCCAACTGGTATGATGATCACTTCAACGAGAACGCGGAGTCAATGTCCAGGACAACTCATGGCCGCGACTGAGCCCATTCAGCGACGCAAGCTTTCGC
>Ga0163144_10019566_pt1 | contig 13610 bp, 11 predicted proteins | sample OliLak19BULKMAT1_FD_123175 | JGI IMG/M metagenome (GOLD analysis project Ga0163144, IMG submission 123175) | Freshwater microbial mat bacterial communities from Lake Vanda, McMurdo Dry Valleys, Antarctica - Oligotrophic Lake LV.19.BULKMAT1 | ecosystem: Environmental > Aquatic > Freshwater >... | reverse complement strand
CGGCCCCCCGAGTTCATCGAACTCGGGGGGCCGCGTCTATTTCTGGCCCTGTCTCGACGGCGTCAGCCGTCGAACCAAGAACTCCGTCTCGACGGCGTCAGCCGTCGAACCAAGAATTCGGTCTCGAAGGGGTCAGCCGTCGAACCAAGAACAACTCGGTCTCGAAGGGGTCAGCCGTCGAACCAAGAACAACTCGGTCTCGACGGTGTCAGCCAAAGGTCGGCGAATCAAACCCGCACGTGACGGAAGTAGAGGAGCTCTTGTCCGCGCGTGTAGGCGACCCCGGGCAGATTGGTCGCGTACGGGTCCTCCTGGGGACCCAATCCCGGGAAGCTGAATTCGCCCTGCGCGCCGTCTTCGAATTCCATCTTGAAGAAGTAAATGGTGCGGCCGGACCAGCCCTTGATCTCGGTCAAGCTTCGCCGATCCAGGATCAGAGCCGGCCGCGTCAAGAGCGGCAGCTCCTGTCCTGCGCTGAGGTCCTGGATCCCGCGACGCAGCATCCAGGCACCCAAGCCGCCGGCGACGAGTCCAAGCCAAGCCAGGGGAGATTCGAGCATCCGTGAAGGACCTTGGAGTGCGCTCGCGAGGATCGCGACGCCTCCACCGACGACGGCTCGCAGTCCCCACCAACGCAAGCGCAACCCACGTTGGTACGTCGGGCCTTCCGGTGGAGTCCACTGCGACGCCTCCGGGAAGTCCTTGTGCTCGCGGACCCGCCCAATTCGCGCGGAGTGCACGCTGGCTCGCAGCTCTCGGTCAGCTCGGGTCTCGAGCGGCGAGGCACAATACGGGCAAAGCGAGACCGGGACATCGGGCAGCTTGGCCCCGCACTGTGGACAAGCGCCGAGCCGTTGTGCCTCAGTCTGAATGGGAGACATAGGGGTGTGTGCCGCGCGAGGAACGAGGATCCGGGCCTCGCGCTGGGGGTGAAGAGCGTACAGGGGGCTGGCGGGTGCCGCAGCCTCGGATCCAGAATCGCCCGCTGGCGACTGCGCCGAACGAGCGCGGGGTCAGCCCGCCCGGTGTGGACGCCTGACCCCATTCGCTGCCCGATTCTTGGAACGAGTCTTGACTAGGCCTCGTCGTCCCGGCGGGGCGATCCAACCGCGCTGCGACGTCCAGGAGCAAGACCCACTCATCAATAACGAATGAGGATCGAGAGGACGTTGCCCGTCTGCCACTCGACCATGCCGCGGTCCTGCCAAGCGGTGCCCACCGAAGCGGCGGTCCGGTCGAGGATGCTGTCGACGGCCTGGCCGAGCTCCTGGGTGATTCCCCAGAACACGAGGACGTTGCCATCGGCGTTCGCGGCGACGTCCGCGGTGCCGTCACCATCGAGATCAAAACCGTTGCCGTTGGCGTAGTTGATCGTCTGGTACAGGTGCACCGTCGTGTTGACGGGGCTCTCTGCCGTCCCGATCGGGCGCTCGATGTAGGGGCCGGCCCAGCCAGTGATCGTGCCTGAGTTCTGAGCCAGGCGGTGGTAGGTCGCGCCGGTACGGCCTGTGTACTCGAGGGCGTGTTGTCCGGTATCGCCGTAGAACATCTCGCAGGCCTTCTTGTAGGAATCGAAGGTCGCGGCGATCTTGGTGGCCTGGGCCTTGGAAGTCACGGCGCCGGAGCGCATCGAGACGATCCCGACGAGGATCGCCATGATGGTCATGGTGATCACGAGCTCGAGGAGCGAGAAACCGGCGCGCTTCGCGTTAGGGTGCAGTTGCATGTTCGGTCCCAGAAGGGGGGGCGGGGGGGGGTGACGGACGGGGCGTGCTGCCGAGCCCGGAAGAGTGAGTCCTGGACAGTTGAGGTATCGACGCCCGGGCCGCCTGCGACTGGAGCCCCGCCCGGGAACTCATGGTCGATGTCGCAGATTGGCACCTTCGGCCTGTCCCCACCTCGCAGCGCCTGGGGTAGAACGGCGCAGCGTGTTCCTCCGCCTCTGCAGCCAGATCGGCCTCTCCCTCGTGACATTGGCGACCGGCTCGGTCGGGGACGAGGTCGTCGCGCGCTGGGTCACGGCGTGGGGCGAGGGGGCGCCGCTCGAGCGGTCATCGGTCCAGTTTGTCTTGACGCGGTTGGAGACCAACTTCGCCGCCGCGGCTGGCCCGGAGGGCGATAAGACCGCTCCGCGCATCGCGGCCCTCGACCTGCTCGGGCTCCGCGCGGCGACCGCCTCGGCCGGGGACCAGGGCGTCGAGCCGGACGCGCGCCAGCGTGAGAGTTTCGCCCTCCAGAGGCGCCTGACCGAGAAGGCCACCGCGCTCCTCGACGGAGATCTCGGCGCCTGCACCTGGGCCATCACTGAGGTGATCGCTCCCGCTGCCGCGCACCCGCTCGCGCGCCGGGAAGCAGCCCTCACGTGGACCCTGCGAGCAGGGAACCCAGACCTCGTCCCGGCGTTGCTGCTCGTCGCGCGCCAGGCGCGCGATCCGCTGCGTAGCTCTGCCCTCGGCGCAATGGCGGGGTGGGCGGCGCGCAATGGCCCTGACGAGTCCATCGACGTGTTCCTGGTGGACCTGCTCGGGAAGGGCAGCTCGCACGCGCGTCCCCAGCCATTCGGCTTGCTGCAGGAGCGAATCACGACCTGCCCGATCCCGCTCGGCTCGCGCGCGACCGAGCGCTTGATCGAGCGCGTGCGCGCCATGTTGCAGACTCCGGATTGGCGCGAGGCGGCGAGGGCGATACAGCTCGCGCAGGGCATCACACACGATGTGCGTGTCCCCCTCCTGCTCGACGCGCTCTCGGCTTGGGTTCACCGACGAGAGCTCGGCCGGGGCTCGCGGCGCATCGAGGGCGACCTCGCGGCAGAGCTCACCAAGGTCAGCGGGCGCAACCTAGGCTCCAACCCCGGCAATTGGATCGCTTGGTGGGTCGCTGTCCGTCAGGGGCGCGCCACCCTGCCCACCTCGGACGGCGTGACTGCCGCTGCCGCAGACTCGAGCTCCGCGCTCGAAAATGATTCTCCGCGCTCGAGGGCGGAGTTCTTCGGGCTGCGGCCACAGACCGATCGTGTGACGTTCATCATCGATCATTCCGGCAGCATGTCCACGCGCTTCGGCACGCGCGATGTGTCGCGCTACGAAGAGGCTGTGGCCCAATTCGGGCGTTACCTCCAAGCGCTCGGACCCGGTGCGCGCTTCAACGTCATCCTCTTTGACAGCACTCCGCTGCTCTCGTCACGGGACCTGATCGAGGCGACCGCCGCGAACATCGAGCGCGCGTCGATCGCGACACTCGGGCGGCCACCGAGCGGAGGGACAAATCTCCAGCCCGCTGTCGAGCTCGCGCTCTGCATCGGCGCCGACGGCCACGTTGACACCGATGCGCTCGTGGCCGACACGGTGATCGTGCTCTGCGACGGCGAAACGACCGAGGGGCACGCCTGGGTCGCGCCTTTGCTCGAGCGTGTGCAGCCGTCGGCCCAGGTCCGCTTCCACTGCATCCAGATCGGGCTCGATGGTGGGCGGGTGCTCCGTGAACTCGCCGAGCGCTCAGGCGGCGAGTTCCTGCGAGTCGAGGGCTGATCAGGAACGGACGAGAGCACACCACCAGCCGCCGACGAGCGCCGCGAGCGTCGCGGCGCCAAGCAGCCTCTGGTGGGAGGGTGCGAGCCGCTCCGGCGCTCGCGTCCAGGACGCCCCGACTCCGAGAACGCCACCGGCGAGCAAGCCGAAGATGTGCGCGAGCACATCGACACGGCCACCGGGCTCGCCAACACCCAGCCAACCGAGCAACGTCGCGCCGCCGAAGAGCGGCGCCAGGCGCCGGAACGTCGACTGCCTGCCCGCCGAGCGCCGCGACCACTCGTACGCCGTGAGCAGGCCGAGGATCCCGAAGACCGAGGTCGATGCGCCGACCGATCGGTGAGCCGCGTCACGGACCAGCGCGTTGGCGCCGTTGCCGAGGATGCCGGCCAGGAGGGCGAGCGCCCAAGTCAAGCCGCCCCCGAGGACGTGCGCCGTGAGGACCCCGAACAGCGCGCCGAACACGATGTTGGAGAGGAGGTGGGTCAGATCGACGTGCAGCGTCAAGGCCGTGAGCGTACGTTCCCAATGACCAGCCACGACGTCGCCGGCCTCCAGGCGCCCAGCTCGCCACCAGTCCAAGCCAAACGTCCCTTCGACCGAGATCGCGTACATGAGCGCGAGCGCCGCGATGTACAGCCCGGCACCGATGACGCCATCGGAGCGCATGGCGAACTCAACACGCGGCGGTGGCCAGTCTTGGTTCTCGAGACCGTAAGCGGCGAGCTCGTGCCGCGCGCGATCACCGTCTCCTGTGGACACGAGCAGACGCGCCCCGCGTGACCGACCTGAGCCCTCTTCGAGCTCGAACGGGATCCCGATGCTCGACAGGACGAGCGAGGCATCGCGGAGCGCGCGACCGCCGCGACCCTCGGCGACCGCCACCCAACCCCACGGCGATTCGGTGTCGCTCTCGATCAGATCCGGTTCGGCGCCACCGTCGTCAGAGTCTCGGGCTCGCATCGCAGAGGACAATCTGGGCGGCGCTTCGTCGTCGCTCAAGCGAAACGGAGACGGCAGCTCGGACAACGCGAGGACCCACCTGGCACGACCGTGAGGCAAGCGGGGCAGGTCGTCTCCTCCGCGTCGAGATCGACGACCAGGGTGGCCTGGCGCCTCACCTCCGCATCTGGGATCGCCTCACTCAACTCGGCGTCGGCGATCGCCTCGATGGCCGCTGAGGCGGCGACGACGTCGGGGCCCGCGACCGCGAGCCAGAGGGTCACGCTTCAACCGCTCGCCTTGGCGTCCGGGGGACGAACGATTTGAGCTGCGATGCCGCGCTCCCCGAGCTGACTCTGGAGCTTGCGCAGCGGCTGCAGGGGGCCGCTCAGCACGACGATCGATTGCGGATCCATGGACACTCGTAGTTCTAGGGTGTGGGGTGGGCGAGCCAAGAATTTCGGGCTGAGTGCAGGCCAGAACTCAATTCGAGCCCCCGTGCCCTTCACCCGGCGCGACCTCGGTCTGGTGTCGCTGCAGGAGGCGTGCTTGGCTCAACATGAACACGACGGTCAGCGGCAATATCCCGAAGGTCTTGAAGGCGACCCAGGTGTCGGTGCTGAAGGAGCGCCAGACGATCTCGTTCAATACGGCGAGCACCACGCAGAAAATACCCCAGCGGAACGTGAGCGCGCGCCAGCCCTCGGCGTTCAGCGGCAACGTGGTCCCGAAAGCGACCTCGAGCGCGGTTCGCGGGCGCGCGAGACTGGCAAAGAGGATCACGGCGAAGAGGGAGTTGACGATCGTCGGTTTGACCTTGATGAAGGTGTCGTTCTGGAGGTAGATCGTGAGGCCGCCGAACACCAACACGAAGAACGCCGTGAAGAGCGGCATCGACGGCAGTTTGCCTTCCATGCGCCACGAAGCGATGAGCGAGAGCACGATCGCGATCATGAATCCGCCTGTCGCCCAGTAGATGTCCTTCCTCGCATTCAAGAGGAAGAAGACGAGCAACGGTCCCGCCTCGATCGCGAGCTTGATGAAGGGAGAAGGCGGTCGTTTGGTGGTCTGCATCAGCGCGACGGCTCCGAAGGGGCGTCGAGCTCGCGGCGCAGCTCGCGTCCTTTCTCGAGCGCTGGAATACCCGCTGTCATCCAGCGAGCCGGGGGTGCTTCGAGCAGGTCATGGTCGAAAAACTGTGCCATCCGTTGTGCGTCATCGCGTTTGTGCGCGTATTTGGCGAGGCCGTGATCCGCGCCATTGTAATTCAAGCGCCACACTCGTTGGCCGAGACGCCGCAACGCGGTGAAGCGATGCGGTGCTCCCTGGGGCGTCGACGCCGCGGCCAACACCGCCGGGTCGAACCCGCATTGTAAACCTCGCTCCCCTGCGACTGCTCGTCAGCAGTAAGACCCCGTGTCAGTAGCGGCGGACGACGCTGATGACTACGCCACGCACCTGCACGTCGTCGACCAGGATGGGCGCCATCGTCGAGTTGGCCGGTTGGAGGCGGATGTGTCCATTCTCGCGATAGAACCGCTTGAGAGTGACGTCTCCATCGGGGAGCACCGCGACGACCGTTTCGCCGTTGCGCGCCGTTTCCCGACGTTCGACGATGACGATGTCGCCGTCGGCGATGGCGTCCTCGATCATCGAATTGCCGCAGACCCGCAGCGCGAACACCTCCGCACCGCTCGGCACCAACGATCCGAGATCCAAGGACTCACGGTCCTCGATCTCCTCGATCGGCGACCCGGCCGCAATGCGCCCCAGAATCTCCAAGATCGGCGCTGGCGCGGCTCGACGCGGGTCGTCGTCCACGAACTCGAGCGCGCGGCTGACGCCCTTCTCGCGGCGACGGAGGACCCCCTTGCGCTCGAGCTCGGCGACGTGGCCGAAGATCGTCACCTTGTTGACACCGAAGTGGTCCGCGATCTCCTCCAGGGTGGGGCTGATGCCCTCGACCTGCACGTAGCGGGCGAAGTACTCGACGATGTCGCGCTGGCGGCGGGTGAGGTTGGCGCTGATGGGGGGCATGTCGATGGCTGGGCGTGGGAGGCGCCCTATGGCTCGCGATGCAGCGGCCGGACGGGCCGAACCCGCGGTCGCGGCGGCAGCGGCAGCGGCAGCGGCAGCGGCAGCGGCCTCTCGGGTTCGTCGTTCGTTAAGGATGTACGAAGTCAGGACATCGGGTGTCGATGAAGTTCCCGACTTCTCGTCCCTATCGTCGCAGCTCGGGGCCTCGGAAGTGTCGGGCCCGGGCTGAGAAGGGGAGCAGCAGGGATCGGCCCGCACGACCGATCCCTGCGCTCGCGCCGTGTCACCCGGCTTCGGAGCATCGGAGAACTCCGAGACCGGGTCGGACACAGCCACGCCTGCACCACACCACAGGCGTTGCTTGTCGGGGCGCTCCGCGCGACCGCGCGGAGTCTGCCCACAGAGGCTTCAAACGAGGAAAGTCGTGAGGACCATCCCGGCAAAAAACAGGAAGGAGCCGACATCGCCGCGGGCACTGGAGAGGAGTTTTGTCATGGGAGCAGTCCTTCGTGGTTCGAGGGCTTCGAGGTTCGTGGGCGAGGTCGGAGAGGCCTCGTCCACGGGGCGCCCGAAAGGCTCGGGACCCCTTGAAGACTGGTTGGAGTGCGCTGGGTTACAGGCTCGCCCGGGAGAATCTCCCGCGTGGCCTCGCCGACCGTCGGCGCGCGCGCCTTGGGTTGGGTCCGACGGTCCCCGAGGAGTCTCCCCCCGGCCGGATCAGGCACCCGGGCGCGGGGGAAGCAGGAAGACCTAACGGACACCGAATGTATCGACTGCGCCGCCCCGAACGGGACACGAACCTGGAGAAAAGGCCTGACGAAGCCCTAACTCTGTGCCGGGGTGGGACTTATAGCAGGGGCGCGTTGTGGACAGGGCGTGGACGAATGGCCCGGAAGCCCCCACAATGTGCGGCTCACAGACCTTGAACCAGTCCCACGACCTCGACCTCGACCGCTACCTGGTCCCGTTCCAGCTGCGGCACGTCCCCCAGTACCGCTTCGACGTCGTGGTCCTCGGTTCGGGCGCAGCCGGCAGTTTGGCCGCCCTCGCGGCCGCTGCCCGCGGCGCGACGGTCGCGGTCGTCGCCAAGGACTTCCTCGATGTCACGAACACCGCCTGGGCGCAGGGAGGCGTCGCGGCGGTCCTCTCCTCCGAGGACTCCTTCGAGGCTCACATCCAGGACACCTTGGAGGCCGGGAGAGGGCTGTCCGAGCCCGACGTCGTGCGCCTGGTGGTCGAGCAAGGTCCCGGGGCGATCCGCCGCCTGGCCGAGCTCGGCACGCACTTCGACCGCGACGCAGACGGCGACTTCGACCTGTCGCGCGAGGGTGGCCACAGCCACGCTCGCATCGTGCACGCCCGCGGTGACGCGACGGGGCGCGAGATCCAGGGCGCCCTGGTGCACGCCCTCGAGAACCAGCCGGACATCGACGTCTTCGCCCAGGTCCACGCGATCGATCTCCTGTCCGACGAGGCCGGCGCCGTGGTCGGTGTCCTGTGCCGGACCCGCTCGGGCGACCTCGTCAGTTACATCGCCTCCCAGGTCATCCTCGCCACCGGCGGCGCAGGTCAAATCTGGCGCGAGACCACGAACCCACCGGTGGCCACCGCCGACGGCCTCGCGATGGCGGTCCGCGCAGGCGCCGCAGTGCGCGACCTCGAGTTCGTCCAGTTCCATCCGACGCTGCTCTACATCGCTGGCGCCGCGCGGGTCCTGATCTCCGAGATCGTGCGCGGCGCAGGCGCCGTGCTGCGTGACAAACACGGTGTGCGCTTCATGGCCGACCAGCACGGGATGGCCGAGCTCGCGCCGCGCGACGTGGTCAGCCGCGCGGTCTTCCAGCGCATGGTCGAGACCGACGACACGAGCGTCTACTTGGACCTCTCGGGACTCGATCGTGATCCACACGCGCTATTCCCTGGTATCAGCCGCATCTGCACGTTCTTTGGCATCGACATCGCGCGCGATCCCGTGCCCGTCCGGCCGGGTGCGCACTACATGATCGGTGGACTCGTCGTCGACGCTTCAGGGCGCACGACCGTCCCCGGCCTGTGGGCGGTGGGGGAGTGCTCGAGCACGGGCCTCCACGGCGCGAACCGGATGGGCTCCAACTCGTTGCTCGAAGCCGTCGTGCTCGGCGAGATCGCCGGCCGCGCCGCCGCCGAGGCTGCGTTGCCCGCGCGCCGCCCCGAGACGCGGCACGTCGTGACTCGCGAGCGCGCGATCCCGCCGCCTGGAGTCGAAGTGAACCTTTCCGACCTCACCTACTCGTTGAAGTCATTGATGTGGAGACAGATGGGCGTCGTGCGCGCCGCTGACGGTATGCAGGACGCGCTCGCGCGATTCAGCTTTTGGTCGCGGGCGATCCAAGCGCTGCCGATGGACGATTCGCGCGCCGTCGAGTTGGTCAACATGCTCACGATCGCGCGCTTCGCGACCTTCGGTGCCTTGAGCCGCCTCGAATCACGTGGCGCGCATTTTCGTTCGGACGCGCCGGAGCGTGACGACGCATGGCGAGCGCACCTCGTCCAGACCCCGGTCCTCGACGCCTCTGCCGGGTCCGTGCGCAGCGTGCGCTTGGCCCGCGTGCCGATGGCCGACCAAACGACGGGAGCGCGGGGTTGAGCCGCGAAGCACAACCGACCGCGGCGCCGAAAGAGCGTGTCGTCGTCTGCGGCGTCGTGTTCCCCGACTTCCCGGCCGAGGCCGGGGGACCCTTGAGCGAGGCCCGCGCGCTCGTTGTGGCCGCCGACGGCGAGGTCGTCGGCGAAGGTGTCATCCAGCGCCGCGATCGCCCGGTCCCCGCGACCATGATGGGCTCCGGCAAGGTCGAAGAAGTCGCGGAGGAGATCGCGCGCGTGACCCCCAGCGCGGTCGTCGTCGACAACGACCTCTCACCGGCTCAAGTGCGCAACCTCGAGCGCGCGTGGAAGGTGCGAGTCATCGATCGCTCCGAGCTGATCCTCGACATCTTTGCGCGCCGCGCGCAGACGCGGCAGGCGCGCTTGCAGGTCGAGCTCGCGCAGAACCACTACTTGGCGCCGCGCCTCCGCCGAATGTGGACGCACCTCGAGCGGATGGAGGGCGCGATCGGCACCCGGGGCCCTGGCGAGACGCAGCTCGAGACCGACAAGCGCCTGCTCGGCAAGCGGATCACCGACCTCGAGCGCGAGCTCGTGACGATCGAGCAGCGCAAACAACGCGAGGTTCGCACACGCGCCTCGGAGTTCACCGTCGGGCTCGTCGGCTACACCAACGCGGGGAAGTCGACGCTGCTCAACCATTTGACCGGCTCGAGCGAGTTCGTCGCGGACATGCCGTTCGCGACCCTCGACACGCGGACTCGGCGTTGGACCCTGCCCGACCGGCGCACAATCCTCCTGTCCGACACGGTCGGGTTCTTGCAGCGGCTCCCGCACCACCTCGTCGCGTCGTTCCACGCGACGCTCGAGGAGACCCTCAACGCCGATCTCCTGCTCCATGTCGTCGACGCGTCGCACACCGATGCGTTGCAGCAGATGCACGCGGTCGAGGAGGTCCTCAGCGAGCTCTCGCCCCATCTCACCGCTGACGCGCTCGTCCTGAACAAGTGCGACCGTGTGCGCGACCCGCTCGAGCTCCATCTGTTGGTCGAGGGACGCAAGGAGAACGTGATCCACGTCTCGGCTAAAACCGGCGAAGGGATCGACCGCTTGATCGAGTTCGTCATCGCCGAGCTGGACGCACGAGCGCAGGTCGTCACCGTCCACATCGAGCCGGGCGATGGCCGCTCGATCGCGGCCGTCCGCAGCGTCGGCGCCATCGACGACGAGACCTGCGACGAAGACGGGACGATGCACGTCCGGCTCCGCCTGAGCGACGAGGCGCTGGGCGCCCTGCGGCGGCACCTCGGCCCCGGGGCCCGCTTCGAGACGACTGGCGACGCGGCGGACGCTCGCGACTCAACTGGAGGCGACGCAGGTGTCGATCGGGCCTTGGAGGCCTATGGACTCGACCCCTGATTCGGCGCGCGACCCCGCACACATTCCGACTCGCGCGGTGTCGGGGCCGTTGCAGGTCCGCAGTGACCCGGCGAGTCTCGGTCCGCTCGAACGCCGCCTGGGGCGAGTGATCTTCCTCAGCGTGCTGGCGACCGCGACGGTGCTGGTGCTCATCGTCGAGGCCCAACAGCGCGGCGCCCTCGAGCGCGACACGGCCACGCGCCTCGGGCAGCTCGCGGAGGTCGCCGCGGCTGCCGTCGCAGAAAACCAGACCTCGCGCCCCGGCGGCAACACCGTGGACCTCACGAGTGACGGGGCTGCGCTGCCCACGGCCTTGGGCGCGCTGGTCGCGCTCCCTGGAATCGCCCGGGTGACGTTATTCCTGCCCGGGGGTGTCGAGCCATGCGCGTTCGATCGCGACGGCCCCGTCGAGGCCAAGTGGCGCAAGGTCACCGACGTGCCCCGCGGACAGGGATTGCTCGGCGACCACGTTCGAGTCCTGCGCGACTTCGAGCCCGAGCCTGGGCAGCTCTTCACCGTCGTGGTGGAAGGGCGCCTCGACGTCGCCCGCGCGATGATCGCCGAGGGCTTCGGCGCCCTTCTGCGCGCCATGCTCGGAGTGCTCCTCGTGTCCGTCGCGGTGCTCCCGCGACTCGTACGCCGACTCACGGCTCCGTGGCGTAGCGCTGTCGCGCTTCTCCAGCGGCGAGCTTCGGGCGAGGGCGACTCCGAGCTCGACCTCGACCCGACACTCTCGTTGGAGGCGATCGAGCGCCAATACGAGAAGCGCATCGCCGAGCTGCAGGCCCAACTCGATCGGGACTCGCGAACCAGCGGCGTGGATGAGCGTCACCAGGCCCCTGCCGCACAACTCGACGCGCGCGCGGAGCGACTCGCGTATTTGTCCAACACGGGCCACGAGCTGCGCACGCCCTTGCAGGCGGTTGTGGCGACCGGCGCGCTCTTGCTCGAGACCGAGCTCGACCCGGAGCAGCACGCGCTCGTCAACCGCATCGTCGTCGCGGCGGATGCGCTCACGGACTCGGTCCAGGACCTGACGGAGCTCGCGAGCCTCGAGTCGGGCACGTTCGAGCCGGTCCCGGCGATCTTCCGCCCCGAGGACCTCATGGAGGACCTCGTCGAGATCGTCACGCCGCTCGCGCGCGATCGCGAGGTCGAGCTGCTTTCGCGGCTCCAGTCACCGATGCCGGACAGCTTGCGCGGCGACGCGCGGCGCATTCGGCGTATCGCGCTGCACCTCCTCGACAACGCGCTACGCCACACAGAGAAGGGCCTCGTCGATTTGCGGATGGGCGTCGCGACCTCGGAGGCCGGCACGGAGCTCTGGATTGAGGTCCATGACACCGGCAGCGGCATCTCACGCGCGCAGCAGGTGAATCTGCTCGATGATCTCGCCGCGATCTCCCACGATGAACGCGGGCTGCGCGGTGGCATCGGCGTGGGCCTGTCCCTCGCGGCGCGACTCGCGCGCGGGCTCGGCGGGAGCCTCGAGTTCGAGAGCGCGCTGCTTGCTGGGTCCGTGTTTCGAGTTCAGATTCCGATCGACATCCTCGACGACACAGCGGTCGTGCGAACACAGCTCGGACGCCGCGCCCTCGTCCTCGACGACGACCCGAAGTCGCTCGAGCATCTTGTCGGATTGCTGCGTGACGAGGGCCTCGAGGTCGAGGCCGAAGCGACCGCCTATGCAGGCTTCGAGGCCCTCTCCCGTGGAGGAGACTTCGACTTCGTGCTGATCGACGCGCAGCTGGCGGGACGCGACCCCTTCCTCGGCGGCGTCGAGACGATGCCGAGGCAAGGCGAGCCGCCTCGAATCGTGCTCGTCCACCCGATCCTCGGACGGACCCTGCCCGAGCGTTCCCTCGACGACGCCGTCGCTGCGCAGCTCGCGAAGCCGATCACGCGGCGGACGCTGCGCCGGGTCCTCGAGCTGGCCCAAAGGGGCCACAACGAGGGCGACGACGAAGGACCCGACAGCGCGTCGAAGGAGGCCGGTACCGAACCTCGTGGGCGCGCTCCCGAATCTCGTGTGCGAACCGCCGGGGGCAGCCGCGGCGCGCGCGAGATCCGCGTCCTCCTCGTCGACGACAACGAACAAAATCGCCAGCTCGTGCAGTTCGTGCTCACCAAACGCGGTTACACCGTCGAGGTCGCGTGTGATGGTCGGGCCGCCGTCGACGCCTTCGCGCTCGGCGAGTTCGACATCGTGTTGATGGACTGCCAGATGCCGGGGATGGACGGCTTCGAGGCGACGCGGCAGATCCGTCGACTCGAGCGTGGCCGCGAGCGACGGGTGCCGGTGCTCGCGCTCTCGGCGGGCGGCCTCGGCGATGGCGGCGAGACGATCCATGGCGCAGGAATGGACGACTTCCTCGCGAAGCCGTTCCAGCCGCGCGACCTGCTCGCCTGGGTCGAAGGATGGGTGACCCAGGCGCTGCGACATCCGCGGGGCGCTGTGACACGCGCGCCGCGACGTCGCGTGACCGCGCGTGAGGTCGGGCTCGCGCAGCCCGAGGGCGGCGGCCCTCAATCCGTGAAGATCGCGGCCAGCGGCCCTCAGCCAAGGCAATCAGCGGGCTCCGATGCAACGGTCGGCGCCCTCGATCGAACCGTGCTCGGGCCTTTGCTCGAGGACGCGCCGGGTCGCACCCTCGCGAACGAGCTCGTCGAGGCGTTCCTCGAATCCGGGCCGAAGACCGTCGAGCAGCTCGTCCGCCTCTTGAGCGCCGAGGACTTCGCGGAGGCCGCGCGTATCGCGCACCGCTTCGTCTCGACGAGCGGCTCCGTCGGCGCCATGCGGCTCGCGCGGACGATGCGCGAGGCGGAGGTCGCATGCGAACGCTTCCATCACGCTAGCGCCAAGGACTTGGTCGCGCGCGCGAGCCAGGAGTTCGAGGGCGCTCGCCGCGCGCTCGCGGTCCAGTTGGCGCGCGCCTGAGCGTATCGCATCCGCTCGACCAGCCCCTCCATCGTGCGAGCGCATCTATCGTGCGAGCGCCTCTATCGTGCGAGCGCCTCTATCGTGCGAGCGCCTCTATCGTGCGAGCGCCTCTATCGTGCGAGCGCCTCTATCGTGCGAGCGCCTCTATCGTGCGAGCGCCT
>Ga0163144_10019565_pt1 | contig 13610 bp, 11 predicted proteins | sample OliLak19BULKMAT1_FD_123175 | JGI IMG/M metagenome (GOLD analysis project Ga0163144, IMG submission 123175) | Freshwater microbial mat bacterial communities from Lake Vanda, McMurdo Dry Valleys, Antarctica - Oligotrophic Lake LV.19.BULKMAT1 | ecosystem: Environmental > Aquatic > Freshwater >... | reverse complement strand
TCGCCAAGCCGCCGCCTGTCGCGGATGTACTTCGATCATCTCGCGTCGCGCTCGGCACGGTAGCGTGCGCGACGGCGCGGGGGTGACGTCGCGCGTGCCGTGTCACCGTGGCCGGTCATGGTACTGCCGCGCACAGCGCGCCGCGGCGACGCCATGAACCACGACCGCGTTCCGCCGATTCGCGGCCTCGTTCGCACCGATACTCGCGCCGTGGCCGCGTACGCCGAAGCGGGGGGGGTGCACCGGATCATTCCGTCGCTGATCGCGCGGCCGGTGGACGCTGCCGATCTGCAGACGCTGGTGCGCTGGGCCATCGACACCGGCACACCGCTCACCGCGCGCGGGGCGGGCTCTTCGATGGGCGGAGGTGCGGTGGGCACCGGCTGCCTCGTCGACCTGCGTGATCTGCCGCGCGTGCTCGAGATCGACGTCGCCAACCGAACGGCGCGGGTGAGCGCCAACATCACGCTCGCCGAACTCGCCGCCGTTGCCGCGCCGCACGGCCTCCACTTCCCGCCCGATCCATCCAGCCGCGCCTGGGCCACCGTCGGCGGCGTGATCGCCACCAATGCCGCCGGGCCACGCACCGTGCGCGATGGCGCCGTGCGCAGTTGGGTCGAGGCCGTGACGTTCGTGGATGGTCGCGCCGACCTCGTGACCCTCGCGCGCGGCACGCCGACGCCGCTCCGCCATCTGGCGTTGCACGAGACGATCCGCGCCGAACGGCAGCGCATCCGTCAGGCCTTTCCCGCCACGTCCAAGAACACGTGCGGCTACGCGCTCGACCACGCCGGCACCGACCTGCTGCACGTGCTGATCGGCGCCGAGGGCACGCTCGGTATCGTCACCGAGGCGACGCTCTCGCTCGCACCGATCGCCGCCGCACAGCTCTCGCTCCGGCTGATCCTCGACGACCTCGACCAACTGACCGAGACGATTGCACTCCTCCTGCCGCATCGTCCTGCCGCGGTGGAGCTGCTGGAACGGAGCTTCCTCGAGATCGTCGCACCGCAGCTGGCGCCGGCACTGGCAAATGAACTGCAGGATGCCGCCGCCGTGCTGCTGGTGGACCTCGAAGCCGACGACACCGAAACGCTGCATCGGCAACGCGACGGCATCAGCCATGCGCTGGAGGGGAGCGGCGTTGCATTGCGCGTTGCCGCCACCCCGATCGAAGCCGCCGAACTCTGGGCCCTCCGCCATGCCGCGAGCCCCATCCTCGCCGGGCTCGGCGAGACGCGTCGGTCGGTGCAGATCATCGAGGACGGCTGCGTTCCGGTGCCGCAACTGGCGGCGTACATCCGCGCCGTGCGGGCCGCCTGCGACGGGGCCGGCGTACCGTGCGTGCTCTTCGGTCATGCCGGTGACGGGCACGTGCATGTGAACCTCCTGCCGTCGCTGGAGGACCCGGAGTGGCGGGCGCGGATCACGCAGATCTACGCCGAGGTGGGCGCGGCGGTGCTCCGGCTGGGCGGCACCCCGTCGGGCGAGCACGGCGACGGCCGGCTGCGGGCGCCGCTCGTCTCGGAACGCTACCCGGACGACATTCTCGTCCTCTTTGCGCGCGTGAAGCAGGGGTTCGACCCGCACGGGGTGCTCAACCCCGGGGTGATTCTCGACCAGACGGGAGCCGATCCGCTCGCCTCGCTCAAGGTCGGGCTCGACGCGGCGCCGATCCCGGGCGACATCGCGGACGCACTGCGCCATATCGAGCGCGAGCGCGGCTGGGCTACCGATCGGCTCACGCTCGCGGACACGCCCCGCTAGATTCGCGGTCGCCGCCACTTCGGCCGGCGCGCCATCCTCCGCCCGAGACGCCCATGGACATCATCCGCGCCCCGCGCGTGTCGCTCCTCGCCCGTCCGCAGTTCATCGAACCGGCACACCTTCCCGTCAGCTGGAACGGCCCCTCCACCGACGGCGAGCGCATTGCCGAGTTCGCCGGCCGGCTCTGCTACATGAGCCAGTCCAATCCGGCCGGGCGTACCACCGAGGGCTACCTGCAGAACATCCTGAAGCAGGGCCACGGAAGCGTCTTCGAGCACGCGCAGTACGTGGTGCTGCTGGAGGGCATCAGCCGGAGCTGCACGCATGAACTGGTGCGCCATCGCGCCGGCTTCGGCTACTCGCAGCTCAGTCAGCGCTATGTCGACGAATCGCGGGCGGCCTACGTGATGCCGCCCGCCATTCAGGGGAATCTGCCGCTCGAGGATGCGTGGACCGCGCAGATGCGCGCCGCGCATGCGGCATACGTGGCGCAGGTGGATGGCCTGATGACGCAATACGCGCCTGTCGCCGATGCGGTGCACCGCCGCAAGATGTCACGCGAGGCCGCCCGCAGCGTGCTGCCCAACGCCACCGAGACGAAGATCGTGGTGAGCGCCAACATCCGCGCCTGGCGCACCATGCTCGAACTCCGTCTCGGCGAAGGCGCCGAACTCGAGATCCGTCGGCTGTCGCTGGCCATCCTGACGCTGCTCAAGGCCGAGGCGCCGGCGCTGTTCGGGGACTTCATCGTGTACGATGCGCCGGATGGCACGCCGGCGGGACGCGTCGAGCATCACAAGGTCTGAGTCGGACCGATACACGCACAACGGGGCGGCTTCCTCGAGGAAGCCGCCCCGTTGTGCATCCCGGCACCGTCAGCGATTGCGCACGGTGCGCGCCCGCTTCGTCCAGGTGACGACGCCAGCCGACCAATCGAACGGATCGACCTGCCCCGCCGTCTGCACACGCGTGTTGAGGCCCATGACGGCCTGCGGCGCAAAGAGAAAGATGGCCGGTGCCTCCGACTCGAGCCGGTCCGTCGCCACGCGATAGCGGAGGCGCGCCTCGGTGCCGTTGCGGGAGGCGGCGGCGTGCGTCAGCAGCGAATCGAAGATGCGGTCCGACCACCGGCCGTAGTTCAGCTGCCCGATGCCGCTCGTGCCCCACTGCACCGCAAGGCCGCGCGGCGACGGTTCGTCGAGGTAGCTGCCGATGTACGTATCGAAGCGGCCCTCGGCGAGCCGCTGCTGGAAGACCGGGAAATCCACCGATGCCACCGTGCCCGCAATGCCCGCGCTGCGCCACTGCGCCACGATCGCCTGCGCCAGCGTGCTGCGCGCGCTGCTCGTGGCAGGCACCAGAATCTCGACGTCGAGCGGCACGTCTCCGCGCCGCCGCATCCCGTCCGCCCCACGACGCCAGCCGGCGGCATCGAGCAGTGCCGCGGCGCCTACCGTATCAAGCTCCTGCACCGGGCGAGCGGCGTCATGCAGCCAGAGTGCCTGCGAGACCGGACCATGCGGCACCGCCGTACCCGGGCCGTACACCGCCGTGGCTATCGTCTGGCGGTCCAGCGCAAAGCCGAGCGCCTGCCGCAGCCGCAGGTCGCCGAAGCGTGACGGACGGCCGGTACGGTCGGCCACCTGAAAGGCCAGGAAGCCGTACGCAGCCGACGGATAGCGCTCCACGCGCAACGTCGAATCGGCGGTGACACGCGCGGTGTTCGCGGGCGTGATCAGGGTTTCCATCACGTCGGCTTCGTGGGCCAGCAGCAGCGTCGCAGCGGCGGTCGGATCGGCCGCGAAGCGCCAGACGAGCGTATCGGTGGCGGCACGGATTGCAGCGGCGGTGTCGGCCACGAGGCGGAGGTACTGCCCGCGCTGCCAGATCTGCAGCCGATACGGACCACTGCCTTCGAACTGGGCAGGATCGGTCTCGGCCGGCCAGCTCGCCGGCGACTTGGCCGCCCAACGATGCTTCGGCAGGATCCGGATGCCGTAGGCGATGTCGTACAGTGGTGAGGGGCGGCCGGCAGCGAAACTGAACCGGACCGTGCGCGCATCGAGCGCCTCGACGCGGATCCCATCGAGCGCCGGCAGGCCGGGCGCACCGACCGCCGTATCCGCATACACGCCATGGGAAAAGACCACATCCTCCGCGGTCACCGGCAGGCCGCCATGCCAGCGCGCGCCGGCGCGGAGCGTCATCGTGACGGTGCTGTCGGTGCCTTCCCAACCCTCGGCCAGTGCCGGTATCCACGCGGAACTGTCGGCGGGGACGCCGCCGCCGCGGAGACGCAGCAACGGCTCGTAGATCAGTCCCCCGATATCCCGACCGACCGTCTCCTGCACCAGCGGCGGCACGATCGACGCCGGCTCGCCGACCGCAACAATGACGATACGGCCGCAGTCGGCGCAGTCGGGCTGGGTGTCGAAGGTGCACGCCTGGGCGCCGAGGGCGACGAGCAGGGTCATGAGGTGACGGACAATGCATCGTGCCGGTACGGGCACCATGGAATGCGGCGATACAGCGCGCGGAGCGCCGGATGTTGCGAGCATGTAGTAACCTGATGTCGTGTAATGACTTATCAAAAAGCACTCACCGGGCATGCACCGTGCTCAAGAGAGAGGCACACCTCGGCGGTATCGTGCGTCGAACCGCGGCATAAACGTACACGGACCGCCGACACCGTACCCCTGCGCACCACTATCTTTTGGGAGAGCCTCTCATGCAGACCCTTCGCCTCGCCGCCGCACTCGGCCTCGTCAGTGCCACCGCCGCTTGCGGCGCCTCCACCGGCGTCGATGGTGGCGGTCGTGTAGCCCTGAACGTTGCGACCAACCCGACCACGGCCAGCTCCTCCGTCGGCGCATCTCTGCGCAACGGCTCCGAGACCTACATCGTGGGGACCGACACACTGGTGATTCAGAAGGTCGAGCTCGTGCTCAAGGAGATCGAGCTCGAACTCGCCGTGCCAGTCGCCGGCTGCACCGCCGGCGGCAGCGACAATGACGACTGCGAGGAGCTCGAGCTCAACGCCCGCCTCTTCGACCTGCCGTTGGGTACCGCGTCGGGTGCCCAGCGCACCATTGCGATCGACGTGCCGGCCGGCAGCTACAAGGAGGTCGAGTTCGAGATCCACAAGCCGTCGAGCTCGAGTTCCGCGGCCTTCCTGGCGCAGAACCCCGCCTTCAACGACGTCAGCATCCGCGTCACCGGCACGTGGAACAGCCAGGCCTTCACGTATCTCTCGGACCTCGAGGTCGATTACGAGATCGAATTCAACCCGCCGCTCGTGGTAGGCGCGTCGAACACCACCGACTTCACGGTGAACATCGATGTCGGCACCTGGTTCCGCACCGGCACGGGTACGCTGATCGATCCGCGCACGGCCAACCGCAATCAGCCCAACAAGAGCCGCGTCGAGTCCAACATCACCGAATCGATCAAGGCGTTCGGTGACGACGACCGCGATGGATACGACGACGATTGATGTCGCACACGCAGCCGCCGGTACCCTGCCTGCCTTCATGGACGCCGCGTGCCGGCTGCTGACTTGTCGGTCTCGCTCGTCCGGCTGAGCGACAGCTTCGAAAGCGCCGTGACGGCGCTGCTCGAATCGGCGGGTGCCTCGGTGGTACCCGCCGGCGCGTCGATGGTGCTGCTGCTGGCGGGTGGTGCCGAAGCGGAGGCGCTGGCTTGGCTCGACGCCGCGCCACACGATGCACCCTGCGTGCGGTGGGTCATCGGAAGTGTGGCGGACCACCGCCTGGCAACGGCGGTAGTGCAGCGGGGGGCGCAGGACTACTTCGCGCTGCCTGGCGACTTCGACCTGCTGCGCCGCACGCTCGAGCGCACCGTACGCGAGCACCAAGCCGCGAGTGCCGCCCAGACCTTCGCCGCCGGTGAACGCACCACCAGCGGCTTCGACGTCATGCTGGGCCGGAGCCCGAGCCTCGCGAAGGCGTTGGCCCTGGGGCGCCGGGTGGCGGCACACCGCGACGTGACGGTGATGATCGGCGGGGAGACCGGCACCGGCAAGGAACTCCTCGCCAGAGCCATCCACTACGAGGGCCCCCGCGCCGCCGCACCGTTCGTCGAGATCAATTGCACGGCGATTCCGGCCAACCTGCTGGAGAGTGAACTGTTCGGGCACGAGAAGGGAAGCTTCACCGGGGCCACCAGCGCCAAGCCTGGCCTCTTCGAAGTGGCGCACGGCGGCACGGTCTTTCTCGATGAAATCGGACACCTGCCGATCGATCTGCAGCCGAAGCTGCTTCGCGCGCTCGAGTCGCGGCAGATCCGTCGGGTGGGCGGGAGCGAGACGCGAAACATCGATGTCCGCATCATCGCCGCGACGCATGTGAACCTCGAACTGGCCGTGCAGCAGGGCACCTTTCGCGAAGACCTGTACTACCGCCTGAACGTGGTGACGCTGACGCTCCCGCCGCTGCGGGAACGCGCCGGCGACGTGCCACTGCTCGCCGAGGCCTTCGCGGCGCAACTGGCCCGCCGCTACGGACTGTCGGCGCCGACGATCACGGCGACGACGCACGCGGTGCTGGAGGCGTACCCTTGGCCGGGCAATGTGCGTGAGTTGCGGAACGCCATCGAACGCGCGCTCGTGCTTTCGCCGCCCGGGGAACTCGATCCCGGCGAACTGCTGCTGCGGCACGGTCCGGCCGGCACCGCCAGCAGACCAGCCCGGGAGGGCCCGGCCACCGAGGCCGCGACCGCAGGACCATTGCCGTTTCCCGCCACGATCAGCGAGATCGTCCACGCGGCGGCCACCGCGATGCTGGCGCGCACCGGCGGCAACAAGAGCGACGCCGCCCGACAATTGAATATTTCGCGTCCTCGCCTCCAGCGGCTGCTGGACGGGCAGGAGTACGCCTGAACATGCCGGAGACCCGCATGCCTCGCCTGCGTTCCCTGACTACCCTCGTCGCTCTCGTGGGCGCACTGGGCTGTGCCACGTCGGGTACCGACCCCGACACCTGTCCGCTCGGCGTCGCCTGCACAGGGGCGACGCCCACCATTGCGGCATTGCGGCTTCCCGCCGGCGACATCCTGGCCCGCAGCGTGACGTTCTACGCCAAGCGCGGTGAGGACCGCGCCGGCGCCATCTCGTTCCGCAACAGCGACGGCGAGATCGAGAAGCTCATCGAGTTGGACGTGAAGGCCGGCTCGCTGCTCTCCGCGCCCAATGGACGGCGGTATGTCATCGGCGACTCGGTGGCGATCACGATCACGCTCGTCGGCAGCGGGCAGCTGCTCTTCGACTTCCAGCCGTCGGGGCTCCGCTTCAATCCGCAGGAGCCGGCCGAGCTCGAGATCGAATACGGCGACGCCACCGGCGGCGACGTGAACGGCGACGGCGTCGTCAACGCCACCGATACGGCACTGCTGCGCCAGCTCGCCATCTGGCTGCAGGAGCGTGTCAATGATCCGTTCTTCCGCATCGAGACATCGTTCAACAACGAAGTCCTCGAAGAGATCGAAGCCGATGTCCTCGGCTTCACCCGCTTCGCCATCGCCTACTGAGCCGTCAGGACGCCCCTCGTCATGTCCACGCCGCACCTGCCTGATCCCGCCGGCGACCTGCGCCGCCTGCTCGACGAGGGTCGCTTCCGCGATCTCCTCGCCGCGCATGCGTCGCTGGAGCCGGCGAGTCTGCGCGAGCGGCCGGAGGTGGAACTGGTGGCAGCCACCGCTGCGACGCGGGTCGGCGAGCTGGAGCAGGCCGCGGCGCTCGCCGGTGACGCCACCGCACGGTTCCGTCTGCGCGGCGATATCGACGGTGAAGCACGCGCGGTGAACCTGGTGGGGGCCATCGACTTCGAGCGGGGCGCTCTGACCGAGGCGCAGCGCGCCTTCGTCGATGCCCTCAGCCTCGCCCGCCGCATTGCCGATACGCGCCTCGAGGCACGAGCGGCCAACAACCTCGCGTCGGTGATGATGCTGCGCGGCGTGCCGGCCACGGCGCTTGGGCTGTACCGTGATGCGCTCTCCGCCTACCAGCGCCTCGGTGACCGGCGCGGCGCCGCAGAGACCCACCACAACCTCGGGTTGGTGTACCGCCTCCTCGGCATGCAGCGCGAGGCCGCGGCGGCGATCGAACAGGCCGTGCGCCACGCCGAGCTCGCCGCCGCGCCCGATCTCATGGCCCTCGCGCTGACGGGGCGGGCCGAGCTCGAACTCGAGCGTGGCGACCTCGACCTTGCCGAGCGCAGCCTTGCCCGTGCATCCACGTTGTGTAAGGAAGCGGATGACGCCATCGGCGCCGCAGAAGTCGTCCGGCTGCAATCACGCACCACCCTCCGCCGCGGCGATGCCGATGCGGCATTGGTACTCGCGCTCGGAGCGCTCGAGGTCGGCACGACCTTCGGCGCGGCCCTGCTGATCGGCGAGAGCCGCGCGGCTGCGGCGTTGGCGGCGCGCGCGGCTGGCCGTGACGCCGAAGCCGCCGCACATCGCGAGGCAGCCATCGCGCAGTTCCAGCGCCTCGGTGCCACGCTTTTTCAGGAGCGGTTCGACGCGGAGTGGCTTGGCACCTGACCGCGGCGCCGCAGCCACCACTCACCGACCCCGAGAGCCGTGTTTCCGTCCCGGTGCCCTCCTTTCTATGTTGCGTCATGTCTTTGCCTACTTCGCCGCCCGTCGCCCTGATCACCGGTGCGACTTCCGGTATCGGCCGAGCGACGGCCTTCGCGCTTGGCGCCCTGGGTTGGCGCGTCGGCGTCACGGCCCGCACACCGGCGGCACTCGAGGCACTCCTTCGTGACCTCCGCGCGGCGGGCATCACCGCGGCGGGCATGCCGGCGGACGTCGCCGAGCCGGCCCAGGTCGAGGCCTGGACCTCCGTGTGCCGGGATGCGCTCGGCACCGCCATCACCGCGCTGGTGAACAACGCCGGCATTCTGATCGCCAAGCGCCTCGATGATCTGACGCTCGACGAGTTTGACGCCGTGCAGCGCACCAATGTGCGCGCTCTCTTCGTCACCACGAAGTCGGCCCTGCCGGGCCTGCGGGCACACGGCGCCGGTGCCACCATCGTCAACGTCGCCTCGCTCGCGGCTCGCAACGGCTTCGTCGGCGGCACCGCGTACACCGCGAGCAAGCACGCGGCGCTCGGCTTCGGGCGTTCGTTGATGCTGGAACTGCGTCCCGAAGGGATTCGCGTCGTCACCATCTGCCCCGGCTCGGTAGACACACCGCTGCTGGTCAACCAGCCGCTGCTCCCCTCGAAACCCGATCGCATCCTGCAGCCCGACGATGTGGCGCAGACCATCGTGCTCGCCGTGACGCTCCCGACGCGCGCGCTGATCAGCGAGCTCGACGTGCGCCCCACCACGCCATGAGCGATTTGCCGACACCGACCACAGCGCCTCGCGCGCCCTCGGGCGGCCCCGATTGGCTAGTGCTGAAGAAGAAGCAACTTGATCCACGGCTGTTCACCATCCTCGCCATCGCTCTGGGATGGTCGGCGATCTACCTCGCAGGCGAGTCGATGCCGCAGGCGATCGTGCTGGCTGGCGGCGCGTCGGCGGCGGGTCTGTATGCGATGCGGCGCGGCCACGAACTGTCCGTCAAGCGGAACGAGAACCTCCGCCGTGCCCTCGCCGCCGCTGAAGGCCGCAGCCGCGAACTCGAACGGCTCCGCTATCTGGCGGCCGTGCTCCTCGGCAACGGCCCCACGGAAGCACTGCAGGACGAAATCGCCCGCGCCGCCGCCGAGCTGCTCGACGCCGAATCGGCGATGATCGCGCTGGTGGTCGAAGAGGGGCGCTACCTGCGCGTGGCCGCCGGCGTGGGACAACTCGTGCCGCATGTCGGCCTGCTGGTCCCGGTGGAACGCTCGCTCGCGGGCTGGGTGCTGCTGCATGATCAGACCGTCACCTGCGACGACCAGTCTACCGACCCCCGCAACTTCGACCCGAGCGGTCCGGCGCTCTCGCTCGCCACATGCGTCATCGTCCCGCTCCGCTCGTACGGGGTCGTGGTGGGGATCGTCGGCGCCTACAACCGCCGTGACGGCCAGAGCTTCGAGCAGCACGACACTGAACTGCTCAGTGCACTCGGCGAGCTCGTGGTGCTCGGCCTCGACCGGCGCGCCATGCTCGATGACGCCCGCCAGAGCGAACAGCAGCTCGCCGCCAAGAACCGCGAACTGGTGCGCGCCACGCAGCTCAAGAGCCAGTTCCTGACGAACATGTCGCATGAGTTGCGCACGCCGCTCAATGCGATCATCGGGTTTTCCGACCTCCTGCTCACGCAGAGCATCGGCCCGCTCAGCGAGATGCAGGACGACTTCCTGCAGTCGGTGCTGCGCAACGGCCGTCACCTGCTCGGCCTCATCAACAACATCCTCGATCTCTCCAAGATCGAGGCGGGCCGCATGCAGTTGAGCCTCGGCGCCACCGACCTGCGCGTCGTCCTCACTGGCGCCGTCACCGATACCGTGTCGCTCCGAAGCGCACGTCAACAGACGTGTGAAGTGATGATCCACGATGACGACGACTTGTCGTTGACCGCCGACAGCGTCCGCATCCGGCAGATTCTGTACAACCTGCTCGCCAACGCGTCGAAGTTCACCGATGAGGGCGGACACATCGTCCTCACGGCGGTGCGCGCGCGGGTGCCGATGCCGGTGCCATTGGACCGCGCCTCCGACGCCAACCCCGAGGAGCGTCGTTTCATTCCGCGGGATGCCGTGTGGGTGTCGGTGCGGGACAACGGCGTCGGCATCAAGACCGAGGACATGCCGAAGCTGTTCCGCGAATTCGGGCAGGTGGACTCCGGCCTTGGCCGTCAGCATCAGGGCACCGGCCTGGGCCTGGCCCTGTGCAAGAGCTTCGTGGAGATGCACGGCGGGATGATCGGCGCCGAATCGTTGGTGGATGTCGGCTCGGCGTTCTGGTTCATGCTGCCGGTGGAGGGGCCGGTGCGGCGTGCGGCGTTCGCAGCCGGCGTGAACGGCGGCAGCGCGGCATGAGAGTGTGGCCCCTCGCCTTGCTGCTCGTCGCGGCGACCGCACGAGGCATGCGCGCGCAGACCGTGCCGAACATCGGCAACGCGCGCGCCGAGTACTTCGGGATCGTCGCCACGGCGGCCGACCGCATGGCGCGGGCCCTCGAGCGGGCCATCGCCTCGGGCGACTCGGTGCAGTTGGCCGCGCGCTTCGGTCCGGACCTTGTCTGGACGCCGAGCACCGGGGCACCCGTCCGCGGGCCCGCGGCGGCGGCCGCCGCCCTGCGGCGTGCGCGGCCCCGGCTGCAGAACTTCCGCATCGAACTCGCCGAACTCGATGCCAGCGACCGTCTGGCCTTCGTCACCGGCCGCTTCCGCTACGACGTGCCGACCGCCAGCGGACTCCTGAGCAGCAGCAGCACGCCCTTTGCCGCGGCGCTCTACCGCGAGCGCGAGGACGACTGGCGCATCCGGCTGCTCACCGGTGGCGACCTGCCACCATCTCTGCAGTTGCACGGCGCATCCGCCGAGGCCGCCGAGGTCGGGACGGCGGTGCCCCTCGAGGTGGAACTGCGCGACGGGGCAGGCGCGCCGCTGCCTCACTCGGTCATTCGCATCGACGTCGAGCAGGGGGGCGGTCGCGTCTCGCCGTCGGACCTCGTGACGGACGAGCAGGGCCGCGCGGCCACCACCTTCACGCTGGGACCGTCCGCCGGCCCGCAGCGCGTGCGCGTGCTCAGCGGCGCACTCCCCGATGAACCGCTCTTCGTGCGCGTGATCGGCAGCGTCGCCGCTGCGGCGGTGATCACATTGTCCACCGACACGACGCGGCGCGTCACACCGGGCGCGGCCTGGCCGGCGCCAATTCGATTGCGGGCGCTCGACGCTTTCGGCAATGGCGTACCCGGCCTCGACGTCGCCGTCACGGCGAGCGGCGCCGGTGCCCTCGATCTGGCGTCGGTGCGCACCGACTCCCTCGGCACCGCCAGCGTCTCGCTGCAGACCAGCCCCGCACCCGGTGAGATCCTGATCGAGGCGCGCAGCGGCGGTGCCGGGGGCGAACTCGCCCTGCGCACGCGGTCCGGCCTTGCGGCCCGGATCGAGCTGCCGACGCAGGGCGTGGAGCTCGCGGAACGGAGCAACCGCGAGACGGGCGCCCGTGCCGTCGACGCCGCGGGGCGCCCGACGGAAGAGCCTCCGCTGGTCTTTCTGGTGCGCAATGAACGAGTCGCACTCGTGACCGACGATGCGCGCGTCGTTGCACTGGCTCCGGGACAGACGTGGCTCGTGGCACGTGCCGGCGACGTGATCGACTCGCTCTGGGTCACGGTGCGTGCGGCTGACGGTACGGCCATCCGCAGCTCGACGCGTGTTCTCGCTGGACCGTCCGACTCCGTCGTCACGCTCGACCTCTCACTCGTCCCGCCGAGCGACTCGCAGCGCGTGGCGGGCTTTGCGGCGACGGTCATCGTCGATGGCGGGGCGGCGACGATCCTGCGGGCCGAGCCGCTGCAGCCGGTTCCCGGTCTCAAGTTCACGCCCGGTTTGGACGGTCAGACGCTATCGATCCTGTACGCCGCACCGTCCGGGGCGGCCCGACGCCCCGCCGTGCCGGCGGTCGGGGAAGTGGCGCTGGCGCGACTGGTACTCAAGCTCGGTCCCGCCGGCGCGCGCGGCGGCATCCGCACCAGCGTGAGCCGGATTGCCGTGCCGCTGCGTGAGCCGGCGATTCCGCTGCCGCCCGATCACACGGTGCCGGTCGTCGTCTCCGGCGCACGCGCCCCCGCGCCAGGCCCGATCCCGCTGCCATGACACCCATGGCGGGGCACCTTGGCGCGCTACGGTACCCTGCTACGATTGATTCGTGATGCTCAACTTCGTCCGTCGGTGCGCCGCCCTGCTGTTGGCCCTGACCGCCGTCTCCGGCGGGCCGGGCCTCAGCGTGCTCGACGCGTTCGTCTTCCACCGTGCCCCGACGGGTCAGCACGCGGCGACGATGGACGATGCCGGCGGGCCGATCGCACATCGCGCCAACTGCAGCCTCGCGGTGCAGTTGCCGGCCTGGTTGCCCGGACCGGCTATCGCCGATACGCCCGTCCTGCTCGCTGCCTCCGCTGAACCAGCACGCCCCTTCGTTGTCGCGGCGGCGGCGAGCACCACGTCCGCCGATCAGCGCTGCCGAGCCCCGCCGCAGATCTGACACCGTGCCGATCTGCACTTCGGATTGGCGCATCCTCCGTTCAAGCCCCATGCCTGCTGCGTAGGGCGCCCGCCATGTGCGGGGCCCGGCGGGTGCGCCGCCGTGACTCTCCGGGAGCCGGCGTCGTGTTCCGTTCTGTCTGAAGGAGTTCGTGATGTTGGTCTTGCTTGCTGCCGCGCTGCTGGTCGGCGCTCCGTTTTCCACCCGTGCCGCTTCGTCGCCCGCTTCGGCCGACCCCGCGATCGACGAGACACTCTCCGGCCGGGTGACCAATGTCGCCGGTGAGCCACTTGCCCGCGCACGCGTCGCCGTCTCGGAGCTCAATCGCTCCGCCATCACCGACGAGGACGGCCGCTTCCGCCTTGCCTCGCTGCCCGATGGCACTTTCCTGATCTCGGTGACGGCCATCGGCTACAAGCCGTTCACCAAGACGGTCGTGTTGGACGGCAAGGATGCCAGACTCGACGTGGTGCTGGTACAGAGCTTCGTCGAACTGCCGGCCATCCAGGTGACCGCCACCGCCGACGCCACGGCCGCCAGCACCTCGCCCCAGCCCACCAGCATTCTCGGCGGCGACGCCCTGCGGCTGGCGCAGGCTCCCACGCTCGGCGAGACGCTCGAGGGCCTGGCTGGCGTCCGGAACTTCAGCACTGGTGTCGGCATCGGGAAGCCG
>Ga0163144_10019564_pt1 | contig 13611 bp, 9 predicted proteins | sample OliLak19BULKMAT1_FD_123175 | JGI IMG/M metagenome (GOLD analysis project Ga0163144, IMG submission 123175) | Freshwater microbial mat bacterial communities from Lake Vanda, McMurdo Dry Valleys, Antarctica - Oligotrophic Lake LV.19.BULKMAT1 | ecosystem: Environmental > Aquatic > Freshwater > Lake... | reverse complement strand
GCACGAATATCGCCAGCGGCCACAGGAAGCGCACATGGTGCGATGAGAAGCCGACCCTACCCACGGTGAGCTGGCTGACCGAGAGCACCGAGCCGACGACGGCAGCCACTGACAGTGTGCACGCCGCAGCCAGCAGATGTGCACCACGACGGCGGTGGTACACGACCAGCGCAACCAGCATGGCAAGCATCGTCAGAACGAGTAGCGCGGCGATCCCGGCGCCGGGCAGGCCGGGTAGCTCGAGCTTGGGCGCCTCGGGTGTACCCGTGAGCGTGGTGTTGGGAACGGAGGTGGAGAAGCCGCTGCGGAACCACCACGGCGGCAGTGCGAAGAGGCGGGCAGTGATACCCAACGCCTTGGCCGGCCCGACCTGGAGATCGCCACCGCCCGTATTGCCCGCCAGCCTGCTGAGGTTGCCCTTGCCCGGCCCGAAGAACTGCTCGTAGAACGTCTGGCTCCACAGCGCGAACATCGCGAGACCGGTCCAGAACATGATTCGCGACCGCAGAGCATCCTTCAGTGGCAGGTGCGGCCTCACCCTGCGCGCCAGCCAATAGCTGACCGCGGCGACCGGGCACAGGATCGCGAGGATGTAGGCGAAGCTGATGTGCGTCTGGACCAGGACGGAGATCACGGCGAGCGACCACGGAATGCACCAGGTCTGGCCGTCGGTGACCCCCAGAAGCAGCACGAGCAGGAGCAGGAAGGGCAGCAGCAACGCGTGGGCCTGCCAGATGTCGATCAGCATCTCGCTGCCCATCGACCACGCCAGTGCGGCGGCGGCGAGCAACGCCCATTGCTGCAGTGCCCACCCACCGATACGGCGTGCGGCGGCACTGATCGCCACGATCATGAGAATGTTGACGACGCCCACGCCGATCGCAGCGCCGGGACCAGGGCTGAACAGCTTTGCGAACGGCGCAACCAGATCGGCGTAGATGGGGCCGGGGTTGTTCATGTTCTCGCCAACGCTCAGCGACGCGGATGTCCACGAGCCGAGCCAGGGATGCTGCTCGGTGAGCACGTCCGCCACGCGTACGTAGAGCAGCGCATTGTCACCGATGGGGAACCAGTGGTGCGTGAGCGCCCGCACGACGGCCGCAACGATCGGCAGCAGCGCAACCACCAGCACGACCCGCCGAGCCCACACGCTCGGTTCGGACGTTGTTGCAGCCGTTGACCCCGTCGTTGGGGTTGCTGTTGGCGATGCCGTCGGATGTTCAGTCACGCAACGACGCCTGCGAGAAGCCGGCGAAGAGAACCAGGAAACCGATGAAGCTGGTTGCGAAGGCCAGACCAGCGGTGACGGTGAGTGTGAAACCGATCGAGCCAGCAGCACCCGACACCACACCGGTTGCCGTCAGCACCAGCAGCGTCACGACAGCAACGAAAGTAGTGGCCGCTATCACCAACATACGGGCTGCAATTCGCTCGGAGAAGGGCAACAGCATTCGAATCCCGTGGGCGATCAGCGATGACGTGTTCATCCGCGACTTTCCTGCAAATCGTGTGCCTCGGGCGCACGGCACCGTCGTCGTTGGTCGGCGAAGCGCCAACAGCGTGGACGAGTAGCAGAGGTCGAAACTAGGGTGATGCACCGTTGCCTTCAGCGAATCGCCGCGCTGAGCGGCAAAGTTGCCGGAGAGAACGGTGATGCCGGCGATCAACCGGAAGAAGAGCCGGAACATCACATACAGGACGCGAAAGAGCAAGGGCTCGGAGCGCTTTGTGCGCTCTGCGAGTACCAACGCGGCGCCAGATTCGCCGAGTGCCGCCAGCAGCCTTGGCACATCGGCAGGCTGGTCCTCGCCGTCGGAATCCATTGTGACTACAACGTCGTCGTCAGCCAACGTCGGGGCGAGATGTCGCAGGCCGTACACGATTGCTCGCTGGTGGCCGAGGTTGAACGGCGGGGTCAACACTTGCACGTCGTCGAAGCCGTGCAGGGTGTCGACGTCGGCGTCGGTGCCGGCCGAATCGTCGACGACCAGGAATCGCACGGGGCCACCCTCGGGGCCGATGGCCGCGATCACTTCCTCGCGCAGCCGCCGATACGACTCCGTGTCGTGCAGCATCGGGCTGACGACCCAGATCACGGCATCGTCCTGTTCACGGCATCGTCCTGTTCACGGCATCGTCCTGTTCACGGCATCGTCCTGTTCACGGCATCGTCCTGTTCACGGCGCGGTGGGTTTGGTGAGCAGCGCGACCACCGATGTACCGGCAGGCCAGATACGGCGCAGCGCAGTGGTACCTCGACTGAAACCTTCGGCGGCGCGGTCGATGAAGCGGGGGAGCGACGGGAAGTCGGCGTGCGTGCGCTGGGTGCGCTGCACCTTGCGAATGGCGACCAGCGGCAACAGTTCGGGGAACAGGTAGGCGCTGGCCGTCAGTTCGAAACCGGCGACGGTTGCGAGCGTGCGAACCTGCCGACGGGAGTACCGGCGGTGATGGCCCAGCGCTGTATCCCAGGAGGTGAACGCCCATTGGAACGCGGGCACGGTGAGGAGCAGTTGGCCGCCGGGCGCCATGCGGGCGTTGATGGTGCTGAGCGCGGCGATGTCGTCCTCGATGTGTTCGAGCACGTCGAGCATGGTGACCAACGTGGTTGCCGGGATTGGAGTGGTCATCTCACTGCGGTGATCGGCACCGAAGCGCGACGTGAGCGCCTGATCCAGTACCGGTGACGTCTCTTCGAACCGGTAGGTCAGCGCCCGGCCCTGCGCCACCAACCAATCGCCCAGCTGACCGGAGCCAGCGCCGATGTCGAGCACCGTGTCGGCCCTTGCGCGGGTGGCGGCTCGGCCGACCAGATGGAAACGGACGCGATGCCAGAACGTGTCGCCGGCGACGCCGGCGACCAAAATCTGCTGCTGTTCGAGAGGGGTGATCGGCTGCTGGTTCAACGGCGACGACATTAGCGCCGCGCCTGCAGGCCGTCGCAGATTGGCGTGTTGCCCTCAGACGTGCGGAGCGCGAAGGACGAGCTGACTTCGGCGTCGGCGAGGTTGGGTGCTGCGAACGCGAACAGAGCCCGCCGTCCTCCAATGGCGACGCTGAGGTGACCCGTCACCGGGTCTGACCGGACCGAGATGAGAGTGTCGTCGTCACCGACGGGGACGGTGGGGCCAGCTACGGGGTTACCCACTGCGGGGCGATAGGTGGCCACGGCGCTCGGCCCGGCGGCGTCGAACGAAATCTCGATGGTGCCATCGGCCGAGGTGATGCTGACAGTGCCGGCATCGGGGCCGGCCGTGCCTTCCAGGCGTCGCACGCCATCAGCCAGTTCGAGAGCCACCCATCGCTTCTGCTCTGCAATGTAGAGGCCGTCGCAGTCTCCGTCGATCGCGACAATGCCATCGCGGGGTGCATCGACGTTGCGCTCGAGATCGATCACTGATGGGGGATTGCCCCCGAACACGCTGCCATCGATGTTGTAACGCATTGCTGTGAAACCGGGTTCCTTCAGGTTCTGTGTCCAGATCCCCAGCGAGACATTGACCCACACACCCCACACCGTGAGCGCAACGAGGAGCCAACGAACGATCCGGCCCGTCAGTCCGACGGGAAACGCGACGACGGCGACCGCTGCTGCGGCGGGCACGACGAGAGCAGGCAACATGTCGGTGAGGTAACGATTGGCGACGAAGCCGATGAGGAAGCTGGGTACGGCCGCAGCCAGTGCACCCATCCACAGTGCAAGCAGCGGCCATGACCGGCGCCTGACCAATACCCACGCGCCGACAAGTGCGAGCAGGAAGAGCAGCGTTGCCGATGCCGGCAGCGACGATGCGGGAGTGTTGCCCTCCAAGGGGTAGGAGCCCACTTCGGTAGCTGCCGGCCCGAAGCGAACAAACGGCGCCAGCCGCTCGAAGCGCAGCGCATCCGGCCGCAGATACTGCAACACGGTGGTTGGCAGGAAGCGTGGACTGAAGAAGCTGCCGTTGTTGCCCGCGAACCACGCGGCTCGCTCCGGGTTCTGCAGGCTCAGCAGCTGGCGACCTGCTGGTAGGTCGAACAACGTGCCGAACTTGGCGACATTCAGCGCAACGTTGAGCAGCACGCCGCCGACGGCACCCAGGCCCGCGGCCACAGCGGCTCGTCGATGGCGACGCCACAGCAGCGCGCCCAACAGTGCAACTGCGCCCAGTGCCCCAAGTCCGACGCTGGAGCGCGTCAACACCGTGCAGCAGGCCAACGCAACGGCAACGGTGACCGACCGCCTCGTGGGTGTCTCCCACATGCGGAGAGCGGCGATGGCGGTGAGCAGAAACAGCGCAAACGCCCACATCTCGGTCTCGTCGTACACGCTGTTCCATCCGGCAAGGCTGAGCGCGGGTGAGCACGCGACCGCGGCAACCAACACCGCATGACGACGCGGCGAGCCGCCCCCCAGGAGCCCGCTGATACGGCGCGACAGATGAAATGTGGCGGTACACGCCACGAAGAAGGCGATGACCATCGACACCAGCGACAGCCGACCGTCCGCCCAATGCCCGAAGACGACGAATGGGAGCCGGAGTACAGCCAGTGCGGGGCCGTAATACAGGTAGGTCTTGCCGTCGATGAGGAAACCCTCGGGTCCCGGAATGTCGGCCGGCACATCGAGTCGTCCGCGCAGGAACGCGTGCGCCTGTGCGTCGTAGAAGTCGGTGCTGAAGCCACCGCGGGCAAACAGATCCCACGGCCGACCGCGACAAACCACCAGCAGGAAGACGAGGGTGGCGGCCAGCGTGATTCGGCGCGACCACAGCGACTCCGACGTGCAATGCCACGTCCGAAATCGGCGGAAGGTGGTGATGAGGGTGATGGGGATCACAGTGCCACCAGGCTGACGACCGTCAGTAGTACGGCGCCGGTGAGACCCGCGACAAGCGTGGGCAGCGGCGCGGTTTCGAGCCGGCGAACGGGCCGTTCGACGCACATGTGCAACACCCACGCAACGCCGACCGACGCCACCAGCACCACAGCGAGCAACGAGATGCCGTGCAGCCCGGTGCGATCTCGTGTGAGAACTGACATCACGGGCCAGTGCACCAGATACAGCGAATAGCTGATGACACCCAGAGAGCGCAGCGGCCACGATGAGGCTGCCGCCGCAACTCGGCCATGTCCCAACAGCCCGATGATGGTGAGCGCCGTCACGAGTGCCACCAACGTATAACCGCCGCGCAACAGCCACGGTGGCGAGTAGTCGGCGAGCAGGAAGAGCCCGACCAGTGTCACAAAACCACCCCCGGAAAGCACATCATTCATCGACGTGCTCCTGAGCTGCCAGCGACCGCTGCGTCGCCACACCGCCAGTAGGACACCCACGAACAGTTCGGGCATGCGCAGCACCGTGTTGAACTCCAGCGATGGCTGCCAGTCGGTCGCCACATTCGACAGCACGACTGGAACGACCACGCCGACCAACGCAGCAACTGTGAGCCACGTGGTCGAGCGCCGCAGTCGAAGGACCACGACCATCAGCAGCGCGAGCACGACATAGAACTGTTCCTCGACTGCCAATGACCAGGTCGGCCCCAGTGGACCGACGATGGTCTGCAGCAGGTTGCTCTCGCCACCGGCGATGACGTGCCAGTTGGTCACGTTCCAGGTGGCAGCAACCGTGTCGGATGACCGTGCTGCGAGCGGGCCGGAGACGCTGAGCACGATGACGGCCGCAACGACGACGAACGCTGCCGGCCACAGCCGTCGAATGCGCCGTGCCCAGAACTGGGAGAGATGGATGTGACCAGTTGCGGAATGTTCGCGCAGCAGCAGCGACGTGATGAGGAACCCGCTGAGTGTGAAGAACACCGAGACGCCGATGAACCCGCCACGTACCCACCCGACGAGCCCCGCCTGTGCGCACCCGTGATACAGCACGACAGCAGCGATGCAGATGCCGCGCACACCATCGAGCGACTGCTCGTACGCACTCAAGGCGCTGGTCGCTGCCGACGTCCGAGTGGCTGTTGTCGGTGGTGTCATGCGGGGAGATCGTTGCGCAGTGCCCCGCCTCGCCATGGGCTGAACTCGTACACGAACTGGTAGGCGAACATGGTGGGCCACACGCTGACCAGCAGCCGATCCGCTCTGCCGATGGTGGCCGTGACCAACTTGGAGGAGCTGAGACCCAGCGCATCGAGCGGCAGGCCGGTGTGGCGAAAAGCGACGTGCTCCAGCCCTGCTTCCCCTGCCACGCGCAGGAAGCGGCGACGGGTGAAGAAGCGTAGGTGCGTGGCGTCCAGCACCCCACGCTGGTCGTAGTCGAAACGGCCGGCGGTGATGCGAAAGCGCGGGTACCAGTGGCTGATGTTGGGCACGCTGGCAATGATGGAGCCCTGTGGGCGCACGCGAGCAGCCATCGCGCCGAGCAGCCGTGCGGGGTCGGGCAGATGCTCGATGATGTCCGCCGCGAGGACCAGATCGAAGTCGCCACCGACCTCCTCGGGAATGCCCTCACTGAGATCGGCGCTGACGAAGCTGCTCATCCGGTCGTGCACGCCATCGGCCTCGGCGATGTCGACGCCAACCACCGTGTGGCCGGCGTCGGTGAGCGCTTTCGCGAGCCAGCCGGGACCGCACCCGACGTCGAGAATGCGCAGCGGGGGCCGGCCCTCCACCATTTGCAGAATGCGGCCGTGCGAGCTGTACGGAGAAGGCTTGAACGCGTACGGCTCGGCCACATGACCGAGGTGGCCGCTGCCGAAACCTGACCGACCAAGGCGATATCGAACTGTGTCGACCACCACGTCCTTGGCGTATTGCAACCCGTTGACGTGGCAGATCTCGTCGCCGTAGTACGTGGGAATGGGCACTTCCACGATCTTCATTTTCGCATCGGCGAGCTGCAGGATGATCTCGGTGTCGAAATCGAAGGCGTCGGAGTTGCCCACGAATGGCAGCTGCGCGAGGGCGCTGACGCGGTACGCCCGGTAGCCGGAGTGCCACTCGCTGAGCGAGAGCCCGGTGAGCGCATTCTGGGTGGTGGTGAGAATGCGGTTGCCGACGTACTTGTACATCGGCATGCCGCCCTTGCGAGCTTCGCCGCGGTGCATCATTCGCGACCCGAACACTGCGTCGGCGTCGCCATTGACGATGGGGTCGATCAGGTCGCCCATGATCTCCGGGGCGTATTGGCCGTCGCCGTGCAGCAATACCACGACATCCCAACCGTGGTTGATTGCGTAGGTGTAGCCCGCCTTCTGGTTGCCGCCGTACCCCAGGTTCTCGGGGTGCCGCACCACGGTCAGATGGAACCGCGGACTGTTGCCACCGGTCTCCTGCGAGACGTACTCCTGTGCGACGCCGTGCGTGTCGTCGGTGGAGTGATCGTCGTGGACCAGCACCTCCGCCAATCGCAGTTGTGTGGCGTTGGGGATGCGGTCCAAGACGCGCGCCAGCGTGCTCTCCGCGTTGTAGGCAACTACCAGCACACCAACCTTCACGGCGGCACCCCTTTCGGCCTAGAAGGTTACTGCGGAGCTACGGTTGCGACTGCTATGCGCACTCAGCCATTCACCCCGAGCGACGCACGCATGATGCGCTCGCTGGTCGTGCTGGGCGCAACAATTCGCGTGGTGTACCTGCTGACCAAGTGGAACCTGCCGTTGTCGCTGAACGATTCGTACTACTACAGCGGTCAGGCGTACCAGTTGGCGAATGGACGGTTGTTTCGGGAACTGTTCGTCGATCAACCTGGCGCTGAGCATGGCCCGCTGACATCGCTGTTGATGGCGCCGGTCAGCTTCGGAGACGATTACGTGCGCTGGCAGCGCTTTGTCACCGTCACCTGCGGCATTGCGCTCGTATGGTTGCTCGGCGCGCTCGGGGCGCGCCTGGGCGGTTCCAGGGTGGGGGTCTGGGCTGCGGGTATTGCCGCCGTTGCGCCCAACCTGTGGATGAACGATGGGCTGATCATGTCGGAAAGCGTGAGCATGCTGCTGGTTGCTTGCGTTCTGTGGTGCGCGCTCGACGCCGTCGACCATGCGACACGCCGCTCGTTCATCTCGTTGGGCGTCGTCATGGGCCTCGCCGCGCTCGCTCGCAGCGAACTGATGTTGCTTGCTCCACTCGTGCTGATGTGGTTGGGCCTGTCTCGTCGTCGTGCCGGTGTCGGCGTCGTCGCGGCGGTGCTGCCGGCGGCGGCCGTCTTCGGGGCTGTGTTGTTGCCGTGGGTCGCCTTCAATCTGGCGAGGTTCGAGAATCCCGTCTTGCTCACCACCAACGATGGCACCACCCTGCTCGGCGCCAACTGCGACGAGGCCTACGCCGGCGCGAGCATCGGCGGCTGGAGTGTGCTGTGCGTGTGGGCAGACCCTGCTTATCGCGACGACGAGGAGCCCAGTGTTCGCTCGGCTCGCCAACGATCGATGGCGATGGAGTACGTGAAGAGTCATCTCAGCGAGGTGCCGGAGGTGGTTCTCGCGCGCGTCGGCCGCACGCTCGATCTCCATGGTCTTCGCGACCTGGTTGCTCAGGACGTGGGTGAGGAACGCCCCGAGTGGGCGGCGTGGGCAGGCATCGTGTCGTTCTGGACGATGGCGGTGGCGTCGGCGTTCGGCGCCCGCCGGCTCGGTCGCCGCAACCGGTGGCTGTTGCTACTGCCGTTCTTGGTTGTCGCCTGTACGACGGTGCTCTTCTACGGGGGCCACCGCATTCGGTCCAGCGCGGAGCCGTCGCTGGTGCTGTTCACCGCACTTGCTGTGGTCGGCTACGTCGAAGCCGTTGGTCGTGGGCGCTCACAGCTACCGTGACCCTCCGTGAAACCTCGAGGAGCATGTTCATGACGTCAGCCAGCCGCCGAACTGTAGTTCTCTGCTTGGAGGCGTTCGATGACAACGTTGCGCTCATCATCGACAGCGGCGACGACAGCCTGGAGAAGGTCAGCACCATCATGCTGTTCGCCTCGCCGGTCACCGACGGCGCACTCGACCGTCGGCGGTCTTCCTCTGGCTGCCATTCGGTCTCACCCGACGACGCGGCGAGGTGGTGAAGGTTGGCGGGCGGGCACGTCTCTTCGGCTACTTCGCCGCACTCGGTCTGGGGTTCATGTTGATCGAGATCTCCATGATCCAGCGTTTCGCGCTGCCGCTGGGGTTCCCCACGCTGTCGCTGTCCGTTTCGCTGTTCACGCTGTTGATTGCCACTGCGGTGGGGGCACGCTTCTCGTCAGTGATCAAACGCTGGCCCACCGCGGGCCTCCCGGGTGTCGCCACTGCGCTGATCGTGCTCAGCCTGCTCTACATCGCCGTGGCAGAAACGATCACTGAATCGGCACTGGCATGGGCGCAGTGGGCCCGCATCGCGGTGGTCGTGGCGCTGCTCTTCCCGATCGGCTTGCTGCTGGGCGTGTTTTTGCCGACCGGCATCGACGCGGCGGTAGCGGCTGCTGGTGTCGACGAAAGCATTCGCGGGCGTCTGGTGGCGTGGTGCTGGGCCGTGAACGGGTTCTTCTCCGTCATCGGTGCGTCGGTCACCACGATCCTTTCGATGTCCGTCGGTTTCAACAGGGCGTTGCTCGCAGGCCTCGGTATGTACGTCGTCGCCGTCGTTCTGCAGGTGCGTGCGCGGGGCGCAGACGACCAGTCGTCCCAGGCCGTGCAGACGTACCCCGTTGTGCTCCCCGAGTAGAAATGGAACTTGGTCGCGACACACTGGGGCGATCGCTGGCCCACCAGCCGGCGCTCGATGGCATGCGGGCGCTGGCAATTGCGATGGTGCTCTGCTTTCACGCCGGCTTCGGGTGGATGCAGGGCGGCTACTTCGGCGTGTCGATGTTCTTCACGCTGTCCGGCTTCCTCATCACGATGCTGCTCCTCACCGAGTTCCGGTCCACCGGCACTGTGTCGCTGCGGCGCTTCTATTCACGACGGCTGCGGCGGCTGCTGCCAGCCAGCACCGCCTGCCTGCTGGCGGTGCTGGCCGCACGAGCACTCGGCGAGTTCGCGATGGTGCCTGGTTTTCCCGGCGAGATGCGCGGCGCCGTCGCGCAGGTGTACAACTGGGTTCAGCTGGCGGGTAGTTCCAGCTACAGCGCGCTGTTCACACAATCGGCCACGCTCGTGTCGCCCGTCGCGCACTATTGGTCGTTGGCCATCGAGGAACAGTTCTACCTGTTGTGGCCAATGGCGGCGCTGGCCCTGGCTCGACGGGCGAAGCGCCAGGGCCAGCCCGTACTGCGGCCGATGGCGCTGCTCACTGTGCTGTGCGCACTGGCCGCACCAGCGATCGGCGTTTTTGCCGGCCCCGAGGCGGCGTACTGGGCCACGCCCGCCAGGCTGGGCGAACTGCTGGTCGGCGCCACAGCCGCCGCGTGGCTGGTGAACGGTGGAAGGGTTCCTGCTGGCGTCCGCTTTCTTGCGCCGGCAGCGTTGGTTGCTGTGGTGGTGCTGGCTGTCGTGCTTCCCGTCGGCTCGGGGCCCGCGTACACAGGTTGGATGACGCCATTGGCGCTGATCTCGGTGACGTTGGTGCTGTCGCTGCAGGTTCCCGGTGCAGTGCGCAACGCTCTGTCGCTGTCGCCGGTGGTGTGGTTGGGCACCATCAGCTACGGCGTGTACCTGTACCACTGGCCGGTGTTCCTGCTACTGCGTCAACGCGGCTGGCAGCTGGCCGCACCGGGCGGATTTGCGGTAGCGACGAGCATCACGTTGGCGGTGTCGGTCGCATCGTTCTACGCCCTCGAGCAGCCGATCCGGCGATGCGACTGGGCGCCCCGCCCCACCTATCTGGCTGCTGCTGCCGCGGTGTCGGTTGCACTGCTCGCCATCGCAGCGATGCCCACCACACGCGGGTTCCTCGAGCCTGATCGAGCGGTGCTCGCCGCAGCGACGATCGACGTCGACTCACCACCCATTCCCTTGCGGCCATCGGCAACTGCAGTTGACGTCGAAGCACCAGTCGCGATCGACGGTTCGGTGATCGTCGAAGATTCGGTAGCCGTCCAAGGTTCGGTAGCCGTCGCGCCACCGGTCGTCGCGCTCTCCGGCTCCGAACTGCCACCGGCTCCCAACCGACCGATTCGCATCATGGTTGTCGGCGACTCGACTGCGTTCTACATGGGGCAGGGCCTGGCCGCCTGGGCAGGTGACCACCCTCAGTACGCGCAGGTCGACGTGCTGTACTGCCAGGGCTGCGGATTCATCCTCGATGGCACCATCACCAGCTTCGAGGCGGCGTCGTTCGTTGCTCAGTCACGGGTGGTGGTGCGACAGGAGATGCTCGAGCACATCGCCGATGTGCAGCCCGACGTGGTTGTGCTGATGAGCACCGTCAACGACATCGCCAACCGGAAGTGGGACGAGGCCGAGGGCGTGCTCACTCCTGCCGATCCGCGATACCGCGCCCGAATGGTTGCTGCGTACCGCGCGGTGACCGACTCCGTTCTGGCAGCGGGCGTGCCGCACGTGGTGTGGGTGAACCCGCCGATTCCCGTGGGGGTGTGGGACCCGCCGGAGATGGGGGAGGACCCCCGCAACTGGGTGCAGCACGACGTGATTCGCGGGGTCGCAGCAGAGCAGGGCCCGGCTGTGAGGGTCAACGAGCTCGACGCGTGGTTCAGCCTCACCGGTCACGCCGTTGACCGGACCTGGCGGCCCGACGGTACCCACCTCACCGAAGCGTCGGCGAAGTCGTTGGCCAGTGAGTTTCTCGGTGCCTGGCTCGTTCAGACAGCGTTACGGCTGCCGACGGGCTGATCCGCCGGTTGATCCGTGGTCGATGTTGCTGTCGGGCGGTCGAGCAGGCTCGCCGAGACCAGCAGCGTTACGACCAGCAGACCTGGTCCGTGCAGCTTCTCCCAAATGCCCGGCCAACCGGCGTTGGCCGCGAAGCGCTCCGTGAGCTGGCGCTGCGTGATGCGCGCGCCGATGGCCGCCACCAGTAGCAGCGCGGCGCCCCCGCCGATGGCTGGGCGGCGGAGAGCGACCATCGCAGCGGCCGGTACCAGCGCCACCAGGGCGATCTGCGGGGAGATGAGCAGCCCGGAGAGCCCGACGAGCGCAATTGCCGCCACCGTCGCGTGGCGAACGGGAACCGGCTGCCAGAACGCGCGACCAAAGGTCGGTGGCTCGGCGACCACTCCAGGGGCGGGGGTCACCGGGTTCATTCGCCACCTCTTCCGGCGACCGACGGCCAGCGCGATGCAGCCGACCACAGCGAAGCCTGAGAGCACGAGCGCAACGGTCACCGGAGTCTGCGCCTGCCACTCGATGTCGACGATCGTCAGCGTTGCTGAGGGCGCTAGCCACCAGCCATTGAAGCCGCCACCCACCTGCTGCGGCGTACCCAGTGATTGTCCGCCAGCGCTCGCTGCCCAGCCGGTGTTGAACCCTTCACCCATGATCAACCAGCATCCGGTGGGGCAGGGGGCGACGGTTGCGGTGCGCGTCGTGCGGGTGCGCTCCACGGTGACCGTCGGGGGAGTGGTGCGAGCGGCGGCGGCGACGCCGTCGTCGAGAACCAGTTGGTTGACGTCGATGCCGCCGATGAGGCCATTCGCGGTGCTGATGCGATGCGTTCCGGCCGCAAGGCTGAGCGGCTCGCACGTGGTGACATGTTGGCCCTCGACCAACGTGGTGTCGCCAGCTTGAGGGAGCAGCAACCCGACCGGCTGCCCGTCGATTTCGAGGAGTGTGTCGTCGCAACGATCGTCGCCGTGCCCTCCACGTACTGGCAGGGCAATCGCTGGAGAGACCAGTTCGCGGATCGACACCGGCAAGGTGGTGAGTTCGCCGAAGCGGCGGTCGATCGTGGTTGCGGCGTCAATCGTCGTCACGGTGATGGTGAACTGCGCTCCGGTGAGCGGCTGCGGAAGGGCCAGAGTGCTGCGCCCGTCGGCATCCGGCGCCGGAACATCGACGTCGTACGACTCACCGTTGCTGTCCGTGAGTTGCACGCCGGTGATCAGGGAGTGCTGCCCGCCGAGAGCTTGCATGATGTCGAGGCCCGTCATCGGTGTGCCGTTGAGTGGCACGGTCAGCGTGGAGCCGAAGGCCTCTCCGAATGGTGAGGTCCACGCGGTTGCGACATTTCGGTCGGCGGCGAAGAGGCCACGCGCTGAAGGGACACCCGTGAGATGTCGGTTCGACGTAGTCCCGCTGACATTGTCGAGCGAGTCGAGCACCGATTCGGGCGCGCGATCGTTGCGTTGCAGTGTTGCTGTCACCGTGAAGTCGTGGGCGGACGCGAGCGTGAACTCGCGCTGCATGGTCTGCTCCGGGTCGCTGCGCCAGCGGTTGCGCGGGTCCACGCGCAGGCGAGTCAGCACCACTGCGATCGGCGTGTCAGCCGCGACGTCAACGGCGGTCACCGGAACCCGCACGACCTCGGTGTTGACGCCAAGCCCGAGTTCGGCGAAACCGACGGCGGATGGGCCTGTGTCCGTGCCCCCATCACGCTCGTCGACGCCGGTGATGGTGATGGTGATGGGGACGCCGGCTGTCACCGGTACCGCCTGCCCCTCGCCACTCAGCGACTCCGGTCCGAGGGTGACCTCGAGAGGGGCGCTCGTCCCATCGGTGATGCGAACCGAAGTGATGAGTCGGTTGGCAACAGTGCTCTGCTGCTGCAGGAGGTGCAGCTCTCCGTCGGTCGTGGACACGCTGAGGAAATGGCCAACGG
>Ga0163144_10019562_pt1 | contig 13612 bp, 11 predicted proteins | sample OliLak19BULKMAT1_FD_123175 | JGI IMG/M metagenome (GOLD analysis project Ga0163144, IMG submission 123175) | Freshwater microbial mat bacterial communities from Lake Vanda, McMurdo Dry Valleys, Antarctica - Oligotrophic Lake LV.19.BULKMAT1 | ecosystem: Environmental > Aquatic > Freshwater >... | reverse complement strand
CGGCGGCGTGTGCGGTCGCGGCGAGCGCGGTGGCGAGCAGCAGTACTGGGATCAGTCGCATGGATGAGCCTCCGTGGGCATCAGGGCAGCGGGTCGGTGGGAAACGGGGGAGAGCGGGAATGTGAGCACGGCACGCGTGCCGGTTTCGGGGCTCGAGTGGATGATGAAAGCGTGTCCAGGCCCCGCCAGACGGAGGCGCTCACGGACAGACTCGAGGCCAACTCCATGGCCCCGCGGGGTCGCTCCGGCGACGAATCCGGGACCGTCGTCTGCGATCTCGACCACCAGCGATTCGCCCGCGCGGCGGGCGGCGAGAGTGATGCGGCCGCCACCGGTGCGCCCGGCGACGGCGTAGCGCACGGCGTTCTCGACCAGCGGCTGCAAGAGCAGGCTGGGGATCAGGATGGATTCAAGGTCGGGCTCGATCGTCTCGATCAGGGTCAGTCGTTCGCCCAGTCGTGAGCGCTCGATCTCGAGGTAGGAGCGCAGGAACTCCAGCTCATCCCCGAATCGGGAGTGCTCGCGTGAAGCGGACGTGAGCACGTAGCGGAACACCTCCGCGAGCCGCGTGACCACGTCCTCGGCGTCGCTCGGATTCTCGTTGATCAGCGCCGCGATCGTATTGAGCGTATTGAACAGGAAGTGCGGATTGATCTGCGCGCGCAACGCGCGCAGCTCGGCCTGGGCGAGTTCGGCGCGAATGCGTTCGACCTGCCCGGCCCGCTCGAGCGCCTGACGGTAGAACACGCGCGCGTACGCGATACCCGTGAACAAGATGCTGAACAGCAGGGTGAAGAGCCCGGTCACCAGCCATGCGCGCGGGCCATCGAGGAACGTGCTCCAGACGAATCGATTGACCACGATGGCTGCGAGATACGCTGCGATGATGGAGGCGACCACATAGATCGCGCCGTCGGTGGCCCAGTGGCCACGCTCCAGCCTCTCGGCTGCCTGCAGCCGCGGCGCCACGAAGGTCTCGGTGAGCAGGAGCGCGGAGCGGATGAATAGTGTGAACACGAGCGAGACGCGGTAACAGAGCACGAACACTTCGAGCGTGCCGCCGTTCATGATGCCGAAGAACAGCGCGAAAGGAATGGCCCAGAGCGCGGTGTAGACGCTGAGGTTCAGGACCCAGTCGAGTGGGCTGAGGCGGCGCGGGGTGGAACGGCTGGTGTCGGTCATGCGACAAGAGAACGACATCCCGTGCCCAAGGGGAACGGTGTTCCTGATGAACGGTCGTCCGGGGGCGACGGACGGTCAGGGGCGAGGCTGACTGGGCTCGAGCACGCGCAGCGCCATGACCGTGATGTCATCGCCCGGCTCGGCGCCGGCGAGGAACGTGGTGAGTCCGGCGAGCACGCGATCCACGATGACGCGCGCCGACAACTCGACCGGCAGGCCATCGAGCAGTGCGTACAGTCGGTCCTCACCGAACATCTCACCGCTGGGATCGGCGGCTTCGCTGACGCCGTCGGTGTAAAGCAGCACGCGGTCCCCCGGTTGCAGGTCGACCGAGGCTTCGACGTACGGCATCCCCTCCATCATGCCCACCACGAGGCCGCCGTCCTCGAGCAGCACCCGCTCACCGTTCGCACGAAGCAGAACCGGGAAGTTGTGGCCTGCGTTGGTGTAACGCAGGCGCATCTCGGGCTCATCGACCGCCGCCAGGAAGAATGTGGCGAACTGCCCGGTGATGCTGCGCTGGCATACGAGCGCGTTGACGTTGGTCATGATATCCGCCAGCGAGCGCACGCCTTGAGCCTGAGTGCGCAGCGAGGCCTGCAGCATCGAGGAGAGCAGGGCCGCGGGAACGCCCTTGCCGGAGACATCCGCCACGGCCAGTAGGAACCCCGCGTCGCCGCGCGGCACGACATCGTAGAAGTCGCCACTGACTTCCTTGGACGAGAGATTCACCGCATGCATCTCGATGCGCGGACTGCTCGGGAACTCCGACAACAGGAACGACTCCTGTATGCGCCGTGCGAGCACCAGTTCGCGCTCCGAGCCCGCGCGTGCCATCGCACTGCGGTGGAACGTGACTGCCATCGCGATGCCCACGAACAGCACGCCGAACAGGGAGCTGTACAGGACGATGCTGATGATGGCCTGCGAGTTGCCGAGGAAGCCGGGGATGATCGTGAAGTGGATGATCACGGCGGCGATGAGCGCGTAGAACAGACTCGAGAAGAAGAATGCACCGGCGAGCTTCAGCGCCTGACTGTCATCGGTGTACAACTGCGGTGCCAGGCGCGGAACGAGCACCCAACTGGTCACCCACAAGCCCAAGTTGATCACACCCGAGAAGACAGCGGATACCATGAGCATGCCCACGAACGAGCCTTGGCGTTGTCCCAAGAGAAGCATGAAGAACAAGGCGAAGCCAACGGAACTGGCGGGAATCCGCCAGAGCATGGCCAGTGCATCGGATTTCGCGGATCGCTTGCGTTGGGGTTTGGCCATGGGCAGTCTCCTTCACAATAGACTGCCCGTTCATGCACGCGGAGGGAAGTCGACCCCGATGAATGGTCGAAGTGGTGCGATGGGTGGTAGGGAGGCTGAGGCGTGAACGCACGCTACATCGGACTCGATCTCGCGTGGTCACCCCGCCATGACAGCGGGCTTGCGGTGCTGGAGCCCGGCCGCGCTGGCCGTCTGGCAGTGGTTGCGCTCGAACTGCACCGCCCGCTTGTCGACATCGTCGAGCGGATTGCAATGTTCGCGGGCGAGCCCACGATCCTGATGGTCGATGCGCCACTCGTGGTGCGCAACGATTCTGGCAAGCGCGAGTGTGAACGGGAGGTGGACCGGCGTTTCGCGCGATTCGCGGCTGGCACGCACGCAGGGAATCGCACGCTGCTTGGCAAAGTGAATGGCGGGATCCCGCGTGGCGAGGAACTGGGCCGTGCGCTCAAGGCACTGAGGTTTCCATGGCCGCCCGCTTCATTGCCGAGTCCGGGCTCGGAGAGTGGGCGCTTCTGGTACGAGTGCTATCCGCATCCCGCGCACGTGGTGATGTTCGGGCTCGATCGCACTTTCGCCTACAAGCATCGCGCGCATCGCACGTGGCCATTCCTGCAAGCGGAGTACCGTCGCTGTCTGGAAGCCATGCGCACGCAATTGCGTCCGCGCATCCGATGGAGCGCCGCGCTCGAGGCACGCTTGGCACCCGAGGGCCGGATCGGTGTGGCGTACAAACGCGGCGAGGACCAGATGGACGCGCTCTTCTGCGCCTGGCTCGCGGCGCATGCGCATGCGGGCGGGATGCAGCTGTTGGGGAAACCTCGAGTCGGCGCCATCGCCGTCCCGCACGAGGCTCAGGGCGCCAAGCGCTCGCGCACCCAGAGCCGCCCGCGGCGGGTGTAGCGCAGTCGATCATGCAGGCGTGAATAGCGGCCCTGCCAGAACTCGATCACACGCGGGACCACTCGGTAGCCGCCCCAATGCGCAGGCCGCGGGACATCGCGTCCCTCGAAGCGTTCGGCGGCCTTGTCGAGGCGCTGCTCGAGTGACATGCGGTCCGGGATCACGCGGCTCTGTGGCGACGCCCATGCGCCGATCCGGGCCGCGCGCGGGCGCAGCGCGAAGTACGCATCGGACTCGGCCTCACTCACGCGTTCGATGCGCCCCTCGATCCTCACTTGCCGCTCCAGTGGCGGCCACCAGATCGCGAGCGCGGCATGGGGCTGCGCATCGAGTTCGCGGGCCTTGCGGCTCGAATAGTTCGTGAAGAACTGGAAGCCGCGCGGGTCCAGACCCTTCAGCAGCACAAGCCGTACCGAGGGCCGGCCGCGCTGATCGACGCTGGCGAGGGACATGGCGGTGGGCTCGAGCAGTCCCTCGGTCGCCGCGGCCACCTTCATCCATCGCTGGAACAGTACGAGTGGATCGGCCGGAGCGCGCGATTCAAGCAGCGGTTTGTTGCCGTATTCTTTGCGAAGCGTCGCGAGTGACATGGGACCAAGCTACGCTGCGGGCCCCGCGGCGGCAAGATTGCGCAAACGCTGTGGCATGATGCCCATGCTTGCCGCGCCCGGCACGAGGTGAGAGGGTCGAGTCTCTCTTTCGCCACTGTTGCGGAGGCCCACATGAAGAACCCCTACCTCATCGGCGACACGGTGTACCTGCGTCCGTTCGACCTCGAGGACGCACCCATCATCCAGCGCTTCATCAACGACCCGGCGATCTCGCGGAATCTGCTCGCGTACCGACCGTTCACGCTGACGATGGAACAGGACTACATCCAGAACTCGACCGCGAGTACCACGGACATCGCGCTCGCCATTTGTCTCAAGTCGGATGACCAGTTGATCGGCATGGCCGGCCTGCATCGCATCCACGACAAGGATCGGCGCGCCGAGTTCGGCGTTGCGATCGGTGACGAGCGCCAGTGGGGCAAAGGCTACGGCACCGAGGTCACCCGGCTCATGACCGGTCTGGCGTTCGACCGGCTCAATCTGAACCGCGTGTCGCTGACGGTATATGACTTCAACGAGCGTGGCATCCGCGCCTACACGCGCGTGGGCTACCAGCGTGAAGGGGTGATGCGGCAGTACACGTTCATCGAGGGCGGCTACCGCGACGCGATCACGATGAGCATGCTGCGCTCGGACTGGGAGAAGGCGAACGTCAGAACTTGATCGAGGCCGCGAGTGAAAGCGCCTCGGCGTTCTCGATCGGCTGCCCCGGGCGGCGCTTCACATCGCGCTGCACCGACAGCTTCAGGTTCACTTCGCGGCTCGCACGAAGACCAGCGCCCAACTCGTAACGGTCGAGCGGGTCATCCCACGGGCGCGCCGGGCCTGCGCTCGGCGTGACGTCGCTGAAGCGCATCACTTCTGCGCGCGCTGCGAGCCAGGTGATCGCCCCCAGACCCACGCGAGTCTCCACGTAGCCGCCATGCAGTCGCAGAGTTCCCGTGGTCATGGTGTCCCACGACTTCACGAACGCCTCGCTGTGCAGTTCGACGCGGCCACCCTGCAGCTCCAGATCGGCCATCGCCAGCGATTCCTTGAAGTCCGCGAACTTCTTGCCGGGAGGCAGCGCGTAGGCGAAGAAACGCGGGATCCACGGCCCGTATGAACCGGAGATCCCAAGGCGCACAGCGGGAGCCGGAGTGATGCCGATGCGTCCGAGAACGCTCTGGCCGGGCGTGTCCTCGCTGCCCGGCTCGGGCCAACCCGGCGAGCCTTGTGTGACTCCGAGGGCGAACTCGATCGGGCGCACCGAGCCCAGCGCGACCACGCCGGCATCCCACCACCGGTCGTCCACCACGGGCATGCCCACCCAGCCGCCACCGGTAGCGATCTGTCTCTGGCCGCCCCCTGCGTAGGCGAGTAACTCATCGATACCCATGGGTACCTCGTTCCAGGGAAGCGAGGTGTGGTGTTGATACATGAGCGGCTCGCCGATGAGCGGGTTCTTGTCCGAATACTTGCGTGGCGCCCACGTGCCGACCGGCCACGGGATGTTGCCGGCCTGCAGATGCAGGTCGCGGGATTTCCAAGGGGTCCACAGGGCGTAGGCGCCATCTGCGCGGGCGCCGACATTGTTCTCGGAGAGCAACGTCTGGACATAGATCTCGAGGCCGTCCGCGACCGAGGCATCGAGGAAAAGACGCAGGCGGTAGGGATCGAAGTTGGAATCGCGGAACGTGGTGAGATTGCGGTCGTGCGCCTGCGAGCCCGTGTTGAAGCACAGGTCGAGCAGGCCGCGGGCCTGCAAGGTGACCTCGGCGTTCGCACGCGCGCTCACGCCGAGCAGCGCGAGTGTGAGTAGAGTGATGCGGGCGATCTGTGCCGTGTCTCTCATGCGGCTTCCTCCCTGCGAGCACTTGCCAACGCGCCCGGTAGCTCGAGCGTGAAGACGCTGCCGTGACCTTCTTCGCCGACCCATTCGAGATTGCCGCCATGCGCCTCGGCAACGCGGCGCGCAAGCGCCAGGCCGAAGCCCAGTCCCGGCACATTGAACTCCAGGCCGTGCGCGGTGCGGTGGTGCTTGGCTTCATGCGAGATGAAAGTGGGATCGAGCAGTCGACGACGGGTATCGGGTGACAGGCCGACGCCGGTGTCCTTCACCTCGAGGAGGAGTGCGGCGCCGAGTGCCCGCGCTTCAACCGTGACCTGACCACCGTCCGCCGTGAACCGCACCCCGTTCGAGATGAGCGCGTGCATCGCTTGCAGCAGCAGGGGACGGTCGATCCATGCGCGCTCGGCGCCACGTTGCACGATCATGTCCATCGCGACGCGCCGTCCCGCACCCAAGCTGTGGACTTCACGGATGGCATCGTCGATCACCTCGGCGATGCTCTCGTGCGTGGTCTCGGTCGAAGCGCTGCGTTGTCCGAAGTCGGCCATGCGGGTGGCGTCGATGGCGATCCGCTCCAGCGTGCCGCAAGCGCGGGCGATCGCATCGAGTCCCTGAATGAATCGGTCGCTCGGCGGCGTGACATGGCGGCTGCGGAACATGCCCTCCCAGCCGCGGATCACGGCGATGGGCGTGCGCAGTTCGTGCGAGGCGATGGAGATGAACTCGCTCTTGGCGCGCGAGACTTCCTGCAGATTCTCGACGTAGGTGCGCTGCTGCTCTCGCATGGCATCGAAGCGCGTGGCGAGATAGCCAATCTCATCGCCGCGAGTGCGGTCGATGGGCGCATCCCAGCGGCCGCGCTCCATGGCCTCGGCCGCTTCCACCAACTGCACGATCGGACGCGTGATGTGACGGGCGATGAAAGTGGAGGCGAGCGCCACGACGAACAGCGTGAGCAGTCCGAGCTCGAACAGGTGCGAGCGGACGGCGCGCAGGAAGGCGGTCTCGGCTTCGAACGAGCGCTGGAGTACATAGGACTGCTGGCTGCCCTCGGCGGCGAGCGGCAGTGGGCGCGCCAATGCGATCCAGCGGCCCTCGCGTCCGAGTGCAGCGGCCGTGGGACTCTGATCACTGCCCACGCTCGCGGCGGCCTGCATGGCAGCGTCACGATCCTCGCGCTCCTCGAGCGTGGTCCGAGTGATCTGGCCTTCCGAGAGGAAGGTCACCTCGCTCGAGGTCAGGGCGCGCAGGTGCGCGGCCAGCTCACCGCCAACTTCGGTGCCCATGAGGAGCGCCCCGACCACGCGGCCATCCGCGATGACTGGTGTGGCCATGAGCAGCACGTGGGTTCCTCGCTGGGCGATTGCCCGGCTCTCGGCGCGTCCCGCGAGTGCGGCTTTGAGCAGCGGCGCGCGAGGCCCGGCTTCAAGCGGTACGGCGCCCACCGATGCGACGATCGCGCCATGGTCATCCGCGACTTCGAACACATCAGGGTGCGTGATGCGATGGAAGTCCTGCGCGACGCCGGCCATGGTGGCCTGATAGTCATGGTCGCCCGGTTCGTGCGGGAGCGTGAGCAGCGCGAAGAAGCGAGGGTCGCGCACGATCACCGCGCCGGCAGTCTGAAGTTCCTCGGCCCGCGCGGCGAGCAGCGTCTCGAACACGGTGGACGCGCGGCGCAGATCGTCGCGCAATGCCGTGGCGGTGCGTGACGACACGCCGCGGTCCACGAGCCACAGATTCACGCCGGCCAGCGCCACGAGTGGTAGCGCAGTCAAGAGCAGGATCTTCCAGCGCAGGTCGAGCTTCATGGTCAGAACGCCACGTCCACGTTCACATCACCGCTGGCTGGTATGACCACTTCCCGCTTGGCGCCGGGGAAATCGGGATGCCACCACGTGAGCGTATAACGCCCCGGAGGCAGCTCGGGTAGGCGATAGGTGCCGTCGTCATTGGGGCGGACGAATGCGCGATTCGGCAGCACCACGACGAATGCTGCCATGTCCGAGTGGATGTCGCAGAACACCTTGACCAGCCCGGCCTTGGCCATCCGCACTCGGCGTGATTGGCCGCGCGGGTACTTGCCCAGATCGAACCGCGCCGGCGGCGAGACACTGAAGACGTTGTGGTAGATCGGGTCTTGATTCGGAAAGTCGACCTCGGTCCCAATGGGCACGGAGACCACGCGTGGTACGAATGACTGATCACGCTGGGCCAGCTGGCGAGCGCCCTTGTACTCGGGGAGCGCCGCGGCCACATCACTGGGCAATGCGTCGATCGAAATCACCGCGTCGCCCACGCGCCCGCGTGGTGGGCGTGCGTGACCGGGCAGCGACGAAGCCTTGCCGGCATACGGCTGGAACACATGGCTTTCGCTCGTCAGCGTCGGAACCCGCACGGTGCCACGGATCACGCCCGCGTGAGCGGTCGTGACGGATGCCAACAGGAACAGTGCGAGTATCGTGACAATCCGCACGCGGGGATCCCATCCCTGAGAAGAAGTGCCGGGAACGAGCCTGGTTGCTCTGGGAGGTATCGGCCTCGGCGACCCCGGACTCCACTGTCGTGCATGCGGTTTCAGCGCTGGCCCACGAAACGAAGGGCCCGGGGGAGTGAAGCCCCCGGGCCCAGTTCGGACAACGACTTGCGGACGGCGTGTCAGCGGTAGGCTGCGACTCCCGTGACGGCCTCACCCAGCACCAGCGTGTGGATGTTATGCGTGCCCTCGTAGGTGTAAACCGACTCGAGATTGCACATGTGCCGCATGATCGGGTACTCGGAGGTGATGCCATTCGCGCCGAGGATGTCGCGGGCCTCGCGCGCGGTGTTCAATGCGATCTCGCAGTTGTTGCGCTTGGCGAGCGAGATCTGCGCGGGCGTGATGGTGCCACGCTCCTTGATGCGTCCGAGCTGCACGGACAGGAGCTGCGCCTTGGTGATCTCGGTGAGCATGATCGCGAGCTTCTGCTGCACCAACTGGTAAGAGGCGATCGGCTTGCCGAACATGATGCGCGTCTTGCTGTATTCGGTGGCGGAGTGGAAGCATGCCATGGCCGCACCCACGACGCCGAACGCGATACCGAAGCGCGCTTGCGACAGGCAACCAAGCGGGCCTTTGAGTCCGCCGACATTCGGCAACAGGTTCGCTTCGGGCACGAACACGTCCTGGAAGATGAGCTCACTGGTGACCGAGGCGCGCAGCGAGTGCTTGCGCTTCTGCTCAGGCGCCGAGAAGCCCTTGCTGCCCTTTTCGACGAGGAAGCCCTTGATCTCCTCGCGACCCTTCTCCTCGTTGTGGAGCTTGGCCCAGACGATGGCAAGGTCCGCCACCGTGCCGTTGGTGATCCACATCTTGGCGCCGTTCAGGATATAGCCGCCTTCGGTGCGCACCGCGCGCGTGATCATGCCGCCCGGATCGGAACCGAAGTCGGGCTCGGTCAGGCCGAAGCAACCGATGACTTCACCCTTGGCCATGCGCGGCAGCCATTTCATGCGCTGCTCTTCGGTGCCGTAGGCATAGATGGGCCACATGCACAGGGCGCCCTGCACGGAGACGAACGACCGAAGGCCCGAATCACCGCGCTCGAGTTCCTGCATGGCAAGGCCATAGGCCGTGGGGGAGACGCCGGCGCAGCCGTACTTCTCGGGAAGCGTTGCGCCGAGCAGGCCCATCTCGGCGACCTGCGGGATGACTTCCTTGGGGAAGTAGGCGTTGTCGTAGGCATCCTCGATCAAAGGGAGGAACTTCTCCTCGACCCACGCGCGTACCGTGTCGCGGATGGTGATCTCGTCCTCACTGAGGAGGCTGTCGATCTCGTAGAAGTCGGTGCCGCTGAACTGCGACATACAGGCTCCTTAGGGGTTGGCCGCGCGCAGCATTGGCTCGCAGCAGTGGTGACATTCGGATGCGGCAGAGTATAGGCAGGCTCGGGCGCACTCACCAACCTCGTGCGGCTCGGCACGGGAGTGTGATGAACGGTGCGCGCAGGCATACGAATCCGTTACTCTGGCCGCATGGAACCTTGCACAGCCCACCCGGAGATGTCGCCATGCGCGCTTCCCGTGTCATCGTCCCGCTCGCGCTGGGGTTGCTCGTGACCAGCGGCGTCGATCAGACCACCTTCGCGGCGCGTGGCAATGCCACCCGATCCGTGGTGTACGGCCAACACGGCATGGTGTGCGCCGCGCAGCCGCTCGCCGTGCAGGCCGGGCTCGATATCCTCAAACAGGGCGGTAGCGCGGTGGACGCCGCGATCGCCGTGAATGCCTGTCTTGGATTGATGGAGCCGACTGCGAACGGCATGGGTGGCGACCTCTTCGCGATCGTCTGGGATCCCAAGGCGAAGGAACTGCAGGGGCTCAACGCGTGTGGGCGCTCGCCGCTTGGGCTCAAGGCCGAGATGATTCCGCCCGAGGCGGACGGCACGATTCCGCTCTACTCGCCTTACTCGTGGAGCGTGCCCGGCTGTGTGGACGGGTGGGCCGAACTGCACAGGCGCTATGGAAAGCTCCCGCTCGCCACCGTGCTCGCGCCAGCGATCGCGTTCGCCGAGAACGGCTTTCCTCTCTCGCCCGTGATCGCGGGCGATTGGGAACGCTCGGTGCCGCGTTTCAAGGACAAGCCAGGCTTCGCCGAAGTGTTCTTGCCGTTCCACAATGCCGATGGCTCGCGCCGCTCCCCGCGTGAAGGGGAGATCTTCAAGAACCCCGCACTCGCGCGCACGCTCCGACAGATCGCCACGAAGGGCCGCGGCGCCTACTACGAGGGCGCCATCACCGATGCGTTCCTGAAGTACTCACAGGCCAACGGTGGCTTCTTCACCAAGGAAGACTTCGCGAAGCACCGCAGCGAGTGGGTGAAGCCGGTCTCCACGAACTACCGTGGCTACGACCTTTGGGAACTGCCGCCGCCGGGCCAGGGCATCGCGGCATTGCAGTTGCTCAACCTGCTCGAGGGGTACGACTTGAAGAGCATGGGGCGCGGGTCGGCCGACTTCTGGCATGTGATGACCGAAGCGAAGAAGGTGGCATTCGCGGATCGCGCGCGCTACTACGCCGACCCCGACTTCGCGAAGATCCCCGTTGCCGAACTCGTCTCCAAGCCCTATGCCGCTGAGCGCGCCAAGCTCATCGACATGAAGGTCGCAGCGCAGAAGGACCTGCCGGGCGAGGCCGCTGCGCTCAATCGGCGCGAGACCACCTACCTGTGTGCCGCTGACGCTAACGGCATGATGGTGTCGCTGATCCAGAGCAACTACACGGGCTTCGGCTCAGGCTATGTCATTCCCGAACTGGGCTTCGGCATCCAGGACCGTGGCAACCTGTTCGACTTGAAGCCCGGTCGCCCCAACTCCTATGCGCCGGGCAAGCGACCGTTCCATACCATCATCCCGGCGTTCATCACGAAGGACGGTGCGCCAATCATGGCGTTCGGCTTGATGGGTGGCGACATGCAGCCGCAGGGGCATGCGCAGGTGGTGGTGAACCTCGTCGACTTCGGCATGAATCTGCAAGAGGCTGGCGACGCGATCCGCTTCCATCACTCGGGCAGCACCGAGCCGACCGGCACCGTGATGACCGATGGCGGGGTGCTGCACATCGAGGATGGCCTGTCCGAGAGGGTGCTGACGGAGTTGCGCCGTCGCGGGCATCGGATCGAACCCGAGGCCGTGGGCGCGTATGGCGGGTACCAGGCGATCTGGCGTGATCCCAAAACAGGGGTGTACTCGGGTGCCACGGAGAAACGCAAGGATGGGTGCGCGCTGGGTTACTGAGACGTTCCTGCACGCGTCGCTGTTCACGCTTGCGCTCGCGGGTTGCGTCACCGCCGCGAACGCGGGTGTGGGTCCCAGCGTGCAGGGCGGGGGATGGGTTGAGGTCCGCACGCCGCACCTGCGCGTGCTGTCGGACGCGGGTCTGGGAAAAGCGACAGCGATCGCAGAACGACTCGAACGTTTGCATGAGGTGCTTGGTAACTCGGCGCGCACTCTGGTGGTCGAGCCGCGTCGGCCGCGCGTGGTGCTGTTGTTCGCGGACGAAGACGGTTTCTTCCACTATCGGCCTTTCTACCGCGGCTCTCGGGAGTTGATCAGGGGTTACTTCCAGCCCACCCCGGATGGAGAGTTCCTCATCATGCAGTCCCTCTCGGGTGAGGAACGAGCGGAAGTCGCGGTTCACGAGTACACGCACGCAATCCTGCACGAGGCCATGCCTCAGATTCCCATGTGGCTGAATGAGGGCCTGGCGGAATACTTCAGCACTTTCCGGGTGGATTCGCGCACGGCGCAGATGGGAGCCGTGATCTCGGGGCACCTGCAGCATCTCCAGTCAGCGCAGTTACTGACGATCCCGGAGTTGTTCGCGGTCAACCCCGGCTCCGGCGACTACCACGAGGGCGAGCGCCAAGGGACGTTCTACGCCGAGTCGTGGCTGCTCGTGCACATGCTCCTGTCCGAGCGCGCCGAAGACCTCCCGCGACTCGAGGGCTTCCTGCGTGCAATGCGTGATGGGGCCGATCCTCACACGGCATTCCGTCGCGAGTACGGCGAGGACACGGCGCTGCAGATGCGGCTCGGAGCCTACGCGCGCCGGACCTCATTCGGCGCTCGTGAATGGCATTTCGACAAGCCGTTCGGCGCGATCGACAAGCAGATCCGCATGTCGGTGCCGACCGTGGAACTCCTCACGACGATCGCCATGGCGCTGATCCCACAAGGAAAGTCGATGTGGCCCACGGTTTCGCAGCACCTGACAGCGGCGCTCTCGTTGTCCCCGCACGACCCGACCGCATGCGCGTTGGCCGGCGTGCTCGCGGAGAAGCGTGGCGAGCACGCCGCCGCAGAGCGTTGGTACACGCAGGCGCTCGCGGCGCCGGACGTGCCGGCCTCCGTGTGCCGTCAGGTCGCGAACTCGCGCATGAGTGTGATCCTGGAACCACCGCCCGGCGCCACCCACGGTTCCGCGGGGTCGCAGGAGGCGGTGCAGGAACGCGTCACTGAGATCCGCGCGGTGGTGGAGCGCGGACTTCGGCGTGAGCCCGCCGACGCCGAACTCCTCGCCTTGCTCGCGAAGACCTACGTGGTCGCTCCCGGTCCCGACGCAGGCCCGGGCTTGCGCGCGGCGGAGCAGGCCTCGCATCTGCTTCCGGGTCGCACCGACCTGATCGCGGACCGCGTGGTGTTGTTGGCCTTCCAGGGGCAGTTGGGCGATGCGCGCAGGTTGTTCGAGGAGCGTGTCATCCCGCTGGCGAAGCCGTTCGAGGCCGACTATGCCCGTGTGGCGCTCGAGGATCTGGAGGGGCGGCATCTTCAGAATGCCGAGGTCGATCGATTCAACGCTGCGGTCGATCTGGTCAACCGCGGTCAGCGCCGTGCGGCGGCGGCGGCGTTCGATTCGGTGGCGAGCGGGCACGGCTCGGCCGAGTTGCGCGAGCGAGCGGCCGATGCGGCCCGAAAGCTGCACGCGGACGAGACCGACGCGGCCGAGGGCGCGCGCGCGGTGAAGCGCTACAACGAGGGCGTCACTGCCACCACAAAGGGCGATTGGGCCACCGCCACCGAAGCGTTTCGTGATGCGCTGACGCTGGCGCCCACCGAGGAATTGCGGACCCAGGCGCGTGCCGCGCTCGAGCGGGTCGAGACCGAACGTGGGTTCGTGCGGGTGAACGAACACCTGCGGGCCACGCGCTACTCCGAGGCCGAGACGCTGCTGCGCTCGCTGCGCAGGCGGGCGATGTCCCCCGCCCAGAAAGCGTGGGTGGACCGGGTGCTGCGCGACCTCGCGGCGCGGCGCGCACAGCGATGATCCG
>Ga0163144_10019561_pt1 | contig 13612 bp, 8 predicted proteins | sample OliLak19BULKMAT1_FD_123175 | JGI IMG/M metagenome (GOLD analysis project Ga0163144, IMG submission 123175) | Freshwater microbial mat bacterial communities from Lake Vanda, McMurdo Dry Valleys, Antarctica - Oligotrophic Lake LV.19.BULKMAT1 | ecosystem: Environmental > Aquatic > Freshwater > Lake... | reverse complement strand
TCACGGCATGATCATGAGCTCGCCCATCATGCCGAGCTCTGCGTGCTCGAGAATGTGGCAGTGGAACATCCACACGCCGGGCGGATCGTACTGAACCGCGAAACGCACGCTAGTCGCCCGACAGAGTATACGTGTCACCGCGGCCGCCACGCCAGTCCGTTCGGCTTCGAGCCGACCCGTATCGTGGTGACGACGCTGCCCGACTCGAGCTCGATGACCGACACCGTATCGACCAGCTGGTTCGAGATGTATGCCATCGAACCGCTTCCGTTGAAGGCAATCGCATGGGCGCCGGGGCCGGTTGCAATCTCCCCGGTCGCCCCGTCCATCGAGGTGGAGTAGAAGACCACCTTTCCGTTTTCGGCATCGGTCACCCAAACCTGGCGGTCTGGTCCGAATGCGGCCATGCCCGGCATGAAACCGAGCTCGTAGGTGAGCAAGACTTCTAGCGAGGAAGTATCCACCGCAGTCAACGACTGCCCCGGTTCGTTGTCTACGTAGGCGACGCCGTTGGAGCCTTGCCAGGCGCCTACCGGGCCGTCTCCCGTCGGAATAGTCTTCACGATCTCTTTGGTGCTGGCGTCGATGACCGTCACAGAGTCCGAGGCGCCGTTCGCCACGAATGCGTAGACGCCATCAGCGGAAAATGTGACCTCCGCGGGTTGATCGCCGACCTCGATCGTTTGCTTGTCGTCGAGCGACTCAGCGTCCAGAACTAGCACGGCACCCGGTGCGGTCATCTGCGAGGTCCAGACCTCGGTCCCGTCAGGCGAGAACACGGCATTGTGGTTCGTCGCCTCCAAAGTGCGGGCGCGCAATGTGGCGCCGGTGGTTGTGCTCAAGAGCAATACGGCCCCGCTCACGACCGGCGCTCCGTGGCCTCCGCTGTGAGCTCCTGACGAATGCCCCATGCTCAGGTCCACGCCCGGCACGGCGAGCAGCATCTTCGATGCGTCGGCGTTGAGGTAAAGATGATGAGGAAAGGGCGCGTCCTCGAGCTCAATAGTGTCTGTAACCTGATTGGTGACGGTGTTGATCACGCTGACCGTGCTGTCCCCGCCGTTGACGACGAAAAGCGCGTCGTAGTCGAAGCTCGCCGTGCCTGCGGACGACGGCGACTTCCCGTCGTGGGGGCTATTGTGATCCACGACCCCGTGCGACGAGCAGCTGGCCAGAGTTGCGACGCTCGTCAAGGCGATGAACGCGGTGACGGGGCCGGATACCTGCCAACAAAGCCGGAACCTCGACAATTCTCCTCCGCGCGAGCTCAGTCGGTTCAGGTGCATCCGGCTACTCTAGCCCGAGGAGGAAGGCGTGTCAGGGCCGATGCAGGTAACCGAACCGGTCACTCGCGTGGCCTGTTGGGTCACGGGAGCAGGCGGCGGCCATACTGCATGTTTCCGTCGGGCCCGCTGAGCACGTGCACCGCGGTTGCATTGGCGACGATGCTCCAGGGATGGTTGGCGCCAGTCGCGGCAGTGGTGTCAATCGCCATCGACGCGAGCCGCCGCGCCGACCTGTGCGCTTTCAGCGCACCGACAGCGCCTGGGCGCGCTTCTGAATCTCGGCGATGGTCGCGTGATCCTCGCCGGAAATGTCTACCGCAAAGCCGTTGCCCACGGAGCTGACCGTAGCCTTGACGGCCTTCACCATGAGAGGGCAGTAGTCCATTTCTGGCATGTTGTGTCCGCCCGCGGCCGACCGCGCGATGTGGCAGTCTACCTCGCGCTGCAGCCATTCGGCAGTGAGGCCAGGCACCGCGCGGAACACGACCGTAGAGCCGACTTCTTTAGATATGACCCCACCCTTGCCTGATTGGGTTTTCGTCGTGAGCGGGCTGACCGACTGAATGTCTTCCCGGTGATAGAAGGGGCTGGTGTCTCGGTCCTCTTCCGAGATCCCCGCGCAGCTCCGGGCCTCGGCGTCGACCAGGACCGAGGAAGCCGCGCGGTGCTTCGCGGCGAGCTCACGGTGCCGTTTCGCATCGCTTGCGTGTTGCGCGGTGGGGTTCTTCGTCGACGTCCAGCACACTCCCCGCCCGCACTCTTTGGTGCTACTTGTGGCTGCGGGGTCGTGCTGATCCGCGTGGCCCTCGGCGGCGCGCATTTCCTGGTCTCCAGCCGCTTGGTGATCTGCGGCGCTCATGTCATGCGGTCGCGTGCCGGGATCCGCCGCGCAACCAAGCGCTAGAGATGAGAGGACGGCAGCTGCGCAAATGTTCGAATGTTTCACGTGTTTCTCCTTGGATTTTGAGAACGCCCATCGGGGGTCTCGCTACCCACCAGAGCAAGCCCCATGCCCTGCTCTTTCCGGAGCCACGGTGTTGTCAATCTGTATCCGAGACAGTTACATGAATGAACTGAGTTGAGAGTGGCAAGCGTCTTTCGGGGCGTTCAGGACGCTTGGGACGTTTCGCGGCAGTGACGGCGAGCCGTTTCGCGCGTGTTCATTTCCGATGCGTGTCCGGAAGCGCATCGCGTCGTCGCTGAAAGGCGTGGACGCGCCTTCTGCGCTTGAGCGCACGCGAACGGCCGCGCTAGAAATGCGTCAATGCGTCGACCGGGCGCATTGATTGCGCGTGAAGCCTCCACAAACGCCTGCGTGAAATACTGAAAGGAGGTGGCCTCGAGATTGCATCGCATTGGTTCCGGGCAGACCTGCGTCTCCCAACGGACCACTGATGAACACGGCCATTGCCTTTGCCGCGGTAACTGGCCTTCTCAGTCGCTGTTTCGGCTCGGCCGTTTGGCGAGTGCGTGGCGCCTCGGTGGCGCTGGGCACCGGCCTATTGTGGGCGCTCGTCCTCGGTTCGAGGCCGGCTTTTGCGGCGGATCCCGCGCTCGAAGCGTTCGTCGCCCAGGTGCTGCAACGTAACCCGGGCTTGAAGGCGCGCGCGCTCGAGCGCGACAGCGTGCTGCGCGAGGCAAGCGCGGCCAGCCTGCTACCAGACCCGGAAATATCGGTCATGCTGGACCGCGTTCCGGAGCACATGGGCGGTGAAATGCCGATGGTGCGCTACCAGGTGAGCCAGATGCTGCCCTGGCCTGGGAAGCTCCGGCTGATGGAAGAAGGCCTCACGCGACGAGCGGACGGCAGGACAGCGCTGGCCCGAACGCGAGCGGTAGAGCTGACCCGCGAAGCCAAGCGCTCGTACTTCATGTTGACGCTGAACGCTGGTCTCCGCCGGCTCAACGCCGCCAGCCGCCAGTTGCTAACGACTATCGTGAGCTCTGCGCTGGCACGCTACGGCGCGGGCACCGGCGGTCACCATGAAGTCGTGCGCGCAGAGGTAGAGCGAAACGCGCTCGACGTCGAAGCTCTGGACTTAGACGGCGACCGCACGTCCACCGTCGCCATGCTGAACGCCCTGCGCGATGCTGCAGCAGACGCGCCGCTGCCCGATCCGCCCTTGCCGCCGGTACGCGACGAAACTCGGGTCCCGACGCTCGCCAGGCTCGTCTCGCTCGCGGAGAGTCGCCGAACGGAGCTTACAGCCATGCGAGCCATGCAACGCGAGGAATCGTCGATGGCGGAGCTTGCCCGCCGCGAACGCTTCCCCGATTTGATGACGTCGGTTTGGTACAATCAGATGCTCGGCGGGCCCGACACCGTGGGCGTCATGCTCGGCGCCACCATCCCGCTCTTCAACGTGACCCGCCAGAATCGTCGAGCCGAGGCCGCCGACCTCCGCGCGTCGAGCGCCGGCAGAGATCGCGAGGGGATGCGAGCCATGATCCGTTTCGAAGTCGCTGATGCACTCCGCCGTTTCGACACGGCCAACCGCTCGCTCGAGCTTATCGTCAACGTCGCCGCGAAACGGGCTGAGCAGAGCTACTCCAGCTCTTTGAGCGGGTACTCGACCGGGACTGTCGATATGGTGGGCGTCTTGGACGCCTGGCGCGCGCTCCAGAGCCTCGAGCGGGCACGGATGGAGACGCTGGTGGCACGCGCCATGGCTATCGCGGATATCGAGCGCGCCATCGCTGGACCCATTCCGAAGGCATTGCCGTGAGCGAGCGAGGAGCCATGCATCGAAATCGGAGTTGGAAGGTAGCTCGACTAGCTTTGGGGCTGATAGCCGGCGCGAGCGCCTGCAATGAGGCTCCGCAACACGAACCGACTGGGTCGGGGGGGGCCAACGTTCCCGAAGCCGCTGCCTCGGGTCCGACTGGCGCTCCGTCTGCAGGAACGGATCACTCGGGTCACGGCGCTCCACTAGGGTCACAGCCTCCGCCCGGCGCGAGCTCGAATGCCGCTACTTTGCCCTCCGGTTACGCAAAGATCAGCATCGATCCGGCGCGCGCCGCAGGGATGGGCCTTTTGACTGCGCGCGTCGAGCAGCGGCACTTTCAGCGAGCGATCCGTGCGGCCGGCATCGTCGGCCTGGACGAGACGCGCACTTCTCATGTGCACAGCAAGGTGCGGGGCTGGATCGAGCACATCACGGCCAACTTCGTTGGCAAAGCCGTCAAAGCCGGGTCACCCCTGTGTACGATCTTCAGCCAGGACGTTTATGCGGCCCAGCTCGAATTCCTGTCGGTGCTCGAGTCGACCGGGGGCCGCTCCGACGCGACGGGTGCCTTCGCAGCGGGGGAGCGCGATGCTACCCAAAAGCTCCTCGCGGCGGCGCGCCGTCGACTGACCCTTTGGGACGTGCCGGCGGGCCAAATCGCCCGGCTTGAAAAGACGCGGCAGCCGCAGCGCACGTTCACACTGGTGGCGCCCCGCTCGGGGATCATCGTTTCCAAGCAAGCGATAGCAGGCATGTTCATCGATCCCGGTACCGAGCTGTACGTCATTTCAGACGTATCGCGTCTGTGGCTAGTGGCCGATGTCTACGCCGCGGACGTTCCGTGGATGCAAGTGGGCGCGGCGGCGTCACTCCGTATCGAGGGTCTCGAGTCCGAGCCCCAGGCGGCGACGATAGGCTTTCTGCCGCCCACCATTGAAGAGTCGACCCGCACGCTCAAGGTGCGGTTCGAGCTCGACAACAAGCAGGGCCTGATTAGGCCCGGAGCCTTCGCCACCGCGGAAATCGGCGTCGATCTGGGCACTTCGTTGGCGATCCCCGAAAGTTCGGTGATCCACGCCGGAGACCGCGCGATCGTCTTCGTCGTGAAGGGCCGCGACGTCGAGCCTCGCGCTGTCGATCTGGGGCCGGTAGCCGACGGCTACTATCGCGTACTGCGCGGAGTGGCGGCGGACGAGTCGGTCGCCGTAGGCGCGCAGTTCTTGATCGACTCGGAGAGCCGGCTGCGCGCCACCAGCGGTCCGGGAGTTGGCCATGGCGGACACTGAGTCGGCGCCCAGCCCTGCCGTCGCGCCCGTCCCGAGCCCGCCCTCCGGGCTGATTCCTCGCATCATCGACTTTTGCGGGCGCAATCGGTTGATCGTTTACCTGTTCGCGGCGTTCCTGACGGGGCTTGGCCTGTGGAGCGCGCAGCGCACGCCGCTCGACGCCCTGCCGGACTTGTCCGACACGCAGGTGATCATCGCGACCGAGTGGATGGGACGCAACCCCACCCTGATTGAAGATCAGGTCACGTACCCGATCGCAACGACCTTTCTCGGGGCACCGAAAGTGAAGACCGTGCGTGGTTTTACCATGTTCGGCATGTCCTTCGTGTACGTCATTTTTCAGGACGGCACGGATCTTTACTGGGCGCGTTCGCGCGTCGTGGAGTACCTCTCCAAAGTTCGCGAGAAGCTGCCAGAAGGAGCAAACCCGCAGATCGGTCCCGATGCCACGAGCGTGGGCTGGGTCTACCAGTACGCGCTGGTCGATCGCAGTGGGAAGCATGATCTGCAGGAGCTGAGGAGCCTGCAAGATTGGTCGCTCCGCTACGAGGTTCAGAGCCTCGAGGGCGTGGCGGAGGTAGCGAGCGTCGGGGGGTTCGAGAAGCAGTATCTGATCGAAATCGATCCTGTGCGCATGAAGGCGTTCAACCTTTCGGTCGGACAAGTCGCGGCCGCCGTGCGGGGGGCCAACGCGGAGGTGGGTGGACGCGTGATCGAGCTGGCTCAGCACGAGTATGCGGTCCGCGGTCGCGGCTACGTGAAGGACAAGTCCGACATCGAGCAGGCTGTTTTGGGCACGAATCAGCAGGGAACGCCGATTCGCATTGGCGACGTGGCGACCGTTTCGATTGGCGGCAATATTCGGCGCGGGGTCGTCGACTTAGACGGTCAGGGCGAGGTCGTCGGCGCAGTCGTGGTGATGCGCTCGGGCGAGAACGCGCTCAATGTCATCCGGCGAGTCAAAGAGAAGCTCACGGAAATGCAGGCCTCCTTACCGGAGGGCGTGAAAATCGTGCCGGTGTACGACCGGAGCCAGCTCATCGAAGACTCCGTCAAGACGCTGGGCATGAGTCTGCTGCAGATCCTGGCGGTAGTGGTGGCTGTGATCGCGCTGTTTCTCTTTCACTTCCGGTCGGCGCTGGTGAGCGCGATCACGCTGGTAGTCGCCACCGTTGCCTCGTTCAGCGCCTTTTACTATCTCGACCTGACGATCAACATCATGTCGCTCGCCGGCATCATTCTCGCACTCGGAGACATGGTGGATTCGGCGGTGGTGTTGGTCGAGAACTCGCACAAACGCATCGAGGAGGCCGAGCGCACGGGGTCGAAAGCTCCACGCATGGAGATCGTGCTCTCTGCAATGAAAGAGCTCGGTCCGCAGATGTTTGGGGCCATGCTGGTACTCACCGTCGCCTTCCTGCCTGTTTTCACGCTGGAAGGGGAGGAGGGGCGTCTGTTCCGCCCGCTAGCGCTGGCGAAGACGCTTTCAATGGCGTTCGCCGCGCTGTTCTCGATCACACTGGTCCCAGCGCTCGCCGTGACCTTCTTGAAAGGGCGCATCAGGCCAGAAGCGAAGAATCCAATTAATCGATTCTGCGTCGGCGCTTACCGACCAGTATTGAGGTTCTGCTTACGCTTTCGCTATCTAGTGGTCGCATCAGCGTTGGTCAGTGCCGGGCTGACAACCATCCCTCTGCTTCGGTTGGGGTCCGAGTTCATGCCGCCGCTGTACGAGGGGGACCTTCTCTACATGCCGATCACCGTTCCCGGTGTCTCGATTCAGGAGGCGCGGCGGCTGCTGATTTGGCAAGACGCGGAAATCAAGAAGGTCCCGGAAGTGGCGCGGGTGTTCGGTAAGACTGGGCGCGCCGAGACACCACTGGATCCAGCCCCACTTTCGATGATCGAGACCGTGGTTCAGCTAAAGCCAAGATCCGAGTGGCGCGCCGGCATGACCCAACAGAAACTGATCGCGGAGCTCGAGCGACGGGTTGCGCTGCCGGGCATCCAGGGAGCGTGGACCATGCCAGTGAAGGGGCGCATCGACATGCTGTCCACCGGGATCCGCACGCCGATCGGGGTCAAAGTGTTCGGCAAGGACCTGGGCGAGATCACCAAGATCAACGATCAGCTCGAGGCTGTCTTGCGCAAGGTCAGTGGCACGCGGAGCGTGTATGCGGAGCGTGAGCTCGGTGGCTTCTTCATCGACTTTACGCCGGATCGTCAGGCGATCGCTCGCTACGGGCTCACCGTGCGCGCCGTGCTGGATGTAGTGGAGAGCTCGATCGGAGGGATGGACGTAGATACGACTTTCGAAGGTCGCGAACGTTACCGCATCAACGTCCGCTATCCGCGCGAGCTCCGCGACAACATCGAGGCACTGCGCAACGTTCTCGTCCCCATCTCGCCGCTCGTTCCGCGCGGGCTCCCGGGACTGGCGAGTGCGGCTGCCGAGATGCCCGCTGCCGGACCAGGAGCGACAGGGGGCGGAATGGCGTCCGGGGCCATGGGCGGCGGCATGGGAGCGTCAACGCTGTCACCGCTCTTGGCAGGGCTACCGCCAGGCGGCTCGACCATGGGTGGGGGGATGAGCAGCGCCCGAATGCCGAGCGCGAGCGGTTCGGACGTGGCGCGCGCCGCCTTCGTGCCGCTCGGTCAGGTGGCGCGCATCGAGACCGTGATGGGTCCGCCGATGATCAAGAGCGAGCAGGGACGGCTCACGGGCTGGGTCTACGTCGATCTCGAGGGTCGAGACGTTGGGGGCTACGTGGAAGAGGCGAAGGCAGCGGTAGAGAAGGCGGTCAAATTGCCGCCGGGCTACAACCTGAAGTGGACAGGCCAGTATGAGCTTCTGGAGAGGGTGCGCGCCCGCCTGGCCATTATTCTGCCGCTGACCCTCGGCTTGGTGTTCATGATCCTGTACTTGAACTTCCGCGGGGTCATTCAGTCTTTGCTGGTCATGTTGGGAGTTCCGTTCGCAGCAGTTGGAGCCATCTGGCTCCTCTACGCGATGAACTTCAACACCTCGATCGCGGTGTGGGTAGGCATGATCGCACTGCTTGGCGTCGCCGCAGAGACTACCAGCGTGATGGTCGTGTACTTGGATCAGGCTTGGAAGGAAGGACGCGCGAGCGGCAAAGTCGCCAGTGTCGAATCGCTGATGGTCGCTTGCGTGGAGGCCGGCTCCAAGCGGGTCAGGCCACTACTGATGACCGTGCTCACGAACATTTTCGGGCTCCTGCCGATACTGCTTGCCGACGGAGTCGGGGCCGACGTAGCCAAGCGCATAGCCGCGCCGATGTGGGGAGGGCTCGTCTCGCTAACGCTCCTCACCTTGCTGGTAGTGCCCGCGGCCTACGTCATTTGGCGTTCCTTCGAGCTCCGACGCTCGCCCAGCGTGGCCCAGGCCGCTGCGTAGTCGATAATAAGCGTTCGACCGCTTACAAATGGAGGATGCTTCGAACCGCCGGGAAACTGCTTCTCGATACGCCTCGCGAAAGAAGTGACGACTTGAAAGGAGCAGCGTGATGGACCGAAAACGAACCTTCGTGGCAGCGGTCTGCGTTATGATCCTCGCCGGCTGTCACGGTCGACCGACCGTCGAAAAGCCGCAGCCACCAGGCGGGGCGGTGCGCCATGTAGTCGACGCAACCGTCGTCACGGCGCCCGGAACGGGCGCACCTTGGTACGGAGAAGTCAAGCTGGCCAGCATGGAGCCTGGTCAATTGAGCGAGGTCCTCGTGGCGGAGGGGCAGCAGGTGCGCAAGGGCGACCTGCTAGCGCGGCTAGAGGGCTCACAGCCGCGACACGCGGTACTGATCGCAGAGTCGGAGCTGCGGCAAGCTGCGGCAGGTCTGACCGGAACGTCGTCCACTAAGGAAGCCCTCCGCGCCGCCGCGGCAGAGCTTCAGGCAGCCGTGGCCCGCGCTGAACAACAACGGCGCGAGAGCCAGCGCGCAGCCTCCCTCGGAGCCTCGGGTGTGCTTGCCGAGGAAGCGGTAGAGCGGATGGCCTCGGCCTCGCGCGTGGAGCATGCAGCCCGCGATGCGCGCGGGTGCGAGGGTCAAGCTGCGCGCCGATGGCGGCGAGCCGGTCGGCAGCGGCACGGTCGCCCGACAAAAAGACTCAGCTGCCGGTCACTCACGACTTTCTCTAGCTCGAAGCTGGCCTCTCGTCTTGGCTCTTGGTTTGAAGGGGCATTGAGTTGACGCCCAAAAACCTTGCTACTCGACGATTCGCTTGGCGATCGCCTCGATGAGGCTGCGGCGGTCGTCTTCGAGAAGCTGCGTGTGATCCAGCTTGGAGAGGTGGTCGATTCGTACCAATCCATCGAAATCCAGGCCGTGGAACATCTTCTGCAGCTGTCCTGCGTGATTGAAGTGCCGCCGCATGCCGGCGGTGTAGACGAAGTGAAGGCGAACTCTACGCTTCAGCAGCACCTGCAGGATGCGGCTCGATTCTGGCAGGGACATATGTTCGTAGTTCACGAGTGACGCGCCTGGGCCGACCAGTGGGACGTGGTACCGGACGGCTCGCAGCAGCCGCTGCTTGGCTCGATAGCGAAGGTGTCGCCACAGGAAGCCCGAGGTCTCGTAAGCGAACGGATCGATCAGGAGTAGCCGCTTGACACGCACGTCGTGTTCCGCTTGCCGAAACGAATCCTCCGCGCCCGAGCACAGGCCTCCGAGCACGATTTCGTCGAGCTCGAAACGCTGTGTCAGACAATCGAGCGCGGCGCCGATTTGAAGCCGAGTGCGCTGTTCGAGGGGATGACCTTCGTAGGCTTGAGAGCTATCCCCAATCCCACCCAAGTCGAAACGCAGAGTGGTAAAGCCGTCACGCGATAGGCGCCGCGCCAGCTCGGCGTAGAGTCGAAACGGACCGAACTTTGGGGTGACGCCCGCGCTCACCAGGACCACGGCAGCCCGTCGCATCGGCGAAGCGGGTTCGGTCAAGATCCCGGCGAGACTACGGTTGGGTCCGAACTGGCAAGAGGTCTCTTTCAAGGCTGCTCCAAGACCAGCTTGGTCAAAGCCCGCGAAACACCCGGGTCGGGCAACATGTCTTCGAGATGGGCGAGATCAAGCCAAGCGCTATCGGATGTTAGGGTCTCGACGGGGCATGAACGGGGTCCGGAGCTCGGGATGGCGAGCTCCCGGAGCTCACGTAGGGCGGCTCCTGAGTAAGACGAACCAAGTAGCTCGTGTTTGCCGCGGGCTCGCCACTTCGCGATTGGGCTTTGCAGGTGGAGCGGCGACGTGGCGCGGAGGTATTGCCGGTGAGCCAAGCGAAGCTCCGCGAGGTGCGCCGAGCCCCGCTGGATCGGGTCCCACAAGACCAGCTTCGTCAAGTCCAAGCTGCTGCTGGCAGCAGCGAGCAGTGTTGCGCCCAGGCGTACGCCGATAGCGGTGACGTGCGCGGCACGCGTCCGCCTTTTGAGCTCTTGGTGAGCATCGGCGATGTCGCGCTGCCAGCGCGTACAAGTCGCGTCGATACCCTCGCCCAGCGAGTCGCGACAGCCGAAGTAGTCGAAGCGCATGACTGACACGCCTTCGGCTGAGATCTGCCGAGCTAGTCGCTGAAGAATGAAATGAGCTCGGACATACTCGTGGCCGATCGGCGCACAGATCAGCACCGCCGCGTCGCCGCCGCCCGTGCCGGGTGCCCCGTGCAGTACGCCGAACAGGCTCTGCCCGGGCCCGAAATGAAATAGCTCCAGCGCTTCGGCGTTGGCCACGACTGCAGATTCAGAGCGAAGGCAAGGCTGCTTGCCCGCTCGCCTCTCGCAGAGGAGCGCTTGCATCTGGAGCGACTCGCGCAAAACCTCGAGACCCGCCAATGTGACTCCAAGCTCCCTATCGATTTCCAGGATGAGCTGCAGCGCGAGCATCGAGGTGCCCCCGAGATCGAAGAAGTTGTCTTGGAGCCCCACTTGGTCGATGCCCAAGATCCTTTTCCAGAGCGAGGCCAAGCAGAGCTCGGTGGGCGTCTCCGCCTCACGCAGCGCGCGCCCGCTGACCGCCCGAGCGCCAGCTCGCGGCGGATCCGGCAAGGCGTTCCGGTCGATCTTCATGTTGAAATTGAGCGGCAATGCCGGGAGCTCGACGTAGGTCGACGGAACCATGTAGTCGGGCAATTGCTCTGCCAGGTGCCGGCGTAGGGTCGATGCTCTGGCGACGGTACCCTGGCCGTCGTCGGTCTCGAGCACCACATAAGCCACGAGCGATTTTTCACCTTTTCCGATATCTCTCGCGACCACGACGCCGTTCGTGACTCCGGGCGCTCTACGCAGGTGGTGCTCGATCTCGCCGAGCTCCACGCGCATTCCAGCGACCTTTACCTGAAAGTCGCTACGGCCCAAGAGCTCCAGCCAGCCTTCGTCGCCGATTCGCCCTCTGTCGCCTGTGCGGTAGCAGCGCTGGTCTTCGAGCTCGATAAACTTTTCACAGCTCAAGTCCGGGCGGTTTAGGTAGCCTTTGACGACGCCAGGCCCGGCGAAAAGCACCTCGCCCACCACGCCACTCGGCGCGGGACGCAGCTCGTCGTCCACGACCCTAACGGTCATGCCGTCGAACGGCTTACCAACATACGTTTTGACGAGCGGAGTGTCGCGTGGAACCGGATACGTGCATCCCATGCAGCTGATCTCGCTGCAGCCGTAAATAACGAATACCTCGGCTTCGAAGAAGACCTCGCGCAGCCCTTCGAGCACCTCCACCGGGACCATATCGCCGCCAGAGGAGGCGTGGCGTACCCGGGAGAAGGCCGTGAAATCGTCGTAGTGACGCTTGATGTACGAGAGCAGACTGCGAAGCAGGCTCGGGCCGGCATGAAAGAACGTTACCTCACGTAGCGTTTGGCTCAGTCGCTCCAGATCGAGCACGTGCGGACGCTCCAGGATCAGCAGCGTGCCGCCTGCGACTAGAGGAGACAGGAGCTCGAACATGCTGATGCTGAAGCTGAAGCGCGCGATGGCGGGGCCGAGGTCGGAGCTCGTGAAACCGTAACGGCTCTGGGCCAGACCGATATAGCTGGCAAGGTTTGCCTGGCTCGCCATCACACCTTTGGGTACGCCCGTCGTGCCGGAGGTGTAATAAACGTAGGCTGTTTGGGCCGTCTCCAAGCGGACGTTCAGGTTCGCGCTCGAAAGAGCGCTCAGTTGGGGGCCGGCGGTGTCGAGCTCGAGGGTGGCTCTGTTCGCGAACGGCAACTTCTCCGAGAGCTCGCTGCGCGTCAGGATGAGCGCTGGCTGTATGTCGTTTAGGATGATTTGGATCCGCGCCACGGGATAGCTCGGATCGAGCGGCACGTAGACGGCGCCCAGTTTGAGGATGGCGAGGAGCGCGACGACAATCTCGAAGCCTGGCTCTACGCAGACCACCACGCGGCCCTCTCGGCCGATGCCCCGGGCTTCGAGGTAGCGAGCCAGCTGGTTCGCCTTGCCGTTCAGCTCGCCATAGCTGAGGCGTGCGTTTTGAAATCGAACCGCGATCGCCTCGGGCGCCTCGCGGGCTCGGCGCTCGAACAGCTCGTGAACGAGCGACATCAGCCGGTCCGAGCGATGGGTTGCCCCTCGACGCTGTCGAAGAGCGCGCGAAAATTGCCAGCTCCGAAGCCAGCGTCGCCCTTGCGCTGGATGAGCTCGAAGAAAAACGGTCCAGCCTCTGCACTACCGAAAATGCTCGCCGAATCCTTCAAGAATATCTGCAGCAAGTAGGCGTTGGGTGCTGACCCGTCCACGAGGATATCTAGCTCCTTTAGCGCGCTCAGGTCTTCATCGATGTGGTCGATGCCAAGGCGATGCAGGTGCTCTGGCAGCCGTTGATAGTAGTTGGGGGGAGCTTTTAGGACCTCGACGCCGCGTGCGCGGAGGGCGCGCACCGTTTGCAAAATGTCTTGCACACCCAGAGCCACGTGCTGGATTCCCTCGCCGCGATTTTGCTCACAGAATAGATTGATCTGAGATTGCTCGAACGAAGGCCGTAGCGGCTCGTTACTCGCAATTTTGATACCGCTGCCCGGGTCCCACATTACCTTTGAGCGAAGGCCGGAGCCCGCTGCGCCCTCGTCATTGATGCCGGCCGTGTGGAACTCGACGCCCCAGAAGGGTTGAAATTCCAAGACGTGCTCCAGCCAGAGCAAGCTGGGTTTCATGGTGCGAAGGTTGACCGTGACGTGGTCGACTTCCGTAAAGCCGAGTTGGCTGCGGGACTCGCGCGGAATATCGAATGCGTCCATGCCCGCGTCGAGCTCGTGGTCGCCGCGACGCTCGAGGAACCGAAAGAGCGTGTCTCCGAGGGGGGTCGTGATTGAG
>Ga0163144_10019560_pt1 | contig 13613 bp, 17 predicted proteins | sample OliLak19BULKMAT1_FD_123175 | JGI IMG/M metagenome (GOLD analysis project Ga0163144, IMG submission 123175) | Freshwater microbial mat bacterial communities from Lake Vanda, McMurdo Dry Valleys, Antarctica - Oligotrophic Lake LV.19.BULKMAT1 | ecosystem: Environmental > Aquatic > Freshwater >... | reverse complement strand
CTGAGCCGGTTTACACTGAGTGTGTCGAAGTGCGAGGATGAAGGTGCGCATGTCGGTGAGAGGATAATGATGCAATCGGCGGGAGACCAGGATTTGGGTGCTAGGAATGAGGAATCAGTAGCTAGGAGCTAGGAATTCGGAGTCAGAATAGGAATTTCTCTCCTAGTTCCTGATTTCTATTTCCTCGTCATTGGAAAAACCACTGCCAGAGCGGCGCGCGCGGTCGGACGGCCGTCACGGACCACGATTCGAGATTTTCGATGCGCTCATCGCGTTCCACGATGCCCATGATAGAAGGGAGCATCATGTAGGTAATGCCTCGCTTGCGGCATGCGCTCAGCAAGTTCAGTGATTGCTCCATGTCGCTGCATTGGATGAGATGCGTGATGCCGTACTTCTCCAGTGTCTCTTCGAGCTTGTTTAATTTGCCGAGGACCGGCACGCCTTCGATCGCATGGTCCCGCGTACCCTTGCCGTCGAGGATGGCCACGGGCGTGAGGGGGTTCTTCTTTTCCTGCAGCGCCTTGATAAGCTGAGCGGCTTCGCGCGTGGCGCCAACGATCAGCGTGGGATACGTGACGGGCGCGGACCGCATGAGCGTGCGGGCCAGGAAGCCGAACGCCAGGTGCCATACCCATGCGCAGACGACCGAGAGTGCAAGCGCGGTGAGGAGGAGTAGGCGGCTGAAGAACGCGCCGAAGAGGAAGTAATACACAAGGGAAAAGAGCGCCGCGCCGCCGATGCCGGCGAAGAGGATGTAGGCGAACGTGCGCGGGCTGCGCTGGCTACGGAGCAGGGCGAAGGTGCGGGTGCCAATGAGCATGGCCAGCCATGCGGGGGCGACAAGAAGGACCGCTGCGAGAAAGGGGCCGAAAGGGAAGTCCGTCGAGAAGATGAAGCCGACCCGCAGGAAGTATGCTGCCACGTAGCAGGCCGTAAACACGGCGATGTCACTGAGGAGCCAGGCAGTTAGGAGGAGTGCACGACGCATAAGAGAATAATAGAGTATGAGAATAGAAGAGTACTAGGCATGGCTGTAGCTTCAGTGATTGCTGTTGCAGAAGAGGTTGGTCGTACAATTTCCGGATGAATAACAGCGTGTCGAAAGCAATCTGTTCGTTCCTCCTTATATTCTTCTTTCTCTTATTCTAATATTCTAAACGCCAACTTCGTGACATCCCATGGCACCGTCCCTGTTCCCGCGTCCGATCCGTCGCCGAGGGATTCGTATTTCGTTGGGAGGTTCGCCTGCATCCACGCGAGCTTCGCTGCCATGACGGCGTTTTTCTCGGCGCGCGCAGCGAAGGCGTCGGGTTGTAGCACGTAGAGGGCCAACGCTTCGGCGAAGTCTTCGTACATGTCGCTCTTGCCGTACCCTGAGGCGAAGTCGGCGTCCTTGGCGCCCTGTTTTTTCGCGCCCGTCGCGGTCCACGAGAGGTTCCAGTACGCGACCATCGTGCTGTCTTTGTAGTACACGACGTTGCCGTCGCGGTAGCCACTGTCGCCTGAGGTTGATGTTCCGGGCATATTGGCGCTGATCACGTGACCGCACTCATGCACCAAGAGCGCGGCGAATTCCGCATCGGGCACCGAGCCGTCGAGGATGATCGTCGTTTTGCCGCCGAGGCCGCGTCGGGTGGCGCCTTTGTAGAGCACCAAAAAGTTATTGAGGTTGTCGCGGCAGCCGGACGGTAGTGCGTTTAGGACGAACGTCGCAATTTTCTTATGGTTGTCGGTGATCGTCGGCTGATCGATCGCCGGCAGGATCGTCGGAGCGACGGGGCGGGGAACGGAAGTCGTGAGCACGGACGCGGCCAGACGGACCCGGCGCTTTTTGAGCGAGGAAGACACGAACACCGCGCGCTTCGGGGTCGTGGATACGAGCGTGGCCGCCGTATGGGCGGTTGCGGTCGGGACGCCGTTTGCTACACTCGGCCCAGTCACGGCGTTCAAGAACGACGGTGACGCAGCCAGCGAGACCGCAACGATGCCCAGGAGGAGCGAGATAACCCCGGTGGAAGTGGCATTTCGGCGCATCTGACGTGGCGGAAAACGGAAAGTGTATATTATTAACATACTGTGTTATTTATGTCAACTATTGAAGCTCCCCTCCACGCGGGGCAGGAGCATGACGTCACCATTGAAAAACTGACCCACGGAGGGGCTGGTTTCGCCACGTTGAACGGTATGTCGGTGTTCGTGACGGGCGCGGTGCCCGGCCAACAGGTGCGGGTGGTGCTCACGAAGGCGAAGGACCGCTACGCCGAAGCCCGAATTGTGAAAGTCCTTCGGAAGTCGAAAGACGAAATCCCTGCGCGGTGTCCGCACTTCGGCACGTGCGGCGGGTGCCAGTGGCAGCAGCTCCCGTACGATAAGCAGCTCACGTACAAAGAGGAGATCATCCGCGAAACGCTCGAGCACCTCACGCCGGTCGACGAAGCAGTCAGGAAGCAGCTCCCGGGCCGCGTCTTGAAGATCATCCCGAGCCCGCAGGTGTTTAATTACCGCAACAAACTCGAGATGAGTTTCGGGTTTACCTCGATGCGCACCGAGGAGATAAACGGAAAGAAGAAGCACTTCGACGAAGGGCCGACTATCGGCTTCCATCAACCGAACGAATGGTCGACCGTGTTGCCGATCACCGAGTGCCATCTGTATGACGAATCGCTCTCGATGCTCCTCATGGACGTGCGCCGTTTCATGGAGCAAACGAAGTTGCCGGTCTACAACCCCAAGACGCATAAGGGATTGCTCCGTAACTTGCTACTGCGCCGCGGTATGCACACGGGTGAGCACATGATCGGCTTCATGGTGAATGGGAAGAAGAAGGAGCTGGAGCCGCTGTTTCAAAACTTCATGCGATTTGCAGGGCGTCCTGGGCTGGCATCGCTTATGGTGATCGAATCAACTGGTCTCAACGACAAACCCGAGAATCCGCCGGTGTATCCGCTCGTCGGAAAGCCGACGATCAAGGAGAGGTTGTTCGACCTCGAGTTCGATATCTCGCCGTTTTCGTTCTTCCAGACCAACACCTTCGCCGCCGAGAAGCTCTACCACGCGATCTCGCAGGTGGCGGATATCTCGCAGAAGGATACCGTGCTCGATGCCTACTGCGGCATGGGCACGATCGGCCAATACCTCGCGCGCTATGCGCAGAAGGTCGTGGGCATCGAGAGCCATCCCACCGCGGTGGAGGACGCCTTAGCCTCCGCAGGCAAGAACCGCATTGGGAACATCAGCTTTTATAAGGGCCGCGCCGAACAGGTGCTGAAAGACCAGCTGAAGCCCGGTGGCAAGTACGCGTTCGACGTTGTGATCGTTGATCCTCCCCGCGCAGGTATGCACCCGGCGGCGCTCGAATCGATCATCGCCCACGCCCCGAGGACAATCGTCTACGTCTCGTGCAACACTGCGACGTTTGCCCGCGACCTCGGCACCTTGCTCAAGTCCGGCTACGACCTGCGCACGGTGCAGCCGGTCGATATGTTTCCGCATACGGCGCATATCGAGACGGTGAGCGTGTTGCAGAAGCGCTGACGCGTATACGCCGCGCCCGCGAAGGGGCACGGCTGAAAAAACCGTCGTGGGTTTTAGCAGCAGCCGTTCCTGGCTGCGGTAATACATGTACACTGCACGCGTGCAGAAGGTTACGTTGTTATGCATCGGCTCCGTGAAAGAATCGTGGGCCAAGGATGCCTGCGCGTTCTACCTGGAGCGCTTAGAACACGCTGCGAAGCTCGACGTGGTCGAATTGCCCGCCAGCAAGGAGAAGGATCCGGAGAAGCAAAAGCGCGACGAATCCGCGCGCCTGATCGACAGCGCGAACAAGCTCGGCGGAGCGCTCTTCGTGCTCGACGAGACCGGCAAGGGGATGACCTCCCAGCAGTTCTCCATCCTGGTCGGCGCGGCGAAGGACCAGGGCACGCACCTCGTGTTCCTGCTCGGCGGCGCGTACGGCCTCATCGACGACGTGAAGCACGCGGGCAAGCGTATCAAGCTCTCGGATATGACGCTCCCGCACGAGCTGTGTCGTGTCGTGTTCTTTGAGCAGCTCTACCGGGCGACAGAAATCCTGAAGGGATCGGGGTATCATCACGCGTGATGGTCGCGATCCTCGCATTGGCCGCACTGCCCTTCACTGTGAAGGCAACAACGATGTTTCTCGGTGCCACCGGATACGGCCTACAGACACTCTATAAGTTCGCCCAGGTGCTCGCGCCGGCATGGTGGAGGTACGCCCAAGGCGAGCGCGGCGTGGCAGTCGCGTGGCCCGTGCGCGAGCCGTGGCCATCAGCTCGGTTGCTCGCCGTGAGCATCGCAAGCGGAACGGCTTTCGGTCTTTCGGCGATCATCGCCGCTAGCAGTCTCGCGCCGGCGTTTGGGATGGATCCCGAAACCCTTCGTGCGGGCTTCGACAATACATTCAAGGTCGACGGCGTATGGGCACTCGCCGTGGTCGTTTTCCTCTCATTCGCGAACTCGGCCATCGAAGAACTGCACTTCCGCATCTGGCTCGACGGCGAAACCTCGAAGCGGTGGGGGAACGCCGCCGGTATCGCCGTATCTGCGTGTGCATTCGGCGCCATGCATGGATTCATTCTGCTCGGGTTCCCCACGATGCCGATCGTTCTGGGCCTGCTCATTACGTGCTGCCTCATATTCGCCGGCGTGTGTTGGAGCCTGATGGTCCGCCACCCGGGCGGCATCTACGCCGCGTGGATCAGCCACGGTCTCACCAATGTGTTACTCCTAGGTTGGGGACTTTTTTGGCTGGGGTACGTCTGATGCACGGTATACTCCCCATATGGGACACCAGATCGACAGCGTCGCGCGCCTTCTCGGCAACGCCTACGCGCACCTACAGCACGGCATTGATCGCGGCATTGAGTGGGGTTTTTCAAAAATGCAGGAACAGGCGGCCGATGCTCCGCGTGCGAAAAAGCAGAAGCCGAAAGGGACGCTCGGGAACGTGTTCGCGTTTGGCAAAGGATTCGTCGGGGTGATCGGTGAGGCAGGAGAGGCGTACTACCGGACATACGAGGAGTTGAAAAAGAAAGGTAAATAAGCCTTTGCTTGTGGGAATAAGTGCCTTTGCTATACTCCGCGGGCCACGGCGTTCGCGAACGCACGTGGCGGGCTTCGAATCGTTCTTTCACCGTTCCTGATTTCAACAATCGTTGCGAAACACGGCTTTGCCGGGTTGGAGCAACTCCTTGTAGGGAAAGGGAGCCCGCGAGGGAAAACCGTCGGTTTTCCGCTCGCGCCAAAGGCCCCATCGTCTATCGGTTAGGACACTTGGTTCTCATCCAGGAAAGCCGGGTTCGACTCCCGGTGGGGCTGCCACTCGACTCACCTCGCTTTGCGAGATTCGCTCGTGGTCGGTGCGCAGACAATTCACTCTATGTTGGATCATGTACAGATCTATCAGCGCGAGAAGTAAGACATAACGAAGGAAAAGGAGCAAAATATACAAAAGATCGACGACCAATAAAGAAAATTAGCATGTTCGTCATGGCTGTACGATCCAGTTTGGCTCCACTTTCACCCTCTTCAATGAATTCTTTGAGCACTGTGCAATCCAGCTTCTTAGCTGCCTCTCGGCATTCTCTCAATTGAACCGTCAGAGAGTTATTGCGAAATATTCAAAAAAATCATCAATAGAGTTTCACTCCGTCACCGAACCCGATGCAGAGGAATCCTCAAGGATTCCTTGATCCGTTAAGCGGTCGAACCAGTGATTCACGGTGGCTGCTGGGATCAATACCCCGAGAGCGCTGCCTATATTTGTAGAGTCAGACCTGATTGCCGAAGGAATACCAATAAAATTTCCTTCCTTATCGAAGGCTGCCCCGCCAGAATTGCCATGATTGATCATGGCATCTGTCTTGATGTATGCAGAATAGGCCCCGTCGCCTCCCACGAAGCCGCTGGTATGCCCTCGTGTCACTGTCACGGTCAAATCTGAGAAATCTCCATAAGAGGGGTATCCAATGGCTGTCAGTTCCTCCCCAATATTCGGAGCGGCAGAATCTGCTACGGGGTCGATGTACGTATATTCCCCAAACTCATCGCTAGGATCACAATTTGCGTCGAGCGGCGAATCGATCTGCAAGAGGGCGAGGTCGAGTTCTTGATCTGCCGCGAGGACTTCGGCAGTTGCAAAGCACTGAGCGGGTTTATGCGAATCCGTAGTGGTGAGGATAATGATTTTAGGATAAAAATCTCCTGTTTCCTCATCCATGGTCACCACATGTGCATTGGTGAGAATAAGGCCATCGCTGTAGGTGAACATACCCGATCCTCTGGCGCTATCTTGTCCATTCGTCCCAACAATCAATACAACCGCTTCCAGTATGTCTTCAATATCCATTGCCGGCATAGCATTTTCCATAACAGCATCGGTCTCCCCTCTTTTCACCTTCTGGTAGAGGAAGACCGTTGTAAGAAAGGCAACCGCAATAATCAGAAGACCAAAATAGAACCAGAAAGCACGACGCAGCCGTGGAGAGAGGACCGATTCCATAGTACGGGGAGGAAATAGGCACAAAACAAGAAGGGACACCCGTTCTCGTTTGACCCAACAATCCATTGGACTTTCATCCGCAGAACGTTGACCGAGGCACAGATGCCCTTTTCACGTTCTTTGGATAAAACCGGACAAAAAGTCCGAAGGATTGATGAGTCTTGTCTAGCCTAGCAAAGATCCCTACAGGTTGCAGATGAAAACATGCCATCTACCTACGTGTTCTATTATTATTGCGTAGTAGAGATAGAAAGGCTGGCCCTCGTGCCTGCACGCAGAAAGTTGATTGTATCCAGCTTCTCCTGCATAAGTGCGGCAATCTGCTCCATATAAGGTATGATGGTGTTCCAACTTGTTCGCACTAGGTCTGCCAAAAAGCATGAGACAAACCCTCCGGGTTTTTCTCACGAACTCTTTTCCGGCAAGGAGTCGCTCCAGCGCAGCAGAGCTGACGCTTCGCAACGACTTCTTTCTTCGCGCTTCGGCGCGGACGGGATTATTGATGTGCATTTAGCGCTGACGCACTGCTTCTTACACAAGAACGCGTGCGACTTTCGCATTGCGCATGTGGTAGTTACTCACTGGAGGGAGTTCTGCGACGATCAGCACGGCTGATGATGCTGTGGGTGCCATGACCGAAGAATCATCCTTGATTGGTTGTGGGGCGGACGGTGCATCGACATGCGCATCGCGGAGGATATCGGCGATAACTGGCGTGGTCGAGTGGTGCCTAAGGATCCGTTTATCCTCGTCCGATAGGAGGAATGTGGGTGTGATGTTCATCGGAAACACCATCCCGAGAACGGCGCTGAGTGCAACGAGCGATACGACGGAAAGAGAGTGTGAGCGAGGCATAGATAATGGAGTATGTGTGTATATGTACAGTACAAGACGATTAAAAAGACATATTCTTATAAAAATAAGAAATAAAGCGGCTTTTTTGCCGCTTATTTCGGTGCATAAACCCAGTGTGTACGTGTTCTAGAAATGCTTAGAGGATGCCCGCGAAGCGGAGGAGCAACACGATGGCGACGATGCCGATGACGATGTAGCCGATTTGCTTCAAGCGCGCTTCCATCGGGATGTAGTTGAAGATCAACGCGACGATGAGCAGGACGATGAACGGGGCGATGGCACCCATGGGAGAGGGGGGAAGTAATGCACAGATGAAGACGTACGGTCCGGACAGTCCTTACGGCGTGAGGCGGTAGATAGCCGCTTCCCTTGCTCATTCCATTGTTTCCCCAGCCCCGTTTACCCTTTCCCTCCCATGTAGAGGCCGATTTTTTTCGCGGCGGAGTAGACCGGATCGTCGGGGGTCACGAGTTTCAATTTGCCGACCGCCTGCGCGATCGAGACGGCGGTCATTTTACCGTGGCGGAACGAGACCATGCAGCCAAACTCGCCCGCGTGCACCGCATCGATCGCCGCCACGCCGTAGGCGCGCGCGAGGATGTGGTCTTCGGCGTTTGGGCTGCCGCCGCGTTGCGTGTGGCCGAGCACGACCGTGCGCATCTCGAATTCGTTCGGCGCGCAGTTTTCTACCGCCGCCATAAGCCGTTCCGCGGCGCCGCCGAGCTGCGCTTCACCGTCCACTTTCGTCTTCTTGGTCGAGAGCGCGCCGCCGACGTGCGCGCCTTCCGCCACCACGATCACCGACGAGAGCTTCCCTTCTTTCACGCGGTTGCGGAGGAAATCGGCCAAGTCCGCCGGCTCGAAGGGGAATTCCGGGAGAAGAATGGCGTTCGCGCCGCCCGCGAGCCCGCCATAGAGGGCGATCCAGCCGGCGTGGCGGCCCATGGTTTCGACGAACATGACGCGGTCATGGCTGGCTGCGGTGGTGTGGACGCGGTTGAGTTCCTCGCGCACGATTTCGACCGCCGATGAAAAGCCGAACGAGCGGTCCGTGCCATCGAGGTCGTTGTCGATCGTCTTCGGGACGCCGACGACCTTCATACCCGTTAGTTCCATCAGCTGGTGCGCACCGCTCAGGGTGCCGTCGCCGCCGATCACGATCAGCGCGTCGATGTCGTTCGCCTGCATATTCCGCGCGACGCTGTGGAGGATCTCATCCGGGATGCGCGAGGCGCCACCTTCGCCGATTTTTGCGGCGAAACGGCCATGATTCGTGGTGCGGAGCATCGTGCCACCGACGTGGCTGATGCCGCGCACGTTTTTCACATCGAGGGGCTTGAGCATCGGGGGATCGAGGATGCCTTCCCACCCTTTCAGGATGCCGACGAACTCGTAACCCATGGGCCCGCCCGCGCGGACGATGGACGAGATCACGGCGTTGAGGCCTGCGCAGTCACCACCACCCGTGAGAATACCAATGCGTTTAACGGTGCCGATCGCCATGACGGAGTGTGGAAGAAGTCTCCATCGTAGCGCTCTGGCCCCGCCTCTTCCAGGTGCTCACGCGTGCATCGCATCGCACAAAAAGTCGGCGATTTTCGCCTCATTTCGTACGGATTCTCGGAAATCTGGCCGGTCTCGGAGGTTGCAGGCATCGAGCCGTGCGTCCTGTGTTGGTATCAGCGCATCGCTATGTATCCGCTTGTTGCGATCACCGCGGTCGGCATGTGGAGGAGGGGCAGGAACGTTACATATTACGTCCTGCCGCTCTGCCTCATCGGTGGGGCGATCGCGGCGTGGCATTACGGCGAACACGTGTGGACGGCGACGCATCCAGCCGATCCCACGACACCCTGCAGCCTCGACGGCATCTCGTGTGCTGTGCCCCCGTTCTGGCATTTCGGCTACGTCACGATCCCGCCCATGGCACTCACCGCCTTCGCGCTTGAGTTCGTCGGCTGCGCGTGGCTCTTGAAGAAACGCTAAAAAACAGCCGCCAAGCGGCGGCCGTTCGGTCGATTCCATTATTACACGTTCGTGCTGTCCGGCGTCGGTGTCGGGGCTGGAAGGTCGATATTGATCGTGCCGCCGTTGTTCGGCGTCGTTGCCGCTCCGTTGAACGGGAAGAGGCGGAAGAAGAACAGGGCGAAGCCGACGATGACTGCCAGCGCCACGATCGTGACGATCAACGTCGCGGAGGACGAATCGCCCGCGTCGCTCGAGTGGCTGTGATGAACTTCACGTTCGATAATGGTTGCCATACGGGTAGGGGGGAAGTGATACGTTCGCGAAGACGTACCGACCCGCTTCGTCTGACAGAAAACCGGCGTCAAAAATTCCCCCTTACTCCACCCAGAGCAGCATGCTCTTCAGGTAGTCGACTTCCGGGTGGTAAATGCTGACCGGATGGTCGAACGCTTGGCGGTGGCGGTGCAGGATACGCACGAACCGTTTCGCCTGCCTGGCGGCGTGGAAGACGATCGTCTGGAATGTCGGCACGTCGACCTGATAGCTGCAGGAGCACGTGAGTAGGAGGCCACCGGTGCTCGGGAGCGTCTGCATCGCCATGCGGTTGAGATCGGTGTAGGCCTTTTTCGCCTGCTCCAGATCGCTCGAGCGTTTGGCGAACGCCGGGGGATCAAGCACGATGAAGTCGTAGCCCCGCGGTGGGGGAACGCGGCGCAGGAACGCGAACGCGTCTTCGTCGTACGCCGAGAACTTGCCCGGGTCGATGCCGTTACGTTCCACGTTGCCGCGCGCGAGGGCGAGCGCTGCCGTGTCGTAGTCCACTGCGTCGGCAGTCAGGGCACCGCCTGCGAGGGCCGCGGTCGAGAAGCCTCCTACGTAGGCGCAGACATCGAGCACGGTGCGGTTTTTTGCGAGCGATCGGACGAGCCCGCGCATCTCGCGCTGGTCTAAAAACAGTCCTGTTTTCTGGCTGCCCTCGAGTTCGATTTGGAACTTCAGGCCGTTTTCTTGGACGGGGATCGACGTGACGCCGTCGCCGCGGAGCCAGCCTTCGCGCGATTCGAGTCCTTCTTTCTTGCGGGCGGCGCTCGTGGATTTTTCGAAGATGCGGTCCGCGTCGCAGCACGCAAGCAGTAGGTCGGCCACCCAGTCGCGCAGCATATCCATGCCGAGCGTCGTGAACTGCACCACGAGCGTGCGGCCATAGAGGTCGACAATGAGCCCGGGGATGCCGTCGCCCTCCGCGTTCACCACACGGTATGCATCGGTGACGCCGTCCGCGAAAAAGAGAGTGCGGAGTTCGGCCGCTTTCTCGATCGCGCGTTTCATCTGCTCCATCGGATCGCCATCCTGGAATGCGATCGCACGTCCGCAAATGTATGCCTTCGCGTTGTAGGTGGCGAAACAGAGGAACGATCCGTCGCCCGCCTCGATGCGCACGATGGAACCGTCTGGGACCGACGGCGTGCCGACGATCGCGCTGCGGTAAATTGCGTGGTGCTTATTGCGCAGGTGGATATCGGCGCCCGCACGGATGCGGAGGGTGGGATAGGTGGCCATGGGCACGCATTCTAGCCGTCCTTGCGCGGTCGTGACAGGCCGTAAAAAAGGTATACGCTGGAAAACCATGGCTTCCGAACAACCCACCGACGCATGGAACGAGCCGGCCCGCGCCACGGATGTCTGGAGGGAAAAGCGCCGAAACACCCTCGACGCGTGGCTGGAGCGTAGCCATGAGCGATTCCTGAACATCCCGGGATTCCTCGGCATCGCGTTCCCGGGGCCGCACAACGACCTGCGCATTCGCATGGAAAACAAGGACGGGGTGCACGCCGCCATGGACGTGCTGCGCGCCGCGCAGGCGGAGGGCATCGAGGTCCATATCGATCGATTGGTGATCGTCCGTGAGAACGGTTCCGACACCGCGCCGTACGCAATCCAGCCGGCGGTCCTCGATTAGTATGCCTTCGCGTAGAGCGCCCATTCGGTCGCGGGCTTGCCCGAGACGGGGTCGGTCTTTCCGTGTGCTTCGGCGGGATCACCGAGCAGGCGGATCGACGCCTTTAGCTCGTTTTGGACCTTCATCGCCGTTTCCTTTTCGCCGTCCCACGCCGCCCATGCCATGCCGCCGGCGTCGCTCTCGATGATCGCCGTCAGTTCTTCTTTGGTCATCGCGACGTGCGTGTGTGTCTTCAGGAATTCCTCGGCTTGGGCGAGCATGTTCTGCTGGATAGTCTCGAGGAGCACGCGCACCGACATGCCGTTCACCTGCGCCAGCGGCACCGCGGATTTTTCTGATGTGTCGCGGCGGACCATGGTGACTTGGTTTTGGGCAAGGTCCTTGGGCCCGAGTTCGATGCGGATCGGCACGCCCTTCACCTCCCACTCGGCGAATTTGAAGCCGGGGGATTTCTCGTCGCGCAGGTCCACTTTTACGCGCACGTCATCGAGAGATTTTTCTATTTCGTGGGCCGCTTTGAGGACCGCTTCCTTCTCGTCGTCGCTCTTGTAGATCGGGACGATCACGACCTGGATCGGCGCCATCGCGGGCGGAATCCGCAGGCCCTTCTCATCGCCGTGCACTACGATCAGCGTGCCGATGATGCGCGTCGAGAGTCCCCAGCTCGTCATGAACGGACGTTCCTGCTTCCCCTCTTTGCTCAGGTACTTCACGTCGTACGCCTCCGAGAATCCCTGGCCCAGGTTGTGCGAGGTGCCAGCCTGGATGGCTTTACCATCGCGGGCGAGGGCTTCGGTCGTCATCGTGTAGAGCGCTCCTGCGAACTTTTCGTGTTCCGGCTTTTTGCCCTTGAGCACCGGGATCGCGAGCATGTCGCGGTCGAAATCGGTGTACATCTGCAGCGCGGCCATCACCATCTGGTCGGCCTCTTCTTTGGTCGCGTGCATGGTGTGGCCTTCTTGCCACAGGAATTCGAGCGTGCGGAGGAACGGACGCGTACGCATTTCCCAGCGGACAACGTTGGCCCACTGGTTGATTTTCATCGGCAGGTCGCGGTAGCTCTGGACCCACTTGGCGAAGGTCGAGTAGATGATCGTTTCGCTTGTGGGGCGAATGTAGAGCTTCTCCGTCAGCTCCTTACCGCCGCCGTGCGTGACCACCGCGCACTCGGGCGCGAAGCCTTCGATGTGGTCTTTCTCCTTCATGAGAATCGACTCGGGGATGAGCATGGGGAAGTACACATTGCTGACACCGAGGTCTTTGATGCGCTGGTTGAGGTCGTGCTGGATAGCCTCCCACAGCGCGTAGCCGTAGGGTTTGAAGATGATGCAGCCGCGTACTTCGGCGTGCTCCGCGAGGTCGGCCTGGGCGATGACGTCTAGGTACCATTGGGGGAAATCTGTTTTTTGATCGGCGATGCGCGCCATGGGGAAAAGGGGAGGGAACGGCTGCATCCTAGCAGAAAGGAAGAGGATCCGCCTCCGATCGGCTACGGCGGACAGGCACGCTATAGTAGGGGCATGGCATCCCTCTCGCAGCGCTTCTGGGTATGGTACGAACGGCATTACGCACTGACGTTGTCCATCACGACGCTCCTGTTCGCACTGCAGGTGATCCACCTCTTTTGGCTCGCGACGCACGTTATCGCGCTGCGGCTGCTTGGCGAAAGCTATTTCTACACCACGCCGCTGATTCAAACAGTCATCATCCTGGTCGATTACACAGAAATCCCCGCGCTGATCTCAATGACGTTCCTGTATTTCTTTGAACTGCGCACGAAGTTCAGTTGGAAGGCGCTGCTCTTTATCGTATTCCTGAACAGCCAGTGGCTGCACCTCTTCTGGATCACCGATGAATTCGTGGTCGACCAGTTCGCCGGACGCCGGGACGGCACGGTGCTGCCGGTCTGGCTCGCGTGGGTTGCCATCCTCATCGATTATCTCGAACTGCCGGTCATCATCGACACGTTCATCAAGCTCGGCAAAACGCTGCGGAAGGGGGATGTGAAAGAGGCCCTACAGGTGATTGCGGAACGGGACTGATCATTCTGCGACCGTGCCGGTGTCGTCCGGGTTTTCCTTGCGTAGGCGGATGCGGCGCTGTAAGAAACTCTCTACGGGAACCTCGGCTACGGGGGTCGTTTTCGGATCCTGCCAGAGGTACATGGTGCTCTGGGGCTTGTAGATGTGGTCGATGCGGCAGTTGATGAGCGTGGCGTCGTCTTTCGGAATGAACTCGAGCATCACTTCCTCGTTGTTCTTGTATAGACGCTTGAAGCCGATCGGGTGCGCGTTCACGATCTCGCGG
>Ga0163144_10019559_pt1 | contig 13613 bp, 15 predicted proteins | sample OliLak19BULKMAT1_FD_123175 | JGI IMG/M metagenome (GOLD analysis project Ga0163144, IMG submission 123175) | Freshwater microbial mat bacterial communities from Lake Vanda, McMurdo Dry Valleys, Antarctica - Oligotrophic Lake LV.19.BULKMAT1 | ecosystem: Environmental > Aquatic > Freshwater >... | reverse complement strand
TGAATTGTCGCTTGATTGGCTGCCCCAACCGAGACGATTGAATACGATGCAACGTTGTGTGCTCCGTCCAGGTAGAGAGCCAAGAATTGTTCGCGACTGTTGTCTAACAAAACGGAACGAACGAATCGGGCAACACACTCTGGTCCCTTGATTCGGAATTTGATTGTTGTGGTTGGTAGATAATTGACACGAACTTCGCGAATATAGCTGTCTTCGAATTGGCATTGCGTTGATTTAGTTTTATTCTTGGTCATAGTCCTCCGATATTGTTTTGACATCACCTTCGGTCACCGAAACGATCTTTCTCGCTCTTGCGACCCGATGGCTTACTGGACCTAATCCACGGCAAGTCAAGGTGGAGCCTTCGCGTATTCGCGAAGCAGCAGCCAATCGCAGCGTGAGCGAGAATGGCGGACCTTGACGCCGTGATAAGATCAAAGCCCAGTCGAGGTAGCAGTCCCCTACTTCTTCGCCAACAGTTAAGCGTCAGCGGGAGTCGCTTCCTTGGGCTTGGTACCGATGGAGCCCGCTATTGGCGAAGATCGTCGATCCATTATTGAGCGTTCATCGCCCCTTTGGCCGTCCATTTGCAAGCCGAAACAGAGAGTCACGGCATAGACCCTACTAAAAAAGTTTCGCGAAAAATTCTACGCCAGATTGCGCAAAAGCATGACTTTCAACGACTTCATTCTACGGGGCTTTTGTTTTTTGTTTTGGTTTCTATGATTGCTTGGAGGAATTTGAAATGGCACGATCGATGATCGAATGGACTGGGTTTGTCTGGAACATCATGCTTGGCTGCTCAAAATGTAGCCCAGGATGCAAGTTTTGTTACGCCGTAAATGAAGTCGCACGCGAACGCTGCGAAGCTCACAAAGGTCTTGCCGTGCTTAAGCCAATCGCCAATTGGAATGGCAATCTGCGCTTTCGACCCGAGTCGCTTAGCCAACCATTGCATCGGAAGTCTCCCACAAAATGGTTCGTGAATAGCCTGAGCGACTATTTCCATGAGCATATGCCACTTGAGTGGCAAAAAGCGGGGCTCGAAGTAATGCGAATGGCAGACTGGCATATCTTCCAAGTTTTGACCAAGCGCGATCAGCAGTTGAATCGCCTATTGGGCAATGAGTTAAACGAATTTGCGCGCCTCCCGAATGTGATGTGGGGAGTCAGCGTCGAGGACTGCAAGCACGGGCTCCCCAGAATCGATGCTCTCCGCGAATCGGCTGCGCGCATCAAGTGGCTGAGCATTGAGCCGCTGCTCGAAGATCTTGGCGATCTTAATCTCGAAGGAATTGATTGGGTTGTAGCTGGTGGAGAATCAGGACATCAAGCGCGTCCTGTCAAGCAGGAATGGATTCTTGCGATCAAGGAAAGCTGCGAGAGGCAGGGAGTCCCGTTTTTCTTCAAGCAGTGGGGAAATTGGGCACCGGCGGTTGAGCCAACAAAAGGCCGTGTGCATGTATGGCCAGACAATACTTCATCTGTCCGCATGCACAAGAAGTTGGCCGGGCGATCGCTGCTCAACGAAACGCATGACGGCTGCTTCGAGTTCGAAAGCCTGGCAGTCTGTCCGCACAAAGCCGAATGTGACTCAAGGCTATTGCGATGTGCCGAAATTGCCGCTTCGATTTCAGTTCTCGACGTCGACCAGTATGAAAACCCAATGACAGAAGAAGCGGAGCATTCGAATTGATGTTCGCAGAGATCATCAGCCATCTGTTGTCCACCGGAGGCAAGCACGACTTGGGCCGTGACGAATGCAACTGTGGACATTCCATCGAAGCCCGATTCGCTTGCTTCCACCCGATTTCAATATCAACTTGCACCAGACGCCAGCATGGGCAAACAACCCAGTGATGCAAAGCTATATCTATCATTTCGTCGGCTCAGCCAAGAAATACCTGAGCAATGCCGCTGGCAAAAGACCAATCCGCCCGAACTGCCCTATCCGCGGGATACGAAGGCTTACTCTCTTATCAATCGATTCGGTGACATTCCTCCGAATGTTTGGGAAACGGATAGCTGATTGCAATCCGACACAATCGCCAACTTGCTTGCTGTCTATCCCGCGATGCGTATCCAGGTCAACCAAGTCGCCGAGCAGTCTCCCTGTCGAACCGACGAAGTCAGAAACTCCGACCGCAATCAACAGTTCGCAGCCACTTATACGTCCTATCTAAACCTTCCCAAGCTAATCCTGCGCCTGGGCCCGAACGCGTCGCGGCTCTTACTCGCGTTTTTAGACTCTCGGATAAAAAATTGAATATCCTAGCCAAGCTGTTGTCTGATGGCCGAGGAGATTCGCTCCTTCGCACTGCTAGAAAGCGTTTGCGAATCTGGTACGACGGCCGCTGAGTCAGCAAGCTTTTCTTTTGAGATGTGTTCCCTTCTCACCAACATGCGAAGCGCGATTGCGTTGCGTCTGAATTTGCGACACATCCCGCACATCATAATATGTAACCACAGCTCCATACGCTCACGCAGAGTGATTTTGCGTTCCAACGAATCGGAAATTAGCTTGGTCATGTCCTTGCAGTTCAACATTTAGGCATCCCCCATCCTCCAGCGGGACTTGATGCATTCAGCTAGTCGAAGGCGAGCCCTGTGCATGAGTACCCATAGGTTTGTCGAACTGACGCCCAGTTCCTTACAGACATCGTCGCTATTTCTTTCCTGTATCTCTCGAAGAATAAACGCCGATGACTGGTTTGTAGGCAATCCCTTTAGGCAGAGGGCAAGGATTTCACGAAATTCCTCTTGCTCGATGGAATCCAGCGTCAAACTGGCCGACTTTCGTGCAGAGCTGGACCAATTACCTCGTTCGTCAAACAGGGTTTCGACAACGTTGTCTTCGCCTTCCAAACTGAGACCGCTGCGAGCATTTGACCTGATGCGATCGACAACTTTATTCTTCAGGATTCCCATTAGCCAAGCGCCTTCAGAACCTTCTCGATTCGCGAGCCCTAAGTTCTTCAGTGCGCCGACAAATGTCTCTTGAACCGCCTCCTCGGCAGAGTCTCGGTTTTTCAGTTTAGAAACAGCAAAAGCGAACAGGACATCGCCATACTTTTCGACCCATTTAGATGGGTCACCTTGCTTTTCGATGTTTGGCGTGTCCAGCATGCGAGGGAACTCATCCATTGAGATAACCAATTCTCCACTCTGAAAAGGGCGCGATTCAGAGCAACAATTTGTACCACAGAAACAACTTAACGGGATAGAGGTTGCCAATACACAGACTATCGGTAGTTACTGAAAGGGCGTTGCGAGCCAACGATGGTCGCCGCCAGGAAGGCGAGTGCGGAATAAGACATTCTTGCTGAATAATTCACGATGTTTCCTTTGTCAATATGGTTCTGGTCAAGGCGAGACCGCTGATTGCGATCTTCATGCTCGTATCATCTTTCCTATAGTGCGCTGTTCATTCTGTGAGTTTGCTCACACTGCCGCAATTTTGAGGCGAAGATCTGCCAAGTCCCGGTCAATTTTTTCAAAATTGAGCATACGGCGCGTAAGGAAAGCGCCATAGCTCCGACAGTCCATTAGTACGTGCCAATCTTGAAATTGACGTTACTGGGCGGCATCTGATCAATTTCACATTCTCTGGAGTAAATCATGGCAATTTCGATTCGACGCGGATTATGGGTAACCCTTGCAATTACTGGCTTGTTCTCACCTAGCTCGTTTGTTTTGGCACAATCTGGCACCAAGTCTCCGCCAGCAACCAACCGTACGGTTCAAAACTTGGGCTCAACAAGTAAGCAAGCCGATGTCGCACTCAGTGGCTATTGCCCCGTCTGTGTCTTGGATATGAAGAAATGGGTCAAGGGGGACCCTCGTTTCAATGTGGTTCAAGACGGAAAGACGTATTTGTTTCCTAGTGACGAGCAGCGTCAGTTGTTCTTGGAAAATCCGGACAAGTATACGCCTGCCTTCGGCGGCAAGTGCACAGTGTGTCAGGTTGAGATGGGCAAAACGATGGACGGTACAGTTCAGTTTGCTACGCTTCATGAAGGTCGACTTTTCCTCTTTCCCGGCGACGAACAAAAGCAAATGTTCCTGAAAAACCCATCGAAATATGCAAACATTGACCTGGTTGCGGAAGGGAAATGCATAGTTTGCAGAGTTGAAATGCAGAAGGAGGTCCAAGGCAAACCAGAGTTCGCCGCATTCCACAAGAATCTTCGGTACTGGTTTCCTGGTCCAGACCAACTAAAGATGTTTGTCGCCAATCCGAGCAAGTACGAAGTTCAGCAGTGATGGTTCTCACTTATGCAAGATCGCGTCTGGTATCTAAAAAAATGTGACCTGCTTGGGAATCTTACAGGTGAGCAGCTCGCGGATCTCGAACGCAAATCGCAAATGAAGCGATTTCTCAAAGGCTCCCCAATCTACCTCCCAAGCCAACCAGCAGATTCTGTGATGCTCATTGCCGATGGACTAGTAAAGATCTGCCACCTTACTGGTGACGGCAAAGTATCGACGTTGGCTTTTGTGAAAACTGGCGAATTGTTTGGTGAACTCTCGCTGTTTGACGAAGACGAGCGCGGCGAATACTGCGAGGCGGTCGAAGCTACTGATGTGATCAGGATTCCGAGTCAGGCGATAAAGTCGTTGATGACGTCTCAGCTCGACGTAGCGTTGGGAGTAACTAAACTTATTGGACTCCGACGTAGAAGAATTGAAAATCGATTGAGAAATTTGCTGTTCACTTCGAACCAGCAACGACTGAACCATTTGTTGCTGGACTTGGCGGACCAATTTGGTGTTGCCGTTGAAGACGGCATTCGACTGGGGTTAAGCTTGACCCACCAGGAGATCGCCAACCTTATTGGTACGACTCGGGAAACTGTTACGATCATGCTAGGCAAGATGAAAGCAGAAGGACTCGTAGGTGGCAAACGTCAAAGCGTTGTTCTCACCGACATTGGTCGAATAGCAGATTCGGTCGGCCGTCGATGGCGACAACCGTAGCCATTAGGGCATTATGGATTTTGTGCGATCAAATTCTTCGCAATGACATAGCGATTGCGAGCCGAACTGACGACATGCATAGCTCGCATTTCCTCCAACTTTGATCTGCAGCGCTCACAGATCCGCAGATGGGCTTCGACCATTTGCATTTGGTCATTTTCTAATCGTCCAGCGACATAATTCGGTAGGAAAATCGCTGTCTGCTGGCATTCGGATAGGGACGGCTCGGTGTTGGAGCGAATTACGAATGCGCTACCGCCAACCAGCATTAGGCAAACTGCCAGCAGAGTTCCACTGACCACAGTCCTTCGAAAGCGCTTTTCGCCGCTGACTCTCGCGACAACGGATTCAAGCGTACCAGGTGGGCAGGGACCCCAGTCAGAATTTTCAGCGTTCATAGTTCATTCCAAGAAATTAACGGGTTGGAGGTGTATTCACTCGAGTAGAAAGCCGAATTTGGTCCAGAACCTCGAGCATTTTTGCAGGCTCGACATAACCGTCAATACGAGCGATCAATTGCCGGTCCGACGAGAAGACCAATGTCGAAGGAAAAGCCTTAATTTGTAGAGCCGCAATCAGTTCTTTATGATCTTCGTCCATTAACTTGAGCGGTACGTAGCCATCTGAGATGGCCCGCGAAACGGCACGGTTTTTCCAAGTTTCGCGGTCCATTTTTTTGCAATAGTGGCACCAATCGGCTCCCACCGACACAAGGACCATTCGGCCGGTTTGGTGCGATTCATTGACGGCAGTTTGAGCGGACTTCAGCCAACGTACATCTTGCGAAATCGCTTTTGATCCAGGTGCGGCGATTACTATCGCGACGAAAACCATAAGTAGTATTCGTATTGAGCTTAACATTTTTTTGCAACCTTGAAACTGGAGTTCCATAACTTGGACACGCGCGACCTTGCACATGTCCATAGCGTATAGAATCGACCAATTCTTAAATTTGATCTGTGTGCGGCAGTACATCCGAACGAATTTTGCCGCAATTTTTTTCCCGTCGCTTGAATCGGAGGAACCATGATTCAAAGCCGTGCCAACTCGCTACAGTCAATGCCAATGTCAGGAAACGTCGGATGAATCAATTGCGAAGAACCTCCGAAGTTGGGCGGAAGGCATACCAGGCAAACCAAAACGTATTCATCCACTGCAGCCCTTGGTCTGCTGACGCTACCCGCAGCGTCTGGGTTTCGGAGTCGTAGGCGATCACGACCTTCTTGCCGTTGATTACCTTCTCCACTTCTCCCGACTTCTTGCCAAACGCAGAAATGGGAACTGCCAAAGCCGATGATTCGTCCCATATGCCAAGAATACGCTCCTTCTTGGGAAGTACATCGCTCACCGGATGTACAGGAAACATTAGTTCCGATTGTCGGAAGTAGCCAGCATAGGGATTGGATCGGTAATTGCGATTGTGTCCTGTTTCAATCGAAAGCACATCTGTGTCTGGATGTGCGGATTGCCAGGCAGCCCAGGTTGTCAACTCCATTGGCAACGCAGACAATTTTTTGCCAACTGCAGGGCCCGAGACACCTTCACATTTTAATTGTGACCACAAACTCTCCGATTCCGCACGATCGTACATCAAAACATTACTGTTATAGAGCAAGCCCGACACTCCAAACTCTCGCTCGCCAAGAGGTGTTCTGCGGTCGAATACTACTGCAGAATCACATAGCGGGCAGTACGTAACTGCAACAGGAATCTCGCCAATGCGATCATTGACAATCTCGTGCTGCGTCATGATGGAAATGGGGTAGGCTCGAGAATGCCCCTGCAGCGACAGACCGATCACGCGATCATCCTTCTTCAGAAACTTGGCCTGATTGGCTGCGACGGTTCGCGGATTGCTGATCGCAGGAATGCCGTCCTTGGGTGGGCCACCCGCTTTAATTTCATTGACAGGGATCGTGGCGTTGGACAAATCGAATGCAGGTGAAGAACCGCGTTGGACTTGCTGGAGTGGTTCAGGTCCACTTGCGTATTGGCGACGAGGGAGTTCCAATCTTACGAGGTAAAAGGATAAGCCGAGCAAAAAAGCGACAACGCAAATCTGCTGCAGGCCACGGTGCAATGCTGTTTTTGTGTTCATGATATTCCTTTGGATGCGTGCGAATTTACCAACTCATGAGCAACCAAAATATCGTAGCCTTTCACAAAGTTCTGTGAGCGTACGCACAGTCGAAAAGTATTGGCAGACTATCATGAATCGCTATTCGGTTTTTTGCATTGACGAGTGAGTTTCCATTTGACAAGGAGTTGAAAATGTTCAAAAAAATTCTAGCAGTGACACTGTTGACGGTGTTGTCGTGGGCAGGTGGATGTAACCAGCCTACCGCATTGCCATCGAAGGACCGTGATCCAGCCGCGCAGCCCGCCAATGGCATCAACGCGACTGGAGCTGCACAAGAGGTTAAATCGCCAGGAGGTTCTGGAAGCAAGTAGACTTCCAGTCCCAAACCGGTTCCAACAATACATCGATGGAGAGCACAAATGATTCGCATAGTTCGATTTAAAGCCATGCTTGCGGCGATTCTGCTGATTTTTTCAGCCAAAGCATCCGCTCAGACCGAAACAGCTTTTGCTCGCGTTGCGACGCATTCTTTCCAACCACTGAACGAGGATGGATCTTTCACCAGTGACAGAGTTCTCAAGAGTCATGGCGTCAAGTCGCTAGAGAACGATGATTGGAAAGTTCGATTGTTGGCGCTCAGAGACGTCCTGAAATTGCTCCCGCAGGATCACGAGAGGGTAGTCGCTGGACTGTCGCATGACAGTCAGCACGTTCGGCAAATTGTTGCCGCCGCACTTGGGATCGCAAGGCAATCGAACTCAGCCAAGAATTTGCATACAGTGCTACAAAGCGATCCTAGTGCACTGGTGCGCTCTCAGGCGGCAATGTCACTCGGACAAATGGAGTCTACTGAATCGCTCGAACTGCTGCAAAAGGCGCTCAAGGACGACAAGTCTCGCGACGTCCAACATCAGTGCGAACTAGCAATTGACCAGATCGAGAAACATGCCGGTGCGACTGCCGAGCAGCTCAATGCATTTCTCAACCTGGACGAATCACTCTTCGAGCAAATCCATCTGGGGCAAACGGCGCCTGATTTTGCCTTAAAGGACACTGACGACCAAACGTGGCAGTTATCCAAGCTTGGCAAAGGAAAGTGGGTAGTGCTCGTTTGGATCTTCGCCGATTGGTGCCCGGTTTGCCATGGTGAGTTCAGCGATTTGATTCAAATGCAGAGAGAGTTCGAGGAGGCAAACGCCATGGTAGCGACTATCGAGTGCCACGATCGCTTTCGTTGTCGGTTGATGGTTGGTAAAGAGACCGATGCAAAGTACTGGTTTTCGAAGGGCTCATTCCGAGACAAATACCGGAGTAAGATTTGGTGGCCTCACCTAAGTGATTTAGCTGGCAAAATTGGCGCTCAGTATGGCGTCGATCCAATGTGCTTTTCCGTTCATGCAGAATATGTAAACCGTCCCTCGACGATCATCATCGACCCGCAAGGAAAGGTGCGGTTTGCGTACTATGGGACATTCTGGGGAGATCGTCCCTCGATGCATGAGACTCTGGAAATGATCAAATCAGAGTCGTTTGACTTTGTCCATCCGAAGCGGCTGAAGTGAGGGGCTCGCTAGGAAAAACTGCCGATCGCACACATCTATTTCAGTTTCTTGAGTTCCTCGATGATCACTTTTGTATCCAATCGATTGCGGTAGTCGGGATCGCTGTGTGCATAGGCAATCCTACCTGATTTGTCGATGATATAAACGGCAGGAACCGGTAGTGCATGATGTTTAGCCCCCGAAGCTTTTTCCAGGTCGATGCCAAAGCCTTTGTATTTTTCGAGTGTTTTTGAATCCACTTCAAATGCTAGGCCGAACGCCTTGGTGGCTGCAATTTGCGAATCGGAGAAAATGGGAAACGGTATCGAGTTCTTCTCAATATTGTTCTTCGAACTTTCAACACTGTCTGGGCTCACGGCGATCAATTCAGCTCCGAGTTCTTTGATTTCCGGGTAGGCTTTGATCAGTTGCTGCGTATGTTTTGTGCAGATCGGACACCAACCACCACGAAAGAAAACAAGCACAATCGGCTTTTTGGAATACACCGAGGAAAGCTTAACCGTCTCGCCTTGCGAATTCTGCAAAGATACGTCTGGTGTGTTAGCTCCAGTTCGCAATGCCTGGATTTTCTCGGCGCTTACCGCAACCTTCGATTCCTGCGCTAGCAGAGGACGACTGAGAACGCAAACAATTCCAACCAACGAAAGAAATTTTGATCCAAGCATTTGTGGTCTCCTAGTTCATTTTTTGAAAACGTTGATTGTAGCAGAACTTCAGACTGCATGAGATCTTGACTCCGTTCTGCATTGCGATTGACGGTTTGATTGTTGGGACGTCAATCGCATTTGGTATGAATGCGTCACTTAATCATCGGTTGGTGCTGCGACCGGTTATTGACGGTACCCCATAAAACGCCTTACGGTTGGGTACGAGTAGGATTGGCGATAGTCCGAGTATGGCTGACGGGCCACGGCATTTCCACTACAAGGCGACGAAGCTGTATAGGGGATTGCCATACCGTAGTTACCGTAATTCGACCCGTAGGACGGTGTGTAGCCGTTATTCTGTATCAGAATTTGGCTTTGAGGGTATTGGAATGAGAATGATTTGAATCACTGAATGGTTCGAGTTGCTGCCGCCGCTGGTGTCCCTGATGTTGCGTCACGTTCAGAAAAAGAACTTTTGCCAAAAAATGCACTTCCAGCGTAAGGAACAGCCATTAGCCGCGACATTCTTGTAGGAGCGGTTGCTCTCCCGGTTTCCACGGGTTGCGGCGTGTTATTTAGGAGAGTTCGGAGCCGTTTTCCGATCGAATCCTGACACATCCAAGATGTAATTTTCGAAAAAGCGAGAGGTTTATGTCCACGATCAAAGTAGTTGTGCTCGGCGTTATGTTGGCAGGTTTAGTTTCAATTGGTGCAGCAATGCGTCAGTCGTCAAGTGTTGCCGCCTGCAAAGAATGCCTCAATTGCCAATCGGGTGAATGTTCCAACTTCACAAATCATACGTTATGTGCAATCGATGGTTGTTCCGAGTGCTCGACCGAATATGCCAACGCATGCTCGCCGGAAACTCGCGAATTTGTCTATAAAGGCAAAGCCCCAGCTTGTTCAGCCTGTGCGACAGAAGCAGCGGATTCAACGAAGTCACATGGCGATATGATTCCCGATGACATCTCGTTGCCTGCAATAAAGGCAAGCTCGATACAACATGCCAGCGACGAAGACTTCACCCAATTCGTTAATGACCAATCGGGCACCGTTTTGGTTGACTTCTATGCGGATTGGTGCGGGCCGTGCAAGCTTCAAGGAGCAATACTCGAAGGTCTGGCTAATTCGCTTGAAAAAGCAACCGTCGTTAAAGTGAATGTCGATGATAGCCCTGGGCTTGCCAAGCGTTTCGAAATCACTGGCATACCAGCCCTGTTGGTGTTTCGCGAGGGAAAGCTCGTTAAGACAAACGTCGGCGTAGCCGGCGCGGAAAAAATCCAATCGCTGATTGCTGGTGAGTAACACAAGTCCAAGGTCCTTGCGATCTCGTAAGCCGCCCCAAGTTCTCTAAGAGAACCTTCGTTGGCGTCAGCAATGTCCAAGGTGTCAGTAAATCCTTAAATCGTTCAAATGACGATGCCTAAATAGAGTTAAGAAGTTTATGGAATCGATTTATTGGGTCTTGTCGCGTGACTGTAATCAACGCTGTCCGCATTGCTATAACAATTCCGGACCCGGCGCACCGGGTTTGGAAATAAGCGACGTCGCAAAGTGTGTGGCCAATTTGCCGGACCCAGGCAGTGTACCTGTAGGGCGAATCATTTTGTCAGGTGGTGAAGTACTGGTGTGGCCCGAGTTACTCTTTCATACGTTGCATGAGTTGCGAGATACCGATCCAGTGCGGCCGCTGTCGTTCTGCTCTTGGCGAATCTGTTGGCTGCACCATCCAGTGCCATTCTCGGGTTTATCAAAGATCACTGGGACATCAACGCTGCGATCAGTTGGTTAGCGATCATGTTCGTTGCAGCGGCCATCGTTTTATTCCGCGCCCGCAGGTTTCGCGCATTGGGCAATAACTAGTCTCCCAATTCAGAATGGCGTCGACGAAATTTGCAGGCGTCACCACGTAGATCCATCAAGACTTTTGTTTGGTAATTTTCTGGACGGTACGAACGCTAACAGACGGATCTAATCATTACCCTGAAAATAGAGGCTTGTTGTTAGGAGGCAGAACGGAATGACTTTTCAGGAGCCAGAAAATGCAAAACCCTTTTTACGTGCCCTCGCTGATGTATCACGCACGTCAACCGCACGTGTTGTCGGCTGTGTTTCTTAGCGTTGCCGTGCACTTCTTGGTTTTACTGACCCTAATATCAATACGCCTTAACGATTGCAAGACTCGCAAGTCAGATTCCGTTTTATTCGTTACCATGTCCGAGCCGCTTGACAATGATCCGCAAATATCAATTGCCCCAATCGTTGACGAAATGGAGGTCCAGCAAGAACTGGTCGAAGTCGAAGTACCACAGATCAATCTTCAACTATCGATTGACGAGATGGCAGGGGCTGCTGGGAGCTACACCCTGGAGCAGGTCAAACCAGTTGGCAGTCTGGCGATCAAGAACGGCCTGTTTACTATTGGTACAGAAACGGGAAGTGGCCAGTCTAAACGACGGAGTGGGAAGAGTGCTGGTGGTATAGGGAAATATAGCGAGCAATTCGAATTGATAACCCAAAGGCTTCGACGAGGCCTGGAATTGGTCATCGTCTTCGACAGCACAGGCAGTATGGGACCGGAAATACAAGCACTGAAAGCAAACCTAATACAGTTGGGAAACGCAACTTTGCGGACGCTACCCGAAACAAGAATCGCCTTCATAACCTACAAAGATAATGGCGATGTACCTGAGGTTGCGTATTCTCCTTTGACCAACAATCTGTTCAGTCTTGCTTCCTTTTTAAATCAAATTGAGCCTAGTGGAGGGGGATTCGATATTGAGGAAGCGGTTGGCTTGGGATTGGCACAAGCAACTACGCAGTACAAGTTTCGAAGCAACGCCCTTAAGGTGATCATCGTTTTTGGAGACGCGCCGCCACGACGTAATGATCTTCATGCCATCTTGTTGCTTGCACAACAATTTCATTCTGAAGATTCATTTATCAGTACAGTGTCGGTTCGAGCAGGTATGCCGATTCCAGAATTTAATGCGATTGCACACTACGGTGGCGGCGAGTCAATCGTTTTGCGTCCACAAGGAATGCTTTTGCAAGAGTTGCTGCTCCTCGTCTTCGGTCAAGCAAATCGCCAAGAAGCGGCGCATTTATTGGGACTTTGATTAGCAAATTGAAAAAACAAGTCAACTGATCTATCCCTAAGATTCGGCGAACGGAATTGCTGAAGTTTGATTCTTGCCGTTCGATTCAGGGATTCCCCGCACTTTCGCAAAGGTTGAAATGGGTGATTCGAAAAATAACATCGAAGATTAGCTGTAGGTTCATGAATCGCTCGCGGCACCTGGACTGGGGGATTCGGTCACACTGAAAGGAAAAAGATATTCGATTTTGCTTTCTTGATCTGTGATGCAGCACACATACGGTACGTGAAGGTTAGGCTAAAATTAGACGGAACGCTCTTGCATTTTGCCTAGAGCAATTCACGTTTCTTCAACCGCACGGGATTTGATCTATGAGTAACACTAACATCGGTCGACGCAGTTTTACCGGTCTTGCGCTAGTAGCTGCCGGAGGACTTGTCGCTGGCAGTCGCATCGTGAACGCGCAGGAAAAAGACAAAAAGGTAGATTTGGGAGTGGACCCAAACCTATTGCTTTCAGAACCGCATACATGCAAGGGGCTTAACACTTGCAAAGGCGAAGGGAAAGGCAAACACGAATGCGCCGGTACTGGCTCATGTTCGTCGGTCGCCAAGCATGATTGTGCTGGAGCGAATGAGTGTAAGGGAACTGGCGGATGCGGTGGATACCCTGGCCAAAACACTTGCAAAGGTAAAGGCGAGTGCGCCGTACCGCTCAAAGCTGAGACCGCGAAACTGGCGCGTATGCAGTTCGAGCAACTGATGAAGGCATCCGGCAAAAAGGTTGGCCCCTCACCTAAGTAGTTCCAGTGTGATCCTACCAGATCAGTTATTATTGGGCATCGGTCAGTTTTGCATTGGCTTATCTGACCGTTGTCCATTTCATGTCGTGGCACGCATTTCAATTCAATCAGTCGTATGTTATTCGACGATGCGTTCGCACAAACAAATGTTGCAATCAATTGCATTCGATTGGAATAGATGATGATGACCAATCCAGATTCGCCTTCGGAAATGCTAGGAGTACAAGAAAGTCTCGGACTCGGAGTTGGGCTGCGCACTGTTCATTTCGCACATATTCTCGAACACTGGCCGACGGTTGATTGGTTTGAGATCATTTCAGAAAACTTCATGGATTGTGGTGGACGCCCGCGATACGTTCTCGACCAAATTGCCGAGCGTTATCCGATCGTGATGCACGGCGTCTCGATGTCGATCGGCAGTACCGATCCGCTGAACATGGATTACCT
>Ga0163144_10019558_pt1 | contig 13614 bp, 11 predicted proteins | sample OliLak19BULKMAT1_FD_123175 | JGI IMG/M metagenome (GOLD analysis project Ga0163144, IMG submission 123175) | Freshwater microbial mat bacterial communities from Lake Vanda, McMurdo Dry Valleys, Antarctica - Oligotrophic Lake LV.19.BULKMAT1 | ecosystem: Environmental > Aquatic > Freshwater >... | reverse complement strand
GTCATCAGCACCCAAGGACATGCCCCTTCGGAAATCTTCTTTTTCCGCTTTGGCCGTTAGAAAGATAAACGGGATATCAGCGGTTTGTTGCTGGCGGCTCAATATGTGCAGCACACCAAAGCCGTCAAGCTCTGGCATCATAATATCGCAGAGTATCAGGTCTGGCGATTCGCTATTGGCTTTTTCTACGCCAACTTTGCCGTTTTCGGCGCTTGTGGCATCATAACCGCTCAGCATAAGGATTTCTGCGAGGTTTTCCCGTACATCCTGATTGTCTTCAATTATTAGGATTTTTTTCATATTCACAGCAAAGTTAAACAGTCGGGCCTAAACCAAGGTTGATATTTATCAGTCGCTGGGGTAACCGCGATCATTCTGCACGAAATATCCTTGGCGCATCTTTGCATCATTATTCATTTTTGAACAAATCCTCTTATTAATTATGAACATTTTCGCTCCTGTTTCCAGCCTAATGACCGATTACCACCAACTTGTAACGGTGGCTCCTGAAGACACACTTTCCAAGGTAAAAGAAATTTTTGACACCCACAAATTCCACCATATCCCGGTGGTTAATTTCCGTGAAATCGTCGGCCTAATCAGTAAGAGTGATTTCGAACACTTTATGGGTGGCGCGTCACATTACGCTGAAGACAGCTTTGTGAACGACTTGCGTATGGAAAGAACCCACGTCAGAGAACTCATGACTACACGACTTGGGAAAGTAGCGTCCGACGACCGCATCAATGTTGTACTTGAAGTTTTTTTGATAAACCGTTTTCATGCACTCCCGGTGGTCGATAACAATGAATTGGTGGGCATCATCACACCATTCGATATTATGACTGCCCTATCTAAGCAAGTACCTGCTGATTCCAGTCTGGTGTATGACCAAACAGAATAAAAATTACCATGAAAGAGATACAAACCACGTCAAATATTGAATCATGCACCGGAAGTTGCGCTAGATGCGGCAAGACGCACATCAAGATTTTTGGGGAACACGACACCGCAGCTCAACTGCTCCGGGCGCGCGTAATGCTCGCCTTGGAGGCTACCACCATGGATGCAAAAGTGCTGGAGGTGTCTGAACCAGTTGCGATTCAAATAAGTGGTGTGCGTCGACTACCGGCGCTCATGGTAGAAGGCGTGGTGCTTACAGAAGGGGTTGTTCCCAGTGTGCCAGAGATCATGGATCTGTTGAAGCACCAGGATCTTTTCAAAAGCAAGCTTTTCCGATTGAGCACCATCAGTGTGCCAGTAGACATGAGTCCTGTATCTGGCAATGCGCTCCGATTTGCTTGGCATGTGGCCAAGCAAATCGGAGCCAGCATAGAAGTGGTATTTGCTATGGACAGCATATTCGAAGGCTCCACGCCCTCTCCTTCTGGGTTCCTGTCGGGGTACCAGGCGACCATGAAAACGGAGTTGGACGCCTTTATTACTGAAACGCTGGCGGAGACAGGGGTCACGTACACGCCACCGTCAAAATTTGCTGGCAGCCCCGGTACATCAGCAAACCAAGAAACCCAACCGTTCATTAGCTCCAAAGTAATTTATGGCGCTCCTGATCAGGCGCTTATCGAATATTCCAAACAAGCTGACATCATCGTGATGGGTACCACCGGACGTGGAAATATTGGCAAAAAATTCTTTGGCTCCGTAAGTATTGAAGTGTCTAAAAACGGCCATTGCCCGCTCATTTTTGTTCCAAAAGAAGCAGAATTCCGTGGCTTCAACCACCTATTGTACGCCAGTGATTTCGATTCCCTGCACGCACTTTCTGTACGCCAGGCAGTTTCCTTTGCCAAAAGGTTTGATGGGCAAATTCACTTTGTCCACGTTGGCCCAGGCGGAGAACAGGGCCTGGAAACCCAGCGTCAAGTTTTTGAACTTGACTACGGCACGACCAACCTAGACCGGCCATTTATTTTCAGTAAAATGGTGAGCGACGACATAGCGGGTTCCCTGTATGAATACTCGTTTTACCATCACATCGATTTACTGGTGTTTGTGACGCACCAGCGAAATTTTTGGGACAATATCCTCCATAAAAGCATCAGTAATGTGGCCTTGTTGAGCAGTGATTTGCCCGTGCTGATCATCCATGCAGACGATGATCTGCTTCGTTCTGAGCAATAACCATTCTATCGTTAATACGCTAATAAGAATACAGAGGTTTTTGTTCTGCCCTGTCGAGAGGTATCTTTCGCAGGGCTTTTTTTGAGCCCTCAGCCCCACTATGCGCTTATCCATGCAACACCAACATTGGCACCGTTGTATGGTGGGCCAAACTTCTGGAAATGCTTTTGAAGAACAGTTTGTGCAACAGAGAATGTTCATGTGCGACCGTTACAAGACCACTGGCATCAATAGCCTCTAAAAAATGGCTGATGGCACTTGGCACATTTTTATCGTGGATGTAGTGAAACAAATGCGGAATGTCTTCCAGTTTCTGGCTGAGCAACACCTCTTCTTCTTTTTTTGGCTTCTTTTCAGGATTCTCAATAATATGCACCACTTCAAGGCCGGCGTGTTCAATATTCAACAAGCCTTTCAGCGCCTGCATGGAGCGTTTGTCGAGCTTCATTTTAAAATCAGTGGCCATGACAAAACGAGCATAGTTTCGGAAAGCAGCAGCTTTCGGTATCACCAATACGGGTCGATGACTGGTCGTGAGCACGCCACCCGCTGTGCTGCCCAGGAAAACGCCCTTTAATCCTGCGGCACCTGTGGTGCCCATGATAATCATATCCGAATTTAATTCAGCAGCAACATGACTGATGACGGAGACTGGAAAGCCTACCCGACAATCCGTTTCAACTGGAATATCTTTAAGGTGTTCGCTGCGCTTGAACTTCTTAATCCAGCTTTTCATGGCCTTGTTGCGCTGATCCAGATAATCATCGATCATAAAGGCATCGTACATACTATTGTCTACACCTTCACTTGGGTAAACGACATACAATGCGACAATTTTTGCCCCAAGCCGCTTAGCCACCTCAAGGGCGTACATCATGGCATTGTTGGCGCACTTGGAAAAATCGGTCGGAACGAGAATGGTTTTCATAATTTGATAATTTTATAATGAAATAATGTTATAATGTGATAATTTTGAATGATTAAAAAATGTAATGATTTGACAATGTGATAATGAGCGCGTTGTTCATGGCGATGGTAGGTATCGCCAGCCCTTCAAACAACAGCCAAACCCGAAGCCTATTATCAAATTATCTCATTATCACATTATCACATTTTTTAGTCCTGTTCGCGGTAATCAATTGGATCCACGAACTCAAAATTGCGGTTGAGGCTGTCAAGGGCTTTCGTTTCCTGCTGTTCCAAAGTCATGTCGTCAGTGACCGAGGTCTCTAGCCAAGTATTGCCAGAACGGCGGAAAATCTGCACATGTAAGCCATATTCATTTTCAAAAAGGCGTTCGAGCTGCCAAACGGGCATTTCCAATTCCAGGAGCAGCACAGCGTTTTCAGGAATAATAGAAGAGAGCGTAGAGAGCATGGTGTCGCGCTCCGAAACGATAAACTTCGCCGGGCTGCCTTTGTAAGCTGCATGAGGTTTGGTAAAAAACACAGGCTTAAGGTTGGGAAAATAACCCGTAAACTGATCCTGGACTTGACCAATTGTTTCGTCAGAAGAAATAGTGAGTTTCATATTGAATGGTGTTAGTTCAACACAAAATTGCTCCTTTTAGGAAGGGATTTTGGTGATCTGCATCAGCAAAGGGGGTGATTGCAAAAATATATATGTGGTATCCAGAAAATAATTGGGCGGTGCCCCATTCAGGCACCACCCAATTATCAAATTACCTAATTATCAAATTATCTAAATATCAAATTCCTTCAAAACCGCCGCTTCATCAAAAAGCGCCGCCCTCGGTCCGTTACGGTGATTTGATCGACGACCCATCCTTCTTCGTAAAAGAGGTTCAATCCATCTACAAGGCTGCGGAAATCATAGCGTTTGCCATTTACATCTGTCACATGGTCCTCCTTGGGATTAGATTGGCCATAATCAACCTGAAAGGCGCAGCTGCCGTCCTCCCGAAAGAGCGGGTCAAGTTCGATGTACTGTCCGGTGTTGGAAGGTCCGAGCTTTACACCTTCGACAAATATCTGGGAAAAGGCAAAAGTGGCATGTGCCAGGAGCACAATTAAGAGCGTTGTTTTTTTCATAGTCAAAAATTTTGACACAAAGAAAAAGGACAGCGTCGAAAGTTGGAGGCAGTTTAACGGTAGTTTAACGGTAGACGGTGGACGGTAGACGGTGGACGGTTGACGGTTGACGGACGGTTTGCTCAGCTGGGAGATAAGGTTTTGTATTTTATTTTCAGCACCTTAGGACAAACACAAGTGCAATTTGAATTAAGTGCTGAAACACAAATGCCAAAAGAATCCGGCAACTATGTGCTCCGTCCTCCGTCTACCGTCTACCGTCCACCGTCGTGAAACATGCGCTGTGCATTCGCCGTCGTCACCTTTGCAATTTGGGACAACGGCAACACTTTTACTTCAGAAAGCATATCAGCGATTACGGGGATATAGCTGCTTTCGTTGCGTTTGCCGCGGTAAGGTACCGGAGGAAGGTAGGGCGCATCCGTTTCCAATACAATATGTTCGAGTGGGATGTCACGCAATACCTCCGGCAATGTAGATTTAGGATAGGTAAGCGAACCGCCAATGCCCAGCATAAAACCGAGATCGATCATTTCTTTGGCTTCTTCCTGGGTACCGGAAAAACAGTGAAAAATGCCGCGAAGGCGGCCATCCTGCCCCGCCCGAACAAGCTCAAGGCACTCTTGGTTGCTTTCCCGTGCATGGATGATGACGGGTAAACCAAGGTCTTTTGCCCACTCGATGTGCTGGGCGAAGGATTTTTGCTGGATGGGCAACGTGGTTTTATCCCAGTAAAGGTCTATTCCAGTTTCTCCCACGCCTACCCATTTGCGCGACATCAGCTGCTTTTCCACCACCGCCAGTTCATTTTCCCAGGTATCGGGCTGCACGTGGCTGGGATGCAATCCCATCATGGCAAAGCAATTTTCAGGGAATGCGGCCTCCAGCGCCAACATGGCTTCAATAGACTCCACATCAATATTCGGCAAATACATACGCGTCACACCTGCTTTTATGGCACGGCGGATCATGTCGTCGCGGTCAGATTCGAATTTGCGGGAGTATAGGTGGGCGTGGGTGTCGATGAAGTGGTGCATAGCGGGGCAAAGGTAGCAACAATTACCGTTCGGGGAGTATCGGCTAGAGGGTGTTTTGCCGTATGATGCTGTCCTTTTCTTTGAGGTCTTGTTGGACGGCTTCGGCATCGGATTTTGTGTTGTATGGCCCGGCAAAGACAATATACATTTCAGTGTCGTTAATAATTTTGGTGACGTGCTGAACCTTTATTCCCCTGTTTTGAAGTTTTGTAATCTTTCTTTTTGCACTTTCTAATAGTGTAAAAGCACCCAATTGAAGGATAAATTTGTCTTCGGCTGCGGTTGGCTTGGGAGGAGTATCTGTTTCTTCCTGTACAGGTGCTATACTTGGATTAGCTTTGGCGGGGGCTGGAAGTGCTTCGGGAATTTCATCTGAAGACAGTGGCTGGGGTGCTACCACCTTTACTGCTACTTGGTTTTTGTTTTTTTCGGTCACCAACAAGCCAGTACTAGACACGTCTCCCAATTTCCACTTGCTGATTTCTGACTTGAAAACAAACGCCAGGGCTACGCCAATAATAAGGATCATTATAAATCCAAAAGGCAAGCTGTTACCCCGATCCTCTCTGTGGTCGTACCCGCCCCTGGAATTGTAATGGTCGTCTTCCCAATGGTTGTAACGGCTCCTCCGATAGTTATTACGGTTGCGACCGAATACCCGTGAAAAGAAAACTGAAGCTTTTACGCCAAGCAAAAATCCGATTGCCAAAACAGAAACGGCAGCGACCAGAAAAATTTGATAGTTTTGCATAGCTCGATAATTTTATTCGTGAAACAATACAGGTGTTTGAGCTTAAACATCCAGCTGAAACTCCTCATCGTCGAAATGGGAATTCCGACCAGGGGCTGGGCTGTTAGATTTGAGGATTGAAGTTTGGGAAAAAGAAGCTACTCGGTATTGGTTGTTGGCGGCGGCGTTGAAATTGAGTTGCGTTGTCATGCTTTATTTATTTTGTGGTGAATGATATGGTGTATGTTTGGTCAATACATAAGAAAAGGCCGTGCCAATATTTTTAAGTAATTGATTGTCAGTAATTTAAAAAAAATTAAAAAGCCTGCATCCGAAATTAATTCGGATGCAGGCTTTTTAATTCCGTATCAGGTGGAGTTTGCCGAAAAATTACGGTTTGGTTTTATTTAGGGAAGTGGCCGTTTTTAGCAGTTTTCTGATACCCTCAGATACCTTTTTCCAGGATTCGTCTGGGTTTGTTTTTTCACCCTGAATAGGCATTCTAGAATGGGGCAAAACTTGCAAACTGCCCAAAAAAGTGGGTTGCCAATCACATGCTTTATATATAACTGGTACGACTACACAGTTTCCTTCTTTATGCCTTGCCATTGCTATCTTCATTTCAACATTGTAGATATAATCGGATGCCAGAAATGACATGCTAACAAGCAGCAAAATAATATCAGCTCCCATGAAATGAGCATTTATTACGGAGTCCCATTTATCACCTGGCAGTATTTTATCACCTTTCCAGAATGAAATAAGATTATCCCTTTCAAATACCTTTAATATTTTTTCTAATTCATTAACTCCATCAGAATCTTGATGTGCATAGGAAATCACGATTTTTTTTGCTCGCTCTTTATTCCAGGAAACAATATTTTTAAACAGTTCAGCGATTTCTTTCTTTCCTTCATGCTTCGTGCTCAAGAACTCAGGCAAATCTTTATTTCCCGTAAGGTCTAAAAACTCCAGTTTTTTCAAATTCCTAATTTCTTCGGATAATGATTCCAATTGGTTGTAAGAGATATCAAGTTTCTCCAAGTTACCCAGTTTCCCTATTTCTTTAGGGAGCGAGGTCAATTGATTGTTGCTGAGCCTCAATACCTTTAAATTTGCTGCTAAGTCACCGATGTTTGCAGGGAGCCAACGTAAGCGCTCACTGTCAAAATTGAGAGTATCACCTACTTGGAACTTTTCAATTTGGTCTTTCAATTTTTTTTCGGCCTTAAAGAACAGGCCAGATTTACTGGTCAGCAACTTCAACACACCCTCCGCTCCAGCTAAAGAGATAATAGATTCGTTTATTCTGAAATATGGGATGTCTTTAATATTGTTCACAAAACTTTTCAAACTATCAAGCATCTTGGTATACCCCCAGTCATTTCTAATAAACGAAAGCATGGTTTTCGAGAATTCAGATCCTTGGGAGTCATCATTTTCAAGGAGAGACTTTCTCAAGTGGACTTGTTCGATGCAGTTGCACACCAAATCGCGCCATAAAATACCATTTTCAATATTGGCAAAACGATGGAAAAAATCGCGCATTGCCTCCGGGTACAGGTAACATTCTGCAATTTGCTGCTTAATAAAATTCAAAAACTTAAACCGGAAAAGGGCTGGCGTGCAAACCGGATCACCGCCACTGGTAAGGTGCCAATAATCAGAATAACCGCTCATACCCAATTGCCGCAATTTGTCGGCAAAAGCAAACGGGAAAGAGGAGATTTGAAATACCCAGAATCGGCCTAATGGTCCCTTATGAACTAAAGGCGCCTCTTTTTCTTCGAGGAATTCCGTATCAAAGTAATGGGCAAGCTGTCTCAAAAAATCGTAGCCGTATTCTCTACCGTTGCGTTCATAATTGCCTTGCCCCAATAAGTAGTCGAGCAAAATAACATCATAGGTCTCTTTTTTCAGCATTTGCATGGCAGAATCAATGTGACCAGCTTCCGAGTTTTGGGTAACGACAATTTCAAAAATTGGCTCAGGTAACCCGCCGTTTAGCTGTTGCTCTATCAAGTCCTTTTTGCTTTTCGTACAGTAAGGCTCGTTATTTTCATTTTTGTAGCAAGACAAGTTGGATTCCCCTTGGTCGTCGACCAGTAATAAGCGCCACTTGATTTTGCCCCATAGTTTTTCTGAAATGCCAGCATTGCCGAGTGTGTCTAGTATCTTTTGGCTCATTTGTTCCATCTGGGTTTCAGAGTGGAACTTGAAAGGAGTCACACGCTCCTCATGGCCATGTTGCCCAACTTCTGCGATAGAAGATTGCAACATCAGCCGGGTTTGAAACTCAATGTTTTCCAGGGCCACAAAAGTGGAGTAGAGTCCATCCGTGTACCATTGGCACATCCGGTCAAAAATGGTTTTAAAGCGCTCGCTAAAACTTGTTTTTTCGCCATCACCGCGCCCATCCAAAGGCACATATCGGTGCCAAATCCCTGAATCCCAATACTTTATCCGTGGATCAAGGGCAAGGCGATACTGGTAGGTGCGGGAAGCGGTATTATCACTGGGGCTTTCTGTAAAAGTGTCCATGATGTCTTCCGTACCAATCATTATGACGGGGCAATTGTACATCAGTTGCCCTTCAATATTGTCGCGTTCGGCTTTTTTGATGCTGCGCAGCGGGAATTTTGTACCCTGCGCAGCTGAAACTATATTTTGAAAAGTATCAATACTGTGCAGGTGCTTCATGGAGGTTAGCAGGATGATGATACGAGGGGTAATTTCCCACTCATCAGCTACCTCCCATTTGTCAGGGTTGGCACGTGTTTGGAGCCATTCAGGGACGCCGCACGCTAGTAATACCGTACTATCGGTAATATGGGTTATCAGGTCAATAGCAGGTTTCCAAAGCCGAATGTCCTCATTTGGTTTTGCAAGTTCAATGGGTATGGCACGATGTTGCGCATCAAAAACGTAAAACTGAATCCTGATTTTTGTGGGCATGAGCGAAGGGATAAGGCGGGTGAAGATTGGGTTTTGTCGGTCACATAACGATTATCGGAAAATAAGCGGATATGCTTCTTTTAGGATCGGGAATGCGTCCCCGTCGAACAGATGCGAAAAGTCCCTTTTGAGGGTTTTTACATCGTAAAGCAAACTGTCGGCGCTTTTAAAGCCCAGCATGTCCGCCGCATCTTGTTTCACTTTATTTTTGGTTATCATGGCATCTTCGATGTATTGGAGGTTGAGGAGGGCGAGGGCATCGAGGCGGGGGCGGTCTTAAATCGCCGACCCTGTACTTTGGGAAAAGTTAATCGTAGTTCTTCCAATGTCCGTCGGCAAAGAATCTTCATGCTGTTCTATTGTGCCTCCTGCTAAAATTTCAGCTGGTAAACAGCTAACATCGATTACCGGGTGCCCCTTCGTAAATTGCTTGTACAGCATCGGAGCAATTGAATTGCGCAGTTGCCGAATGTTGCCCGGCCAATAAAATTGCATGAGATATTCCCATGCATCAGCCGAAAAACCCTCTACTGAATTGAAGGGGTCGCCCATGAAGTGTTGCAGCAACAAGGCAATGTCATCCTTACGCTCGCGCAGCGGCGGGAGTATGATGGACATTGATTTGAGGCGCATGTACAAATCTTCTCTGAAAAGCCCCTTTTTTACCCTATTTTCCAAATTCCGGTGCGTAGCTGCAATGATCTGCACGTCCAATTTCACATCATGGTCACTGCCCACAGGCCTAATCTTTTTATCCTCTAAAAATCGCAATAATTTGATTTGAATATCTTCTTTTATATCCCCGATTTCATCGAGCATCAGAATACCACCATTTGCTTGTTTGAACAGACCCTCTCTTTCGCGGTCTGCACCAGTAAAGGCACCTTTCACATGACCAAACAAAGTACTTTCTAACAGCGTCTCCTGAATTGCAGAAAGATTTTCTGCGACCAACGGCTTGTGTTTCCGGGGGCTTAAACTGTGCAGGTATTTGGCAGCAACCTCTTTGCCTGTACCAGTTTCGCCAAGGATTAACAACGGTGTCCCAGGCGATTTTGAAACAAACTCCAGTACTTGTTTGACCTCTTTTACCTTTTGCGACTCCCCAATAAACGTATCGGCATCGCCCAGCTGGGCCAAATGACGTTGCCGCCCTTGCGAAAGGTTCATGACACCGATTTTTATTGCTTTTTCAAATGCATACACCCACTTTTCCTTTTTGTAATCATCCTTCATCAAAAAGTCCACGGCACCTTCGTCTTGTGCGATCTTGATGGTATTGACAGATTCATCTTTCGTGACAACGACGATGGGAAGCCCAGGGCGTTTTTTCAAAATTGGCTTAATCAAACGAAGTCCAACCAAGTCACCACTTCCTTTTACCAGTTCCAAGTCTAGGAGCATCAGATCAAAGCGCTTGCCACTGTCCAGATAATGATCCATCTGTTCAATATTTTGAGCCAATGCAAACTCAAATCGCTCGCTTAGGGCAAGCAGCAACAACTTGCGGGCTTCCGGCTCGTCGTCCACAAAAAGTACCTGATACTTATTCTCTGACATAAACCATTAGTTTGTTGAGCAGTGTACGCATTCTTTCCAAGCGTTGGGTTAAGGCTGCAAACAAGGCCCTTATCCTTTCCTCATCAGTTTCCTTGCCGTCAAAAATGTAACCCAACTCTTCCATTAGCAGCTTTATCTCCTCAAATGTAGCGTGAAATGGCAAAAAAACAAAAAGCGGGGAATAATTGGCCCATCTGGCGTGCAAGGTGGTCCAAAGGGAATGTGCATACCCTGAATTTACTTCTTTCACCACTTCACGAATAATTGAGCCATCCTTGTCTAGGCTGACAACATCGATCCCTGGGGCTACATAAGACAATAAATTTTTGCAAACTTCAGCCAAACTCTCATTACCATGTCCTTTCAAAAAACGCGATAGTCGTTCTGTCATCTCCATCCCTCCAGTAAATATCGGCGCATTATCTTTAAACCGGGAAGCTGGCGGCAGGTTTTCAATAACCCCCTTCCAATCATCCGGCAAAGCAAATAAATCGATAAAGCTCGGATCATCACAGTTTTGCATCCCATTTCCGATTACGATCAATTTGGTAACGGGATGGTCAATAGCCAAATAACGCGCCCACACCCCTTCTACCGACTGGTAATGCTCACCATCCCAAACCGGGGAAAAAATCACAACTATCTCATTTATCGGCGCTTTTGACTGGAATGGTTGGAGTACGTACCCTGCCTGCTCCAGGCTAGGAGCCATGGCTATTGGGATCCTGTTTTCGGCATCGGCTAAGAAGGTAATGGGGATAGGTTTAGGCATAGGTTTTTTCCGGGAGCGCGTTGAGGAGGTTGATGAAGGCGTTTCGGAGGGTGGTGAGGTGGGCTCGGGAAATTTCGGATTTACTTGTTTCAAAAATTGAAAACCCTTTTTTCAAATCATCTAATAGCTGGATGACCTCAGGTTTATAATACAAGGCCTCTCTAAAATCCGGATATTCCATTATCAAACCAAATTTATCAGGCTTCCCATCTATTATACCAACATAGGCTTCTAGTTGCTGAAATATTGAATTTGTTGTTTCTTCATTTTCCGATATTTTATATCCAGATTCCGTAAGCGGCCAATAAAACTGTACCAATTGCTCCATCATCTCATAAGTTCTACGCTTAAATTTATAATAATAAAAATCCCATGTGCTGTTGAAATGAGCTTGTTTTAATAAAATATTCCTAGAATCATCCAAATCATAGACTTTTATTATCTCATAGCCAAACTCACCACCTAAATTTCCGTCAAAGCCTAACAGCCCATACCTCGACTCGGGTATTCTGATATAAAGGTGATCATTTACATTCCCAAAAAAATAATAATCCACTATAGTTTTACCACCCTTTATTAAAAATGCCTCAATTTGTCTGGAATGCCTATCTTTTGAATAGCCATGAGACACATGTAGAAATAGTTGAATTTGATGGGTTTTGGCGTAATTACTAACCTGTGCTTTCAAAAAATTGAATGATTCTTTAATGTCTGATTCTGGATCATACCGTAAAAGAAAATCATTTGGCTGGTTTTTTACTGGAAGGAAGTCATAATTTACCTTGCCTCCACCAATACGTTGTTCTTCACGGACGTTTTGGAATAGCCATTTCCAAACAACGATCATCAGTTTCCCTTTTTTTTCCATAATTATGAGCCGAATAACACTTTAATGAGCCGATATTTAAGATCAAAATCGTCCTTTATCATGAGGCTATCCTCTATTGCGGAGATTAAAGCTTCAATGGGACGAAAGATAACACTGTTTTTGTATTTATGATATTGCTTGTAAGAATCATTGATTAAAAACTCCTGCCAGTTTTGCCGTCCACGGCCGGTTGTTACTGTCAGGATAAAATTGTCACGCAAGCCCTCCCCGGTTTTACTTTTTCCAACAAGCGGTTCAATTTCTTTTTCTATGAACAATCCAATATTTCCATCCTCGTATGCTTCATCATCTGAATACTTTTGTTGTATGAGTCTGTCAATAAAGGAAAGGTGAATAACCAGGAAATGGCTGTTGGCAATTGCTGTTTTTGTAGCCGGGTTTTCCCAGTCACTTGTCCACTCACCATCTGTAGTCTTTTCTGGAGTGTCTTCTTTATAAAAGTTCAGTTTTAATTTGTTATGATAAAAAGAAGAACGGTTTATATCTGCCCGATTGTAGAGACGATTATCGACTAAGCAAACTTGGGTGGCCATAACTTCAAATAATTCCATAAGTTTTTCTGATGGGATTTGGTTAATCAACAACCCAATTTTCCCTTTATCGGATGGCACAAAATATTGGGCTATGATTCCATGGCTGCGATATTGAATAAGATCCGTTTCTAACCCACTTGATTTATGCGCACAGTCCAAAAAGCATTCAGCTTGTTTATCCCCAATGATATTTTTTATTAGTTGCAAATTTTCACTGTCCGTTACGCGGTATATAAAACTGTCCCTCTCATCATCTTTTGGCATATCTTGGTTTGTGTAAAAAAACAAACACTCCTCTTGCAAACGATCAAAAACAAGGGTGCCCCTTACTCCAGAATTTTTATCCGTGAAGCGAAGTGCCATTTGATCTTCAGTAAACCACAGGCGAAGCCACTGCTTATATGCTTGCATAAGCCTCATTCGTTCGTGCGTTTCAACTCCATTTGGCGGCTGGCTAATTATCCGAATAACCCCATTATCGCGCGCCATTTTCCATGTGCCTGAAGTTCGTTCTGCCATCACAAATTTAAACCGTCCCAAATGGTCCATTTTCAGGCTCTCTATATCTTCATTTTCTGCCCGAATAGTCTCCCCTTTCCAAACAAACAAGTATTTCTTCAAATATCCCTTTGTTCCTTTCATCCCATGTTCTTTTTCATATTTTTCATAAGCTGTGCCTATAGATTCTTCAAAGTCCTTTTCTTGTCTTTGGTAGATAACCTCCCCCTTCGTTTCGTCATATTCCACCTCAAAATCCGCAGCCACAGCTGGCACCCTAAACTCTGTTTCACAGCCAACATAGCATACTGCAGGCGTGATCCAAGGATAAAAAATAGCATCCCTTCTTGCTAAATCACTTCTATTCCCCTCCAATGCCTGAGTACGAAAACTGCCACGCTGAACGCTGGAGAAACTGCTGTTAAAAAGCATAGCTGCACAGACTTT
>Ga0163144_10019557_pt1 | contig 13614 bp, 9 predicted proteins | sample OliLak19BULKMAT1_FD_123175 | JGI IMG/M metagenome (GOLD analysis project Ga0163144, IMG submission 123175) | Freshwater microbial mat bacterial communities from Lake Vanda, McMurdo Dry Valleys, Antarctica - Oligotrophic Lake LV.19.BULKMAT1 | ecosystem: Environmental > Aquatic > Freshwater > Lake... | reverse complement strand
GCGCCTCTGCGCCTCTGCGATGCACTCGTGGCGCCGTTCGTCTCAAAAAAGTTCTAAAATCCTGCACCTTTTTTAGGAGTTCCCCGTCTTGCTTTCATGAACTCATGGGAAACCACGGTATCCGTTAGCAGCGCTCACTCGTCCATGCAACCGGGAGCGGGCAGCAAATTGAATGGGCCACATCTTCCCGCAGAGGACTTGCGGCCATTTGCGCTGCCTTTGCGCACGCGGCTGGCGCTGTGGGTCATGTTTGGCGCGGCTATGTGTGCCGCTGCGTTCCTGCTGGAACACGCCATCGCCATTCTGAACGAAAATGAGAAAGCCGCGCTGCCGGCAGTCACAACCGAACTCCGGCGAGCGGCGCCGAGCATCGCTGTGCCGCTGCCAACTCAAGAAGAACCCATCAAGGTCAACCCGCTCCAAGCACCGGCGGCTCCCAAGAAGGAGATGCCGCCGGAGATCGCCGAATTGGAAGTTCTCGCCGCGCTCACGAGGGATGATCCCACCTTTGACGCACGGACCGCTCTGGCGCACATCCAGCCGTATACGGATTCCAGCAACGAGGCCGTGAAAAATGCAGCCGCAAAATTACTCGCGCGCGTGCTGGGAGAACACGACGCGAAGGCTCGCGCTCACGCCCGCCGAGTCGCCGAGGGCGCGCAGGAACGGGTGGACGCCGGGGAATTTGCGGAAGCCGAGGAACTTCTAAAGGCAGGCCTTTCTGCGTTGCCAGCGGATGTGGCATGGACGGCGCACGGCCGGGAACAACTCGAGAAACAGTGGGCGTCGGTAACGGCCGCGCGCGCCAATGCGAAAATAAAAGCCGCTAAGGAGTTTGAAGCGGCCTGGCGCGGCGACGACGAGACGGCCAAGATTCGCGCCGAAGAATGGCTGAAGCACCGCGACCCTGAAATCAAAACAGCCATCGAAATCCTCAGAATAAAAATCGACGACGAGCAGCGCACGGTCCGCGTGCAGCGCCAGCACCGCGAAACGGCCATGCGTGCGGCGTGGCTGGAGTTCTTCGAAACGTTTTCTAGCGCCATCGCCGATGGAGATTTTGAAGCCGCTCAAACGCTCTGCAAACCCGCTCCTGAGGCGCTGATCCTGAAGGGCGGCGTGGCCCAACCGGTGAACGTTCTCGCCGGTTGCCTTGCGGATTTGGCCGCCATCAGAAAGCTGCAGGACATGGTTTTGGATAAAGCGAAAAACAGCAAGCGCGCGGTCCATCTGGTGCTTCGCAAAGGCCAGGTGCACGGCACGCTGGACGGCGTTGAGGGACGGCAGATTTTTCTCTCCATGACCGGCGGCGCGCGCGTCGGCGTGAAAGTCGAAACGATCACCGCGGCAGGCATCGTGAACGTTCTGGATCAGAAAGAACTGGATGGCGGAAATCTTCAACCCGCATTGTGGACGCTGCGCGCGTGCGAAAATTCCACCGAGACCGCGCTAGCCATGGCGCGGTCGTACGCGACGGCGCGGATGCAGTTGCCGGTTCACTGGACTGAGCGGCTGCGCATGGAAAAGTTCCGGCAACTGGATCAAAACGTCGGCGCCAAATTCTCTCATCTCACTGACGCCCTTTCATCCGGAAATGTAGACACGGTGAAAGTGGCGCTCGCCGCGGCGAGGGCGGCGGTGAAAGCGTTCGAAGAGTTTGAACCGCTGAGCGAACTGCGGAAGAAAGTGCTCGCCAACGCGGAGAAAATGATCGGTAAAGCCGAGCGTTCCCGCATCGTTCTGCAGAACGGCGTGGCGCCTTATCCCGACTACACAGGCATCGATACCGACCAGATTTCCCAGTATCGCGAAAGTCAGAAGAAGACCGATATCGGCGTGCAGTATGGTTTGAAGGTCGGCGCCTCCGGCGGATTGCAACGCGTGCTGATCCGTTTCGATGGCCTTGAAGCCGCGATCGGCAAAGCGCGCGTGAAAAAAGCGACGCTCGAGATGTACCAGATCGAATCGCCGCAATCGAACGGTTCCATGCTCGCGCTGTTCCGGCTGAAAAAAGGATGGGCGCCCGACGCCGGCACCTGGATCAGTTTCGACAGCGCCGCAAAAAACACCGACTGGGCGATCGCGGGATGTTCAGGCGATGCCGACGTCGAAAGCAAAGAAGACTCGAAAGTGATTATCGACGCGCGGCGAAACGTCTGGCGCTCATTCGATGTGACGCAGTACGCGCAAGACATCCTCGCGGGAAAAACCCAGAACAGCGGATTCCTTCTGCGTGTCATCAACGGCGAGACCGACCACCACGTCCGCTTCTTCCCAGAGTCCGACCTGGAATCCTCGAAGGACAAATCGCTGCGTCCAAAACTCACGTTGGAAGTCGAGCAGGATTAGACTCCCGCTTCCTAAGCCATCCAGACTCCAGACTTCAGACTTTAGACTCCAGACTTTAAAGGAACGTATGGCAAAGAAAGCATTGATTGATCCCAAGTCGGTGGGGCGCTGGCTCGATCTGGCGAAGGGCCTGCTTGAACAACCCACGGCCGCATACAAGGAAGAATGTCCGCAGGCATTCATCCGCAAGTTCGCGAGCGATCGAAAAGAGCTGTCGATAAGCGAGGATGCTGCGGGAAACCTGGTCGTTAAATACCCCGCAAACGGTGCGTCAAAAAGGTCGCCGTTGGTGCTGGTCGCGCATCTGGATCATCCTGGTTTTTGGATCGACGACATAGCGGGTGGCCGTGTCGAACTCTCCTTTAAAGGGGGAGTCGGTGAAAAATACGCGCAGCCGGGCCAGCGCGTTAATTTTTTCGCGCCGTCGCGGCGGGAACCGACGGGCAGCGGGGAGATCACCCAGGTCAAGGAAGAAAACGGACGCCTGATTGGAGCCGAAGCCAAAATCATTTCGGGCGCCGCGTTCTCCAGCGGCTACGCGATGTGGGCGTTTCCCGGATTTTCCATTGAGAACGATGCCCTCGTGACGCGCTGCTGCGACGATCTGCTCGGGGCCGCCGCGGCGCTGTGCACGCTCGATGAGATGGCCCGGCGCAAGCCGAAAGGCGTGTCGGTCTGGGGCCTTTTCACGCGCGCGGAGGAAGTCGGTTTCCTCGGGACATTGGAAGCGATTCGCCTTAAAACGATCCCCAAAAAGGCATGCGTAATTTCTCTTGAATGTTCAAAAGCCGCGGGCATCGCTCCGCAGGGCGACGGCGTTATCGTCCGCGTGGGCGACCGCTCCAGTATTTTCGATCCGAACCTGACGGAAGCCTTGCGCCAATCCGCGGAACTCGTAAAAAAACAGCTTCCCGCTTTCAAGTATCAGCGCAAGTTGATGGATGGCGGCTCCTGCGAGGCCACCGCATTCTGCGCCTATGGTTACCGGGCGTCGGGTCTGGCGCTGCCGCTCGGAAATTACCACAACCAATCTCTGGAAGGCGAGACGAAATCCATCGGGCCGGAACACGTGAAGATCGATGATTACCTGAATGAAGTGCACCTGCTTGTCGAGCTCGCGCGGCATCCTGAATTATTAAAGCCGGCGGCGAAAAAACCAGCCTGGCTGCTCGAGCGGGCAAAGGCGGCCCGGAAGGAACTTAAGCCGAAAAAAGGTCCGCTGAAAATGGCGAAACGTTTCAAGTGGGTCGATTGAATTTTGGATTTTAGATTTTGAATTTTGGAATGAACCGCCGATTGAATTTTGGATTGAACCTGCTCTGACGTTCAAATCCAAAATTCAAAGACCGTCCGCGAATCCCAGCGCTTTCTTCAGTGCCGCGAGAGTCTCCGGCGGGCTGTCGGTAAGGGCAATCTCGAAAGATCCCGCGGCGCCGGTAACCTTATATACCTCGCTGGTGAGCGCGTAATCGCGCCGCAGCGACGCATAGTCGCAGCGGTCTTTGCGCTGGTTCACACTGTTGATCAGCATCAGCGGACGCGGCGCGACGCACGCGGCGACGTGAGGCAGATCGAATTCTTTCAGGCAGCCCGGCATGTACAAACTGAAGTGGTGATTGTGCCGGCGGTGTTCGATCAGACATTTGTAAGTCGCCACGCTTCGCAGCAACGCCAGCCGCGAAACGCCTCCGTCCAGTGCCGCCGCATAAAGCCCCCACAATCCGCCTCGCCCCACGCCCACAATCGAAATGGCCCGCGGATTCACTTCGGGGCGCGAGCGCAGATAGTCAATGGTGCTGAGCGCACTGAACACGCGCAGGCCGAAAAGGCTCAAGCCCGCGTTGAGCGCGCGATGGGCCCACGCGGATTCCGCGCCGCAGAGCTGCGCATCATACGCAAATTCACTGTCCTCGCGCACGGGCTGCATGCGCGATTCCTGCGCCGCCTGAAACCGGGTCTCGCCGATGCCGCACACATCGATGGCCATAACATGCGCGCCGCAGGACGCGAGCATGCTCATCAGCGCGGCCTGCTTGGAAATTCCCGCGATGCCGCGTTCGTGCAGCGTCAACACCGTCGGCGCAAAGGTGCTCGCATTGGGCGTGTCGCTCGTGGCCGGAAGCGTATAAAAACTGAAGGGCACAAACAGATCCTGGTTCAACAGCAGCCGGCCTTTTTCGACCATGTAGCCGAAGTCATGCGAGTGGCTTTCGACCTGGCTCCCCATGTCGCCGCTGGCCTTGGGAAGACGCAGATGCGGCCGGAATGTCGTCCGAATTTCGTCCTGCAAGTCAGCCGCTTCGGAGGCGCCCCGCGGGACCGGCAGCGAGGGTGGCAGCGCCGCGGACGTTTTCTTGTGGTGGCTGAACAGGCTGGCGGCATTGAGCGAATTGCTGACTTGCCCGGTCTCCGTGCAGAATAGAATTTCGGCCGGTTCCGGCGGCGTTTGCGGTTCGCGCACGCGCTCCTCCGGAAGTTGAAACACGCGCGCAAAATGTTCCGACGTTCGCGCGCGAATCTCTTTCACGAAGCCGGGCTGCTCCTCAGCGTTTGTCGCCGAAACAGCCTCAACGCGCCCGGCCAGCGCGTACCAGTGCCGCAGTTCGGCTAACGCGCCTTCCACTTTCGCCGGATTGCGATCGAGTGAGACGTTCGCCAGCAGCAGCGGCTTGGGCGCGAACGGCACCAATAAATCCAGCGCGGAAATCCCATGCGGAATCGAATCGATCAGATTCTGTTCAACGCCCGGCCCGCCGAGCGATTCGGCCTCCAGAGTATCGGCCACAAGGGCCGCAGCGCTCAGACGCGGTTCCAAACAGCACATCAACCGGGCCAATGCCGCGCCGCTCTGAGCGCCGGTGACACCCAGCCGTTTGGGATCCGCGCCGCCGTGTTCAAGCAGCACGTCAAGCCCGCGCGAAAGGTCGTGAATCATCCAACTGGCGAGATGGTGGCCGGTAAGCAGCAGCAGATTGCCCAGATGCGTCTGTTCATCCTGCACCGATTTTCCAACCCACGAACGGCGCAGCGTCGAATCATAAAATTCAAGACGCTCGCCCTGTCCGCAGAGGTCGATAATGAGCACCGCCATTCCGCGCCGCGCCAACACCTGCCCCAGGCGCTGCATATCCGCGTGCGCCTTCCCCTCCGTCCACGGTCCGGGGACGCACAGAATGCCAGGGTGGGGGCGCGGCCGGCTTTCCGGTAAGTAGAGATTGGCGGTGACGCGCGCACCGCGAATGCTTTCGTAAGTCAGTGTCTCGACGTTGTAGCCGTCGCGTTCGAAGCTGGAAATCGGTTTTATATTGAGCGCCGTATGTTCTGGCGCGGGTCCCAGAATATCCCGGCATCGGGAGCGAATTTCAAGTTGGCGCGACTGCGCTTGTTCGGGCGTGCTGATGCTGCCGAGTTTTTCACGGCGGCGCGCGAAGTGGTCGCGTGCCACATGCTCGATATATCGCTCCACCATTCCACTGCCGATCATGAAGTCAGTCCCATAGCCCCTCGTTGTCAAGGCATAACGCGTGCCACCACATTCCGCGTAAATTCCTCTTACCCGTTAGACGTTCGAGATGGCTTGAATGTATCTACAAAATGAAAATGCGCACTGAAATCGCGCGCATTCCACCTTGGCTTTGCCGGGGCTGGATTGAACTGGAAATTAAAGCAATAGATCGCTGCCGGGCTCGATTTTTCTGGGAGCTGCTTTCAGATTCTCGCCGTCGAGGCTCGTGAGCGGGCTGATCTCAATGCGGCAATTCAGCGTGCCATCGGCATGGCGCGGCACCTGGGCGCCGCCTGTGGTGAGCCAGCGCGCGTACTGTTCCATGAAATCACGGCGCGCGGTCTGCGGAGAATCTTCGCCTTCGGCATTTTTGATCGGGCTGAAATCCTCCAGGCGGGAGGTCTCGACGTTCAGCGTTGTATCGGCTTGCGACAGCGCGTCGAAAACAAACGTCTCGAACTTCACGCCGTTTTTCTCGCCCGGCTTAAGCACCGCCGGTTGACCGTCGCTTCCAATGTTGGGCACCGCCTTTTCCGCTTTATGATAGGGGAGTTGAAAGCCGCCTTGGTTCAGCTTCTCGATGAAGCCGACGTCGAGCACATGAATCGCTATGTTGCCGGCCCACCATTTCAGCTGGCCGTTGGCGCCCACTTCTCTTGCCACCGCTTCGGGCAGATCGGAATATTCAATGACGGAAAGCCGGCCGTTGCGCAGTCCGAGCACCCCGACTTTTTCTTTCCAGTCCCGCTTGCGGCAGACCTTCGTGGACATCTGCGATTGGGTGCGAACGTGGTGCCCGATAAATACCGGATCGCCGATGTTCGTCAGTACGTTGTCGACCTGAAAATAAAAGAGAGTGTCAACCCCGATGGATTTTATCCAGGCGATGGCGCCGGAATCCCAGAGCGCCTTGATCGATCCGCCGTGGCCGTTCGGTGAGAGGGCGATCTCGTCCTTGGCGTGCAGCAGAATTTTTCCGCTCCGGCTGACGGCGGGCAGGTTGGCCTGTTTGAAAATACGAATGGTGTTCTCGCCCATCCCGAAGAAATGGCGCTCGTTGAAAAACGCTTTCGTTTCAGCGTCGTTGGCGTCGGAGGTCATGATCAGCCAGGGCACCGCCGTTTTGTAGCGGCGGCGCAGCGCCAGGATTTTCTCGGCGTGTATCTGGAAGAGCGTGCGATCGGTGATCGGCCCGACTTTGAACGCGCCCTTGGGACCGTTGAGGCCCAGGCGCGTGCCCTGTCCGCCGGCCACGAGAAAACAGCCCACGCGGCCTTTGCGAAACGCTTCATCGCCGGCGTCGCGCGCGCTTTTCTCCGCCTGTTTTTCCAGCGGCGACGAGGGTAGTGGAATCACCGGCGGCGGTTCGAGTTTCACGTCGCCTTCAGCGTGATGCGCGCCTTCTAAAAATTCCGCGATCAGCTTATCGACGACGCTGAACTCAATCGCCGAGACCTGTTCGATTAGTTTATTTCGACTTTCGGAACTGAGTTCTGAGAAAAATTGGAACAGGTGGCCTTGGCCGTGTGACTCCGCTCGCGCCTTCAACGCGTTCACATCTTCTGGCATCTTTTCCCCCTAAGGACTGTGGACTACATCGCTTAAAGTCATCGCGCCACACCCATCCAGAGTCGACCAGGTATGAACTATTTTTACGATGCCGCGGGCGGGGGAAGCGCATCAACTGCCATGCCCATGGCATGATATCCGTGATCGACGTGAATCAAAGTTCCCGTGATGGCGCTGGCTAGAGGCGAACACAAGAACGCGGCGGTGTTGCCGACGTCTTCGGCGTGCATCACTTCCGCACGCGCTGAATTTTTCTTGTAATAGTCCACCATGATTTCGATTGTGCCAATGGCTTTGGCCGCGCGGCTGGCCAGCGGACCGGCCGAAATCACATTGACGCGCAGGTTGTATTTACGCCCCGCCTCAAGCGCCAGAACGCGCGTGTCGCATTCCAGCGCCGCCTTCGCCGCGCTCATGCCGCCGCCATAGCCTGGAATGACGCGCTCCGACGCCAGATAAGACAGTGATACGCAGGCGCCGCCGGGTTTCATCAGTGGGCCGAAGCGCTGGACCATCGACACCATCGAATACGCACTGGCGCTGACCGCCGCGAGATAGCCTTTGCGGCTGGTCTCAAGCAGCGGCTTCTTGACTTCGGGTCCGTTGGCGAGACTGTGGACGAGAATATCGAGCGGCTTGTCGCCGAAATCGGAGCGCACGCGGTCGGCGCATTCCTGCACCGTATAAAGGGGCACATCTTTGTAACGCTTGTCGTCGCGAACTTCAGCGGGCACATCTTCGGGCGTGTCGAACGTGGCGTCGAACGGATAGATTTTCTCGAAACTCAGTGTGCCGCCCGGGAAGTGGATTGAATCATCGAACTTGCCGCGCTCGAGGCTTTTGGAAAATAAATTCAACACGGGAGGCCACGTTCCCACGCACACGCTGGCGCCCGCCTGCTTGAGCGCTTTGGCAATCGCCCAGCCGTAGCCATTGTTGTCAGCGACACCCGCCACAAACGCGCGTTTTCCGCTCAGATCAATAGGAAGCATAGCTCACTCCTGGCGTGTTCTTCAAACTCTACCGCGCTGAAACTATAGCGCATGCGTGTTAAGACGATAGAGCAGAGCGATGTGGGCGTCACCCCAAGGGCGCCAAAACCATCTTGATTAAACTTCCAGCAGCATGCGCGTCGGATTCTCAATGCATTCTTTAACGCGCTTCAGGAACGTCACGGCTTCGCGGCCGTCGATCACGCGGTGATCGTACGTGAGCGCCAAGTACATCATGGGGCGAATGACAATCTGCTTGTTGACCACCACGGCGCGATCCTGAATCGCGTGCAAGCCCAGGATGCCGCTTTGCGGCGGATTGACGATCGGCGTCGAAAGCATCGACCCATACACGCCGCCATTGCTGATGGTGAACGTGCCGCCTTGCAGTTCTTCCAGTTTGATCTTGTTCTCTTTCGCCCGACCGCCAAAATCGACAATGGCCTGCTCGATCTGTGAGAAACTCAGGCGTTCGGCATGGCGCAGGATTGGCACGACCAACCCTTTGCCCGCGCCGACGGCGATGCCGATATCGTAGTAATTGCGGTACACGATGTTGCTTCCGCGCACTTCAGCATTGACCTGCGGAATCAACTTCAGCGCATCCACTGCGGCCTTCACGAAAAAGGACATGAAGCCGAGCTTGACGCCGTAGCGATCAATGAACGTCTGTTTCAGTTCTTCGCGCAGAGTCATGACGCCCGACATATCGCACTCATTAAAGGTAGTGAGCAACGCGGCGGACTGCTGCGCTTCGACAAGGCGCTGCGCAATGCGTTTGCGCATGGGGCTCATCGCGACCACTTCTTCTTCTCGGCCCGGTTCGAACGAAGCGGTCAACGACGAAGCTGATGTTTCCGGTGCGGCTAACGGGAAAACTTCCTTGGCCACGGGCACTTTTTCAACGGCGGCCTTCATCTCGGGCGCTTTCAACGCGCGCGATTTTCGATCGTCTTTAGTGAGGTCCACCGCCGGGAGCGGCCCTGTGGACGTTGTCGTGCCGGCTCGAGTACCTTCTTCGATCAGCGCGATGACTTCGCCGACCGTGGCGGTATCGCCCTTTTTCTTCAGGTGCTTCAAGAGGGTGCCGGAGGATGGTGCCGGCACCTCGACAGTCGCCTTGTCGCTCTCAATGATAACAACGGGCTGATCGCGGTCGGTAAACTCGCCTTCCCCTTTTAACCAGTCGCCAATCTGAACTTCGGTAATGGACTCGCCCACTTGCGGAACTTTCAATTCAACGGGCATGTAAGTTTCAATCCCTTCATCGAGGTCAAGCTACAGAAGCAGCGCGAGATTATATGCAGAGCCTTCTATTGCGACAGTGGCGAATCTGGTTCCAATACGCTCAAATGCGTGCGGGCTTAACTAATCGTTGCACGTATCTCCTTCATGCTTAGAATAAGAATATTTGGCCGCTGCGGAGTCCCTAGTGTCTACCGAACAAGCAATGAATGCGCAGCCGGGCTCCCCGACTGATGGCCCGTCTATTTCTGGGAACGCGAAATTGAGCGCGGAGGGAGCCTGGGAATCCGATCCGGTGGTGCGCGAAGAAGTCAAGAAGCGCCGGACGTTTGCAATCATCTCGCATCCCGACGCCGGCAAAACGACGCTCACCGAAAAGCTGCTCCTTTATTCGGGCTACTTGAACGTGGCCGGTTCGGTGCGCGCGCGCAAAAATCAACGCGCCGTCACGTCCGACTGGATGGCGATGGAGCGCGAGCGCGGTATCTCGATTACTTCCACGGTGCTGAACATCACTTTTCAGGGCTTCCAGATCAATCTGCTGGATACGCCCGGACATCAGGATTTCAGCGAAGACACGTACCGCACGCTGACCGCCGCCGATTGCGCGGTGATGGTGATCGACGCGGCAAAGGGCATCGAAGCGCAGACGGAAAAACTTTTCAAGGTTTGCGCGCTGAGAAAAATCCCGATTCTGACATTTATCAATAAGATGGATCGCGCCGGCCGCGATCCCCTCCAGTTGCTCAGCGAAATTGAAGAAGTCCTGGGCATTGGCGCGGCGCCTTTGAACTGGCCGATCGGTTCTGGCCCGGACTTTCAGGGCGTGTACGACCGCCTCCAGAAGCAGGTGAAGATTTTCGAGCCCGTCGCGCACGGGTCCCTCGTGGTGCCGACCACGATTGAATCGCTCGATGCGGAAACGTCGGTGCTTGAACCTGACGTCCGCAATCGGCTGCGCGGTGAGATCGAATTGCTGGATGGCGCCGGCGCGAGTTTCAATAAGGAAAAATTCCTACGCGCGGAAGTGACACCCGTTTTTTTCGGCAGCGCCTTGACGAACTTCGGCATCGAGCCTTTCCTGAGCGCGTTTCTTGAATTGAGCCCCGCGCCAGGCGCGCGCGAAAGCGACCAGGGGGAGATTCCGGCGGACCGCACACAGTTCGCTGGTTTCATTTTCAAAATTCAGGCGAACATGGATCCGCGCCACCGCGACCGCATTGCGTTTGTGCGCGTGTGTTCCGGGCGGTTCGTTCGCGACATGAGCGTGAAGCACGTGCAGAGCGGCGAGTCGATTCGCATTTCGCGTTCGCACCGTTTGTTCGCCAACAACCGCGAGAGCATGGACGAGGCTTATCCCGGCGACATCATCGGCATCGTCAATCCCGGTGGATTCCATCTCGGCGATACCTTGTGCGAAGGCAAATTGTTTCAATACAAAGGCATGCCGCATTTTTCACCTGAACATTTCGCGATCTTAAGCTGCAATGAAACACTGAAGCGCAAGCAGTTCACCAAAGGCATCGACCAACTCGTGGAAGAGGGCGCGATTCAGATTCTCAACGATCCCAACGCGTTCCGCAAAGAACCGATTCTAGCCGCCGTCGGACAGTTGCAATTCGAAGTCGTGCAGTACCGGCTCGAAGCGGAGTACGGTGCGAAGACGAGCGTTCAAAAACTGCCGTACGCGCTGGCGCGCTGGGTCGAAGGCAAGGCGGAAGACCTGGAAAATTTGCAGCTCCCCACCAGTGCGATGAGAACGATTGATCGCGACGATCACGTCGTCGCGCTCTTCGGCGGCAAGTGGGAGCTGGAATATTGCATGAAGCAGAATCCCAAGCTGGAATTCAAAGCGGTGCGGTAGAAAATTTTCGTAAGGAGTGCGTTATGGGACTGGAAGAACTCGGTTGAAGACCTCAAGGAACGATTGGCGAAATGAGGCTGCGATGAGAATCAATGCACGAGGTCAGGTAACTATTCCGGCCTCAATTCGAAAAGAACTTGAGTTGTTGCCCGGAACTCAAGTTGAGTTTTTCATGGATGGCAGCGAGGTTTATTTTCAAAAGGCCGCGCGAACGAATGGTGCGAACCTAATTCGAATGATGCGCGGCAAGGGTTCTGTTCGACTTTCTACTGATCAGATCATGAATCTTACCCGTCGTTAGGCACGCATTCTAAAGAGTCGCGAGACATAACACAGCGCCGCGGTGGCCGCTAGGAAGAGTAGCACGCGAACTCCAAATGTAATTCCCGCATCTCCTCCATTTTCAAGCGTCGGTATGGCTGCAAGCGCGGCCGTTGAAAGCGGGCTCGACGCCGCCGCGCTTTCGATCATGGGACGCCCTGTTTTCAATACGGTATTGAGAAGCAGTTCCATGTGCTGAAAACGGAGGGATGCGCTTTTGACCGCGCGCGAGCCGCTGAATGAATTCGCATCGGCCACGTAGAATTCGAAACGTCCCGACGCGCGGCGCGCGAGGCGCTGGCCCGCACCATCTTCGGCGACGTTGATCTGACCGGCGTCTCCGCCCAAAACGTGCCACGAGGCGCCGTCGTTGGAACGACTCAACAAGAGGACGGCGCTCTGGCCGGCGATAAAGTGCGGCTGGCCGGGAGCGATCACACGGTACGGGCCATCAAAGCCGCCGATGAATGCAATGTCGAGCGGACCGGGATTGACCTTGCCTTTAAAAACACGGTGGATGGTCAACGACGCCACCGAGCGCGGGGGCGTGGATTCCTGGGAACGGACGTCGTCAATGTTCACTTCGACGACCGCGTCGGCGAGCTTCACCAGTTCGGCAAAATCGTCGGTGAGGCGGCTTGCCGCGTTAAGAGTCAGATTAAATATCAGAACATACGCCAAGATCGTTAAACTAAACGTACTCCCCTCTCGCATTTTACGCCTCCAGAACCGCACTCATCAGTGCACGCCGCCTGCCAATCATTTATTTCAAGTCACCGAAGGGCGATGGCCGGTATGTTGAAGTGTCTCGCAAGGCCACACGAAAAGGTCGAGTTCAATAAAGTTGCCGAAATGAAAGCGGGCCGGCAGCAAGCCGGCCCGCGACAATCAACGCTACTTTTTTCACTAGCGCTTGCCGCGCTTTTCTTCGCGAGCCGACTGCCGGGCTTCGCGCGCACTCGCGGCGGACTCGCGCTGCGTTTCCTGGGCGCTCTGAGCCGCGTCGCGTTGCGAGTCTCGCGCCGCTCGCGTCGCTTCCTGTTGCTGCTGACGCGATTCCACTTGCTGCTGCCGAGCTGCTTGCTGCGCTTCGCGCTGTGCCTGCATCTGCTCCCGTTGAGCCGATTGTTGGGTGCGCTGCTGCGCGTCCTGCTGGCGTTCGGCCTGCGGTTGTTGCTGGCGGGCTTCGCGCTGCTGCGTTTGCTGCTGTTCGCGTTGGGCTTCCTGAGCCCGGCGCTGATTCACTTCCTGCTCACGCGATTCCTGCTGCCGCTGCCGGGCCGCTTGCGCTTCCTGGCCGCGCTGTTGTTCCCGCCGCTGGCGTTCCTGGACCTGCTGCTGGCGTGCTTCTTGTTGTTGCTGGCGCTGCTGCGTTTCCTGGCTGCGGCGCTGCTCCCCCAGTTTTTGCCGCTCGCCGGCCTGTTGCTGCCGGGCTTCCTGCTGTTGGCGCTGAGACTGCTGCGCTTCCTGTCGTCGCTGCTGTTCCAGCGGCTGGCGCTCGCCGGCCTGTTTCTGGCGAGCCTCCTGCTGCTGACGCTGCGACTCCTGCTGACGCAGTTGCTGTGATTGCTGGCGCTCCTGGGCTTCCTTCTGGCGCGTTCCCTGCTGAGCCTGTGCCTGAGTGCGTTGTTGTTCGCGGGCTTCAGCCTGCTCACGCTGCCGGGTGCTCGTGTCGGTCGCGGACTCGTTGCGATCCATAATGGCGGAGTCGCGCCGCTGCTCACGAGCCGCCGATTTTTCGCGCTGCTGTTGCTGACGCTGCTCCTGCG
>Ga0163144_10019555_pt1 | contig 13616 bp, 8 predicted proteins | sample OliLak19BULKMAT1_FD_123175 | JGI IMG/M metagenome (GOLD analysis project Ga0163144, IMG submission 123175) | Freshwater microbial mat bacterial communities from Lake Vanda, McMurdo Dry Valleys, Antarctica - Oligotrophic Lake LV.19.BULKMAT1 | ecosystem: Environmental > Aquatic > Freshwater > Lake... | reverse complement strand
GGGTCAGGGGGCGGTGCGCGATGCCCACGACCCCGCTGCCCTTCCTCCGCACGGAAAAACGCCCGCGACAAAACCGCAGCGGATCGTGAATAATACCGGCTCAGGCATGAATGCCTGGGCTTGGAAAAAAACGGATGGACAATTCCGCGCACGGCACGAGGAAAATCAGCGTTTGCAGTACGGATCGCGCGCGGACGCGAACTATCAAAATCCACGCAGGGCGCTCGGGCATTCCATGTTTGTAGTACAATGCACGCAGCATCGCATCCTATTTGTTGACGGGCAATTGCTTGCCGACTCAGGTTCGCAACCGGCACGAGAATTCCCAATCCTCGACCGCGCTGTCGGACTTCCTGAAGGGAATTCACATGAGCAACGGATCGGCAAGTATCTCTCGCAAAGTTCGCGACAAGTTCGAGTCGCTCCAAGCCCCTCCGGAAATGGAGCAACCGTCAGCGACTAGTCGCCGCCAGTTCTTGCGCCGGGCATTGGTCGCGGGCGGTGGCGGATTCTTGCTCGACGGCGATTTTGGTTCAATTGAAAGCCTCAGCGCCCGCGGCCAAGAGACTGCGGCAAGCGCCCGCCGTGATGTCTCGTGGTTACTTGAGGTGCAAAAGCCGCCACAGAGCTTGCCCGCGGATGCGCCGATGTTATCTCCGTTGCTCGTCGACGGCGAAGGGCGCGCGATCACGACCGTCAATGCCTGGCGGCGCAGGCGGCAACAACTTACAGCGACCTGGCAAAAGTACCTTGGATCGCTGGGCGAACGAAAGGGCACACCGCCGAAGTTCGCAGTTCTCGAGCACGACACCAGCGCCGGCGTGTCGCGGCAGTTGATTCGCTACGAGGTCGAGCCGGGGGAGACAACCGAGGCCTATCTTTTGCGGCCCGCGGGCGGCGGCAAGAGTCGACGGGCTGGTGTGGTCGTCTTGCACTCGACCGTCGACGACTCAATTCGCCAACCGGCCGGCCTGGCGATGCACGACGCGGCCGAAAAGGCATTTGGCCTGCATCTGGCCCAACGCGGCTGGGTTGCCTTGTGCCCGCGCAATTTTCTCTGGCCCACGAATGCCAAGATCAACACGCAGCAAGCCATGCAGCGGTTTGCAAAGCGTCACCCCGGCATCACGGGCATGGCCAAGATGTTGCACGACGCCCAAGTTGCCGTGGATTTGCTTGCCGCGCAGGACGACGTCGATCGAGACCGATTGGCCGCGGTTGGCCACTCGTTGGGCGGGAAAGAAGTGCTCTACCTGGCGGCCTTCGATCCGCGTATTCGCTGTGCCGTCTCCAGCGAAGGGGGCATCGGCATGCGGTTCTCAAATTGGGATGCGCCTTGGTACCTGGGGCCTGGAATGAAACGCGATCTGGCCGGCCACGAACACCATGAGTTGCTGGCGATGACCGCCCCGCGGGCCTTCTTGCTCATTGGCGGAGGAACGCCCAACGACCGCGTCGCCGCCCAGGGCGCCGACGGCGATCAAAGCTGGCCGTTTGTTGCGGAGGCGCTGAAGGTCTATCGGCTGTTCGACGAGCGACCGAAACTGAGGTTCTATAATCACCACAAAGGCCACAGCGTTCCGACCGAGGCCGAGGAACGCATCTACGAGTGGCTGGCGGCGTACGCGTGACGCGATATCGCGAGCCATAAAGGTCGCTCGATTTTTCAAAGCGTGCGGCTAAGTCCATTGTATCGGGGCGCCGATCGCGACGTTAGAATCTGGTTGTGGAAGCGAGCGAGCAGCTTGGGGCGAGCAGTATCGCCTGTTGTGTTCAACTTCGTCAGCAAATGGAGCGAACGATGTTCCAATCGCATTTCTCAAAGGCTGTTGCGGTGACTGCGATGGTCGCCACTTTTTATGTGGGTCACGGGTTGCACGTGTCGAATCGTGGCGTCGGCACAACCTATGCGGCTGAGGCCCCGAAGGCCGAGGATAAGACAGGGCTCACCTGGAATTCCATCGGCCTATCCGGAGACACCGTGACCACCCGACGTGCGAAGGTCAAAGGGGGCTGGTTGGTTTACGTGCATAGCAAGCCGCATGCCGGAACGGGACTGACGGGCCTCACGTTCGTTCCCGATTCAGATCACACCTGGCAGCCGTGACGACCGCGAAGCTTGCAGTTCGTTTTCCGTTGATGGCAAGTCAATGGTGCATGTCCCTGTCGGGGTGACCGTACAGTCCTAAGGAGAGACGCGATGAACGAGCGTGCCTGCGGCCATAAAGTTTCTCTAACGCGATCGAGCTCGCGGCCCTTAGCCTACCGCATGCAGGCGCAACGGATCGGCTGGATGGTTGTCGCCGCCTGCTGCATTTCCGTGCAGTTGGCGTTTGCGCCATCGCTACTCGCTCAGGATCGATCCCAGGACGGCAAAGAGGACCGCGAATTGGAACAGCTCCTTCCGCGACTGACGCCCACCGCGCCGGCGGACGCCGCAAAGTCAATTCGCATGTTGAGCGGCTTTCGCATCGAGCTGTTGGCGGCAGAGCCGATGGTGTCCAGCCCGGTCGACATGCAGTTCGACGAGAACGGACTGCTATGGGTCATCGAGATGATCGATTACCCCTACGACAAGCGCGAAGGCGTTCCCCAGCAGGGGCGGGTCAGAATCCTCGAAGACACCGACGGCGACGGTCGCCCCGATCGTAGCTTCCTATTCGCCGAAGGAATTGGCTGGCCTACGTCGCTGGTGTTTTGGGATTCGGGAGTTTTCGTCGCCGCGGCGCCGCACATCTACTACTTGAAAGACACCAACAACGACCGCGTGGCCGACAAGAAGGAGATTGCCTTCACCGGTTTCGGCGCGTCCAACGTGCAAGCTCTAATCAGCAACTTGCGCTGGGGACCGGGCCGTTGGATCTACGGTCAGAATGGCGGCAACAACGGAAGCGTTCAAGCGGCCCGTAAGCCCAAGCTGCCGCCGGTGTCGGTCGAGGGCCACGACTTTCGCTTCCGACCGACGGGCGAGTTCGAGGCAATTACCGGCGAAAGTGGCCGCTTCAGCAACACGTTCGACGATTTTGGACGTCGCTTCACGTGCGGCACCACAACGCCGGTCAGGCATATCGCGCTCGAGGACCGATTGGTTCGCACCAATCCGCATTTGCCCGTGCCCGCATTGGTAGCCCACATTGCCGCCGAAGGCAGCGCCGGGCCAGTTTATCCGGCTAGCCCTCCCGAGCCTTGGCGCGTCGAACGCACCAAAATGCTGCTGAAGGGAAATATCCCCAACACGGTGGCGACGATCGAACGTGGCTCCAGATCCAATGGATTCTTCACCGGCGCGACGGGCCTGACCGTTTATCGGGGCACCGCGCTGGGGCCAGATCTTTACGGCACACTTTTCGTCGGCGAGTGCTCTCAGAATCTGATCCATCGCAGAACGCTCGTTCCCGTGGGCTCGACGTTCCGGGCCGATCGTGTCGACGCCACGAGCGAGTTTCTGGTGTCGACCGATAATTGGTTTCGACCTGTCAACTTATCGAACGGACCCGACGGCGCACTGTATGTCTGCGATATGTATCGCGAATCGATCGAGCACCCCTGGTCGATTCCCGAAGTGATCAAGAAGCATTTGGACCTCACCAGCGGCAAAGAGCGCGGGCGACTCTGGCGGATCACGCGCGATACTCCACCGCGCTGGGAGCGACCCGACCTGAAAAAATCGGAGACCGCGGCGCTCGTCGCCGCACTACAACGGCCCGACGGCTGGTGGCGCGATACGGCGCTAAGGCTGCTCTGGGAACAACAAGACCATGCGGCCGTGCCCTTGCTCGAGAAAGTACTGCGGCACGAACGACCTGAAGTTCGCGTGGCCGCGTTGTGGGCATTGGAAGGATTGGGATTCAATAAGGGTGACATCTTGCTGAAAGATTCGCACGCTGGCGTTCGCGAGCAAGCTGTGCGGTTGGCGACCATCGAGCGGCTATTTGATTTCGACGACTCCGATCCGCGAGTGCGCTTGGAGATGGCGGCGCGGATGGCACAAACCGATGACCCGCGGGCGGTCGACGTGCTTGCTCGATTGGTCCCCGACGCCGACTCCTGGCGTCGAACGGCCATCGCGGCCGCGGCCAGGAAGCGGGAATTGGATCTCCTACGACGGTATCCGGCCGACGAGATCGCTTACTTGCTGGCCTTCGCCATCGGCAATCGCGGCAATCAGGCGGAAGTTAGCGAGGCCGTGCAACTCTCTGGCGGTTCGGTCGCGATTTTGCGCGGACTGGCCGAAGGTGGAAGTGGCGCGAAATTGAAGCTGGCGGACCTGCCCGAGGCGGCCCGGATGTTTCAGAATGCGGAAAGAACCGCGATCGATGAAAAAGCTTCTGAGGAAAAGCGTGTCGAAGCGACGCGATTGCTCGCCTACGGTAACTTCGACGCCGCGGAGCGCGTGTTGCGTCCGTTGATCGAACCGCGCGTTGCCCCTGCGCTGCGCCTGGTGGCCGTTCACGCGCTGGCGGCTCGAAAGGAACCCGAGGCCGGTCCCATGTTGCTTTCGGCATGGAAAACACTTGCCCCCAACGAGCGGCGTGATGCACTGGTATGGTTCTCACATCCGTCGCGATTCGAAGGTTTGCTCGATGCGGTCGAACGAGGGACGATCGCGCGCTATGAGATTGGCCCGGCACTGCGAAAACCGCTGCTGAACCATGCGGAACTCGGCGTACGAGCACGGTTAGTCCTCGGTGACGCCGTCGAGGGACAACGCCTGGCGGTCATCGATACGTATCGTCCGGCACTGACGAAGCCCGGCGACGCCAAACGGGGGCACGAAGTCTTCCGAGCCCAATGTGCAACGTGCCATCGCTTGCAAAGCGAAGGTCACGAAGTGGGACCCAATCTGGCGGCAGTGCGCGCGAAGTCGAGCGAGCAGTTATTGGAATCGATCCTCGATCCCAATCGACTCGTCGAGCCCGAGTTTCTGAACTACAAGGCCATCACCCTCGATGGCCGCATCGTCGAGGGGCTTCTGGCATCCGTGAATTCGTCGAGCGTGACTCTCAAGCGGCCGCAGGGCGAAAGTGAGACCGTGCTTCGCACGCAAATCGAAACCCTGATTTCGACGGGCGTCTCGCCGATGCCCGAGAATCTCGAAAAGACGATCGACGTCGAGCGCATGGCCGATCTACTGGCGTACCTGCAGCAGGCCCGTACCGCCGATGATCCTCCGGCATTTCGCGCGGGCGCCGCCAAAGTCAGGATCACGCCCGCCGAGCCCGGTTGGCTGCTCTGCTACGATCGGCATCAGAAGGCCGAAGGCGTCGAAGCCGAGTTGTGGACGCGTGCGCTCGCGCTGGAAGATTCGGCCGGCCATCGCAGTGTTCTGGTAAGCGCCGACATTCTTGGCTTTCCCCCATCGCTGGCCAGGAGTATTCGAGACGATGCTCGCCGACGTTTTGGCCTGGAAGATGGTCAGCTTCTCTTGTCCGCGTCACACACTCACAACGGGCCCGTTTTGCCCGACGTGCCGTCGCTAGAGATTTATCACAATTTCACGGAAGCGGAGGCGAAGCCCGTCCATGAATATGCCAAGGTTCTTCACGACCATGTCCTGAAGGCGATCGGCGATTCCCTCTCGAAGCTACGGCCCGCTCGGTTGTCGTGGGCTCGCGGCCGGGCGACCTTCGGGATCAATCGCCGGCAACGCTTCAATCCGAAGGGACTGGCCGATCCCGAGGTTCTCGTCCTTGAAGTCGACGCCCAAGACGGCGCGCCCCTGGCCACGGTGTTCAGCTACGCGTGCCACGGAACGACGACGATGGCCGACACGTGCTTCCTCTATCACGGCGACTACATGGGCGTTACGGCTACCGAGCTCGAACGCCGGCGGCCGGGAGTGACTGCGCTGTATCTGGCGGGCTGCGGAGGGGATGTCAAGTCCGACCCGCGCGGCACGCTCGAGCTCGTCCAAACGCACGGGCGAGCGTTGGCCGATGCCGTCGAGAAGGCGCTGACTGGGCTTCGGCCCATCGCCGGGGAACTGAGCTTCGCGTACCGTGAGATCGAACTTCCTCTGGTGAAGGCGCCAACGGCCGAACAACTGGAACAGCGATTGTCGGACAAGATTCCGTCGCGACCAAGGCACTCTCGCGAGATGCAGCGTCGACTTAAAAAAGGTCCGTTGGCGGCGGCCGTGCCGTTTCCCATTCTTGCCTGGCGCATCGGAAAGGACCTGACCCTTGTCGCGTTGTCGGGCGAGACGTGCGTCGACTACTCTCTGCGGCTGAAACGAGAGTTGGGCGAACAGTCGACCTGGATTGCCGGTTACGCGAATGAAGTGCCCTGCTACATCCCCTCGGAGCACGTCTTGGCCGAAGGTGGTTACGAAGCCGGTTGGGACGACCAGCTAGGGCGCGAAGTGGCTGCCGGGTCGGCCTTTGTGTACGGCTTGCCGGCCCCGTTTGCCGCCGGCATCGAGGATCGCATTTGCGCGGCCGTGCGAGAATTGCTGGCCAAGCCGCGGCCGTAATCACGCTTTCGGCGGGCCGTTGCCCGCCGCTCGATTTCGCCGTGATCGGGATGTCAGTCGCCGTGGAACGGCAAATACTTCCACAGCAGCGCCAGTGAAATAACGCTGTAGAACACGCAGCACGCAACCAATCCAAGGCGCTGCCAGAGCTTAGGGCGGATCTCGACGGGCAACAGGCGCGTATTCACCAACAGGATCTGAATCGCCCCGAATGCCAGGATCGGGCCAGCCACGTTGCCCATGATGGTGAACAAGGTCAAGGCGTTGCCCCAATTGACGCCTACGAAAAACCAGGCAGTGAATAGCGCCAGCAGGCCGTAGTAGAGCTTGCTGATGGTCAGGCTCCTTTTCGCGCGGAGCTTGGGGCTGGCGATCCAGAGGATGTCGGTCACGGTGCGCACCAGGATGTCGGTGTCGCCAAGATTCGTCTTGAACAAGAGCCAAAAGCCGTTCAGCAGCGCCAGGAGCCAGAATCCGGACCACAGGGTTTCGGCCATCAAGCGAGCTTGAAAAACGCCCGAATGGTAGGGATCGAGCGGCTCCGCACTGTCCGAAAGGTGCGTCGCCAGGTTCACGTTCAGGTACATGCCGACGAAACAGCCCATGGCCCACAGGAACACCTGGTCGGCAATCACGTACCGCCACCACGCGCGCCAGCGTTGCATATTTTCGGCGTTGATGCTGAAGACCTTGCCGATGAACGTGCGATGATCGTCGGCGCCGCTGAACGCACTGGTAATCGCGCCCACTTTGGCGCCCATGCCGAAACCCTTATCGCGGTACCAGTTGGTGATCACCAGGTTGCCCACGCCGCCCGATCCGGCCATGGCGGCCAGCGTTCCCAAGAGCAGCAAGTCGACGTTCGCGGGCACATTTCCGAACTGAAAGAAGCCGACGATCGTTTGCAGCCAATGCGAAAGCGGCACGAAGATGACGTTGACGGCAATCAGAAACGTGAAGATGAACGCGACCATCACCCAAGAGATGTATTCCAGCACGCGCTCGATCGTTCGGCCAGATAGTAGAATCACGACCGTCACGAGAATGATCGCATAGGTCCAAAGGTGGACCATGGTTTCGTCGTCTTCCCCAGCTTCCCGTCCGGAAATAGCCGCGAACAACACCAACGCGCAGGTGGCCGACATCGCCGGCAGCCCCAATTGTGCGATCGTCAGGACCGTGTAAATCGTGGACCAAAAGCCCGATCCGGGCTTCATTCGCATGAAACCGATGATCATCGGTTCGCCCGTATAGAGCGTGTAGCGAATGGCTTCCGTGTTGAACACAAGCTGCACGAGGATGGCCACGGTGGCGATCCACATGATGCCCGTTCCGGAATTGACCGAGATCATGGGCCCGATGACCCATTCACCCGCGCCAATGCTGGTGGCCAACAGAATGGCGCCGGGGCCGATCGTGCGGAACAGGTTGCGTGTCGAAAACGGCAGCGGCGCCGGCAGCTCGTCGTGACCCCAGGCAGGCAATGTCCCCAGCGGCATGGGGGGTGACTTCGAGTTCTGTTCGTCCATCGGGCTTGGTTCCACTTCGCCTGGTATGAAGTTCGGATCTGGGGAGGCTGCCGGTGCTCACAATTGGCCGCGATTAAAGCGGAACCGAAAAAATAACTTCGCCGTTTCCTTCCCTCTCCCGCAAGAGGCAGGGGGTTTGAGAACAGGGGGGTTGGAGGACAAAAGTTATTTTTCGGTGGTCACTAAGAACTATTTGCCAGCCGACTGAGGCGCGCATGCGGGGATTGATAGTCCCGACTGTTGTTGCAGCAAATCGCCGGGCTCGGGCACGGCAAAACTGTGTTCCACGCCCAGCGTGCGAGCCGTTTCGCAGATTTGCGTCCAGGTAACATTATCTAGGTCAATCCCGTTCTTTAGTCGCCGCGCCTTGGTGCGTTGCTCGATCTCTCCGGGAACGAGGACTTCGCCGTCCTTACCGACGGTTCGGGCGCTCTTCACAAAGTCAATAAACCGCTGGACCTCTGCAAAATACTCCGGCGCTGTTCCGAAAAAACTCTGATCGATAATGATCGACAGCATGCCGTTGACGACCCGCCAGGCATGGTCGGGGTGGCTACATAGGTTGCCGGTGAGAGCGCCGGACAATAGCTCAATGACGATCGAAAGCCCCGATCCTTTGTGCCCCGAGATGGGGAGAATCGCGCCCGGCGGGTTCGAGTAGAACTTTCGCGGATCGGTCGTGGGGTTGCCCTCGGAATCGATGATACACCCCTCGGGCAAGGGTTCGCCTTGATTGAGCGCCACGCGGACCTTTCCTTCGGCAACGGTGCAGGCCGACATATCGAGGATGATCGGCGCGCCTCGGCCGGTGGGAATTCCGGCCGCGATGGGATTGGCGCCCATGCGGCGCTCGATGCTGCCGTAGGGCGCCACGAGCATCCCAGCGCCATTGCAACTGACAAAGTGCAACGAGATCTTGCCGGCGTCGGCGGCCATTTCGACCCAATCTCCAATCCGCCCGAGATGCCCTGTGTTTCTCAAGGCAATAATTGCCACACCGTGTTTCGATGACTTGTCGATGCCGAGTTGCGTCGCTTGTTCGCCAAGGGTTTGTCCGAGACCAAACTGACCATCGAGGACGGCAATCGTGTCGCTCTCCAGGACGACTTGCACCGACTTGTTTGGAAGGACTTTGCCGTCGCGCAGCCATTGGACGTAAGAGGGAAGGCGAATAATGCCGTGCGAATCGTGCCCGACCAGGTTCGATTCGATGAGTCGCAAGGCAACCCGCCGGGCTTCGTCGGGCCCGCAGCCCGCACGCTCGAAGATGGGTATCGCCAAGGACGCTATTTGTTCATGCGTGAGAATCATGCGACTTTACACTCCGATTGCGAATGAACTTTTGCACGCAATGGCACGTGGGCGGAACGACCCCGCGATTTCCCCCGGCCGACATCATAACTTCACTGACGTAAACGTCACCCTGCGAATCGACCCAAATATCGTGCGGCGCAAGGAAGTCGCCGGGAGCGCAGGGCTGGTCGCCACCCCCCCAGCGCGCGAGCAATCCACCGCGCGCATCGAGGATGCTCACGCGCCCGCCCGTGGCATCGTCGCTCGGCGGCGACGTGCCGGGCCACATCCCGGCGCGATAACCGAGCTCGGCCACATAGACCGTACCGTCGCCATCAATGAACACTTCACAGGGACGGGCAAGATCGCACCACTGGCCAACGTAGGCGCCGTCTGGGGCAAAAATCTGGATGCGATCGTTCTCGCGATCTGCAACGTAAACCCGATCCTCGGCGTCGATGGCGATGCCATGCGGAACGTGAAACTGACCGGGCCCCGATCCCGGCTCGCCCCAAGAAAACAACAGGCGGCCAGCGGCCGAGAACTTGTGTACCCGCGAATTGCCGTAGCCGTCGGTCACGTACAAATCGCCCGTGGACGCGATGGCGAGATTCGTGGGAAAGTTGAAGGGCGGGCCGGCGCGGAGGATCGTGCGATAGTCGACCGTCGTCGCGCCCGTGTCGGACTGCTGCCCGCTCGTGCCCAGCGTCATCAGCAAGCGGCCATCGTGCGAGTACTTCTTGACCGTGTGGTCGGTATCGTCGACGTAATAAATGCTGCCGTCGGGGCCGATCGTGATGCCGTGCGGCCGCGCGAAGAGACCTTGGCCCCAACGGCTCAGCAAATCGCCCTCGGGACTAAACACGGCTACGGGGTGCTCGCCGCGATTGAAAACGTAGGCGCGATCCTGCGCATCAGTGGCAACCGCGGCGACTTCAACCAAATTTATGTCGGGCGGCAAATACGGCCAGTCGACGGCCGCGCGGTAGCGGAACGCGCCCGCGCCGACTTCAACGCCTGCGGCGAAACTTTCCTTCGCGTCGCGATTCATGACGGCCTTCTGGTCGGAGGGTCACGCTGGTCCGCGACGGTGCAAAGCCAAATCAATCAGCGCAGCGCCTGGCCGCTTTGTCGTTCTTTAAGGCCGGCGCCAACACCCAGCGGTCGCGGAACCGCTGCTTTGCCGTCGAGTTTATGCTGAGCACTCGAGTCGTGCGACTGGGCCGCGCGGGCCTCGGCACTGTAACGACGCAGCGCGTCGCGATTCAGCTCGATCCCCAGACCAGGCTTTTTGGGCAAGCGAATCATTCCGTCGCTGAACTCGAAGTTGTCCACGACCAGTTCGCGGCGCAATGCCGAGTCGCACAACTCGGCCGGCAGGAACTCGATGTAGGGGCAGACTTCCGTGGCCATGCACAAATGCGCGCTGGCCGCGATGCCGATGCCGCTCTTCCAGCAGTGCGGCACGATCAGCCGATTTCGTTGCTTTGCGATCTCGCAAACCTTGCGGGCTTCGCTGAATCCACCCACGCGGCCCACGTCGGGCTGCAGTACGTCGACCAGACCGCGATCGGCCAGATCGAGAAATTCGAAATGCGTGTTCTGCCACTCACCCGCCGCGATACGCATCGGGCTTTGCGCGTGCAATTGGGCGTAGCCCTCGAGGTCGTCCACGTCGATGGGCGTTTCCAGGAAGAACACGTCGTAGGGCGCGAGCCGTTTGAGCACTCCCAATGCGTGCTCCGCGGAGGGCCAGGCATAGGCGACGTCGACCATCATGACGAAGTCGGGGCCGACAGCCTCGCGGCACGCCGCCACAAGATCGACAACGGCATCGTCCGATTCCTGTAGGCCGTTGTGACTGTAAGGACCGTTGATGCAGATTTCCATCTTGCCGGCACGAAAGCCCCGCGCTTTGGCTTGCGTAGCCCGCTCGACGAGCGACCGATGATACTCGGCCAGCGTGTGCCCCTCGGGCAGGATCGAGGCATACGGCGTGCAGCGATCCTTGACCGCACCACCCAGCAGTTCATAAACGGGCACGCCCAGGGCCTGACCCTTGATGTCCCATAAGGCCATGTCGATGGCGCCCATCGCGCAGATGAGCGCGCCGCGGCGGCCCGTCATCTTCGAGCCCGAATAGAGCTTCTGCCAGAGGGCTTCGGGCTCGAGCGGATTGGCACCGAGCAGCATCTCTTCCAGACCTAAGCCCATGCAGTGAGTTCCCCGCGCGCGGATGCACTCGCGGGCGACCCAAGGGTTGGTGTCGGTTTCGCCGATGCCGACGATCCCCTCGTCGGTGTGAACTTCGACGACGAGATCGTCCTGCGCCGACGAGCAGGCTTGGGTGTCGTAGTTTGGCACCAACAACACATGGCAATCAATTTTCGTGATTTTCATTCAGTGGTTTCCAGCTAATATTTCCTGCCGCACATTATCGCTTCAAGAATTACAATGTGTTTGTTGTTGGTGATGAGACACTATCGTGACGCCTTTTAATTGGCCCTGCGTCTTAACTAACTCCAGTTCACTTATAACCTCGCGCGGGGTCGTCGTGCGACTCGCATGACAGAATCGTTACTTTTGGTACAGTTCCTCAAAAAACTCGCGCAGCGCCGTTGCATGCACCAACCCGTCAAATCTGTCGGTCCGACCATCTATGGACAAACGCGGTGCGTTTCGGCGGACGAGGCGATTCGTCGCGGCCCCGGAATGAAGCGCATCGATCGCCAAAAGACGATTGCCACCCTCCAGATCGATACTCTCTACTTGGCGATCGATTGTGCTCGCGACGACGCGGCGTACTCCCAACGTCGATCGAGAGTCAACCTGATCGAGCGATGAAAGTCTGGACGGCTCGGCATCGTGGGCCGCGGTCGGGGCCGGCCGCGTGAGCGATTGACCGGCGGCGTTCTGTGTGCCGCCAAAGTCATTGCCAGAAACCGCTGCGCCGGTAGCACCCGGTGCCATGGTTGTCGGTGAATCGCTCGAGTTTTCAGCCATTCGCAAAAACGTCTCCGCGGCGCCCCCGGCGGCTGGATCGGCCGCGCCCGGTGAACCGCCCAGGTTCGTACTCGGTCGCCAGGCCGCGGCGGTGTTCCACGCTGCGGAACCACCGTTAGGATTGACGATGACTAGCGAGTTTCCCAGCCCATCGGTGCTGGGATACCAATCGTCGTCTCCGTAGGTGAATCCGAGGATCGTTTGGCCGAACGCGTCCTTGAAAGTCAACAATTCGCCGCCGTTGTCGAGTTTGCCCGAATACTCGCCGGCAATTGGAATACTGGCGCCGTACTTCGACTGAAACGCGATGGCGTTTTCCACGACCACGGTGAACGCGCCGGGCGCCAAGGAAACACTGGGGAAGGTAAACGTGACCCCATCGGCCAGTTGCATGCCTTGTAAATTGATGGTCGACGCGCCGGTATTCTGGATCTCGATGAACTCGAACTCTTCCTTGTCGAACAAACTCCCTGCCGGCGCGACGGGATGGTACATCACCTCGGTAATCCGCACCGCGGGCACGCTAACGAGGAAGTTGGCGCTGACTTCGGCGCTCCACACACCGTTTTGCAACGCGCGGGCTCTGACGGTGGTATTCGCGTTGAGTGCGATCGCCCCCGAGTAAACCACGCCAGTTCGCGGATCGCCGCCGTTGAGTGTGTAGTAGATCGTTCCTTGCGGCGCGGTCATCGTGAGTTGGAAGCCGCTGTTTACGTTGCCGCCGAACTGGCTCAAAGCGGGCGCCACCGTATTGGGGAACAGTCCATCGGCGCGGAGTTGATTGAGGACGATATTGCCGCGCAATGGCAGGTAATTCTGCACGATATTGTTGACGGCGGCCTGCCAGTCGGACCGTGTGAACGGATCGTTGTCGAACCCCGGGCTAGCGTCGCCCCAGCGGGCGCTCTCGGCTACGATGGCCTGATCGATCTGAGCAGCGCGGCCATTGAATCGGGCGACCGTGGCGGTTGTGGTCAGGGCGCCGCCGTTGAAGAAGTGCTTTTGCACGCGGTCGGCGAACTTCAGCCGATACTCGGCATTGGCCATCAGATCTTGGTGCAGCCACTGCGGATTGCTGTACAGGAAGTTGTTCTGATTGCTGCCGGTGAACGGTCCCGTGCGGTCGGCGTTCAACCCTCCGACATTGTGCTTCGAGAAGAGCGATTGCTCGGCATCGTGAGAGAAGAACTGAAAGCCTTCGTCACCGTTGCGATTGCGCATGCCCCACCAGTTGTTCGACCGGTTGTTGCCCAGCGGCAACGACAGGGGCTGGTCTTCGTCGCCGGTGTAGAACACCACCAGCATGTAGTCGACGAGAT
>Ga0163144_10019553_pt1 | contig 13616 bp, 14 predicted proteins | sample OliLak19BULKMAT1_FD_123175 | JGI IMG/M metagenome (GOLD analysis project Ga0163144, IMG submission 123175) | Freshwater microbial mat bacterial communities from Lake Vanda, McMurdo Dry Valleys, Antarctica - Oligotrophic Lake LV.19.BULKMAT1 | ecosystem: Environmental > Aquatic > Freshwater >... | reverse complement strand
GTTCCCCGGCGAGACGAACCGCGAATGGGGCCGGCAGATCAAGATGGATCAGGCTGTCGTCGACAAGGTCGATGCGATGTGGAGCGAGTTGGGATTACCCGGGAGTGGGAAGAAGATCTGGCGCTAGTCGATCTTCAAAGAAGGAACCCAGGGTGCGTCAGAAGAAAAGCTGAGAATGTGCGACGCCGGAGATACCGACGTTGCCGAATAGAATTCGGGTTTCACGTCCAGGATGACCTCCACGCCGGGCATCATGAATTCTTCTCTCTTTTCTGAAATCTGGACCAAGTAGTCGTCAACACCTTCATGAAGTCTATCGTCGAAGTTGATCACGAGATAAATGATCCTCTTCATCTCCGGAGCCGAGGAGAATGCCGCCATCTGCTGATCGGCACCTCGTATAGTTAGCGCGAGCTTGGAGAAAAACTCGACAGGCAAGAGACTCGGCGTTGAAGTCGCAATCACTTTTGTTCGCGAAACTGCTGCACGCTCGGATCTGTTGATGGTCTTCACCTCGCACAAGACATCGGTGTTTCCCACTTTTGCTCGCAGATCGGGCGTTTTGGCATCGCTCCGACGTGGGATGAATTCGACGTTCGCATATCCTCGACGGACAAGGAAATTGTATGCCTTGGCTTCGTTCAGTTCGCTGAACGCTCCCTGCCATCCGCGGATCTTTTCCCCTTTCATGAACAAGGGGCCAACCTTCGATTTCAGATGATCCCATGCAGCGGCGTCAAGCGCCGCCAGTTCCGCTTCGATGTCGATGAAGTGCTTACGCTTGATCGGGTTATCGCGGAGAGAGGCAGCGAAATTCTTGAAATAGGACTTCGGCGCACCCTTCAAGCTCGCGACGAGTTCGTAGACCCTGGGCAACTCGGCAGAGCACATGCGCGATTCTTGACCCCTCCGCCCCCTTCGAGGCACCTCCCCTTCGCGGTTTCCGCGAAGGGGAGGAGAGTGAATTAATGCATTGCTGGCAGCACGTGCCTTGCGACCAATTCCTTGCTCACCGTGGCATCCTCCGCCGAAGCCCCGCGCATGCCGCCGCTGATCGCCACCTTGTCGAGGCCGAGCGCCCTTAGCGACCGCAGGCGCTCGATGCAGCGGTCGGGCGAACCGACGATGGCGAAGCGGTCGACGAAATCGTCGGTCAAGGTGCCGGCCTGGCGCGAATCGCCCTGGGTGTGCTTGCGCATGTCGTAGTTGCTGCGCAGCTTCTCCAGCACGGCGGCGTCTCCCGTCGAGACCGGGCCGTTGGCTTTGCCGTGCATCACCGAGAAGCGCGCGAAGGTCGTGAGACCGCCGCGCACCAGGCCGCGCGCCGCGGCGACGTCGCTGTGGCAGCCCAGGTTCACATAGGCGCCGAAGGCGATGGCATCGGGATCGAGGCCGGCGTCCTTGCGGGTCTTTTTCGCCAGCGCAATGCCCCAGGCCAGCCGCTCGGTATCGGCGCCCAGGGTGAACATGATCCGCTCGGCATGGAGTGCGGCCATGGCGATCACCTTGGGGCCGCTGGCCGCGACCTCGACCGGTACCTTGCCACTGCCTTTGGGGCCGCCCTTCAGGCCCTCGGCGATCCAGCCGATACGGCTGGCCGGCGGGGCGTCGTGCAGGTGCAGCGCCGACAGCGGCGGCGCGACGTCGGCGGGGATGTCGATGTCGTCGAAGGCCACCGAGTCGCCAGCGAGGTAAAGCTGGAGCTGGCGCAAGTAGCGCTCGAACTGGGCGAGGCGCGCCGGCGCCCGGCCGAGATGGGCCAAGGCAGAATCGCCGCGGCCGATGCCGAGCACGGCGCGGCCGTTGGAGATGCGGTTGACGCTGGTGATCGCCGTCGCGGTCGCCGCGGCATGGCGGGTGACCGAATTGGTGACCCCGGTGCCGAGGCCGATCCGCGTGGTGACGGTCGCGGCTAGGGCGAGCGAGACATAGGGATCGCCGGAGAGGTTCTGCGAATCGACCACCAGCATGCCGTCCCAACCCGCCGCCTCGATTTCCTGCGCGGTGCGTGCCGCGCCGCGCGCCGACGCGACGCCCGTGGTCCAGAGTTCCATTTTTGATTCTCCGCCCGACTTGTCCGACCGACTTGTCCGTCCCTCTGGCGGTCAGTACCGCATGGTGACCTTGTTGCCTGCGGTCGTCAGCGGCTTGAACCCCAGGCGCTCATAGAGCCGCTGCGCCGGATTATTGGTCATCACTTCCAGGACGAGATCTTTGCGCTTGCGGTCGGCCCGCTCCTTCATCCAGGCGAGGAAGGCGCTGCCCAGGCCGCGATTGCGCATCGGCGCCGCCAGATAAAGATGGCGGAGCTGCACGGCATGCTGCGTTTCCTCGACCTGCAACCAGCCCGCATCGGCGTTTTCGGCCTTCAGGATCGACGTCCCGGCGTGCCCGACGGCCTGTTCGACGATTTGCCGCTGTGCCACCTCGTTCCATTGTGTCAGCGCCTCGGTCAGCGGTTGCGCCGCTTCACGATAAATTGGCCAGCAGAAGGCCAGGTCGGGCGGGCTCGAGGGGCGCAGTTCAAAAATGAGAGGCATGACCGCATCCGGCCACAAGGACGGGCGCGATGCAACGCACAAGCTGCTCCCTATTGTTGCCCAGCTCTTTAATGTAAACTCGCTTAACATGAGCTGGAAACGTCGGGCCGAGGGTGCCTATCACCACGGTAATCTGCGCGAGGCGCTGATCCAGGCCGCGCGCGACCTGATCAAGGAGAAGGGCCCCGCAGGCTTCACCTTCGCCGATGCCGCGCGCTCGGCAGGCGTCAGCCCGGCCGCGCCCTACCGCCACTTCCGTGACCGCGAGGCGCTGCTGGCCGACGTGGCGCGCGAGGGCTTCCAGCGCTTCGAGGCGATGCTCGCCACCGGCTGGAACGGCGGCAAGCCCGACGCGATGACGGCCTTCAACAATGTCGGCAAGGCCTACCTCGCCTTTGCCCGCGCCGAGCCCGCCTACTACGCCGCCATGTTCGAATCGGGCCTGCCGCCCGACCTCAGCCCCGACCTGCGCGCGGCCTCCGAGCGCGCTTTCGGCATGCTACGCACCGCGGCCGACGGCGTGGTCGCGTTGCTGCCCCAGGGCAAGCGCCCCCCCGCCCTGATGATGAGCCTGCACATCTGGTCGATGGCCCACGGCATCGCATCCCTGTTCGGCCGGGGCGACGCCGGCCGGCGGACGCTGCCCATGACGGCCGAGGAACTGCTGGAATCGGCCATGCTGATCTATTTGCAGGGTCTGGGTTTTTCACAGAAGCCCGACAGAACCTAAGGGAGGCCCCCTTGACTCCCGGGGCCGGAATACCCAATGTAAATGTCGTTAACATTTACATCGTTAACGGCAGCAAAAGGGGGGCTCCACATGGGCCTGATTTCGAAAATAGACGACATCGGCAGGCCGGCGTGGATCGCCCTCACGGTCCTGAGTTTCATCCTGTTCTGGCCGATCGGCATCGCCCTTCTGGTCTATCTGAAATGGAGTGGACGCATGTTTTGCTCGAAGCGCTATGGCCACTGGAACACGCCGGACGGCAGCAACGCCCGCGCCGAGTTCCGCGATTGGAAGCGCCGTCATCGCTGGGGCCGCGATGCCTCGAGCGGCAACGTCGCCTTCGACGAATACCGCGAGGAGACACTGCGCAAGCTCGACGAGCAGCAGCGCGAGTTCCGCGACTTCCTCGACCGGCTGCGCGCCGCCAAGGACCGTGCCGAGTTCGACGACTTCATGGCCGAGCGCCGCGATCGCCCGCCGGTCCCCAAGGAGCCGCCGCCGGCCGCGTCTCCCACGGCCTGATCTCTTCTCCCTGATGGGGGAGGAACCGACTGCCCGCAGCGCACCAGCGTTGCGGGCGGTTTCGTTTCAGTAGTCGATCTTCATGGGCAGGTGATGATCGACCGCGTGCTGGGCGGCTTCCACCATCGCCGCGAAGCCGTAGCGGGCGCGCAGTTCCAGCGGCGCATTGTCGGGCGGCCGCGGCCGGCCCCATCCGGTTGCCGCGCGTTCATCGGCTTTCCAGGTCGCGGCATTGAGATCGGCGAGCTGGCGCCGGAGCGTCGGCGCCGAGCCGATGACCACCCGGTGACCGCCGACATCCTCGCCGTCGAAGGTGAAGGGAAAGGGGCTGGGCAACCACAGTTCGGCATGACGCACGAGATGGGAATAGCGCGACCGGAAGCCCTCGGCGTTGCTGCGTGCAAGTGCCGGATCGTTCTCCCATTCGTCGGGCAGGGTATTGGGCCGCCCCAACACCGGATGCTCGGCATAGGCCGCCCACAGCACCAGCGCGGCCCAGCCGTCCCATCCCGGCCGGCCGGTGAAGTGCGGCGCCCCGGAAGTTTCGTCCCAATCGAGCGGTGCCGGGATGTTGTGGCCGAGCCGCTCGCTCAACGCCGTGCGCCAGGCGAGGACGGCCGGAGGGAGATGTTCGGGGTTCCTGGCGAAGGCCGTGAGCTGTTTGCCCACGCCACCATAGTATCGCGTGAGTGACCCGACGTAGACGTCGAGGGCCATGAGACCTCTTCAGATACATTGGGCACCGCGGCACCCACACAACTTTCAGTTGCTCTACACGTTAATTTATCCCGTGCCTACAACCGAAAGTAAATACCTGAAGAGCCAAACGCGAATATCGCCCGACGGCAGGCCCTATTGCGGCTCGAGGTTCAGTCCCTTCACCAGGTCGATCCAGACCGGGCCTTGCTCGGCCATGAACTTCTCGAAGAAGGCCTGGTCCTGGGCTGCGCGGTCGATGCCGAAGGTATCCAGAATCTTCTGGATGCGCTCGCTCTTGCCGGCCTCGACCATCATGTCGGAGAGCTTCTTCACGATCTCCTTGGGCATGCCGATGGGACCGACCAGGCAGATGAAGCCCTGGACCTGGAAGGCGATGTCGGTGACGCCCTGTTCGTAGAAGGTGCCGACGTCCGGCAGCTTCTTCATCCGTTCCTTGGTCGGCACCGCAATTGCGCGACCATTGCCGGTTTGAAGCACGCTGGAAGCGGCGGCAAAACTGCCGCTGCCGGCCTGAATGGCGCCCGACATCACGTCGGTCCACATCGGCGCCTCGCCGCGATAGTGCACGGCCTCCATCTTGAGCCCGTAATGGCGGTTCAGCGCCTCGACGGCGACGTGGCTGTACGATCCGGCGCCGTAGGTGCCGACGCTGACCTTGTTGTTGCGGGCGTAGGCCGCGAATTCCGCGAGGTTCTTCGCCGGCACGTCCTTGTTGACGATGAACGGCAGGTGGCCGGCATCCATCCACGAGATCAGCGCAAAGTCCTTGTCCGGGTCGTAGGGCAGCTTCTTGAACAGCACCTTGTTCATGATCATCGTGGTCGAGATCGTCCACATCAGCGTATAGCCGTCGGGCGCCGCGTTCTTCACCTGCTCGGCGGCGATGGCGCCGCTGGCACCGGCCTTGTTCTCGACCGAGACCGGCTGGCCGGTCTTCTGCGAGATGAAGTCGCCGTAGGCACGGGCGAAGGTGTCGGTGAGGCCGCCGGCCGGATAGCCTACGATGATGCGGATGGGCTTGCTCGGCCAGGGCGCCTGGGCGATGGCGGGAACCGGCAGAGCCGCGGCAGCAACAGCAATGGAACCAAGGCGCAGCACGTCACGCCGCGACGAGCGAACGGTCATTCTTTCCTCCCTGCGGCGCGGTGGGTTTACTGCGACGGTCTATGCCGTCTTTGGCGCGCCAGTCTTCAGCATGGCTGCGATTGTGGCGGACGTAAAGGCAGCTTCAAGGCGGCGGCGCGGCAATCGCTATTGCGGCTCGATGTTCAGGCTCTTGATCACCTCGAGCCAGACCGGCCCTTCGTCGTCGATGACCTTCTTGAAATAGGCGCGGTCGCGGGCGGCCTCGTCGATACCGAACGTGTTGATGATCGCCTGGATGCGCTCGGTCTTGCCGCCCTCGACCATCAGGTCGGAGAGCTTCTGCACGATCGCGTCCGGCGTGCCGACCGGTGCCGCGCAACCGACCCAGCCGCGCACCTGGAACGCCTTCTCGGTCAGACCCTGCTCGTAGTAGGTGGGCACGTTCGGCAGCTTCTTCATGCGCTCCATGGTCGGCACGGCGATCACCTTGACGGCGCCGGACTGCACGAACGGCAGCATGGTCGCATAGCTGCCGCTGGCGATCTGGACGGCGCCGGACGCCATGTCCTGCCACATCAGCGCCTCGCCGCGATAATGGACCGGCTCCATCGTGAGCCCATAGTGCTTGTTGAGCGTCGCCGCCACGACGTGGGCGTAGGAGCCGGCGCCGTAGGTAGCGGCCGACACCTTGCGCTCCTTCGCCCAGGCGGCGAACTCCGCAATGGTGTTCACCGGCACGTCCTTGTTGACCGCCGTCGGCAGGTGGCCGGTGTTGAACCAGGCGACCAGGGTAAAATCCTTGTCGGGGTCGTAGGGCAGTTTCTTGAACAGCACCTTGTTCTGCATCATCGTGGTCGAATTGGTGAACATCAGCGTGTAGCCGTCGGGCGGCGCCTGCTTCACCAGCTCGGCGCCGATCGCACCGGCGGCACCCGCCTTGTTCTCGACGATGACCGGCTGGCCGGTCTTCTGCGAGACATAGTCGCCATAGGCGCGGGCAAAGACGTCGGTCAGCCCGCCCGGCGGATAGGTGACGATGATCTTGATCGGCTTGTTGGGCCACGGCGCTTGCGCAATGGCGGGCGCTGGCAGCATGGCCGCGGCGCCGACGCAGAGAAGATTACGCCGAATGATCATGGACGCCTCCCTGGGCGCGCACTTTGATTTTTGCCGACGATCTAAGCCGTCTTGGTCGCGCCTGTTTTCAGCATGGCGTCGATCTCGCCGGCCGTAAAGCCGGCCTCCTTGAGAACCTCGACACTGTGCTCGCCCAGCCGGGGCTGCAGGCGCGTCACCTCGGGCTTGGTCTTGCTGAAGCGCGGCGGGATGTCGGGCATGCGGAGCCGGCCCTCGGTCGGATGGTCGACTTCCTTCCAGAAGCCGGTCGCCTCGAGCTGCGGATCGACGAACAGGTCGTCGAGCGTGTTGACCGGCCCATGCGGCACGTTGGATTTACCCAGCAGCGCCACCCATTCGGCGTTGGTCCTGGTGGCGCAGATCTCCGCCAACGCAGAATAATAGTGTTCGACGTTTTTTAGGCGGTTGGCGAGCGAGGTGAAGCGCGGATCCAGGGCGAGCTCGGGCCGGCCGATCAGGCCGCAGAATTCCTTCCAGTGCCCGTCGGTGTAGGGCAGCAGCGCGAAGTAGCCGTCCTTCGAGGGATAGGGCCGGCGCTCCTTGTTGAGCACGCGCTTGTAACCCGCCGTATCGAGCGCCGGCCGGAAGGTCTCGCCGTAGAGATGCTCGACCATCACGAACGAGACCAGCGTCTCGAACATCGGCACTTCAACCGCTTGGCCAAGGCCGGTCTTCTCGCGCGCATAGAGGGCGGCGAGCAAGGCCGAGACGACGCCGTTGGAACTCGTCTTGTCGGCCACGATGGTGGGCAGGAAGCGCGGCTGGCCAGCCACAACGCTCTGCAGCGAGGCGAGGCCGGAGCCTGCCTGGATGATGTCGTCGTAGGCGGCCTTCGGGCCCATCGGGCCGGCGGCGCGATAGCCGTAGGTGGCGAGATAGACGAGGCGCGGATTGATCTTCTCGAAGGCTTCGTACTCCACGCCCAGGCGCCGGGCGGGATCGGGCCGGTAGTTGTGCATCAGCACGTCGGCGGTCTCGGCCAGCTTGAACAGCGCCTTGCGGCCTGAGTCCTGTTTCAGGTCGAGCACGATCGAGCGCTTGGATCTGTTGCAGCCGAGATAGAAGGCGGCCATGCCGGGATTGCGGCCCGGCCCGAGCTGGCGAGTGGTGTCGCCTTCGGGCGGCTCGATCTTGATCACGTCGGCGCCGAGATCGCCCAACTGCTGCGCAGCCCACGGTCCCAGCACCACCGTCGTGCAATCGAGAATCCTGACGCCGGCCAACGGACCCGCCATCGCTGCTTCCTCCTCTGCTTTCTTCTCGACTAGCACAGACTGTACACAAGCGGCTGCGAAACCTGGGCCACTCCATGGCCGTTCCTCCTCATAGCCGCCACAATCCAAACGCAACGTTTACGGAGCCAGCGTTTTTTTCCTGTAGTTGATGGAGGCTTCAATGCGCGACCAAGTTACCAAGCAGGGCTTTCGTGGTGCTCTTGTGGCCGCGGCCGCCGCGGCGGCCGCGGCGGCCGCCTTGGGCGCAGCGAGCAGCGCGGAGGCTGGCGAAGGCAATGGCAAGAAGTATCGGGGCTACTATGCTCCCGGCTACGTCGTGGTCCCACAGGGATACGTTTATGCCCCCGCGCCCGTCTATTACGCGCCGAGGCCGGTTATGGTCTATCCAGCGCCGGTCATGTATGCGCCGGCCTATCCCGTCTATGCCGCCCCCTATCCCCCGGTCGGCAGCCTGAACCTCGGCATCAGCCTGCCGTTGCGCTAGGCAACATCTCCGGAACGACCCTTTCCGCTTGCTCGCGCCTCGCGGTTGACGCGCGCCCCCAAATCGGGGAAGTTCGCGCCAACATGCTGCGACTGACGACGCTTCGACTTATCGGCTGACCCGCCGCCCCACACCCGGGGCCCTGCGGGTCGCGTTGTCGTCCGTCTCTCTACCTTCACAAGTCGCCGCCAGCCCCTTTCCATCGCAGTAGATCGCCAGAGCCTTTTTTGGCCGGCAGCGGCGCGAGGAGTTTCAAATGTCCGTCCAGAAACCGATGATGCCGTCCGCGGTCGATAAGTACGTCCCGTTCAAGCCGATCGACATCAAGGACCGCAAGTGGCCCGGCGTCGTCATCACCAAGCCGCCGATCTGGTGCGCGGTCGACCTGCGCGACGGCAACCAGGCGCTGATCGAACCCATGGACTCCGACCGCAAGACGCGGATGTTCAAGCTCCTCGTCCAGATGGGCTACAAGGAAATCGAGGTCGGCTTCCCGGCGGCGTCCGAGACCGACTTCGAGTTCGTGCGCGAGCTGATCGAGAAGAAGATGATCCCCGACGACGTCACCATCCAGGTGCTGACGCAGAGCCGGCCCGAGCTGATCGAGCGCACCTTCGAGGCCTGCCGCGGCGCCAAGCGCGCCATCGTCCATCTCTACAACTCGACCTCGACCCTGCAGCGCCGCGTCGTGTTCGGCCAGGACACCGCCGGCATCATCGAGATCGCCGTGTCGGGCGCCAGACTGGTGAAGCAGCTGGCCGACGCCGATCCCAAGACGGAGTGGGTGTTCGAATATTCGCCCGAGAGCTTCACCGGCACCGAACTCGAGTTCGCGCGCGACATCTGCGCCGCCGTCGGCGACATCTACAAGCCGACGCCTGAGAAGAAGATGATCATCAATCTGCCGGCAACGGTCGAGATGTCATCGGCCAACGTCTATGCCGACCAGATCGAATGGTGCCATCGCAACTTCAAGTACCGCGACTCGATGATCCTCAGCCTGCATCCGCACAACGACCGCGGAACAGGAGTGGCGGCAGCCGAACTCGGCTTCATGGCTGGCGCCGACCGCATCGAAGGCTGCCTGTTCGGCAACGGCGAGCGCACCGGCAACGTCGACCTGGTGACCTTGGGCCTCAACATGTTCACCCAGGGCGTCGATCCCGAGGTCGACTTCTCGAACATCAACGAGATCCGCCAGACGGTGGAATACTGCAACCAGCTTCCCGTCCATCCGCGCCATCCCTATGGCGGCGACCTGGTGTTCACCGCCTTCTCGGGCTCGCATCAGGACGCGATCAACAAGGGCTTCAAGGCGCTTGAGGCGTCGAACAGCAAGGTCTGGGAAGTGCCCTACCTGCCGATCGACCCGGCCGATCTCGGCCGCTCCTACGAGGCAATCATCCGCATCAACAGCCAGTCGGGCAAAGGCGGCATCGCCTACATCCTGAAGAGCGACTACGGCATCGACATGCCGCGCCTCCTCCAGGTCGAATTCTCCAAGGTGATCCAGCAGATCGCCGACGAGACCGGCAAGGAGATCCAGCCGGCGCTGATCTGGGACACGTTCCGCAAGGAGTATCTCGAGAACGCAACGCCGGTGGCGTTCACGAGCCACACCACGGTGCCCGAGCCCGGCCATCCCGACGTGCGTCTTCTCGACGCCAAGGTGACCTTCAACGGCAAGGAGCAGACGATCAGCGGCCGCGGCAACGGCCCGATCGCGGGCTATGTCGATGCGCTGGCCAAGAACTGCGGCGTCACGATCAAGGTGCGCGACTACCACCAGCATGCCGCCGGCGCCGGCTCCGACGCCACGGCGGTGAGCTACATCGAGGCCGAGACCGGCGACGGCCGCGTGCTATGGGGCGTCGGCATGGACGCCAATATCGTCACGGCGTCGCTCAAGGCCGTGAGCTGTGCCGCCAACCGCGCCGTTCGCGCCGCGCGGTAGGCCCGTGGCGAAGCTGCTCCCCACGCCACGGCCGGCCACCGGGTCCAACCTCAGGTCCAACCTGGCGGTTCCGCCCGACCCCAGCTCGCCGCTCCGGCGGCGGGAGGGGCCGGTCATGCGCGCGGTGCGGTTCGTCTGGAACGTGGCGATCTCGCTGATGCTGGGGACGATGATCGGCCTCATCGGCCATCAGTTCGCGGCCGATGCCATTGCCCGCCTGTGGCCCGAGATCGCCTTCGTGGCCGACGCGGCGCGAGCCTTCTTCTGGCTCCTCGGGCTCGGCGCCTCGGGCGTATTGTTCTTTTCGTACTATCTCGACGACACCGCCCGTTAGCGCGTAGAACCGGCGTCATGGCCAAAGCAAAGAAATCCGCCCCCTCCCAAGCCCCCGACGCTGACCTCCTCTCAGACCTCCTGAAATGGGCAAAAGCCGCCGGCGCCGATTCGGCCGATGCGCTCTACGTCAACGGCGAGTCGATCTCGGTCGCCCAGCGGCTCGGCCGGCGCGAGAAGCTCGAGAGCAGCGAGGGCCGCGACCTTGGCCTCCGCGTATTCGTGGGCAAGCGCCAGGCCTTCGTCTCCTCGACCGACTTCGCGCCCAGGGCGCTCCGGACCGTCGCGCAACGCGCCGTCGACATGGCGCGCGCAGTCCCTGAGGACCCCGTCTGCGGCATCGCCCCCGAGGAGCTGCTGGCCCGTTCCTGGCCCGACCTCGATCTCGACGACAAGGGCCGGCCCTCGGCCAGGAAGCTGCTGGCGCTGGTCGCGGAGGCCGAGGACGCCGCCCGCGCCGTCAAGGGCGTCACCAATTCCGAGGGTGCCGAGGCGGGCTGGGGCCGCTCCTCCGTCATGCTGGCCGCCAGCAACGGCTTTTCCGGCGGCTATAGCCGCGGCGGCTGGTCGCTCTCCTGCTCGGTGGTGGGCGGCGAAGGCACCGGCATGGAACGCGACTACGAATGGACGAGCGCGGTCCACTTCGAGGATCTGATGTCGCCGGCCCGGGTCGGACGCAACGCTGGCAAGTTCGCGGTCCGCCGCCTCAACCCGCGCAAGGCCTCGAGCGCCCGCGTGCCCGTGGTCTACGACCGCCGCGTCTCGGGCGGGCTGATCGGCCATCTCGCCAGCGCCATCAACGGCCGCGCCGTGGCGCGCGGCACGTCGTTCCTGAAGGACGCGATGGGCAAGAAGGTCTTCGCGGACGGCATCCGCATCCTCGACAATCCGTTGCGCAAGCGCGGGCTGGGCAGCCGGCCGTTCGATGCCGAGGGCCTGGCCACCAAGCGCACCGCGGTGATCGACGATGGCCGCCTCACGACCTGGCTGCTCGACCTCGCGGCGGCCCGCCAGCTCAACCTCAAGCCGACCGGCCATGCCTCGCGCGGCGTCTCCGGCCCGCCCTCGCCCAGCACGTCGAATTTCTATCTCGAGAAGGGCAAGCTCTCGGTCGACGAGTTGATCGGCGACATCAAGAGCGGTCTTTTCATCACAGACCTGATCGGCTTCGGCATCAACGGTGTCACCGGCGATTACAGCCGCGGCGCCTCGGGCTTCTGGATCGAGAAGGGCAAGCTCGCCTGGCCGGTGAGCGGAATCACCGTCGCCGGCAACCTGAAAGACATGTTCCTGAACATGACGCCGGCCAGCGACCTCCAGTTCAAGAGCTCGACCAACGCCCCGACCGTGAGAATTGAAGGGTTGACCGTCGCCGGCTCGTGATATCCTCACGGCCATGACCCCCTTCACAAAACTGACGCTCCTCGCCGCAACGACGGCGCTCTTTTCAACGCCGCTCGCCCCCGCATTTGCGCAAGCGGGCGACTTCCGCGACTGCCTGCAGGGCATCAAGGCCGAGGCGACACGCCAGGGTGTGCCGGCGGCCGTCGCCGACAAGGCCTTCCAGGGCCTGACGCCCGACCAGAAGGTGATCGACCTCGATGGACGGCAGCCGGAATTCTCGCTGACCTACGGCAAGTATGTCGGTGGCTCGGTGACGGCCGACCGTATCGTCAAGGGCCAGCAGCGGATGGCGCAGCACCGCACGCTGCTCGATGCGCTGCAGGCCGAGTACGGCGTGCCGCCGCAATACATCATGGCCTTCTGGGGCGTCGAGACCAACTACGGCACCTTCATGGGCGACTTCCGCGTCGTCCGCTCCGTGGCGACGCTTGCCTGCATGACCAAGCGCACCGTCTTCTTCTCGAACGAGACCGTGCAGGCGCTGCGCATCCTCAACATGAACCACATGACCAGCGAGCAGATGCGCGGCTCCTGGGCCGGCGCCATGGGCAACATGCAGTTCATGCCGTCGACCTTCACCAAGTGGGCGGTCGACCGCGACGGCAACGGCCGCATCGACATCTGGAACAGCCTGCCCGACGCCTTCGCCTCAGCCGCCAACTTTTTGCGCGGCATCGGCTTCAAGCCGGGCCTGCCGTCGAGCGAGGAAGTGGTGCTGCCCAAGGGCTTCGCGCTCGACCAGGCCGACAATTCGATCGAAAAGCCAGTCCGGGCCTGGACGGCACTGGGCGTCAAGAAGGCGGGCGGCGGCGCCCTGCCCGCGTCCGACGAGCCCGCGTCGATCATCCTGCCGGCCGGCTTCCGCGGCCCCACCTTCATCCTCTATCCCAACTTCAAGGCGGTGATGAACTGGAACCGCTCCACGCTCTATGCGCTGTCGGTCGGCATCCTTGCCCGCCAGATCGCGGGCGGCCCGGGTGTCCAGCAGGCACCACCGGCCGACGACGAGCCGCTGTCGCGCGACACCGTGATCGACATCCAGAATCGGCTGGCCCGGCTCGGCCTCTACAAGGACGACACCGACGGGCTTCTAGGCCCCAAGACCCGCTCGGCACTGCGTCTCTTCCAGCAGCAACAGGCGCTGCCGGCGGACGGCCATCCCTCGGCCGAGACGGTGCGCAAGCTGCAGGCGGTACGTTAAGGACGCGATTTTACGGACACGAGTTGTCCGGAATCTGTCTGTCCAGAAATTCGCAAATCGCCGGCCCGCTTGAACCGGACGATTCTTTTCGACTCAGGCCCGAATCGCGGACCTGTCTGAAAAATCGAAGGCTTAGGCCGACAAGACCAGCATCGCGTTCGGCCACGAAAAAGGCCGCTCCAGGCAAGTGACCGGGCGGCCCGCGCAATGGATGCACGTCGTGGCGACAATATCAGGAATATAGCACCAACCTGCTGAACTTGAAACTTT
>Ga0163144_10019552_pt1 | contig 13616 bp, 7 predicted proteins | sample OliLak19BULKMAT1_FD_123175 | JGI IMG/M metagenome (GOLD analysis project Ga0163144, IMG submission 123175) | Freshwater microbial mat bacterial communities from Lake Vanda, McMurdo Dry Valleys, Antarctica - Oligotrophic Lake LV.19.BULKMAT1 | ecosystem: Environmental > Aquatic > Freshwater > Lake... | reverse complement strand
TTCGCAAGTGGCTATGACGTACATGCCCGTATCCGCAGGAGTGAAACTGTACCAAACTTCATCGGCTGTGGGAGAAGTCCCTGTACCTGGGCTGAGGAAAATAGGACTGGTGCAGGAGGTACCGGGCGGGCAATTAAAACGCACGCTTTCGGTGGAAAAGTAGCTTCCAACCTTGCTGGCATAAGCCAAAGTATCATTCAAGTAAATACGATACCAACCGTCCGGGAAAAACCCATCCGCTGCATTGTCAACGATTGTAAGGGTGGCACATTGATCGGCAGGTATGCAATAGAAGAAATTATGCGTGCTCGAATCTGGCAAAGTCCCGGTGCCAAACACCACGCTGCTGTCTTCGTTTGCAACCGTCCAGCTCAATTCATAGAAATACAGATCTGAATTGAATTCGAGCCGAACTTCGTCCTCACCCGGTGGGCATTGAGCGGAGCTCTGGAGAACATTGAACCCAAACAAAAAAGCGAGAAAAAGATACGTTAACTTCATACAAGGGGGAAAATGATGCTTAAAAAATAACCTCCTGCAAAGAACGTACAAAAAACGGGGCAAGTGAGGTATTCTACCGCGAAAAAAAACAATTCGTCGTTGATGGTCAATTGATATGCCAGGCCTCATTTTTGCAGTTCGAGCGAAGATAAGTAGAACACGGATGACACGGATAAGACACGGATTCATCTGATTTTATCTCTAAATCCGTGTCATCCGTGTTCCACCTGCAACGATTTTGGCTAAATGCTGTTTTTGATCGCATGAATTCACCGACCCAAGAACAGCGAAATTTTCTAAAATTCTGACCCACACGCCCCTACGCAAACAAATTTTTATGCTCAAGAAAATCCTGACCCTATTTTTCCTCGCATGGCTCTTCCCAAATTTTCTCTTTGCCCAAAACAACGATGGTTGGGTTTTCAAAAATGAAAAAGAGGGGGTCAAAGTTTTTTACCGAAAAACATCCGATGTGTATGAGTTGAAACTCATCACCTCGCTCAAAGTCAGCCTCTCTGGACTCGTTACCCTTCTTTCTGAAGTGGAAAATTACCCAAAATGGGGCTATAAAGTGTCCGAATCGCGCGAACTCAAAAAAGTTTCGGATCAAGAAACTTACTACTATTCCCGACTCGACTTCCCTTGGCCCTTGGACGATCGCGACATCGTAGTGCATTCCAAAATGGTACAAGACCCCATCACCCGCCGCGTTACCGCCACCAGTATTGCCAAGCCCGACTATATTCCCGCCAACAAAGGCGTGATAAGAATGCGCAATGCCCACACTTCCTGGAACCTCTTGCCAGGCCCTGGTGGCTGGACTTATGTGGAATACTACATTTATTCCGATCCTGGCGGCAGTTTGCCCGATTGGTTGGTCAACCTTGCACTGGATGTAGGCCCGCGAGAGACCATCAAGAATATTCGTGGTTTTGTGCAACAGGAAAAATACAAGACGGCTAAATTGGCGTACCTTAGAGAGTGAGAGGTGTGAGAGGTGTGAGAGGTGTGAGAACCTAATTTTTAACCATAAACAATGAAAACATGGGTCACGAAGAGAATTTAACGAAGGATTCAGGAAGCGAACGAAAGCGTTTGCAATCGCGGTAATAAAACTATGCGACGCGCTTCCTCAAGGCAGAACTACCTCGGTAATTGTCTACCAACTTTGTAAGGCCGCAACCTCTATTAGAGCAAATTTTAGGGCTTTTTGCAGAGGTCGTTCAAAGAATGAGAAATATTCAAAAATTTGCATCGTCGTTGAAGAAGCAGACGAGAGTCTCTATTGGTTAGAAGTGATTTTTGAATCAGGAAAGCACCCCTCAAACGAGATGAATCTGCTCATTCAAGAAAGCACGGAAATACTCAAAATAGTAGCAAAAATAAAAAGCGGTTTCAAGCCCTAATCACACGCCTCTCACGCCTCTCTCACATGCATCTCGGACTCTTTGGATACGGCAAAATGGGCAAAGCGATCGAACAAATCGCTGAAAGCCAAGGCATTGAAATTGCGTGGGTTATCCGCCGCGGCGATGTCCCGTCCCCTACCCTGCTGCGCCAAGCCGATGTGGCCATAGAATTCTCCCGGCCCGAGGCGGCCTTTGATAATGTGATGCATTGCCTCCGCGCTGGCTTGCCCGTGGTAAGTGGCACCACGGGCTGGCTCGACCGACTTCCTGAAGCCCAAAATTTTTGTCGCCAAAACAATGGAGCGATGCTCTGGGCCTCCAATTTCAGCGTGGGGGTCAACCTCTTTTTCGCGCTCAACCGCCGCCTCGCCGAGCTTATGGCCACCCGGCCAGCGTACGCCGCTTCCCTCACTGAAACCCACCACATCCACAAACTCGACGCGCCCAGCGGCACCGCCCTGACGCTTGTGAACGAATTGATCGAAAACACCGATCGGTACACGGGCTGGTCGCTCGCACCGGATACGCCAGCTTCTGATGAAATTCCCATCACTGCTATCCGCGAAGGCGAAGTCCCCGGAACCCATCTTGTGCGCTGGCAAAGCGCAGTGGACGAGATCAGCATAGCGCATAAAGCACATTCGCGTGCAGGATTTGCAGCCGGGGCTGTTTTGGCGGCGCAATGGCTCATAGGCAAGCGAGGTGTTTTTGGGATGGGGGATGTTTTGGGGGTGTGAGATTCAATACCATGGCCGAGTTGTCTTCTTGACGAGACCCGTCCGCATCAAGTGCGCTTTGGCCGAGCACTTGCCATATCAGGCACCCAAAAAGGCAAATACTCTACCAATCGGGGCTTGTGTCAAAAGGTATTTCGCAATTTTTTTCATGAAATAATATTTTGCGTTTCTGGCAATTAAATCCTATAAGGTTTTAAAAACCTTATAGGATTTCGTGAAATAAAAAATAAAACTCCGCGATAGATTTTCAATCTGAACTTTTGATACAAGCCCCGATTTGCTTTGAAAATTCTTTCATCGTTCAAAGCAGCATTATCCTCAATTTTTTGAATCTTGCTGGCCGATTCCCCTAGATAGTCATTTGTCATTAGGTCATTGGGGGCATCCTGAATTTGAGTGCAATACCTTCGGGACGACTTTAACCTATAATTCGGGATGACCCTAATGACCCAATGACCCAATGACCCAATGACCCAATGACAAATGACCCAATGACTTAATGACTAAATGACCCAATGACCCAATGACCCAATGACCCAATGACAAATGACCCAATGACCCAATGACCCAATGACCCAATGACCCAATGACCCAATGACCCAATGACCCAATGACCCAATGACCCAATGACAAATGACCCAATGACAAATGACCCAATGACTTAATGACTAAATGACCCAATGACCCAATGACCCATTGACCCAATGACCCAATGACCCATTGACTCACATTCTCTCACCAACCAACACTTTCTCATGAGGCTACTTTTTACCTTCATCGCCTTTTTCCTGTGTTTCTATGTATCGCAGGCACAAACTGCCAAAGATGCCACCGTGCCTATCACGGCCACCCTCGGCACAGGCCCTACCAGTATTACCCTAACCTGGCCAAATCCCGGCAACGCCAGCCTGCTCATGCTCCGACGCGCCAAAGGGCAGGCTGGAAATGCCTGGCAGCTGGTGATCAACCTGACTGGTTCCAACGTGAACAGCATCATTGATACCGGTGTTGCCAATGGTCAGACTTACGAGTATGTCCTACAGCGTTTTGTGAATGGGGTCTTTGCCTTTGGCTATGTCCACGTCGCCGTCAATGCCAACCCTGTGAACACGCGGGGCAAAATCCTGATCTTCGTAGACTCGGTCTCCGCAGATGCCTGGGCGTGGAACTGGTTCGATTAAAAAACGATCTGCGTGGCGATGGCTGGTGGCCAATTCCTTTCCATACCGGGCCTTCTTCGACCGTACAATCGGTGAAAAACCAGATTGTGACATCGTACAATGCTGACCCAACCAACGTGAAAGCAGTACTCCTTCTTGGCGACATCCCGATTCCTTACTCCGGTAGTTATTCTCTTGCAGACACTACCATCTGGGACGGCCATTTTGATCATAATGGCGCCTGGCCTTCCGACGCTTATTATGCCGATGTGAACGGCATCTGGACGGACGTTACAGCGAACATCACCAATTCCGGCCGCGCCGCGAACAACAACATCCCGGGTGATGGGAAATTCGACCAAAGCCGTATCCCATCGCAGGTGGAATTGCAAGTGGGGCGTGTTGATTTCCATCGCCTCGATGCTGCAGCATTTGGCGCTGCGGATCATATCGGACTGCTGAAAAGATATCTGGACAAAAACCACCGTTGGCGCATCGGAGAATACACGGTGGACAACAAAGCACTGGTTGACGACAACTTTGGCTACTTCGGAGGAGAAGCTTTTGCTGCCAATGGCTTTCGCAACGCCTATCCCCTTGTGGGCGAAGCCAATATCGTGGAGGGCGATTTTTTCAACGATACCGACAACCAGTCGTTCCTGCTGGGATATGGCTGCGGCCCTGGCGGCTACAGCAGTGCAGACGGCGTAGGTACCAGCGCAAACTTCGCCACAGATTCGGTGAACATTGTTTTTTCCAACCTTTTTGGCTCTTATTTTGGCGATTGGGACTATGAATCAAATCCGTTCATGCCCTCAGCATTGGCTTCACGCGGAGGTATCCTCACTTGTTCCTGGGCCGGAAGACCACACTATTTTTACCAGGCACTTGCGTCTGGCGAAACGATTGGGTTTGTGACCTGGGAGGCAATGAACGCCAGGTACAACAACGGTTATTTCGGGTCTTCTGGTGAAGGTGGTTCTCATGTGTCTTTGCTCGGCGACCCAACGCTCCGGGCACACGTTGTGAAACCTGCCAAGGATGTGGTGGTGACTTCGCCCACGTGCAGTAGTGTCTTGGTCAACTGGACTGCTTCCACAGATGTGGTGACGGGCTATCACATTTACCGCTCCTTATCTCAAGACGGGCCTTACACACGCCTTACCGCAGCCACCGTGACTGGAACGAGCTATACCGACAACAGCCCGCTGCTCGACACAATGTATTACCAGGTGCGCGCCATCAAAAACGTGAGCACGCCAGGTGGTGGAACCTATGCAAACAACGCCATTGGCCCTATCACACAATTCATCTTCAGCGGCGCCGGCGGCCCTACCGTAACGGCCACCGGAGGAACGCTCACCTGCGCCTCTTTGAGCACCATGATAAGCGCCGAAGCCACTGGCCCGATCAACAGCTGGAGCTGGATAGGGCCCAACAATTTTAGCAGCACCCTACAAAATCCAACGGTGGGCACCCTCGGCACCTATACCGTGACTGGCACCGACGCGGCAGGTTGCAGCAGCACGGCCACAGTAACGGTTGCAGGTGATTTTTCTGCGCCCAACATTGATGCTTCGGTCAGCAATTCCATCAATTGTGCAAATGCTTCGGCCACCATTGAAGTTGATCCAACCGGGATTGCCCTCTGTACCATTTCCGGGCCAGGTGGGTTTTTTGTGCAAGGTTTCACGGCTACAGCTACCATTCCGGGCACTTACACCATTACCGCAACTTCGGCCTCCAACGGATGCATAGGGAATGCAACAGTGTTGGTTAATTCCAACCTGACTGTTCCGAGCATTGCAGCCAGCAATGGCGGGCAAATCACCTGTCAGAACGCTTCAACCGAACTGATCGCAAGTTCTAATGCGACCTCGGCAAGCTTTACCTGGGATGGGCCATGTGTAGTCGGCACGACAGCTACTTGTGCGGGGATTTATACCGTGATTGTAACTAACCTGGACAACGGTTGCACCAACTCGGCCAGCACCATTGTGGAGGAAAATATAGCTATCCCCGGCGTGACCGCCCAAGGGGGAGTCATCACCTGCGCCGTCACGGAAGTTCCTTTGATTGTAACAAGCAATGTACCTGGTGTATCGATCCTTTGGTCTGGCCCTTGCGTATCAAATGGGCCTGTCTTTATGGCGACCTGCCCAGGTGTTTATACAGTGGTAGTCACCAACCCGATCAATGGCTGCACCAATAGCGCGACAGCTACCGTCACAGAAAACACGATACCGCCCACTGTCATCCTTCCGCCCTTGCCTAGCCTGACTTGCACGATGCCATGCGCAAGCTTTGTGGTGCCGAACATTCCGGGCATTCAACTTTATTTGGCAGGTCAGCTGTTGCCGCCCGGCTTCCCCATCACGCTTTGCCAACCAGGTTCAACAACAGTACAAGCAGTGTCTGTCGCCAACGGGTGTTCGACCGATGTAGACATCCAAATCAATCAAGACATTGTACCGCCCAACGCAGATGCTGGTCCAGATGCGATCATCTCTTGCGGCAGTCCTACGGTGCAATTGTCGGGTAACAGCAGCACCAATGGAGCAACGTTCTTCTGGATAGGGCCTAGTGGGTTTAGTTCTACCATGCAAAACCCAAGCGTTTCAGCAATAGGCGTTTACATCCTTACCGTGACCAATCCTACCAATGGATGCACTGCCACCGATCAAGCAAGCGTGACGGCTGACAACAGCCTTCCCATTGTAAACGCCACGGCCAGCGGTGTACTAAACTGTAACAACCCCGAGGTGTTGTTGAGTAGCGGGAACAATGACCCGGGTGCTTTCTTCAGCTGGGTTGGGCCAAATGGGTTCCTCTCCAACTTGCCCACTCCTTTGGCTTCAGAGTCAGGAACTTATACAGTCGTAGTGACCGTGGGCGCTTGTTCGGCTTCAGATGCGGTGGACGTGGGGCAAGCGCCCGAATTCATTGTAGGGGTTTCACCCGTGTCAACCAATTGTAGCGGACAAGTTTCAGCCTGTGTTGTTGCAACCGGGGGTACTCCTCCTTATGCCTATGTTTGGTCGAATGGAAGCACAGGCAGCTGTGCTACGTTCACAGGTTCGGGCACAATCGGAGTCTCCGTCACCGATGCGGGCGGTTGCAGTTTTGAAAATGAGGCAACTATAGTGGTACCGCCAATTCTAACGGTTGGGATTCAAACCTCCGTTGGCTGCACGGGATTTGCAATTGTCTGCGCTTCTGCCAGCGGCGGTCTTGCCCCTTACACATATCAATGGTCAAACGGTGCTAGTATCGCTTGTGTAACATTTTTGAACGGAGGCTTCTACACTGTTACGGCAACCGATGCGGCAGGTTGTACTGCAGCCTTCAGCATAACCCTACAAATACCTCCAACAATTGTCACCACCGCAGTCGTCACCAACGAATCGGCCCCCAATGCCAGCAATGGTGCAATCAACCTGACAGTTGTCGGCGGCACGGCTCCTTTTGCCTACCTCTGGAGTAACGGCGCAATAACGGAAGACCTAACAGCCCTTCCTGGTGGTACCTATACAGTGACCGCCACCGATGCAAACGGTTGTACGCAAACGGGTTCATATACCGTACTGACCACTTCCAGCACAACGGAAGAGGCGTTCTTTGAGCTATTCCAACTTTCGCCCAACCCAACAGAAGGGCAGGCCATGCTCACGCTGAAATTGCACCAGTCGGGGGCAATTCGCATCGAAGTCTATGACCTAAACGGGCGCATGATTTGGGAGAACCCAACACTTGAAACCGACGCGCTAAACCTTCCAATTGACCTGAGTAATAGCCCTGCCGGGATGTACTCTGTCTCTGTTTGGCTTGGAAATCAGGTGTTTGTGCGAAAATTGACGGTAATGAGATAGGTGGGTATTGGACATATTTTGCTGTGCAAAATATCTCTTAATACAGATTGAATAACGGAGGTGCCGTGGTGACTGACTGTCGCCACGGCACGCTCATTTAATCCCCCTTACGTCTCGGCCCATATTCCATTTTCTTCTGGAATGACCTGCCAAAACTGTCCTATTTTTTGAGGGCAGTATAGCCACACTTTTGCCTCAATGATTGCGCGATCACCAAATTTTCATCACAATTTCTAAAACAATTTTACACATGAAAAAAGCACTTTTCTATCCCGCACTCGTTGCGCTCATTCTGGCCAACGTTATTGTTTACTCCTGCCAAAAAGAGAATGTTGTGACAGCCGTTCCTGTTACTACAGACCAAGAGGTAGGGGACCGCGCCGCGCCTTGCTCACCGATCAACATAGCCCAAGGCGCCGGTCTTATTATCTGTGGTATTGATAATGGCCCAATGGGTTGTGTCAATCCATGTAATGGTACTATTGCATCCTCCTCCGCCCCGGTTGTAGGTAATGCGGCGGCGTTCCCGTTCTTGCAAAGCAATGTCATCTCCTTGACGAATCCTACTGGTGCTCCCATTACTTGCGGCATCTTTGCTGGTGTATGCGCTGGTATAGTCGCCACGATCCCGGCAGGTGGCGTAAGTATTTTCAGAGTTACTTTCAATCCCGCCACAGGCTGCTGTGTTGTGACCCCAGGTTGCTAATTGATCCTGTATTTTTAACAAAACGGAGGCTGGCATGCTTAGGCATTGCCAGCCTTTTTTATTTTCCTAAATCTGGAGGATGTGTGCTACACTTTGTTGAGCACTTGCAAATTCCTTGGACTTCAAAAGCGCATTTCGCTCAAATTTTTGAATCTTGCTGGCTAATTCGTCATTGGGGTCATTAATGACGAAATGACCCAATGACCAGCATTTTTTCACCACCACCGCTTTTTCATGAAGTTTTTTGCTACACTCCTGCTCTTTTTGCTGTCTTTCAATGCTTTGACGGCTCAAGCCTCCAAAGACATTACGGTGCCTATTTCCGCTACCATCGCCGTAGGCCCTGCCAGCGTCACGCTCAATTGGGTCAACCCAGGCAACGCCGGTCTCCTCGTCCGACGCAGGACAAAAGGGCAAGGTGGTACTGCCTGGCAACAAGTCCTCAACGTATCGAGCTCAAATCTTACCACCGTAACAGACAACAGCGTGACGGAAGGGCAGATTTATGAGTATTCCATACTTCGCAGCCTCAACAATATCAGCGCTTATGGCTATGCGCACGTAGCCATCAATGCCAACCCGGTGGACAGCCGTGGTAAAATCCTGATTTTCGTGGACACGGTCACTGCCGACGCATTGGGCATGGAACTGGTTCGCTTAAAAAACGATTTGCGTGGTGATGGCTGGTGGCCCATTCCTTTCCATACCGGGCCTTTTTCAACCGTACAATCCATTAAAGATCAAATCCTTGCGTCCTACAATGAAGACCCCGCCAATGTGAAAGCAGTGTTGCTGCTTGGCAGTGTACCCATCCCCTATTCCGGCAACAGTGCCTGGGATGGGCACTCCCCTGACCACACGGGCGCATGGCCTTCGGATGCCTATTATGCTGAACTGAACGGTATCTGGACCGACGTTACCGTGAACAATGCAGTGCCCAATCGGGCAGCCAACAAAAACATACCTGGCGATGGCAAATTTGATCAAAGTTATTTGCCAAGCACGGTAGAATTGCAGGTGGGCCGCGTAGATTTCCGGCGCATAAATGCCGCTGCCTTTGGTGCTGCGGATCATATCGGACTGATGAAAAGGTATTTAGACAAAAACCACCGCTGGCGCATGGGGGACTATGCAGTAGAAAACAAGGCCCTTGTGGACGATAACTTTGGCTATTTCGGTGGCGAGGCTTTTGGTTCCAATGGCTATCGGAATGCTTACCCTTTGGTAGGGGAAGCCAATATCGTGGAGAGTGATTTTTTTGACGGTACGGAATCCCAGACCTACCTGCTTGGATACGGATGTGGTGGTGGAAACTACAACGGAGCAGGCGGCGTAGGCTCCAGTTCAAACTTTGCGACGGATTCGGTAAACATCGTTTTCTCCAACCTTTTTGGTTCCTATTTTGGTGACTGGGATTATGAAAGAGATCCTTTCATGCCCTCGGCCCTGGCTTCCCGCGGTGGTATCCTTACCTGTGCCTGGGCAGGCAGGCCACACCATTTTTACCAAGCGCTTGCCTCAGGCGAAACCATTGGGTACTGCACAAAGGAGACCATGAATTCGCAGTTCAACAGCGCATTTCCGACTTCTTCTGGCAGAGGTGGCGCGCATGTGGTCTTGTTGGGTGACCCAACGCTCCGCGCCCATGTGGTAAAACCTGCAACAAATCTGGCGCTTTCCGATATTAATTGTCAAAGTGTCGAAGTTAGCTGGACGGCCTCGGCTGATACAGTAGCCGGGTATCATGTGTACCGCGCCTTTTCGCAAGACGGGCCTTACACTCGATTGAGCACCAACTTGATTACTGGCACCAATTTCACAGACAATGACCCGATACCTGACACGCTGTATTATCAAGTCAGAGCCATTAAAAACGTCAGCGCTCCGGGAGGCGGAGTGTATGCGAACAACGCGATTGGGCCGATCCAGTCCATCGTTTACAAGCAACAGCCTCTTACGGCAACAGTTAGCCCCGCTGTAGTAGACTGCGATGGATCGTTCACGGTTTGCGCGATTGCAAGTGGCGGAACACCTCCTTTTACTTATTTATGGTCTAATGGAAACACAGGAGCTTGTGCAAACTATGACACTGCCGGGCTTGTTAACCTGATGGTTTCTGATACTAAAGGCTGTGTTTTTCAAAGTGGGAACATCACCATCGTTTCTTTCCCCGATATCGCCCTTGCGTATGACGTAATAAATGAAACTGCGCCCAACGCGAACAATGGCGCGATTACCTTATCTGTGACTGGCGGCGCTGGTGGATATAGTTACCTGTGGAGCAATGGTGCTACGACCAAAGACCTGACTGGTCTCGCTGGTGGCACTTATACCGTCACTGTGACCGACGCTGTTGGATGCACCGGCACAAGCACTGTGACCGTCAACACTACCTCTGATACCGAAGAATCTGCTTTTTTTGAACAATTCCTGCTTTCACCAAACCCCAGCAAGGGCCTGGCTTCGCTTTTCCTGAAACTACATAAATCCGCAGCGCTCCGTGTCGAAATTCGCGACGTGGCTGGCCGATTGATTTGGGGAAATCCAAGCCTGGAAACCGATGCGCTGAATCTTTCGATTGACCTGACAAATAAGCCTGCCGGGATGTACAACATCTGCGTTTGGGTTGATAATCAGGTTTTTGTGCGGAAGATGGCGGTGGTGCGATAGCTCGATGGCATTATGCCAACCTAATAGTGTACAATATTTAAACCGATTTTTTCACTCATAAACTTTTAATTTTTATGGAAAAGGAAGCCGAAACCATCGCAAAGAGAAGTACGTTCATCTGCGTACTCAAACTTTCACTTTTAGTTTTTGGGCTTGTTTTGTACCCTTGTTATCAACAGCCCAGACACAGTGCCTAGAAAGCACTCCACCCAGATTCGATCCCGAACACGAACCTCGCACGCTCTGCCAGAAATGCAATCAGCTCGGAAAATTCCCCAACCGCTTTGGAACTTCTGAAACCAATTTTGCCTCACAAACCACAAAAACCGACCATACCGATACCATGGCCAAGCATTCCTCCTTTCTGCTATTTATCGCGCTGCTTCTTTTCTCTTGTGGGAAAAACGCCTTGCCACATCGCGACAAGCTTGCCGAAAAAAACGAGCCTTACGATCTTTTTTCATTCCAGCGTTCTTATCCATATCCCGATTTTGACTGGAAAAGTTGGCGCAAAACCGTACAACAAACCCGCATTTCCGAAACTGCCCAGTCACATGAACTTAATTGCGGTAGCAACCTCAGCAACTGGACCGTACAAGGCCCAATGAACGTCGGCGGGCGATGCAATGCTTTGGCCGCCAAGCCCGACGATGAAAACACCTTACTGGCTGGCTTTTCAGGGGGTGGCATTTTCAAAAGCACTGATGGCGCGGTAAACTGGCATCCAGTTTTTGACGACAATCCGGAACTCTCCATCGGCGACATCACTTTCGACCCTTCCAATCCCAACATCGTGTACGCCGGAACAGGCGACCCAAATATGCCATCCAACGTTTTCAACGGCGACGGCATTTACAAAAGCACTGATGCTGGCGAGACATGGCAGCATCTCGCCAACAGCCCCGCAGCCATTGTTTCCAAAATCATCGTACATCCTACAGACCCAAACATTCTATGGACAGCCATTATGGGCAACCCGTATGTGCGAGACAACCAGCGCGGTATTTACAAAAGCACTGATGGTGGCAACACCTGGCAGCAGGTACTTTTTGTGAGCGACCAGGCAGGTGCAAGCGATCTGGTTCAGTCGTCCGTCAATCCGCAAATCATGTATGCGTCTTTCTGGGACCGCATCCGCAACAATTTCGAATCGGTCATTTATGGCCCTCACGCCAAGGTGTACAAAAGCACCGATGGCGGCGACACCTGGGTACAACTCGGTGGCGGTTTGCCAACAGGCATCATGGGCCGCACGGGCCTCGCCATTTCATGGACCAATCCCAATAAGGTGTACGCCTTGTTCATGGATTCGCTAAGCACACCCGGGTCGCTCCATAAAACAATTGATGGGGGCGCAAGCTGGACTCCCGTGAACATCATTCAGTTGGAAGATGCTTGCAGCGACTTTGGCTGGTATTTTGGCAAAATCCGCACCAGCCCGACCGACGACGAAGAACTGTATTTTCTCGCCATTCAGATGTGGAAAAAACCCGCCGGGAACACCGGTTGGTTCAATGCTGGCAGCGGACACGCCGATAGCCACGACCTCATTTTTACCCAAAGTGGAAGGCGGTATTGGTCAAACGATGGCGGGGTGTACCGCAACGACGGACAAGCGAGCTGGACAAAGGCCAAAAACTTGCCCGTCACACAATTTTACCGCACCAGTTTCAATCCGCACGAACCGAACATCTATTGGGCGGGCGCACAGGACAACGGTATTCAAAAAGGTAACGGGCTGAACCCCAACAACTGGTCATCTGTCTTTATTGCCGATGGTTTTAACTGCGCTTTTGACCCTGCCGATCCGGAACATTTTTGGGTAGAAATTCAAAATGGAGCCATTCACGAAACCACAAACGGCGGCGACACATGGCAATTCGGGTCCGCTGCACTCAACACTTCTGACCGAACTAACTGGGACACGCCGTTTTTTATGAGCACCCACATACCCAATCTGCTCTATTCAGGCACCTACCGTGCTTACGCTAAAGGCGCTGGCGGCGGTTGGGGCCCGATCTCTGGGGACCTTACCGATGGGAACATTTTTGGCGCTCGGTACCACACCATTTCTTGCATCAACGAATCACCTGTTACCGTCAATAAACTCATCGCTGGCACCTCTGATGGCAATGTGTGGCGCAGCAGCCCTTCAGGTGTTTGGACGAACATTACAGCGGGATTGCCAAACCGCTACGTCACTTCTGTACACTATTCCCCTACCCTGTCCAACCGGCTCTTTGTGAGCCATTCAGGCTTCCGCGACAACGAGAATATCCCCCACATCCATCGTTCTGACGACAACGGCAGCACCTGGATAGACATCTCTTCCGATTTGCCCCAAGTGCCCGTGAACGATCTTTTTGTGCTGCCCGGCTATTCCGACCAAGTGTTGTTCGCCGCCACTGATGTGGGTGTTTATTGCTCAACAACGGGCGGTATTTCGTGGAGCAGGCTGGGGGGGAACATGCCCTATATCCCCGTTTTTGATTTGGAACGAAACCCGGTACGCAAGGAATTGGTAGCCGCCACCTTTGCCCGTGGCATCTGGACGTTCCCGTTTG
>Ga0163144_10019551_pt1 | contig 13616 bp, 6 predicted proteins | sample OliLak19BULKMAT1_FD_123175 | JGI IMG/M metagenome (GOLD analysis project Ga0163144, IMG submission 123175) | Freshwater microbial mat bacterial communities from Lake Vanda, McMurdo Dry Valleys, Antarctica - Oligotrophic Lake LV.19.BULKMAT1 | ecosystem: Environmental > Aquatic > Freshwater > Lake... | reverse complement strand
GCCGCTGCTCGGCGACTACAACGTGGAGTCGGGTTCCGGCGGGTTCCTCAATGGCGCCGCCGCCAAGAGCGAGACCAACATCGCCAACGACACCGCGGCCACCATCGGCGAAGGCGCCCACGTCTCCGTCACCGGCAGCCGCGACGCGCCGGGTCGCTTCGACCTGAACGCGTTGAACGACGTGGAAGCCCGCGACCGCGCCAGGCTCGATGCCGGTGGCGCCATCGCCATCGCCAGCGCGCAATCCATCATCCGCTACGAGAATCTGGACAATCCGAACGCGCCGCACGCGAACGAAGCGCGGGTCGCCATCGGCTCGAACGCCGACCTCGCCAGCGTCGGCAACATCAACCTCGCGGCACGCACGCTCATTCGCGGCACCGACGGCAACGGCGATCGCACCGCCGGCATCGAAACGAACGCGAATGCCAAGACCTACGGCCTGGCCGGGGCCGCCGAGGGCACGTCGATCGCACGGGCCAACACCGCCGACAGCATCGTCATCGGCAGCGGCGCCACCATCGAATCGCTCAACGACGTCAACCTGCTGGCCGGACGCGACAGCGGCGGCAATGCGAACGACATCTACGTGTCCGCCCGCACCGACCTCTGGAACAAGACGGCGTTCCCGATCGAGACGGCCCCCGAGGCGGACGGCGAAATCGTCCAGCACAACACCGTGAACGTCCAGGCAGGTGCCGGCATCGGCGCCGTCAGGGATGTGAACCTGGTGACCGACGGCGGGCTCACCAGGGCGATCGGCTACGGCATCGGCAAGGATCTCTACCGCGAAGCGCTCGCCGCGGTCGGCAGCGCCATCAGCGGCGCCTTCGGCGGCGGACCGGTCAATCTCGACATCCATGGCGGTTCCACCACGGTCACTGCCCAGAACAACGTGATCGTGAACGGGACGCTCAGCTCGGGCATCCACCACCAGCAATACCTCACCATCGACGCGCTCGGTAACGTCACCCGGCAAAGCGACGGTGTCAGCTACGAACTGCAGAACAATCAGTCGCTGCAGCGAGAGATCCAGAACCGCATCGTGCTGCTGCAGCAGCTCGCCGACCAGTATCAGTCCGACGTCGACGTGCGCGGCGCATTCCTGGCCGAGAAGTCGTTCCTCGAATCCAAGCTCGCCAACCTGGGCGGCGAGAACATCTCCGTCGACTTCATCAACGTCGCCGACATCCTGGCCCGTTCCGGCAACGTCGACGTCACCGCCGCCAGCTTCACCGGCAGCGGCGCGATCCACGCACCGGGCGACGTCAGCATCCAGATCGACAATGCCTCCGACCGCTTCCTGCGTCTGAACAAGCTGACCATTCCGGAGGATGCCGGCGGCTTCGTGACTTTCAATGGCACAGCCGTCGCGAACAACGCGGACATCAACGCGCGCCAGAAACCCGGCAGCGTGGCGAACCTCCAGACGTTCGAGACGACCTTCGATCCGCAGCGGCCGCTGATTTCGGTAAAGAACACCTTCACCGCGCCCTTCGGCGACCCGCGCCGCGATCCGGAGGTGTATCTCGACGGCGATATCAACAACATCCGCGGCACCGTCGCGATCGCCAGCACCGGCAGCGTGATCGTCGGCGCGCGCATCGAGGCGCAGACGGTCGACATCCGCACCGACGGCGATTTCATCCAGCAGTTCATCTGGGGCTTCAGCCACGAAGGCGGAGCGCCGCGCGCGCAATACAACACCTTCGCGCGCAGCTTCGAAAACGCCTACGGCACCAGCCTGATCAAGAACGACTTCCTCAACAATCAATCGACCGCGACCACGGGCGCAAACCTGCCCGCCACGCGCGAGACGGATCCGGATCATCCCAATCCGGCCATCATCGCAGGCAACAATGTCTTCATCAGCGCCGAGAAGCTCAACATCAACGGCACCATCCAGAGCGGACTGCCGATGCGCACGCTCACGCTGGGCGCCGCGCTGAACGCGACCATCGCAGGCTACTCGGGCACCAGCCCGCTCGCGCTCAACACGGTCGACCCGGGCACGGGCGAGATCGCCGCCTTCTGGAATCCGGCGAGCGGCAAGATCGAGGTGAATCCGGTCAAGGTGCAGGGCGGTTATCTCGAGATCTACGGCAACATCTTCAGCACCGGTTCGGGCAAGCTGCGCACGATCGACGGCTTCGGGCGCATCAGCATCGACAACCAGACCGGTTACGAGATGGTGTTGAACCGCCTCGACGTAGGCCCGGGCATCGCCGGCACGATCAAGATCGCGGACACCGCGCCGGACAAGCGTGTGAACGCTGTCACCCCGCTCACCACGATCTACACCCGGATCGGAGACACGATCCGTCAGGTGGACAATCACGCGGTCGACAGCGCGGGTAATCCGACCAACCTGGTCTCGCAGGTCTCGGCCGTCGGCACTCTCGATGCGAACGGGCAGCGGGTGCGCTCGACCACCTATCAGCCGGACGAGTTCCGCCGCTACGTCTGGGTCACGGGACGCCGCTCGACCTTGGTCGAAAAGGAGATCTATCAGAGCAAATCGACGCTCGCCATCGATGACTTCGGTATCGACCCCGGCAAACAACCGACTCAGCGCGACGTGTCGGTGGTCGATCCGATCGCGCTGATGCGCGGCGAGTATCTCGAGGACGTGGGCCCCGCGGGTGCGTCCAAACCGCAATACGAATTCGAGTACAAACGCTTCCAGGACCGCAACTCGCGGGTGCGCGTCGGCGAACCGGTCGACACCTCGTGGGGCACCGACTGCCTGGGCGACCTGTGCTTCTCCACCATCTACCAGTCTACGGTGACGTTCCACACAGCGGTCACGCAGACCTACACCCACAGCATCAAGGCCGACGTGCCGATCGGCATCGAGTTCTTCGGCTACGATTCCGGCCAGATCAACGTAACGTCGTTGAAGGGGGTCTCGATCGGAGACAGCATCGTCAACCGCAACGGCACGACCTCGATCACCAGCACCCAGGGCGCCATCGCGCAACTTTCGCCGACCGCGATCGCCTACACGCAGGCGCTCAACCTGAAGGCCGATCTGGGCATCGGCACCGCCGACCACGCGATCCGCTCGGGCTTCCAGGCCGCGACCGGCGTGGATGTGACCGGAACGGCCGCAGGTGCCACGACTCTCGATCTGGAGACTCGGGCCGGCGGCGTCTACCTGACCCAGATCGAGGGTCAGGCGCGCGTCGACAAGTTCACCTCGCAACTCGGCGATGCGCGCCTGGTCAGCGACGGCGGCATCCTCGCACTCAACGCGAGCTCGCTGGTCAAGGGTGGGCGCGTGGAACTCACCTCCAGCGCCGGCGGCATCGGCAGCATCGCCTCGCCGCTCGGCATCCAGGTGGGCAGCGTAAAGGATACCGATGGCCTGAAGGCAACCGCGCGCGGCGACATCGGCCTGCGCCAGCTGAACGGCGACCTTTGGATCGAGAAGGTCAAGTCCAACTCGGGCGACATCCGCATCGAAGTCCCGAACGGCTCCATCCTCGACGTGAACCCGCTCGAGACGCGCGACGAGCGCACGGTCACAGAACTGCAGAACCTGTGGAACTCGATGCACCTCATCGGCGACGCGAAGACGCTGGCCGACCCCACCGTGAAGGGCTTCGAGCGTCTCGAGGAGCGCGAATACCAGACCTACTGGCGCAGCCTGCGCAATGTCCAGGAGCACATCGACGCGAACGGCGGCAAGACCTACACCGCGAGCGCATTCGATCCGAACCAGGGCTTCGCGCTGACTGCGGCCGAGCGCGACTACTACCGGCACGACTACCGCTGGATCGACACCGACGGCACCGCGAAGATCGGCTGGAGCAACGCGCAGATCGCGCAGTTCGAGATCGATCGCGCCCGCGAATACGGCCAGGGTAGCTACGATCCGAACTTCCACTTCACCTACGACGTGGCGAGCGACCCGGGCGGGCTCACCAGCGGCGCGTCCTGGACCGATGCCGAGTTGCGCTATTCCATCGGCGCCGGTGCGCTCAAGGAAGTGTCCGACACCAACGTGCGGCTCGAGGATGCGAACATCGCCGGCCGCAACGTCACAGTGATCGCCGGTAACGGCGGCATCGGCCGCGACGGCACGGGTCACGAGATCGAGATCACGCTGCCGCCCGCCGGCACAGCAGCGAATCTGAGCCAAGCGCAGATCCTGGCGCTGGCCGCAGCCGAGCGCCGCGACCTGAAGATCGTCGGCAACAAGATCGTCATCTCTAATCCGGAAGACCTCGACATCGATGCGACCGGGATGGTGAGTCTGACCGCCGATCGCACCACGCCGTCGAAGCCGACCGACATCTTCGTCGGTTCCACCGGCGATCTGCGCATCGGCAACGTCTCCGGCGAGGACGCAGTGCGCCTCAAGGCCAAGGGCTTCATCAACCACGTGGACGCCGATGGCCTGGCGCTGACGGGCGCCTTCATCCGCGGCGGCGACATGATTCTCGAAGCGGCGCGAGGCGATCTCGGGGCGAACGGCAACCCGATCCGCCTGCGCATGAACAACACCGCCACGCTCACCGCGCGCGCCGGCGGCGATATCTGGCTCGAGGCGGAAACGGGCGACGTGAACGTCGACGCGATCTATTCGCCGGGAACCGTGAGCCTGAAGGCCACGGTGGGCGCGATCACGGACGCGATCGGCGATGACCAGGACAACGTGCGCGGCAAGAGCATCGCGCTCGAAGCCGCGCTCGGCATCGGTACCACCGCGGCGCCGCTCGACGTGCACACCGACAACGGTGAACTCGTCACGGCCACGACCGCCGGTGGTGGCATCGCGCTGCGCAGCCTGCGCCAGACACTTCGGCTCGGCCCGGTCGACGCGAACGGTGCGGTCGAGCTGCTGGGCGGACTGTTCGGTATCGAGGTCACCGGTAACGTGTCGAGCGGCGGCAACGACATCGCGATCGCCGCAGACGGCATCGTGCTGGGCAACGGCGCGTTCATCGATGCCGGCGCCGGCAACCTGAGTCTCACGGCGACGGCGGGCTCGATCGAGCGGTCCGGCGCCGGACCCGACCTGCGTGCCCACGACCTCACGGCAAGCGCCATCGGCGGCAGCGCCGGCAGCGCCGCCTCGCGACTGCGGGGCGACACGTCGGGCACGGTGATCCTGGACGGTGAGACCGGCGTCGGCTTCGAAGAGACGGCCGGCGACCTGAACGTACAGCGCGCCTCGAGCACGACGGGCGCCGTCGACCTGGTCGTGGCGGCCGGCAACCTGAACGTACAGCACGTCTCGAGCACGACGGGCGCCGTCGGCCTGCTCGTGGCGGCCGGCGATGCCTCCGTCATCGAACTGATCGCTCCTTCGGCGAGCGTGAAGGCGTCCGGCGCCGCATCGATCGGCAGCCTCACGGCCGACGCCGTGTCGGTGCGCGCCACCACGATCGACCTGCCGAACGTGGTCCACACGAGTCCCGATGGGGTGTTGAGCTTCAGCCTGGCCGGATTCGGCGACGGCTTGGCCCAATCGGGCAATGTGAACGCGATCTCGAACTCGGCGATCCGCTTCGACCTGCTGCGCGCCGAGACTGCGACCATCCTGGGCGACGTCGCCAACCTGCGCTTCATGGAAACGCTGATCGGCAAACAGGCGACCTTCGCCAACTCGTTCTATCGCGTGGTGCACGACAACGCGGCACGGCGGCTCATCCCCGGCTACGACATGCAGATCTACGCGACGGCGCCGTTCTATCTCTATTTCCAGGCAGCGAAGAGTTTCCGGACCAATGCAATCGTCATCGGCTTCGGCGATGGCTTCGAGGTCAACGGCGGCGGCAGCGAGAACAGCCTGATCGACTTCGGTCCCAAGCTGCTCACGTTGACCAACCCCGCGCTGGTGCCCCCGGGGGCGGTGCCGTATTCCCCGGCTGGCAACGGCCCCCTGTCGGAAGAAAGCGGACTGGTGGAGGTGCCGGCTGCGCCGCTGGGCAACAACCCGGCAGCGCTGCAGGGCGTGGACGACACTGCAGTCAAAGCCAGGTAGTCCCGAGTCCGGCGTTTTCCCGTTTCGATCGAAAGCTTCATGCTCCAATACCGCTTCGTCATTCTTGCGATCGCCGCCCTCGTCCCGCCTTGGGCCCAGGCCCAGACCCAGTCCCCCACCGATGCCGGTGGCGTCCAGCGCGAGCAGCAGCGCACCCTCGAGTACTACGAGCTGCAGAAGCGGCTGCAGGAGCGGCCCGGCGACGATCGCGATCTGATCGAGGACGAGACGCAGAAGCGTCCTGCGCCCGGGGCGCCGCAGTCGGAAGCGCGCGTGCTGATCAATCGGGTGGTGACCAATGCGTCCGAGGTGCTCTCCCCCGCCGAAATCGAAACCGTCACGTCGAGAATCACCGGACGCGAAGTGACCATCAAGGAATTGTTCGACGCTGTCGGCGCCCTGAACGAGTTGTACAAGGCGAAGGGTTGCGCCACCTGCCAGGCGTTCCTGCCGCCGCAGAAGGTCGAAGCCGGGACGGTGGAGATCCGCCTGGTCGAAGGCAGGCTCGGTGCGATCCGGATCGAAGGTGCGAACTACATCCGCCAGGGTTTCATCCTCGATCGCATCCGCGCCAAACCGGGCGAAGTGCTCGATGTGAAAGCGCTCGAGAAGGATCTCGCCTACATCAACAATACCAACGACTTCAAGACCGCCGCGAGCCTGAAGCCCGGTGCGACGTTCGGAACCGTGGATGCGATCGTGCGGGCGCAGCAACCTCAGCGTTTCGGCTTCACGCTGTTCGGCGACAACGCCGGGCGCGACGAGATCGGACGCAATCGCCTCGGGCTCATCTTCAACGCGCGCAGCGTCTTCGGCGTGAGCGATCCGCTCACGATCACGGCGAGCGGCGCGGACGGCACCAAGGCCGGGTCCATCGCCTACAGTCTGCCGGTCACGCGCTGGGGCACGAGAGTGGGCGTCCAGTACGATTCGAGTGCCATCGAAATCCAGTCGGGACCGTTCTCGGCGCTCGACGTCACCGGTACTGCGTCGAACGCCGGAGTCACGCTGACCCAACCCCTGATCGCCGAGAACCCGCGTCGCGTGAACGTCTTCGTCGGCTACAACACCAAGGATTCGATCACGAAGTTCGGCGGCACGCCCATCACGCGCGCCGATACGCGCGACATGACGTTCGGCTTCGATGTTCAGCAGTTCACAGCGAGCGGATTCTGGTACACGCGCCAGTACCTGACCTCGGGCAGCACGAGCTGGGGTGGCGACCGCGAGTTCATCAAGTACAACGCCGACGCGCTGTGGACGGAGAGCTTCCGCAACGGCCTCACCACGGTGCTGCGGGGTTCGTTTCAGCTCGCGAACGATCCGCGCCTGCCCACCTTCGAGCAATTCTTCATCGGTGGCATGGCTACCGTGCGCGGCTATCCGGAAGGCTTGCTGATCGGCGCCCGGGGCTACTTCGTGAGCGGAGAGCTGCAGTTTCCCCTGTGGTCCAAGCAAGGCTCGGCCACTAGAGTGCCCACGGGCGATCGCCTGCGCGGCGTGATGTTCCTCGACCATGGCGGCGTGGTTCCGGGCGGGGTCACCGGCGAGAGCTTCGGCTGGGGCGACACGTTGACGAGCACCGGAGGCGGGTTGCTGTACAACTTCTCGAAGTACTTAAGCGGCCGCGTCATGATCGGCCTGCCGCTGGCGGAGCGCGGCACCGCACCCCGCGACTGGGTGCTGCACGTCTACGTGCAATCGATCTTGTTCTGAAGCGCAATCGCAGTAGTACACCCCTTCCCTCGCCGCCGGCGGGGGAAGGTTGGGATGGCGGCGGAATGCTACTCGCCATCTCCGGCCAGGAATTCTCGCGCGAGATCGACGCTGCACATCTTCTCGCGCGGGGCGCCGGTGCGAGCGCGTGAGCGCTCGTGCCGGTCGATGCGCTGCCACTCGGGATAGCTGACGGTACGCACGCCGCGGGCCTCGAGCAGCGGACCGACGCCATCGTGTCCTGCACGCACCAGTCCGGACAGATCCTCGAGCAATGCCGCGGTGGTCTCGAGACTGTCTGCGCGATTGGTGCCGATGACGCCGGTGGGCCCTCGCTTCAACCAGCCGGTCACGTACACGCCGGACAGCAAAGCGCCGTCCGAAGCCACGACGCGGCCTCCCGCGTTCGGCACCGTGCCCGAGCGCTCGTCGAATGGCACACCGTGGATCGGCAAGCCGCGATAGCCGATGCAGCTCACCGCAAGCCCGCAGGCGATCTCGTGACCTTCCTGCGCCGACGCGAATGCACGATCGGTTGCCCGCAATCGCACGCCCTGCAAGCGGCCGTCCCCGATGAAGCGTTCGGGTGCGACACCGAACCAGATGTGGATCTCGCGCTCGCCCGAAACCTCGCCGCGCGTCGCCAACGTGCGCCATGCCGGCACCAAGTGCGCGTCGCCGGGATCCGCATCCAGCGCCGAGAGAACACGCTGCACGTCCTGCGGAAAACGGACGCGAACGCCAGGCAGTTCGCCCAGCTCGCGCAGTTCCTTGGGCGTGAACCTGGCGCGACCCGGCGCACCCCGCCCGAGCAGATGCACCACGCGCACTCGGCTGTCGTCGAATGCTGCCAGCATCGCGTCGGGGAGGTCCGACCCGGCCAGGTTCGAACCGGACTTCGACAACAACCGGCAGACGTCGAGCGCCACATTGCCGTGACCGACGACCACCGCCGCATCGGCGTCGAGCCCGATAGCGCTGCGGCCCGCATGATCGGGATGGCCGTTATACCAGCCGACGAAATCGCTCGAGACGATCACGCCGGCGAGATCTTCTCCGATCACGTCCAGGCGCCGGCTCGCCGGTGTCCCGCACGCGAGGATCACGGCATCGTAGTGCGCGCGCAGTTCCTCGAACGACACGTCGCGACCGATCTCGACACCGCCCACGAATCGAAGTCCCGGATCGGCCGCGATGCGATCGAACACGGCGGTGACGCTCTTCAGCTTGAGGTGATCGGGGGCGACCCCATAGCGCACGAGCCCGTAGGGAAACGGCAGGCGTTCCATCAGGTCGACGCGTAGCGGCAGGCCCGAGCGCAGCAGCGCCTCCGCGGCGTAGAAGCCGCTCGGGCCGCTGCCGCCGACCGCGATCCGGGCAGCCACGCTCAACGCGGCGTCGTGAATCCCAGTTCGTTGCGCCGCGCCTCCGCGTCGGGCAGCGGCGATTCGCGCGCCCGGATCACCGGCAGCATTGCCGCGAAATCCCGATTGATCTGTATCCAGCGGTCCTGCCCGGGCTCCAGGTCGTAGGTCTCGCTGATGGCACGGACCGGACACACCGGCACGCATGCGCCGCAATCGATGCAGACATCGGCGTCGATGTAGAGCCGCGCTGCATCACCGTGAAAACACTCCACGGGACACACGGTGACGCACTCGGTGAAACGGCAGCGCTCGCAGTGCTCGGTGACGACGTGAGTCATGGTCAGGCAACGCGGATCTCGACCAGGTTGTCGGAGAATGTAGGGGCCCGGCCGAGGTCCGCATACGCGGTGGGATTCAGTGCGGCCGGCGTGGCATCGCCTTCCGACAGCGATACCCAGTAGCCGATCGGCGCGACGACGACACCGGGTCGGATATCGGTGCTGACCCTGGCCGCCGCGTTGAACGCCCCGCGGGCGTTCTCGACGCGCACCAGCACACCGTCGTCGATCGACCTCGCCGCGGCATCGGTCGGGTGGATGATGACGTGCTGCGGGCCCGACTGGCCGAGCTGGCGGCGCAGGTTCGCGTACTCGGAATTGAGGAACGCATGACTCTTGGGTGAGAGCATCGACAGCGGATAGCGCTTGGCGAGCGCCGGATTGGTGAGTGGTGATTCGCGCGGCGGCGTGAAGGTGGGCAGGGGATCCACGGGGCTGCCGTCCTGATGGTCGTTCGAGCCCTGGCGGAATACCGGCAGTACGAAGTTGCCGCCGGCGGCCATGGAGGCCTGCAGTTCCACCTTGCCCGATGGCGTCGGGAAATTGCCTTCGGCATGCGGCGCGAATACATCGTGCGCCGGCAGCGAGAGCCGCGCGTAGCCGGTCTGCTCGAGCGATTCCAGCGTGATGCCCTTCAGCGCCGGACTGGTCCAGTCCATGGAATCGATGATCATCTGCCGATCGGTCCGATAGAAGAACGGATCGTCGAAACCCATGACTTTCGCCAGGCGCCGGAACAATTCCGCGTTGCTCACGGACTCGCCGACCGGCTCGATCGCCTTGCGGTTCAAGGTGAGGTAGAGGTGGCCCCACGAGAACATCAGGTCGTCCTGCTCCACCTGGGTGGCGGCGGGCAGGATGATATCGGCATAGCGCGCCGTGTCGGTGATGAAATGTTCGCTGACGACGGTGAACAGATCTTCGCGCTCCAGTCCCTTGCGGGTGCGCGCCTGGTCGGGCGCCACCACGATCGGGTTGCTGTTGTATACGAACAGGGACTCGATCGGCGGATCGAGCTCCAGTTCACCGGTGAGCGCCTTCCCCAGTTCCCACTGGTTGATCACGCGGGTCCCCGGGGTCAGCAGATCGGGGCGCTGCAACCCCGGCCAGTTCATCGGGAATGCCCACAGCGGCAATTGCAGGATGCCGCCGCCGGGCTTGCGCCAGGCACCCACCAGTGCGGGGAGGCAGGAGAGCGCGCGCACCAGTTGGCCACCACCGGCAGAACGCTCGATGCCCACGCCGATGCGGATCGCGGAAGGTTGTTGCTGCGCGTAGTCGCGCGCGAGCTTGACCACGTCCTCTGCGGGCAGGCCCGTGATCTCCGCGACCTTTGCCGGGGTGTATTCCGCGGCACGCTGCGCGAGCTCGTCGTAGCCGACCGTGTACTTCGACACGTAGTCCTGGTCGACGAGACCGTCGCGGATGATGACGTGCATCATCCCCAGCGCCAGTGCCGCATCGGTGCCGGGACGGATCGGGATGTGCCAGTCGGCGAGCTGGGCGGTCTTGGTCTTGAGCGGATCGATGACCACGACCTTGGCACCGCGACGCTGGGCCTCCATCACGAAGGGCCACATGTGCGCGTTGGTGCTCAGCATGTTGCACGCCCACAGCACGATGTACTTCGAGTGCTGGAAGCTCTCGGGGTCCATGCCCGGCGTCGGACCGAGCGTCATGATGTAGCCGGTACAGGCGCCGGAATCGCAGAAGGTGCGCTCCGACACGGTGGCACCGAGCTTGTTGAAGAAAGGGTCGCCGACGGTCAGTCCGTTCAGCAGGCCCTGATGACCGAGATAGCTGTAGGGCAGGATGCTCGCGGGCCCGTGCTTCGCGATCGACGCCCGCCAGCGCGTGGCGATGGTTTCGAGCGCTTCGTCCCAGGAGATGCGCTCGAAGCTCCCCTCCCCTTTCGCGCCGGATCGTCGCAGCGGATAGAGCACCCGGTCGGGGTTGTAGACCCGTTCCTCGTAGTGATTGGTCTTGGCGCACAACCGCCCCTGCGTGAACGGATGGTCGGGATGCCCCTGGACGCCGGTCACCCGGCCGTCCGAGACCTTCACCACCATCGAACAGGTGTCGGGGCAGTCGTGGGGACAGGCGCCAAGGACGGTACGTTCTTCGGTGGACGGGGTGCTCATGAGGACCTCCTGTTGATGAACGCTACGGCGGAAGGGTACCGGGTGCAGTCTATCGGCGGTTGCCGTCGATCGGTTATCCGGAATTGGCAAAAGTCCGCATGCGCCTCTTCCGGGCCCTTCCGGGCCGGGAGCGTGCGTCCTAAACTTGCTTGCACTTTCCCCCGTCTTCCCGCGGCCTTTTGCCCATGGCTCTCGACGCGCTCGCCGACATCGCCTCCCCGTCCGCGCCGCTCACCCCGGACGCGACGGCCGGCTTCGTGCGCCGCGAACATCGGGCGCACGACGCCGACGAGCAAGCCGCGCTGCTCGACACCCTCGACCAGCGCTACGAGCAGCTGTCGGCCGGGCGCTACTCCGGGGGCCTGCTCGAGATCTCCTTCGATGGCGTGGAGATCTTCCGCGAGCGCATCGACCAGAGCGTGCAGCAGCGCGGCGTCGGACGAGAGGTCTACTGGACCTTCGCCACGGCGGTGGAACTGTCGGCGCCGGCCTGGTGGGACGGCGGCTTCATCGAGGCCGAAACCGTGATCTGCTTCGAGCCACGCCGCGAGTTCGAGCTGCGCACGCCTCGCGTTGCCGAATGCGTCGGGTTCTCGGTGGCGGACGAGCGTCTGCAGCGGCACCTCGCCACGTCCGGTGCGGGCGACGCCAAGGCGAACCTGCGCGGGTGCAGTGTCGTAACGCGCAATCGGGCGCGCCAGGATCCCCTGCGCGCGGTACTCGCGGAGGCGATCGACATGGCCACGCGCTTTCCAGTCCTGTTCGAGCAACCTGCGCCGCGCGCGCTGCTGGTGGATTCCGTGCTGCAGCGCCTGGCGGAATCGCTCGAGTCCGAAGCCATCCCGACGCAGCGTGTGGACGCTTCCCGGCAAAACCACGTGGCGCACCGGTCGCGCGACTACATCTATGCACGAGTGGGCGAGCCGTTCTCCATCGCGGAACTGTGCGAAGCCGTCGGCTGCTCGCGCCGCACGCTGCAGTACGCGTTCGAATCGGTGTTCGGGCTCAACCCGCTGAGCTACATCCGCGCGGTGCGCCTGAATGGTGCGAGACGCGATCTGAAAGCGTCGGATCGCCCGACGTCGGTGCAGGAGACGGCCGCGCGCTGGGGCTTCTGGCACCTGCCGCGCTTCGCGGGCGCCTACTCGCGCATGTTCGGTGAATTGCCCTCGGCGACGCTGCGCCAGGCGCGCGGTGCTGCGGGCGAGAGCTGAAACCGCACAGTGCCCGCGCGGCCCGGCCGACGAGCGCGACCCGATGGACTACCAGGCCGAGGGGGTGCTGTACCTGCCCGACGAAGCGCGCTTCTCGCTCACGTTAACCGAGGGCGCCAACCTGGGCAAGGCCATCGCCACCGCCATGGCACTGGTGGAAGAGCACAACCCGGAGCTGAAGGGCGTGCTGCCACGCGGCTACAATCTGCTGCCCAACGGCACGCTGGTGAAGTTGCTACGCCTGCTCGCGCCGCTGGACCTTCAGGGCGACGCCTTCGGCAAGGTGTACGAATACTTCCTCGGCAACTTCGCGATGAAGGAAGGCCAGAAGGGCGGCGTGTTCTACACCCCACCAGCATCGTGCGGTTGATCGTCGAGATCCTGCAGCCCTTCCACGCTGCATCTTCGACCCCGCCTGCGGCTCGGGCGGGTGTTTCCGGGGTTGATCGGTGATGTCGCGCATGCATCGCCCAATCGCCATCGAAGCTGAACGGACGTAGACCGGACGGTCATCACCTCACGCTGCCGGCCAGGAGCGGGTGCTTGTGAACGTCCGGTCTCGGTACCAGCAGCGTTGTGCAACCCGACAGATCCGCGCGGAGTGCGCAGCGAGGCAAGGACTGCGGCGGCATCAGCTTGCCTGTGTTCCAGGTGCCTGCTGTCCGATCGGTCTTGAGCGTTTGGTCAGGTCAACTCCGATGACCCTGCCTCGATTCAACGTACACCAGGCTATGCAGCCATGAGAGCGACTTCTGCATCCACCGGCGTCTGATATCCGATCGACGAATGCAGACGTTCGCGATTGTAGAAGCCTTCGATCCAATCGACGATGTCGAGTCGAGCCTGTG
>Ga0163144_10019550_pt1 | contig 13616 bp, 4 predicted proteins | sample OliLak19BULKMAT1_FD_123175 | JGI IMG/M metagenome (GOLD analysis project Ga0163144, IMG submission 123175) | Freshwater microbial mat bacterial communities from Lake Vanda, McMurdo Dry Valleys, Antarctica - Oligotrophic Lake LV.19.BULKMAT1 | ecosystem: Environmental > Aquatic > Freshwater > Lake... | reverse complement strand
GGAAACGCCACTGCGTGAGATTGGTGTAATTGTTCGCGAGATAAAACGGTGAAAGATCAATCGTCGCGTCGCTGGAGTTGTAGAGTTCGATCCAGGGATCGCGGTCTCCGGCGTTATCGGTCAAGCTGCTGACATTATTTGGCAACACCTCGTTGAGCCATACGAGCGGGAAGGGTGCCAGCGGCTGGCTTAGGCTGTTTGCGCGGCCGGGTGTGACGCGGTTCACGTCATTGGTTGCGGTGGAGGTCCAGTTGCCGACCCGATATTCATCTTGGGCCGGGTCGATGAGCTGCAATGACGGACCGAAGCCGGCGGCGTTGGTCGGCCACGGGAGTTTTTGATCGTAGCGCACATCGCTGATCACCGAGTTTGCGTCCGGCGTGGCGCCGGGTTTGACCAGCCTCAACATTTCGCCATCGTTGTCGAGAGTTCCTGGGAATTGGTCAAATACCGGAATCGTCCCGCCATAGGAGGCTGAAAACGCCGCACGATCTCCAACGAGCACGAGGTAGGAATTGGGTTGGATGAGCGAACCCTCGGGGAAAGTGTAGCCCGCACCTTCAAGCCGGAAATTTGAAAGATCGAACGGGGTGGTGGATGAACGGTTGAACACTTCGACAAAGGATGTGTTTGGAATGTTGGGATCGTAATGAATTTCGTTCAGCACGATGTTATCCTGCGGCTGCGGCACCGCGCCGTTGAAGGTGACGGTGATCGTGTCGGCAGCGCCCGGGACGGGATTGCCACGAAGGTCTTTACCCACGAGCGCGAGCGTATTTTTCACCTGTATCAGCGGGACGTTGATGCTGAAGGTGGTGAAGGCGGTCCACCGGACCGGATACGAAACGCCGTTGATCTCGATGGTGGCGACGGCGAACGGAGCGTTGCCGGTGATCGTGGCTGTGGGCGTCGTGGAGGTGAAGTCGTTGCCGCCGCTTGAAGTGATGTTGAACTGCCTGGAGTCTGCGGCGTTGATCTGGTTGAGGAGATGAGTCCGCCGGGCGTTGATGTAGGTGGGGATGGACGAGGGTTGAGCCAGATTCCCGAGTCCGTTCAACTGAAGCGCCGTTCGGCGGGCTTCGATTTGTGGCGCGTAGTTCTCCGGCAACATCACGGTATTCGCCGCGTCCTGAAATCCGCGCCAGAGCATCCTGCGGAGCGCTGGCGTGTCGAAGAATTTGTTCAAGATCGGGTCCTGTCCGCCCCAGAGTCCGTCTGTTGGGGAGTTCCCGCCGGCCTCGGAGCCGAGCGTGAAATCAACGTCCCACGGAATGATTTTCCAGCGTCCCTCGGGCACTTTGTAGGCGTACATGTTCTGGCCCACGCTGAAGCCCCATGAATCCCAGTTTCCAAGGACGCGATGGTAGGCGAAGACGCGCATCCATTCTTCGATGTCGGCAAGATTGAGCAGGTTGGGGACAAAATTGGCCGTGTTGTCATTGGCGGCCGTGACGAGTCTGAAGATATTGGTGTAGTCGTTGGCCGTGCCGCCATATCCGCGTGTCTGCCAGTTCCAACGGTAACGACCGAGATTGAATGCTCCGCCGGTCTTGAAAGACTCGATCGTGGAACTGACGGCCGCAAAGCCGGAGTTGTTGTCGTCGAACTCAAACCAGATGGCGATTTTGTAGAGGTCGCCTTCGTTGTCGGATGGAAACACATCAGCGGCGTAAGAACCGGAAGGGATTTCCTCGTCCAGCATCACGTTGTAAACGGGCCCGCTCTGGCCGCCGGAGCGATAGAGCCGCATATAGTGCGTGTTCAGGTAGGGAATTCCCATCTGCTGGCCGATCCAGGCGCAGAGCGGATTGCGGATGCCTGTGCTTTCCTCTCCACCGTTGCCGGTGGTCCGGAAGACACGTTCGGTCGTCCCAAGCAGGGGATCGTCCGGGCCGTTCTCGAGCGCGAAGCTTCCGCCACCACCGTGGTAGGGGCTTCCTTTGTCGCGGAATCCGACATTGTAGATCACGCGAAAATTGCCATAGACAAGCGTGGCGTCGCGGTAAGTGTTGTTCAGCGGATTGGAACGTTGGTTTTCCACGGCTTGTGTATTCAAGAGATGGTAGTGGGCAAATGTGCCGACAGGAATCGCGTCGTCCCAACGGATGAGGCATTCCGGCGCGGGAGCCGCCGCAGGCATGATCACTCCCGGTTTGGGAAATGTTGTGGTCTGTGCCGCCGTGCCGTCGGTCGCCTGGATTTTGAACGCGACCAATGTGCCGCCGCTGCGTCCCGAAATTGTGGCGGAATAAATGCCATCGCCTGCCACCTCGTCGCCGCCCGCACCGTCGTCACGCATGGGAGCGGTGGTGGCGGTGTTCGAAGGATCAATCCGGTAGCGCAGGTTCAGCGAACCGAAACCGTCGGGATCTGAAATCCGGCAGGTGACGACCACGGCCTCATTGGCGCGGGGTAAAGCAGGCCGATGCGTCACGTCGTAAATTGCGGGACCAGCGTTGGCAATTCTGCGGGTGTTGGCCTCTCCAGGTGTGCCGAGGTTTTTCGGCACGTTCATCCGGACCGGCATTTCGATCCAGTTGCCCCTGGTGCGGAACAACACTTCAGGCCAGCCCGCAAGCCAGCGTACTTTGGCGCGGATGGTCGCGGTGTTGCCCGACGCCAGTCCTGCGATGTTGGCACGGACCGCATTGATGCCGGTGTCGCCGTCGCCCTGGCTCCGGATGTGCAGGCTGCTCGCACCAGAGGCGCCGCCGACGGTTTCAATGAACGAAGTGCTGTGGTTGCCGGTGAAGCTCCATCCGCTGGAACCTGATTCGAAACCGGGATTGGCCAGCAGGTTGGTGCCGCCCGACCTGAAAATTTCCACGTCATCCACCAGACACTCTCCTGCGCCAAGCATTCCGATGCGGAACCGGTTCGGAGGATGGCTGTTGTGGCCGAGAGCGAGCGTGCCGGTGAACTCGAAGCTTGTCCATGCGGCCTTCTGCGTTTCATCGGAGTCCGCCCAGTTGGCGGCGCGCAACGGGTCGGCGTTGGGGTCGGTGAATTCGAGGCTTGAACCGCCGCCATCCGCGTAATAATTCCAGCGTCCGCCTTTTACATAGGTGACCTCAGCAACCACGATCCGAATCTTGGTGGTGGTGATTTGACCAAGGAGATTGGTCGAGAGAATGGTGTCGGGCATCGACAGTGCGAGGCGTTCGCCGGAATTTTTCAAAGAGCCGCCGTAGTCGCCGCGTGTGTTACCGGCGTTGAGTTGCGGATAGTTGGGGAGCATTCGCGCGGCGTCCTTCGCCACCACCAGAAAACCTCCAGGCGCAAGGGTCGTCCCGGCTGGAATCGTGTATTTGATGCCTGCGGTGAAACTCCATCCGTCAAGGTTCACGGTGTTCGTGCCGCGGTTCAAAAGTTCCACGAACTCGTCCGCGTCATCACCCGAGATCGGGTTGAACATGATCTCATTGATGACGATGTTTTCCTGACGCCAAGGTGCGTTGGCCGCCGCGGGTGTCGGCTGTGCGAGCCGCCGGAGGGTTGCCGCCCCGTCGGGTGACCGGCCTGAGGCCACACCGTTTTCCTGCGCCTCGAACCTGACCGCGTCTATGACTCGCGCCGTGTTCGAGCTGACGAGGAAGAGGGTTTCGCCGGCGGAATCGAGACGGAACCCAAGCTGGTTTTGATCCCAGGACAAAAATCCCCGGGCAGGGATGCTTGTGCCGTTGGGAATGCGGAACTTGTTTGTCGTCGGGTCATCAGAGAGGTAACAGCCGGAGATATCCACCGCAGAGAGGCTGTGATTGTAAAGTTCGATGAAGTCGAGTTGCGGATCGTCCGTGTGCGCCAGGAATTCATTGATGACAACCGTGCGCTGCGGGTTTGCGCGGATGGCGTCGAGTTGTTCCGGCGAACCACCGATGATTTCGCTCGGACCCCAGGCGGAAGGTTCATCTTCTCCATAGCTCGGATTGCGGAGGGTGAGAGAATGACCTGAGCCGTCGGCCGCCACCGGCCAGGGTGTGTCAGGGGAATAATTCACCTCGAGTTTGATTGCACCGGAAGCGTCCCGGAGCCGCACAGTGTCGCCGCTGTTATTGAGCGAGCCGGTGAACGGTCCGTGGACGCCGGTTATTCCGTAAACAGTTTGCAAAGCCGCCGGATCCGCCGCGATGACCACGAAATCTCCTGCCGCCAGCTTGTATCCAGAAGGGAATGCGAAATTCAGACCATCCGTGAGGGTCCAGCCAGTGAGATCCTCGAATATTTCGCCGGCATTGTAGAGTTCGATGAACTCGAGGTTGTTCGTCACACCGGACGGAGGCTTGGGGTGATACATGATTTCGGAGATCACCAGGCGCGTGCGGCGGCTGCTTGGGCCCGGCGGTTCGCGATCCGGCTTGTAGATGCCCGTGGTCAGGCTCGTGGTATTGCCGTAGTCGCGGAATTGAACCGTGCTCATCACGGCACTTTGGCTGGAAACTGAAAGGCCGACGTAAACTGTGGCGGGCACGGTGACCGTTGCGCTTCCGAGCTGCACCCAGGTCTGGCCGTCCAGGCTGGCGAATCCAGTGAACACATTTCCGGCGCGCCGAAGACGCAGCCAGGTGAAGGGATAGTTAGCCGGGAATCCGCCGTTGATCGTCGCGGTGGTTGAAGCGGCTCCCGTGCTGGTTCGTGACTCGAAAAGGCAGCCGAGTTGCGCCGAGGAACCGAACACAGCCGCGAAAGCGGAACTGGTTTCCAGAGTGCCACGCGCCATTAAGCCGTTGTGGAGAAATGGACTGCTGATCGTCGCGCCCGCCACACGCACTTGGACATCGAAATTGCCGGAGCGCTGTTCCCAGGCAAATTGCGACTGATCGCTGGTGCCGCCAAGATTTAATCCGCCCCCGGAGATGTCAAACGCCCCCGGCCCCACCCGCTGAATCGATCCGCCAGTAACTCCGATTCCCTGCGACACAAATTCAAGTGCGAGGAACGAAAACTGGCTGTTTGGCAAAATGGTGTTGGGGGTGGAAGCGCGGTCCTGGACACCGCTGACCGTGACCGTGTAGTTCTGGCCGAACGTTATGGGGGAGACATTGAGAAGCACGGTGCGGCTGTCCGGCCCCTGCAACACCCCGTTCACCACGATGCCGCCGTTGACGGTGTAGCGCGTCGGGTCTAGTCCAGTGGTCGCCGCGACTGCCTCGCTGAAAACGACCTGGATTCTGGTATTGCCCAGATTGACTGCGCTTGTAAGCGAAGGCTTTGTGGTGTCCGGCACGACAGTGAGGGTGGCCGTGGTTGAGTTGGTTCCGCCGAGTTTGTTGGTCAGGCTCGCGCCGAAATTTGAATTGTTGTCGGCCAGAGTTATCGGACCATAACTGAGGGTGCCGTCAGCGCCGCCGGAGATGTTGATACCGTTGCGGCGCCATTGGTAGCTCACCGAGTCGAGGTTCTGCACCTTGACGATGAACGTGGCGAGTTCGCCCTCGGTGGCGATGGTGTTGGTCGGTTGTTGTGTGATGATCGGCGGGGTGAAGGAAGTGCCGAACGGAAGCAGAAAGGTCGCAGGGATCGGTGCCTCGTCCAATCCGTCAGGCCGCAGCCAGCGGACGGCCAGATTGTCACCGCCGCCACCTTCTTTCTGCAGGGCGGAAACGTAATAGGCTTTGCCGGCCACCAGCGCGATTGGAGCGGATTGCTGGCTTGGCTCGACGCTCCAGTTGCGGGAGCTGGCCCATCCGGTGACGGAAGCGATCAATCTTTTGGTGGCGGGACTGTCGTCGGTGCTGAGCCACAACTGGCCGTTGTCATCCGTGGCGATCCAGAACGTATAGTTGCCGGAGACCGGTGGCACCACGTAACCATGCATCCGTTGCCCGTAATCATTGTCAACATCGACCGGTGCTTCAAAAAAATCGGTGACCAGATTGGTCAGGGTCGGGTTGTTCGGGTAGATGGCAGCATTGGTGAGATCGCTGATTGAGGTGCCGCCGATTCCTTGAAAAACTTCCCTGAGGATCGAACCGGCTTCAACGGGTCGGCCAGAAAGCAGGAGTCCAATAACCAGTACAAGAAGCCATTGGCGGCAATGCGACAGGTGCTTGAAGGAGCCGCAAAACGGGAGGAAGATTTCAGCCCCCACATTTTGTGATCGCTGAAAGGTGAATTGCTTCTGATTTGTCATGGTTGTTGAAATGCGTTTGGATCTGATAACGGGACGAAGGTAATGAGTAATCGAACTGAGGTCGCGTTTCAAATTTCTTCGCTGGTTGAAACTTGATCGGCGGCTTTTGCAAACATCTGGAGAGCTTCTTCGTCGCCGTTTGCCCACTCCTGTTGCCGGATGAAACCGCAGTGATGCTGAGCCGCAGTTCCGGGGGCGGTGGTATGGGAGGACGGTGAGGTTCATCCCTCACCGCCTACCCAATAGTAAAAGGGTGTGATCCTTGCACATTAACTTCTTCCATCCGCCGAAGTGGTCAGGGCATTACCACCTTGAAAAATGCATTGGGCTTGTCCGGCGTCACTACCTGAGGGTCGCTGATGGCCCAATTGACCATGTTGCTGCTTTCCAAAAGCGTGTAACCCCTGAGATTCAAATCTTTGAACAACAATTTTGAATTTTCGGATCTGAGAGACAGCGACGGAGCTGGGGGCCTTTGAAGACTGGAACTTGATCGAGAATTTGCGTATTCCATTGGCCAGGCACCAGCTGGAACGGTATCCGTTTGGAGAACGGTTACTCCTTCACCACCCCAGAGGTAGATTCGTCCATCATAACCGAGGTTGATACCTTGCACGGCGAACGGATTTGAATAGCTCCAGATAATTTTTCCGTTCTGAAACGCTGATACACCTGTGGTGCGAAGGAGATACCTGATTCCATTCGAAGCCAGCAGGAGTTTAAAGGCATTATTAATCGGCAACTCGGTTTTCTCCAGTAACTGGCCGTTTGCTGACAATTTCGCCAGGAAGGCAACCCGATCCAAACCATTCCCATTTTTGACCTTCAAAGTATGCACTTGGTTCGAACTATCGATGCAAAGCGAGTTGCAAATTCCATCTGAAACATTGGTCCAACGGACAGAACCACCTGGGTCTATGGAAATGATTTTTGATCCCGAGGCCACATAGGAATTGCCATCTGTATCGAGCACAATTTTCCTAATGGAACTTTCCAAATCCGTGGACCACAAAAATTCACCTGTTTCACTGTAAGACAAAATCGTTCCTTCACTTGTCCCCACTATGATGGTTCCCTGAGCGCTGATTACGGGGCCGACCACGACATAACCAACAGGATGTGACCATCTGCGGTTCCCATCTAAACCAAAAGAGGTCAGATCTCTGGCGTTTTCAATGGCAATCAGGTACGAGGTTCCTAAGGCCATGTTAAAACTCTGAAACGGATAGTTAAAAATCCCGGTCCGGCCTGATTGTCCGTAACCAGTTTGCCAGCCGTTTAATTTTAAAAGAATAGTGTCGCCGGAAGTGGATACCACTGGAGGACCTATCAGCACATCGCTAGTGAAATTGGACGAAATCAGTTGAGCATTGGGGCTGATTTGGTAACTGTCGAATAATCCGTTCACCAGCAAACTTCCATCGGGGGATATGGTCGATCCTTCGAAATTTAGCCAGATGTTCAAATTAGTGGAACTGCCAACAACCTCAACAGGTTTGGCTAGCTCGGCCGCCAGACTCATGGCCGTTGGCCCAGCTTCTCCAACTCGCACACTGCGGACAAAATAATAATAGGTCTTTCCAACCATTGGCGTGGTGTCCACAAAGACCTGGATGCCTGGAGCCGTCTCTCCGATTCGCTCCGCTTTGGATAAGTCCAACGATTGACTTCGCCAAATTTCGTTCGTGGCCCATTCTCCACTGGCCACCCATGTGATGGATATGGAAGTGTCTTTCTGCTCAATTCCAATGTTTCTGGGGGATTGAAGGGCATGAATTCCAATCTCAGCGGACAGTGACCCCCTGGCGTTCTGCCGGTACATGGGCCAGCCTTCCGCGGGGCCGCCGACAGCCTGGACCACCCTTAAAAAATGATCCGTTGTGATGAAGATCAACCGTCCATCATCTGTCAAGATCGGGCCGTGCCGGATCATTGTTGGCAATGGGATAAAGGCACTTTCGCCACCGTTGGTTCGAACTGAGCCCAAAACCGGATATTTTGAATGTTGCAGGAAACTTTCTGATGTACCTGCGTAGAGATAACCCTTGTCCGTATGAACGACGGCGCCATTGACGGAGAAGTCGTTGGTTAGTCCCCAAATTTGATTTCCACTGGCATTCAGAGCTTTGAAATAGCGGTCTGCCAGATAGATTTCGCCGGACTCGGAGATTGCGGGAAATGAGATTTGAGTTTGCCGGAACGTAAAAACAGTTTTACCGGTTTCGTCAATTTTTTGGCTTCCGAAAAAATCCGTCATGATGGAATTATCGGGAAACGCCGCCAGTGGTATTCCGACCTGCCCGTTACTATTATACAATTCGAGAATTCCGTCGGGTCGATAAACTCTAAATCCACCGGAAAGAATCACTTCCCTGCCATCGCGGCGGATAACTGGAAAAGAATCTGCGGAACCACAATTCACTGACCAACGAAGGTTGCCTTCCTTTTCCAAGGCAATTTTTGTGCGTTGACCGAGTGCATAGATCGCTCCTTCCACGGATACAGCGACTGGAAATCGGTTCGGCACGAAGTTTGTGATTTCCGTACGCCACAACCTATGGCCACTGGAATCGTAAGCAGAAACTCCATTGTCCAGGCAGTAAATTACTCCCGATGGACCAACCGTGGGCCCGGCGAGCCAGGGGTTCAAAATGGTCTTTTCCCAGACCACCTTGAAATAGCGATCCAGTGCCACCAGGGTGGTACGTGAACTGTCACGTCGCGAGAAATAGATGTTGCCTTCGTTGTCAACCACCGGTTCGGAGATCGCAGTTCCTGCAAGTGCCACCGATGCAACATTGACGTTTTGGACCAATGTCAGCGGTTCACCCGGATCACTCGTGATCCCATCAGTCACAACCTTCAGCCAGTAAGTGTTGGTTTCATGCAGTTTTGCCCGCCAATCGTAAAAGGTATTGGTGCGAAGCGTCGCGATCTTCGCCGCATCTGCGATTTCAGGGGTGGACGCCTTCCATATTTCATATAGCGAACCGGCATTGGTTTCAGTTTCCCAGCTGAAGTAAGGAGCTTTTGCGAATGCATTTGTTCCAGCCAGTTTTAATTCGATGACAGCGTGAACAGCAGGCATCTTTAAAGCACCTGTCATGGAAAGGATCAGCATTGGAATTGCAAGAACCCTGGAGGAGAGGATGAGTTTCATAGGTTGGCTGACTTAAATGTGGGCGTATCTGTATCAGTTTGGACTCGCTACTCGCAAGCCCATTCTGTTTACAAATCAACGTCTGGTTCCGAGATGAAATCGTTTGGAATCCGAATGACGATCCTGTGTTTCCTGTCGCGATGTCTTCTCTTGGGAGCGGATGACAGGATGACAGGATGACAGGATTCTAAAAAAGAGGAGTCACGATTTCTTGATGGGCAGCGGCGTGCGCAGCGACCCTGCACTCGTTGGCAAGTCTGGTTTGTTCATCCTGTCCATCCTGTTAATCCTGTCTTCATGCCTTCTCCTGGGAGCGGATGACAGGATGACAGGATGACAGGATGACAGGATTCTAAACCCGAGGATTCACGGAGACGACTTTCCCCCTATCCAAACTTTAGCAATGAATTGTTTTTCAATAATTCAGGCAGATCGTTGCGATCTAAAACCAAAAATTCGGGGAAAATGAGGGAGTTTGATTGGTCATGTTCCTGAAAACACGCCAATCGACATGGGAATCCATAAACAGAATGTTGCCACCGGCGGGTTTCCCTTTGTTCGCGGTCGATAAGTGACTGGAACGGTGCGGCTTTGCCCAACCTCCCGTAATCTTGGTGAAATTTCCGCTTTGAGAGATGGTGCTGTCTGTAACCAGCTCGGCCGCAGAAAGACTCGTTGTATTGGTTCCTTTCACCGACGTCAGGTGAGTTTCCAGCTTACGACCCGTGCGTGTTCCGTTGAAGATATCCACTGGGACCGAACCATGCTCCCACAAATAAAAATAGCCAGTGACATAATAACCGTTTTGTTTGGCCCAGTCGGTCCAAAGTTTTTCGTTATTCTGTTCCGCTCCCGATGGGCAATACATGACGCCACGTTGCATCCCGCAGGCCACCAGTTTGTCCACTGTCACCTTAGGAATATCCCATAACCATTGACCCGGAAGCGTATTTGGGAGATTCGTGGGCAACCGGTCCTTGCCATCGTCATTAGCGTAAATGTTCAGGGCAATGCCCAATTGTTTAAGGTTGCTCATGCAAGCCGTCCGTCTGGCGGATTCCTTGGCTTTGCTCAGGGCTGGCAGCAGCATTCCCGCCAAAATGGCGATAATGGCAATGACCACCAAAAGTTCGATCAAGGTAAATGCTGCGGGACGTTGGGGCAAAGTCGGTTTTGTAAACGATTTCATAAAGTGGTGAGACTTTCCTCCTGCAGGTTTCAGGCCAACCCCTTTTTTTATTTAAACCTTAGTGGTCCTTTTCAGGATTAGGCGCAAACGAGCCCGTAATTCTGCAAGGTACCACTAAGCCTTTTATGGCGGTTTTTCTGATTCTATTTTGACACTGTGTAATCGCAGTGTGTAAGTTTCACACAACCTGCAATTGTGAACACTTTGAAAAATCGCGTGACCGCGCGCCAGCCTCTGGTCGGGGCCGCTGTCGGGGCCGGGATGTCAGCCAGGTCGGCGGAGGAGGGGGGCATTGATTTTTTAATGGTGTTGAGCGCCGGGTATTACCGGTTGCACCATCGCAGTTCCATGTCGGCCTTGCTCCCTTACGCGGATAACAACGCATTGACCTGGAAAATTGCCACGGAACAGATTCTGCCCTGTGTGAAAAATGTTCCATTGATTCTCGGGATTACCGCGCAGGATCAAAATCAAGACTGGCCGGTCACTTTTGACCGCATCGAGTCTTACGGGCTGGCAGGCATCACCAATTTTCCCTCGGTTTCATTTTACGACGGCAATTTCAGGGCGGCGCTGGAGGAACTGGGTCTAGGGTTCGAATGTGAGGTCAAGGTGCTGGCAGAAGCCAAAAAACGGGGATTGTTTACCATTGGTTTTTGCATGACCGCAGATGAAGCGGAGAAACTTGCCGGGGCAAAAATAGACATCATTTGCCTGGATCTCGGTTTCGCGGAGTGGCACGAACCGAATCTGGCCAACCATGCGGCGGCTTTGGATTCCGCCATCGAACATATTCGGACGGTGACCAGCCGCATTGAAGGCATCCGGCCCAAACCGTACCTGGTTGTTTTCAGCGGGCCGATGTTGCTCCCGAGGGATACCGCCCAAGTCTATCAGCGGACCGAGGTTTTGGGGTATGTCGGCGGCAGCACCATTGAGCGGTTCCCCGCGTCGTCGGTCATCACCCAGACGGTGCGGGAGTTTAAACACGCGGCCACGCTTGGGAAGGTGCCGGACCGCTTGGGAAACATGGTGGGACGAAGTCCTGCCATGCAACAGGTGTTCGACACCATCCGGCGTGTGGCGAAATCAAACGCGCCGATCCTGTTGGTGGGCGAAAGCGGTTCGGGGAAAGAGCTGGCGGCCCAGGAGATTCACCGCTTGAGTCCGCGCGCGCTCTTTCCCATCGTCAGCTGGAACTGCGGTGCCATCACCGAATCACTGGCCATGTCGGAACTTTTCGGCCATGAAAAGGGATCTTTTACCGGGGCCACCCGAACACACATTGGAAAATTTGAGGCTGCAAACCGTGGCACACTGTTTATGGATGAGGTGGCTGATCTTCCTTTGTCCGTTCAGGCCAGTTTGCTGCGGGTTCTGCAGGAACGGGAAGTATTGCGAGTCGGCGGGGAGCGCAGCCTGTCGGTGGACGTGCGGGTCATCGCGGCTTCCAATAAGGATTTTCGCGACCAGATTCCCACGGGAAAGTTCCGGCTCGACCTTTATTACCGTCTCAGCACGGTGGTGGTCAGAATCCCTCCCCTGCGCGAGCGGGTCGAAGACATCCCGGTGCTGCTTCAAGAAATGATGCAGGAGTTTGGAGATCTTTATCATTGCCCGATTCCACGGATCACACGCCGTGTGATGGACGCCTTTGTTTCGCATCATTGGCCCGGGAACATCCGGGAACTCCGGAATGTGATTGAGCGCTGTTTCATTCTCGGTGAAGGCCAGTCCCTTTCGTTGAGCTGGGTGGAGGAGGTATTTGATTTTGACCGGTCGTTTGTCGAGAAGTCCGGCGCTCCGAAAAAAGCCGGCCTGAGCCGGGCGGAGAAAATGACTCAGCTCCAGGCGGTTTTGCAGCGGCACGGCGGCAACAAGCTGGCGGCCGCGCGGGATCTCGGCGTCAGCCGAAAAACGATTTATAACTGGCTCGATCAGAAAGATTAAAATGACCCAGGACAAACAGACGGTGCTGAAGATTCTCGAAGCAAAGAGCCGCGAAAACGCCCCTTTTTTTCTTGGAAACGCCGACCGTTCCCATGCGGATACCTTATTGGTTCCAGACGTCACGACTCTTTTGCACACATCCAGGTTCGCCAGTGACAGGTCTCTTTCCGGGTTGATGCCGTTTGGAGACGCCAACGCCTTGGTGATGGAGATGGCTCGGGAGAGCTTGATTTCCCCGGCCGGCCCGGTTCTGGCGGGAGTCTGTGGCACGGACCCTTTCCGGTTGATGGGAAAATACCTGGAACAGGTGAAGGAGACCGGGTTTGCGGGGGTGATCAATTTCCCTTCGATTGGATTGATTGACGGCCAGTTCCGCAAACATCTGGAAGATTCTCAGATTGGATATCAGAAAGAGGTTGAAATGATCCGTCTGGCGCACGATCTCGGGCTTTTTGCCGCAGCCATAGTTTTTAACGAGGAGGAAGCGCAACAAATGATCACCAACGGCGCCGACCTGTTGGTCCTGCATCTTGGAATGGTCACCAAAAGTCCGTTTGGAGCGGGGGTTCCGAAAACTCTGCCTGCGGCGTTGGAAAAAATCGAAGCCTGGATCAGGAAGTTGCGGTTTGGTGAAACCAGACTTCCCGTGCTGGTGCACGGAGGGCCGGTCCGCTGCTTCGAAGATGGGATTGAAATCTGCCGCATGACTCGATGCGTTCAGGGGTTTTACCTGATTTAGCCTTCCAAAAGTGGGTATCTCACTTTTTTGACGAGTGGCCAAGCGCTTGGCGTGGGCCAAAGCGGTGTCGCCACTTCGTTCTGCCTTCTGCCACCGCACTCCAAATTCGTCGTTCGGCAAAGATGCGCGGATGACTTTGAACCGTAGCCGCAGCGCAACATCTCAGTCCAAGTGACAAAATCAACACCGCCAGAAAAATGAGATGCGGCCCCTCCCAAAACTCCAAAACTCTTGTTGACGGTGTGGTCGTCACCGATAACATTCACCGCTCGAAGTTTTGGAAGCTCGATTGAGGCTGGCGGCGAAGGCCGGGCATTGGCAGAGAAATTGGAACCCGATTAAATTTATGGCGATAAAAGTAGGCATTAATGGATTCGGCCGGATCGGCCGCCTGGTTTTCCGGGCAATGGTCGAACAAGGCCTGGTAGGCAAAGACGTTCAAGTGGTG
>Ga0163144_10019549_pt1 | contig 13617 bp, 10 predicted proteins | sample OliLak19BULKMAT1_FD_123175 | JGI IMG/M metagenome (GOLD analysis project Ga0163144, IMG submission 123175) | Freshwater microbial mat bacterial communities from Lake Vanda, McMurdo Dry Valleys, Antarctica - Oligotrophic Lake LV.19.BULKMAT1 | ecosystem: Environmental > Aquatic > Freshwater >... | reverse complement strand
GCTTGAGGCACATGCCTACTGGATTGCCGCAATAGTAGCCCTTAGACTTCCCGATCATGTCGGCTAAAAGGGCCCGATAAGAATTTGGTTTGTTTGTCATGGGTAATTTGAGTCTGGGCTAGTTGACGCTGCTCCCCTGAATGAGCCGGCAATAGAGATTGATCTGGCGCATGGCGTCGACGGAACGAGCGGGAGTCGCTGCGATCCGAGGGTCCCCAACTACGAAGGCAAGGATTCGTGCACGCGACACCGCCACATTCATCCGGTTTTGATCCAGAATGAATTCTAAGCCCCGAGAACCGTATTCTCCGAACGAAGAACACATCGAGAGGATGACCACGTCGGCCTCTTGCCCCTGAAATTTATCGACGGATCCAACTCGTGCTCCCACCGGCAGCTCAGCGCGGAGCAGACGAACCTGCATGTTGTAGGGTGCGACAAACAGGATGTCGTCCAGCTTGATGCAGCCGTCGCGCTTTCCGTCGGTTCCAAATCGTGGCCTGCCGACGAGTTCGTTTACGATCACCTTTATTCGATTAAGCTCTTCCAGGCTCGACTGAGTATTTCCGTCGTGTTCCACCGGAGAGAATAGGATTCCAGAAGGACTTTGGACGTGGGCCGACGTCTTTGCGGGTTGAATCTGCCGGTTTTCGTTACCGGGAGCGGAAACGAGCCGACCGTCGTAAACCAAACTCGAGACGAACTGGCATATTTCAGGGTGAAGTCGGCGCGTCTCCGAGAGAAAGAGCCCGAGGGTCTCTGGAATGGTGGCGTTTCCATCAAGGTAGTAGTCCAAGGCTGATTGCCCGCTTTCGCCCGGATGGGTGCCTTGGATGGGTTGCTCCAACTGCATTTGGTCTCCGAGCAAAACCATGTTGTCGGTGGCGGCGCACATCGCAGCGATATTGGCGAGTGACACCTGTCCCGCTTCGTCGATGAACAGATGTTTGAGTTCCCCGGCCCATTCGGGGCGGGAAAAAAGCCACGCCGTACCCGCGATCAGGCCGCCGCGATACTTGCCACGGGCTTCGGAGCTGCCGCTCGTCTCGATACCCGGAAAATTCTTGTCCAGATCCTCGGGCGGATTGTTGGTTACGTAGAGCCCCTTGAAGGTGCCTCCGCTCAGAGCATGGCATTCCCGCAGCAGGTTCTGGATCGCCTTGTGACTGTTCGAAGTGATTCCCACGTTTTTCCCAGCCTTCAGAACCGAGAGAATGCAGCGGGCCGCAGTGAAACTCTTGCCGGTGCCTGGAGGTCCTTGGATGCAAAGCACGGAACCCCGCATCGACGCGGTGCAACGAATCGCAGCGTCAACGACGTCTTCTCCTTTTCGGCGAAGCATCTGGTTCGCTCCAGCGAGCTTCGGAGGCGAACGAAACAGTAAACGACGGAACGCATCCGGGATCAGGCCATTCTCATTCCAATACAGAGCGAGCCGCTGGATGGAATCCGCCATGGGTTTTGGCGAAATGAACTCGTAAGGAATGAAAGAGGTCCGCGCAGGTGCTACACCCCCAAACTGGCTGCTTAAAACCGTCTGACTGAGTTTCACCTGAACTTCGCCAGCCTCGGCATCCATGGAAACCACCTCCATGGTGGCGGTGAGATTCGGCACCGCGTGGACTCGTTCGCCCACCGCAACCTTGGTGTCTTGGTCTGGGTTGAAACGATAGGTGAATACGAGGGAGCGCTTTTCCTGGACCGGTGGATTCGGCGATAGCTTGGCTCCCCCGATGCAGGCGAGATCTTCTTCCAGGGCCGCAGAATCTTGTTCGGCTCGATCAAACATGCGCCACCAGACCGGCTTCGATTCCCGCCGATGAAACTCAACAAGGTTCAGCAACATCTCGTGTATTTTCTTCCGGTCGGAATCCTTTTCCGTTTGGAACTTCTTACGGAGACCGGCGATGAGGCTGGTCCTCTCTCGGGCATGAGCTTCCTGATCGGGATTTGATTCGGCGGGCGGGGTGTCGGTTGGGTTTGGAATGAATGCGATTCCGGCCTTCCGTTGTTCTTCTCGCAGCCAAGCGCAAAGCTGAAGAGTCGAGTCGCAGTCGTCGCGGTTGTAGTCGCGGATCTTCTGTAAAATAGGGGATCTCTTCCACTCGCGGGGTTCACCGCTTTCGATCCAGTTGGCGTAGTATACGATGGATTGCCCAGCATCCTTTACGTCGCCGGCACGCTTTCCCCGGTAGAGATGTTCGACGGCTTTGATCGAGTAACTGGACTCGCCGATCCGCAGTCCCTGTTGAGTGACTTTGTAGAGGTCGATGAAGACTCCTTGACGGAGCATTGCGTCGAACCGGTCTTCGCGGGTTCCGTGGCGGCCCATTAGACGGCGAAGTGCGCTGACCTCGTACTGGGCGTAGTGATAAATGTGGAGAGTCGGGTCTCTCGTCCACTTGGCATAGGCCCAGTCGATAAAACCTTCAAAGGCAGTCTTCTCCTCTCTGGCGTCGTGAGCCCACCAGTCCGCGAATTCGAGGCCGCTTTCTCCTCGGTGCGAAACGCCGAAAAGGTATTCGAGGCCGCCATCCACCAGCGGAAATCCCTCCATATCGAAGAAAAGATCGCCGGGACTGTGTGGGGGCAGCAGCGATAGGCCCTGACGAGGTTGGGCGGGATCAATTGGAATTACCCGGAATAAGGGAGCTATTATTTCATCGGGGCGGGCTTCGGCGCGAAGTTCCTCGGTAGCGACCTGGAGCTGCGCCTGTTCAATCAGCCTCTCAATGACGGGGAGTGAAAGCCGTAATTTTTTTGTGTGCTTGGCTCGCGCCAATTGTGCCACGGTCGTGATACCAGCTTCGTTCAGCCTTTTGATCTGTCCGGTTGTGATGCGGGCAACCCTCGAAAGATGATCCATTTCACGGAGCTTTCTATCGGCGTAAGATTGCCACCGACTATGGTCTGCCCGCGCGTCTGGAACCGGTGGATTCTTTGCGTCGAACCCCTTCATCTCATCCAAGAATGCCTTCTTCAGTTGGCGGTAGTAGTAGATGAAGTCCTCAGTCTTGAACGCGGGGATTTCGTTGTTTCCAAGGACGATACGCACGGTGCTCGGGCGAGTCCCTTGGATTTGCTCGAGCATCTCCGCGTAGCAGCAAAGTTGAACCAAGTAATAGGGTTTAGTTTTCCGGGCGAGCTTGGTGTCCCAAATTTCGTACTGCGGTGTTGGGTTAGCTGACTCCACTCGAACGAGAAAGTCTGCATAACCCCGAAAGGGTTCGAGCGATAGGCAGGCTTGGAAAATGACTTCATGTCCCGCCTCCATGGCAGCGAGAGTATCCGCCTCAGGATTCTTGGATCGGCGGTCGATCTCGAAAATTTTGCGTCCGTCCTTCTTCAGCTTCTCCAGAAACTTGTGCTCGTGCTTGTCCCCGGTCGCCTTGATGAGCGTAACTTCCTCGGAGTCGTCGTCCGGTTTCAGTTGTCGAGGGAATTCTAGGTTATACCGGTCCATCCACGACGCGAAAGGCGACTCCATGAAGCGGATGAGATCCGATGGGGAGAAAACGAGCGCGCCTAAGGGTTTCTTAAACATAAAGCGAGTCTACCACGGTGCATCGGACAAATGCTGTCCGACGAGTTTCTTGGCCCCAGCTTATTGTTTTTTAGGAAATGCGCGGCGATGCAATTCGAGGTAAGCCTGAATGAACGACCCCGCTATGTTCCTGTCGAAGTGAGTTTTAAACTACGGGAATTCGTGGAACTTGCGATGCATGCCGAAGGAGGCGGCTTCAGACCGCATTATGACTTTGGCGATAATTTATGAAAGCGACCGACGCTTGGCTGGGACGTCATCACAGGGGAAGCCGACCACCGCGAACCGCCGTTCACGCACCAACGCTTGATCTCCATGCGCTAATCCGCCACCAATCCAGACGAAATAGAATAAGTCCTTCGCCAATCCCTCTCTGCCCCACTCCGGTATATTTACAGTCTCTGCCTGTGCCGTTGTCTAGCCGTCGGGGTAAATCCCACAACCAACGAGAATTACTTGTATGGATGGTACTGCGATTCGTTCCGCTGTAGAATCCTTGTCTTACGGCAAGCGCCTACCGACAGCCGTGTATGTGTGGGACGAAGACGGGCAACACCTGCCTAAGATCCTCAATAATCTTTGCTCCGAGCTGAGGAAGCGAGCAGCGATAACGACGGGCTTCAACTTGATTAAATTTCACACAGATCGCCCCAAGGTATCTTTTCTCTCGTACCCGACTTTCTTCGAAAACCCGCACCCACCACTGGACGCAGCGGTGGTGGTCGATCTGGTCACGGGAAAAGTGCGCCGCGACAGTTACGCGTCGAGGGTCAATCCGCCGATACTTCATCGAAAAGAGACTTTTCTACATTCCACACACCCTAAGCGGACTCTATTCGCACGGCTAACCAAAGAAGAAGAAGCGGCAGGTCTATTGAAAGATACCGCGCGAATTGGATTTAAGCTAAACTGGCAGCAAAGATTGGCCAAGGTGGGCCGCAAGCTTCGAGGGCATCGTCTCATTCAAACTGAGCCCGAGATGATTTCCTGTGATGGGACACCCCAATCAGGTGCATCCGATAGCCCAAAGATGCGAGTTGAGCGCCATCGCACCGCAATCGTGCGTCACGAAGCTTCTAAGCCGGTCAAGATTCTGCTGGAAGAAAACCAGCTAGGCGTCGGCGATTCTTTCTTCGACTACGGATGCGGACTGGGAGCTGACGTTCGCGCGCTACGTGCGGCAGGATACAATGCCACTGGGTGGGACCCTGTTCATGCACCCCTCGGCGAGAAGCAGCCAGCCGAGGCGGTAAATCTAGGGTTTGTTCTCAACGTGATTGAAGACCCTGCTGAACGGGTCGACGTACTCGTTTCCGCATGGTCGCTTTCTAAACGTCTTCTTGTCGTCTCAACCCTGATGCACGGACAGGAAAACTACGCTGATTTCCGCTGCCACGGAGACGGAATACTGACCTCGCGCCAAACATTCCAAAAACACTTTGAACCTGCGGAAATTCAGGCACTAATTGAGGATACGCTCACGGTCGAAGCGACACCTGTCTATCTTGGTGTGTATTTTGTTTTTCGTAGCGTAGCGGATCAACAAGACTTTCTTTCTGCGCGTACGCAACGCTCCATCGATTGGGGGCAACTTTCCTCACGACTAGGTTTACGACGAGCCTTGTTCCAAAGAGCGGATCCCTACGAAATCCACCGCGAGTTACTTGATTCTTTTTGGCGATCTGCGGTGGCGCTCGGGCGGATACCCCGTGATGAGGAATTTGGGCGTCTCGACGAGGTACGCCAAGCTTGTGGATCGGTTCCGAAGGCCATGGGCCTATTTTTAGAGCGCTTCGGCCAAGCGACGTTTGATGCCGCACGCGCTAAGCGTCGAGAGGACGCCCTTGTCTATGTGGCGGCTGCGAGACTAAGGAAACGAGTTCCGTTCACAAAACTCTCGTTACGGCTTCAGCGAGATATCCAAAGCTTCTTTGGTTCGTATCCAGAGGCGGAGCGCCACGCACTAGACCTCATGTTTGCCGCCGGCGATGTGGACGAGCTTACACTGGCGATCCAGAAGCTGGGGTTTGGTTGGTGGGATGCACAGGAACAACAGTTCACGATCCATCGCAGTCTGCTCGATGAGCTGCCCGTTATCCTTCGCGTCTATGTGGAGTGCGGCGCACGTCTCTTTGGCAATCCACGAGAAGCCGATCTCATCAAATTCCACCTCCGCTCGCGTAAACTCACGTTCCAGATCTACGACGACTTTGACGGCGCGCCGTTTCCAGAGTTGAAGCTACGAATTAAAATCGATCTGCCCCGAATGTTCGTGACCGTTCTTGAGCAGCGGCACGTTGACGACCGACAGCTGCTCTACTTTAAAGAGCGTTTTGTGCGTCGCGATTATCCTGGTGCGGATGAGATGGTCCGGCTTTCGCGACGTCTCCGCGATCTAGGATTTGATCCAGATACCCTTGGATATGGACCGAACCGGCAGGATTTTTCGACCCTCTTGACTGAGCGCGGTCTTACTTGGCGACTCACTCGCAAGCCCGGCCTACAGTCCAAAAAGGCGTCTACCCCCTGAGTTCGTTGATCCGACTGGCTACTAACTTCCAATCCACATCTGGGGTAAGGTGGCACCAGCTTAGCCGGACACATTGATTGGCGGTGACGTCGTCGAAGCCCATTGCCTTGAGCACATGGCTGGGCGTATAGCTGCTCGAAGTGCAAGCGGAGCCATTAGAAATCGCGATCAAATCTTTCAACGCGACCATAAGCGCCTCGGAATCGAGACCCGGAAAGCGAATGTTCAGGGTTGAAGGCAGGGTTCGTCCCTGATCGCCGACTGCCTCTCCTCCGGCCGCCGTCAGTGCCTTCAGTGCTGAGTCTTTGATGGCGCGGCACCTCTTTTCCCGTTTGCCCTGTTCCTTGGCTGCAAGTTCGGCTGCTTCACCAAGAGCGACGATTAGACCAACTGGCTGCGTTCCAGGACGGAGTCCCCGCTCCTGTCCTCCGCCGAATACGAGGGGTGTGAGCGGAACTCGGTCGTAACCGCGCCTGCGAACGATGAGAGCACCGACTCCTTTAGGGCCAAATATTTTATGGGCGCTAATGCTGATCAGTTCGACGCGCGGGTTGCGCAGTGCAGGCAGCACCTTACCGAAGCTTTGGGCCGCATCGACGTGGAAGTAAGCCTCGTGGTCCTGAAGCATTGTTGCGATTTCCTCGATAGGCTGAACTACCCCGGTCTCATTGTTCACGTGCATGGCCGAGACGAGCAGGGTATTGGGACGAAGAGCGGCCTTAATCGAAGCGGCTGTAACCACCCCATTGGCACCCGGTGCGACGAGCGTGATTTCAAATCCCTGCTTCTCCAGGTATTCGAGAGGCTCCAGCACTGCCTTGTGCTCCAGGCTCGTGCTCACGATGTGCCTGCGCCCCGTTTTTTCTCCATGCTCGCGCAGACCGAGCAGAGAGAGGTTGTTGCTCTCGGTCGCACCGCTCGTGAAGATAATTTCCTCGCGCTTTGCACCGACAACGGCCGCCACCTGGTCACGCGCTTTTTGCACCGCTACTTTTGCCCGGCTGCCATATTCATGCGTGCGGCTGCCAGCGTTGCCAAACTCTTCGCTTAGATGCTGAAAAAGCACTGCCTGCACGGCGGGTTCTAGCGGTGTGGTCGCGTTGCAATCGAGGTAAACGGGGGCGGTCATTGAAAATATTCTGAATCGTGTATGTTTATCCTTGCGCAGATAAAGACAAACAGGCTTTAAATTTCATACGAGCGCTATTTTTCGGCAATCCTAACTTTTGAACCATCACTCACCATGCCCGCCGTGCGCCGCTCTGCAAAACCGACTGGATACCAAGCCATGATTCAGGTCGCGACGGGCGCGCCGGATAAGCTGCTGCCCGCGCTCGAGCGCATCATGCGGCGAGATGTTTTTCACAGCACACTCGATTGGCAGTCGGCAGCAGAGTTTAACCGTGGTGCCCGGCAGGCTCTTGCTCTGTATCGCAGGGATGCCGCGTTTTATGACGCTGAGACCTCCCAGCTAGCCGCGTTCTTCATATTCGCCCAGGCGGAACAGACTTTGAACCGCGCCCGTGCCGATGGGGATGCGGATGCCATCGTTGAGGCCGAGCGGACTTTGGTGCTTGCACAAGAAGGACTCGATGCCGCCCACGCCGCGCTTGAAAGCATTCTCGCCGCCACGTCATGAGCGCAGCCCCTTTATTAACGAACATGGAGCCTACGCTAACATTCCCCGTCATTCGCGGCCTCCAGGCGAAGCGCGAATATTTTGTGGCTATGTGGACTCTGCGCACCCTGAGGCAGATTTCCATATTCGACGAACGCGAGTTGCCGCCTGAATTGCGGGCGCAACGAGTGCTTAATCGGGGCCGGATTCCCGAGATCGCGGGCTACATTCTCGATAATCCCGAGAACTATGTGTTTTCGGCGCTCACGGTCTCGATTGATTCGCAGGTCGTTTTTGAACCTTTGCCGGGTCAGGATAAGCTGGGGCAACTCAAGGTGCCGATGGACGCGAAGTTCATCATAAACGACGGGCAGCATCGCCGGGCCGCGATTATCGAAGCTCTCGAACAGCGTCCCGAACTGGCCCACGAAACAATCGCGGTAGTGTTCTTCCTCGATATAGACCTTGCCCGCTGCCAGCAGATGTTTGCGGATTTGAACCGTTACGCGATACGGCCTAGCCGATCCATCGGACTACTTTACGACCACCGCAACGACAAGGCCGCATTGGCGAAGCTCGTGGTGATGGAGTCTCCGCTATTCCGCGATATTGTGGATATGGAAAAAACCTCGCTCGCAAGGCGGTCGCGCAAACTCTTCACGCTTTCCGCGCTCTACAATGCTTGCGCCGACCTCGTGCAGGATTTGGCCAATGGTGAGATCAAGCATGATGCTAATCTGGCTCGGGATTTTTGGGACGAGACGGCCAAACACTTTCCGATTTGGGAGCAAGTTCAGCTCGGGAGACTACCCGCTAGCGAAGTGAGAGAAGGGTATATTCATGGCCACGGCATCGCCCTGCAGTCGCTCGGCAAGGCTGGCAACGCCCTGCTCAAGGCCAATCCGAAAGGCGGCTGGCGTGGGCGCCTACCTGCGCTCGCGAAGATTGATTGGTCGCGCGGCAATTCCACGCTCTGGGAGGGCCGTGCGATGATCGGCGGTAAGATTTCCAAGGTAACTACCAACATAACCCTGACCACCAACGTCATTAAGCAGGCCCTAGAGTTGCCGCTCGATGACGAAGAAGCCCGCATTGAAGCCGCCTACGGCAAGGGGAAACCCAAGCGCCGCAAATAAGCCTTCTACCACCATACGAATCCACTTTTTTAATGAGCACTAATTCAGTTAGTAAAACCGCCAAACCACCCGCTTCCGCTGGACAGCCCTCCGCCTTCAAGCCGCAGGGGTTCAAGACCACCGTGGACGCACTGTGCGCCGAGATTTGCGAACTCTACCTCGCCGATGAAGTGCCGTGGATCATCGGCTATTCAGGCGGTAAGGACTCAACCGCCACCCTTCAACTAGTCTGGATGGCCGTCGCGGGACTACCCGTTGATCAGCGCAAAAAGACCATTCACGTTATTTCAACCGATACCTTGGTTGAGAACCCAATAGTTTCCACTTGGGTCGGGCGTTCGATCTCTTCTATGCGAAAGAAGGCCAAGGAAACGGAAATGCCTATTTTGGCGACGCTGCTTCATCCGCGTGTGGAAGAAACCTTCTGGGTAAATCTTATTGGCAAAGGTTATCCGGCCCCTCGTCATAAATTCCGTTGGTGCACAGAACGTCTTAAAATTAAACCGTCGAATCGCTATATAAGCGATGTGGTCACTAAAAACGGTGAGGCGATTTTATGTCTGGGTGCAAGAAAGGCGGAAAGCTCGGCGCGAGCTAAGGTAATGGATAGAAATCAGAAATATCGCGTGCGCGATAGACTGAGTCCTAGTGCAACACTCGCTGGTTGTTCTATCTACACCCCTATCGAAACGTGGTCCAACGACGATGTATGGTTTTTCTTAATGCAGACCCAGAACCCTTGGGAGCATAGCAACCGTGATTTATTGGGGATGTATGCCGGGGCTTCCGCTGATGGTGAGTGCCCACTTGTAGTTGATTCCAGCACTCCTAGTTGTGGCGATTCCCGATTCGGCTGCTGGGTTTGCACCCTCGTAGAAAAGGACAAGTCGATGACGGCAATGATCCAGAATGATTCCGAAAAGGAGTGGATGATGCCGCTTCTAGCTTTACGCAATGCGCTCGATTTCCGTTCCAATACCGACGGAGGCCCGGATCAGGAAAACAACGATCATCATTTGCGCGATTTCAGACGCATGAGCGGTGTCGTTAATGTGATGTCCAACGGCGCAAAGGCTATTCCCGGGCCTTACACGCAGGCATCCCGAGAAACGTGGTTACGTAAACTGCTCAGTGCTCAAACCTGGATTCGCCGCAATGGCCCTAAGAATGTTCGCGACATCACTTTGATCACGCTAGACGAGCTCCAAGAGATTCGCCGTATTTGGGTCGTGGACAAGCATGAGATGGAGGACAGTTTGCCTCGTATTTATAAGGAAGAGGCGGGCGTTCCCTACCCCGGTAAACCGCTCGATGACAATCTTGTGCTCAGGGCCGAAGAAATGAGTGAACTCGCCGACTTATGCGGGGAAGATCGCCTGCACTATGAACTTACCCGCGAACTCTTAAGCGTGACCAATCAGCAACGCACTAGCGGGCGTCGGGCCGGGCTTTTTGATCAACTGGAAAAGACCTTTGGAAAACACTTTTACGACGGGAAGGCCGATGCCCTTGATCGCGCGACGCGGCTGCTCGCGGACAAGACGCGGGTGAAAGATCGGGTCGGGGCGCTTGCGGAAAATGGGGGCGAAGAACCGGCCAACGGGGAGGTAATCGCGTGATCATCGAAACCCTGATCATCGAAAACGTGGGCGTGTATGCCGGCCGACAAGAGGCCGACCTTGCCCCTTTGCCGGGCAAGCCGGTCATTCTCTTCGGCGGCTTAAATGGCGGCGGGAAAACGACTATCCTCGAAGGCCTGCAGCTCGTTTTTTACGGTGCCAAGGCGCGGCTCGCCAGTCGTGGTGCCACAGCGTATAAAGACTACCTTCGCGAAGCGATTCATCGTGGGGCAGATGTGAGCGAAGGGGCCGCGATCACCGTGCGCTTTCGCCGGATCGTTGAGGGCGAGACCCGCCAATACGAAGTGCGGCGGGCGTGGCGTGTGGGTGCCAAGGGACTGGAAGAAACATTACAGGTGTGGCACGACGGCGAGCCCGACACTCTGCTCACCGAAAATTGGGGCGACTACATCGAAGGCTACTTGCCTAGCGGCATCGCGCATCTCTTCTTTTTCGACGGCGAACAGATTAAGGAACTGGCAGAGGGCGAGCACGCAGCCGAAATCCTCGGCACGGCTATACAGACCCTGCTGGGGCTCGACATCGTGGATCGCCTCGAAAGCGATTTGAAGGTGTTGGAGCGGCGCAAGCGCGCCGAGGTTATGACCTCCGAGGCCGCGCAAGAGCTGGCTCGATTGCAGGAAGAAATGAAACGAGCCGATAGCGAGCAGGAGACCGCTATGCACGAACTGGGACGCCTTACCAACGAGGCGGGAGCCTTGGCCAAAGACCTGAGACAAACGGAAGACCTGTTTAAACGTGAAGGTGGCGACACCTACGCCCAACGCCATGCCATCGAGGAAGAACTTAGGGGCATCGAGCGGGAGCACGCGGCGCTGGATGCCCGCCTGCGAGAACTCGCCTCTGGCCCGGCACCCTTGTTGTTGCTTGAAACCGCTTTGGCCGAATTGGAGCAAACGCTCTATCGCGACGCAGAGATAAAGACCGCAAGGCTGATGCTTGATACTCTGGTCGTTCGCGATCAGCAGTTGCTCGCGGCCCTTACCAAAGAAGACGTGCCGGCGCTGCAACGCCGCAAAGTCGCGGAGTGGATGGCGGAGGATCGGCAAAATAAAGAGGTGTTGTCGGCTCAAAAACCTAAGTTGAACGCCGACCCCAAGCTCGCACTTGAAGTGGGGCATTTCCGTAGCTCAGTGCTGCCACAAACTCGGCAAGAAATTGCTGACGAGGTGGCCAAGCTCAATCGGATGGACGAGGCCTTGGCGACTGCACAGGCCAACCTGGAACGGGTGCCCGCTGCCGACGTGGTGCTGAAATTACAACAGGCGCTCGATAAAGCACGGGCCGCACACCAAGCCAAGATGGTTGAACGCGCTGCCGTCGAGCTACGCGTGGCGGCCAGCCAACGACACAAGGAGCACCTTGAGCGCCAAATGGCCCAGCTAGGATTTGAGGACGTGGATGAACGCTTCGCCATCGAAGATCGTCAACGCCTGCTCAAGCACGCGGAGAAGGTGCGTGGCACGCTGGCCAAGTTTCGCACGGCCATCATTCGTAAACACACCTCGCGACTGGAATCGCTCATTTTGGAGTCGTTCCAGCAACTTCTTCGTAAGAGCCGATTGGTAACGGCGCTGCGGATAGACCCGGAGACCTTCGCGGTGACGCTGACCGGTAGCGACGGGCAACCTTTGCCCTTCAATCGGCTATCGGCTGGCGAGCGACAGTTGCTCGCCACGTCGCTCCTCTGGGGCCTCGCGCGGGCCTCGGGTCGGCCAATCCCCACTATTATTGATACTCCGCTGGGTCGCCTAGATTCCTCACACCGGCATCACTTGGTGGAGCGTTATTTCCCCGTTGCGTCGCATCAAGTGATCCTGCTCTCAACCGACGAAGAAATTGCCGAAGAATACCACGACGGTATTCGCCCCTATGTCGCGCGCCAATACCTGCTAACGCACGATGAGAAACTTAGCCGCACCTCCATCGAACCCGGATACTTTGCCACTCATGAAACCACCCGTTGAAACCGTTAGAATCTCAAAAAAAGGTAAGGATATTTTATTGAAGCTAAAGCGACACACAGGAATCGAGAACTGGAATATCCTGTGTCGTTGGGCATTGGCGGCCTCGCTACGCGAAAAAAAGCGTCCGACCATGGTTAAAGATAGTGCAGACGGCGGCATCGAAATGTCATGGAAGGTTTTCTCCGGAGAGCAGTCGGACGTTTTGGCCGCTTTGGTAAACGAGCGCGCGATAACTGATGGTCTGTCATCTGAAAATGAAGATAAGGCAGATTACCTTCGTGCGCATATTGCACGTGGGCTTGAGTATCTCGGCTCAGGCTCGGAGACTAAATCTATCGGGGCGTTTCTGTCACGATGGGCGATGGACGAGAAAATATAAGCTGATTCTCTATATCCCTTAGATCAAGTCGGCAACGTTTGGATTTGATGCCTCCGGCTTTTCACTTTCCGACACGAGGAGAATCATCGCTTCCAGCGGGGTTGACGAGTTTCGTATCTTCTCTTGGATTATATGAAGACCCGCATTTGCGTATTCTTCAAACAGAACGACTACCTGCTCACGGTTACGCTCTTCACTGCGAAGAATGTCACTGTTTCCAGTCTCGGTGATTCCCAATAAATGGAGGTATCCCGGCCAACCGGCTGCACTAAAATAGCTGTCGGGGAAACTCTTGCCCGTGTCTACATTTTGAAGGGGCTTGCGTTTCCCATGTGCGACCCCGACTGACGACGCAAAAAGCAGCACACGCCAAATCTCGCGAAATAGCGGTTGATCGCCGGAGGTGAGGGTTTTGATGAGTTCCTCGTGTGAACTGTCTCTTTGTATACGGCGCATAATTAAATCTCCCGAATTTCGGTAAACTCTTCGTTAGCTTGTTGGTAAAGTTTAAGGGTGTTGCCCTCAATTTTGACTTGCTGGCGAGCCTCGGCGGGCAGTTTGGGGCCGTGGTAAACCAAGTAGTAGCGTTTACCGACGAGGTTGGAATTGTTGAAAGTGGTTTCGACCGGGCCCTCGTATTGGCTCGAACTCACAAACGCGACCACCTGATTGGCGCGTTGGGGCAGCATTTTGGCCACGCCCTCACGGTGAAAGTTGTCGAGACTGCCGAAGGGAGAATCCATGACGACGGGATAGACCGCCCCCGCAAGACCCTTCAAAATGGTGGTAATTTCGCCGCGCCG
>Ga0163144_10019548_pt1 | contig 13617 bp, 9 predicted proteins | sample OliLak19BULKMAT1_FD_123175 | JGI IMG/M metagenome (GOLD analysis project Ga0163144, IMG submission 123175) | Freshwater microbial mat bacterial communities from Lake Vanda, McMurdo Dry Valleys, Antarctica - Oligotrophic Lake LV.19.BULKMAT1 | ecosystem: Environmental > Aquatic > Freshwater > Lake... | reverse complement strand
TACTCACGGATGAAACACGGATTTCGGAATCCATCCGCGGCTTATTTTTGCTCCTGGAGTTCCTCGATCACCGCGAGGGTTCGCTCGACGTTTTCCTCGATGCTGAAACGCGCGGCGAGGGCGAGCAGCCGATGCCGCACCGCCGTCCGGCGCGCCGGATCACGCCAGCGTTCCAGTGCCGTGACGAGCGCGGGGATATCGCTCGGCTCGCCGAGGATCTCGCCATCGGTGCCCGCGGCCATGATTTCTGCAAAGCCATTCGCCGCCGTGGTGATGACCGGAAGCCCGGCCGCGAGCGCTTCGAGGCAGGCGTTGGAAAAGGGCTCGTAGATCGTCGGGAGCACGAAGACATCCGCCGCGGCGAGCAGGCGCGGCACGTCGCTCCGCGGGCCGAGGAAGCGGATGCGCTTTTCCGCTTCGAGCCCGCGTGGGTTTCCTTTCCCGGCCACGAGCAAGGTCACGCCGGACATGCGCTGCACCGCCTTGACGGCGAAACGCAGGCCCTTCCGCTCCCAGCCCGAACCGACGAAAATCGCGACGTATTCTCCATCCGCGAGTCCCAGCTCGGCCCGCACTTCCGCCCGTGCGCCGGGTGTGATCGATTGATGCGGCAGGCCGTTGTGAACCACCGTCATGCGCTCGGCGGGCGTGCCGTAGTGGTCGGTGATCTCGTGCTGGATCATTGCGGAGTTCGTGATGATCCGTCGCGCACCGCCGGTGAAGAGGGCGCGCTCGATTTCGAGGAGCTGGCGATGCTTGGGACTGAGCTGCCGCAGCCACGTCTGCCACACGGGCCCGAAACGCGCGCGTCGTCCCAGCCACGCCGCATGCACGCCATCGCCGGCGCGGTAGAGATCGCACGACCAGACACGCTCGAGGCTGAAGAGCAAATCCAGCGCGTGCCCGGCGCGGATGCTTTCCAGGCCATCGGCAAAAAGCCGCGGACCCCGCGCTTCGATCACGACACGCGTGAGCGAGAGCTGATGCGGCGCGAGCGCCGAGTCCGGCCAGGCCACATCGGAAAAAAGCACGAGTTCGTGTCCGCGGCGCGCCAGTTCCGCCGCGAGGCGCAGCAGGTAAGCCTCGGCGCCCCCGGTGGGCGAGTAACCGCGACGAACGAGGCCGAGCTTCATTTAGGATTTAGCATTTAGGATTTAACATTTAGTGCTTCCGCCCCCGTGACGAGTCCAAGTCACTGCGGCACGGGCTTTCGTCGAATGCTAAATGCCAGATCCTAAATGCTAAATGCCAACCTGCTCTACGCCACCTCTGCCCGCCTCGGCGGCAGTGGGCTGGACGCCGTGGCGCTCGAATCGCTCCGCGCCGCGTATCGCGCCGGCCTGCTGGGAAAGGCCTTGGCGTTCGACAATCGGCAGAGCGAAATCCCCGCGGAACGCATCCGGTCGCTGCGCTGGAATCCGGTGCGGTTGCTCTCGTTTCTCGGCAGCGAGTTTTATTACGGCGCGAAAAAGCATGCGCTCGATCAGGCGGCGGCGCGCGAGTTGGCGAGCGGGAGCTACGACCTCTTCCACGGTTGGTCGGGTGAAAGCGTGCGCAGCTTGCGCGTGGCGCGGGAGCGCGGCGTGCCGAGCCTTATCGAGATCCCGACCTGGCATCGCAACAAGGACCACGTGAAGCCCGCGCGGCTCACGAAAAGCGAGCGCGAGCGCGCCGCGCTGACTGGCTGGGCGGGCTGGAAAAGCCGGCGGCTCATTACGCGCCAGCAGATGATCGAGGAATACGATCTCGCCGACCTGATCCTCGTGCTTTCGCAGAAGGCGGAGGAGACCTTCCTCGTCAACGGCATCGCGCCGGAGAAACTTTTCCGGCATCAGCGCGGCGTGGACACCGAGCGTTTCACCCCGGCGGAAAAACCACCGGAAAAATTCCGCGCGGTCTTCGTCGGCGCCGTCATCAAACGCAAGGGCGTGCATCACCTGCTCGAAGTCTGGCGGCGGCTGAATCTCCAGGACGCCGAGCTGGTGCTCGTTGGCGCGGTGCACGAGGAAATCCGTCCGGCGCTCGCGCAGTTTGGCGGGCCGGAGGTGCGGGTCGCGGGTTTTGTGCCGAAGGTCGAGGACTGCTACCGCGCGGCGACCGTCCACGTTTTCCCGAGCGAGTGTGAAGGCAGCGCGAAATGCACTTACGAGGCCGCCGCGTGCGGCCTGCCGCAGATCACCACGCGCGAAGCTGGCGACGTGGTGCAAGATGGCGTGAACGGCCTCATCATCCCGCCGAACGATCCCGACGCCCTCGCGGCGGCGATCCAGCGGCTGTATCGCGACCGCGATCTCGCGGCGCGGCTCGGCGCGGCGGGGCGGCAGCGCGTGGTGGAAAATTTCACGTGGGAACATTTCCGCTCGCGGCTGCTGGAGGCGTACCGCGTGGCGCTGGCGAAGAGATGAAAATCCTCGCGCTCCAGCTCAAGCGGATCGGCGATCTGATCCTGACCACGTCCGCGCTCGCCGCGATCCGCAAAGCCTGGCCGGAGGCGCATCTCGCGCTCGGCGTGATGGACGGCACGGCGGCGCTCGTTCCCGCGATTCCGGCGGCGCAGTCGGCGATCGTTTTTGGGAAGGGTCGCGGTTTTGCGCCGTGGCAGCAGGTGCTCACGGGCGGCTGGGATCTGTGCTTCGATTTCACCGGCACTGACCGCTCCGCATTCGCGACCGCGCTTTCCCACGCGAAGAAGCGGGTCGCTTTCGAAGGGGTGCGGCGCAATCGGCTGCGCGCGCTGGCATACAATTCGTGGAGCGTCTCGGCGGTGCGCGAGGTGCATACGACGCGGCATTATCTCGATCTCGTGGCGAAGGTCGCGCCGGGCTTCAACAGCGACACCTCCGACCCGCTGCCGGAGCTGGCGCTGCCGCCGGCGGACCGGGAAATGGCGACGTCAACGCTGCGGCAGAGCGGGATCGAAGGCGGCTACGCGCTGCTGCATCCGGGTACGGCGCGGCCGGAGAAATACTGGCTCGCCGATCGCTGGGAGCAGGCGGCGGCGCATCTGCACGAGACTTATGGATTGGCGACCGTCTTCACATGCGGGCCCGACGAGTACGAGCGCGCGCATATGGCCGCGATCCCCGAGGCCGACTTTCCGGGAATGTCGGCGATTGTCCGTCCGGCGAAATTGCTGGGCCTCGCGGGGTTGGTCGCAGGCGCGCGGCTCGTGGTCAGTTGCGATACCGCGGTCGTGCATCTGGCGTCGGCTTTTGGCGTGCCGCAGGTCGCGCTTTTCGGCCCGACGAATCCCTTCCACTGGCGACCGTTGCACCCGCGGGCGCTCGTCCTTTCCGCGGCGCAGCCCGAGGCGCCGCTCACCGATTTCCAGCCACGCATGAAGGGCGCGCCGATGGACCGCATCTCGACCGCAGCGGTCATCCGTGCTATCGACTCCCTCCTCGCGTCCCCGCGCTAGACCCACATGGCTTCTAAAAAGATCTCCCGCAAAGACGCTGCCAAAATGTCCTCGATGCAGCTTCTGCGCGTCGGCTTTGAGCCTTACAAACGCCTGCTCGGCTACCTGCGTCCGTATCGCGGGCGGTTTTTCCTCGGGATGTTTTTCGGCGCGCTTTTCGGCGTGGCCAATGGCGCGCTGATTTTCCTGATCCGCGTGGTCGTGCCGATCATTTTCCCCGACGGCAAGGCGCAGACCATCAAGCTGCCGAGCTGGATTCCGTTTAAACTTCCCGAGCTCGATCCGCACACGGCTTCGATCTGGGAAGTGGTCGCGCTCTGCGCCAGCATCCCGGCGCTGTTTGCCGTGCGCGGCGTGTTTTCCTACCTCAATGCGTACTGCCTGCTCTGGGTCAGTCAGCGGGTGCTCGACGACATTCGCCAATCGCTCTTCCGCCATCTGCTGGCGCAGTCGCTGGAGTTTTTCAATCGCGCGAAATCCGGCGAACTCGTGCAGACGGTTTTCAATCAAACGCGCGTCGCGCAGGCCGCGCTGACGCAGATGGCGGGCGACATCGTGAAGCAGCCGATCGCCATCGTCTCGGCGCTCATCGCCCTGCTCGCGACCGATCCGAAATTCACGGTGCTCGCGCTGGTCGTCTTCCCGCTCTGCCTTCTGCCGGTGCTGATCATCGGCAAAAAAGTGCGCACCGCTGGAGCGCGCGAGGAAGATGAAGCGGGCCAGCTCATGGTCGTGATGCAAGAGGCATTTGCGGGCGTGCGCGTGGTCAAGACGCATGCGCGCGAGGACTACGAAGCGGGCCGTTTCAACGAGGCGAACCAGAAGATGCTGCGTTTTGCGATGCGCTGGAAAAAGGCGCAGGAAATAGTCACGCCGATGGTCGAGACGGTGGCTTCGATCGGCATCGTCGCCGCGCTGATTTACGCGTGGAAATATGATCTGGGCGTGGGCCGCTTCTTCGCGCTGAACGCCGGACTGGTGCTGCTTTACGACCCGGCGAAGGCGCTCGGGAAGATGAATATCCTGATGCAGAAATGTCTCGCGGCGACGACCAAGGTTTTCGAAATGCTCGACCGCGAACCGGCGATTCAGGACGCGCCAGGCGCCAAGACGTTGCAGGTCGGGCGGGGCGAGGTGCGATTGGAGAATCTGACCTTCGCTTATCCTGGCAAGGAAGTGCCGGCGGTGCGCGGGATCGACATCAACGTGCCGGCGGGGACGACTTGTGCGCTGGTCGGCGCGACGGGCGCGGGGAAGAGCACGCTCTTCTGGCTGCTCCAGCGTCTCTACGAACCGCAGGAGGGCGCGATCCGGATCGACGGGCAGGACATTCGCAAGGTCACGCAGGCGTCGCTTCGCGAGCACATCGCGATGGTCAATCAGGACTCGTTCCTCTTTCACGACACGATCCTCGCGAACATCCGCTACGGCCGCCTGAATGCGACGCGCGAGGAGATCGAAGCGGCGGCGAAATTGGCGCACGCGCACGAGTTCATCATGGCGCAGTCGCACGGCTACGAGACGGTGATCGGCGACAAGGGCTGCATGCTCTCCGGCGGGCAGCAGCAGCGGCTCTGCATCGCGCGGGCGCTGCTCAAAAACGCGCCGATCCTGCTCCTCGACGAAGCGACCAGCGCGCTCGACTCCGAGACGGAGCAGTACATCCAGGAAGCGCTCGAAGTTTTGGCCAAAGGCCGCACCGTGCTGGCGATTGCGCATCGCCTTTCCACGATCCAAAAAGCGGACCAGATCGTGGTGCTGGAGAATGGCGTGATCAAGGAAGTGGGCACGCACGCAACGCTCTTCGCGCAGAGCGGCTACTACCGCCGGCTCTACGATCTGCAATTCAACCGGCACCCGGGCGAAGACGTGCCGCTGGCGGAATTGACCGCGACGGACTAATCTCGACGCTCCGTGAAAATTCCCGCCCTCTTTTTCGCTTCGCTGTTGCTCGTCGGTCCTCTGGCCCAAGCCCAGGAAACCTACGGCACGATCCGCTCGACGACGAAACTCCGCCCCGACGGCTCGAAAAGCACGACGGTTCTCGATCCCGACAAACGCACGGCGGAGGAGACGATTTACGACGCGCGCGACAAGCCGATGAAGAAGATCACCTACCTGCTCGGCGAGAAGGATCTCGCGATCGGGGCGATCTTCGCCGACGGCAAGGGTAACGTGAGCTACAAGGCGAGCTACCAGCGGGACGGCTACGGACGGGTCGTGGAATCCTCGTTCACCTCGCCGGACGGGCGCCACTTGGGCAAACGGGTCTTTAGCTACGGCGCGGGTGATAAGGTGACGCTGATGCAGGACTACGATGCCCAGGGGCAACTGATCACGCCCGCCCAGCCGGTGAAAAAGCGGCGGTGATTTTCCGCAGCCCAGCAGTTCTTCCCATATTCTTATGACTGACCCAACTCGCACCACAGCCCTGACGTCGCTCGACTTCGATATTTCCAAGGAACCCGTGCCTTCGGACCCGGCGGCGAATCCATTCAAGTTGGTCGTCGATCCGGTGATGCGCGTGCGGCTGCGCAAGGCGCTCTTCGATCTGGTGGAAAGCCACGATCAGGAACTGGCGCGGTATGTCGGCGAAGGCAGCCTCGCGCTCGACAGCTACAAGGAATACATCGAGCTCTTCGCCCACAGCATGAAGCAGACGATGAGCAGCCGCGAGGGCGTGGCCTATCTGCTGCAGGCGTGCGGATTCGAGGTCGGTAAGGACGACATCAACCTCACGCCCGAGACGCGCTGGAAGGTGCAGCGCTGAGCCACGGCCGCGGAGGCTGTTATTCGAGGTCGGTTGAGCCTGCCGGGACGGTGATCACCCGGTTCTGGTAGCTGACTTTCAAGAGTGCGCCCTGGCGGGTGACAAGCTTCACGGAGGTGCCGGGAGCGAGCATGATTTTGCCGTAAGTGAGGGCGATCTCGACGGGCTTGGTGAGGAGGAGATTGGTCTTCGCGACCGGGGCGACGGGGAGCGGAGGCACCATCGCGGCGAAGTCATCCGGCGAGGGCAACGGCGCTGGAGCGGGATCGGTCGGTATGTTGGGGAGCGTTCCGGCCATGGGCATGGTTGCGGGCGGCGGCGGGACGGGGACGGGCGGTTCCTTGCCGGGGAGGCCAGCCATGGGGGCCGTGTCGAGAGCGGTGGGCATCGTGGCCATCGGTGCTGCGGGGGCCATCCCTAGGTCGGCGGCAGCCATCGGCGGTGGAATGGCTCCAGCCATCGGTGCGGTTGCGACGGCGGGATCAGCCGGTGCGGGGATCACGGGGGCTGGCGCCATCGGCGCTTCGGGGACCGCAGCGGGTGGGGTGGCCGGGGATGGATCGGTCTGCGCGACGGGGGCGATGGGCTCGATCGGCGGGAGAGTTTGCGGTGCGACGGGCGTGGCCTCAGGCACGGCGGCGATTTCTGGGGCTGGAGCGGGCGCCTTTTCCGCAACGGGACTGAGGGCGGCAGACTCCGCGGGCGGAGTCGCGGCGATCGTATCCGTCTGCATGGTGCGCTGCGCGAGGTAGAGCGCCCCGAGGATTACCACCCCGAGAACCAGCCCGCGAGCGGTGGCCACGAGCGGAGAGGTGGAGGTGCGGCGCAGCTTCGAGGTGGGCGATTTGCGGGTGATGTCGGGCGAGATCTTGGTGCCGTCGGCGTAGTGCAACCGGCCGCGCCATTCCTTGTGCAGAAGCTGGGGGAATTTTTCCGCGACGGCGGGAAAGAAGTAGTGCTCGGCAGCGGTGCTTTCGCGGGCATCCCAATTGGGAAATTTCACGTCGAGGTAACCGACCAGCACCTGGCAGTGGGCCTTGGCGACGCCGCTGAAATACTGGGCGCCGCTGCTCTGGCAGAGCTCGAAGAAGTGATTCGCCCGGTTTTCTTTCCTCGCCTGGATTTCCGCCGCGAAAAGCTCGGGGTGCAGTCGCGTCCGTTCCTCGTTCCAACTCGCCAGCCGTTCGGAGTTGCTGGCCTCCTCCATGGTGTCGTTCACGAGGAGCGCGGCTTGATCACGCGTGAGGTCGGGGGCAATCGGAGTCCCGAAGTAGCTCAGAAACGCCTTTTGCTTTGGCGTTGCGGGATCGGCCTTGGCCGCGGGCGCTTTTTCTGGCGGCGCGACCTCGATCGCTGGGACCGGCCCGCTCGCGAGGAGTTCGGAGAGTGGGATCCACTTGGACATGCCGGGGCGCCACGCGAAATCCGCCTCCGCCACCGTGCCTTGCTTGAGCAGGGTGCGAGTGGTTTCGAGGCTGAAGGGGCCGGTTTCTTCGCCGTTTTGCAGAATGTAGATGTCCATCGATTCGAAAGGGATAAGCGGGGTGCGGGTGATTTAATAGACGCGAAGTTCGTCGCGAGGTTGCACCATCAGCAAAAATCCCGCCATTGTCGGTTCCGTGGAAAAAATAGGCCGACCCCACAAATTGTCCTAAGAGTACTCCCGGCCTTGGGTCTCCCCGACGTGCGCCACACAGGCTGGCCCGCCAGCGAACCGGAGATGCCAAGTCTCCCCGGCTCGTTAACGGGTTTGATTTCAGCCGTTTGCATCTTACCGTGCAGCTCAGTGAGGCGCCCCCCGCTAACCCAACACAGAACACTATGAGCGATACCAAACCAGTCACGTGGCACGATGATCCGTCCCACTTCCGCAAAACCTCCCGCCGCGAATTCCTCTACGCAGGTCTCGTCGGTGGCCTCGGGCTGACCCTCGGCGATTATTTCAAACTGCGCGCCGAGCAGGCGGCGGTAACGGATGCCATCGTTCCCAAGGCGGAATCGCTGATCCATATCTTCCTTCCCGGTGGTGCAGCCCATCAGGAAATGTGGGACCCGAAACCCTTCGCGCCGATCGAGTATCGCGGCCCGCTTTCCACGGTCGATACCAAGATTCCGAGTGTGAAGTTTTCGCAGTATCTGCAAAACACCGCGAAGATCGCCGACAAGATCACGGTCGTCCGCTCGATGACTCACGGTGAAGCGGCCCACGAGCGCGGCACGCACAACATGTTCACTGGCTATCGTCCGTCGCCCGCGATCCAGTATCCTTCGATGGGGTCGGTCATCTCCCACGAACTCGGTTCGCGCAACAACCTGCCGCCTTACGTCTGCATCCCCGGCGTGCCGAATGAATTTGCCGGCACGGGCTACCTCTCGACCAGCTACGGGCCGTTCGGTCTCGGCGGCGATCCGGGTAATCGCGCCTTTAAAGTGCGCGACCTGAACATGCACGACGGCATCTCGCAGGAGCGCTTCGATCAGCGCCGCTCGATCCTCTCGACCGTCGATGAGCATTTCCGCACGCTTGAGAAAAGCGACGCGCTCACCGCGATGGACAGCTTTTACCAGTCGGCCTACGCCCTCGTCTCCTCGCAGTCGGCACGCGAAGCCTTCAATCTCTCGGCTGAGCCCGAGAAGATTCGCAACGAATACGGCATGCACGAGGCCGGCCAGCGCATGCTCATGGCGCGCCGCCTCGTCGAGTCCGGCGTCCGTTTCGTCTCGCTGACCTTTGGTGGCTGGGACATGCACCAGAACATCGCCCGCAACATGGAACGCCAGCTCCCGACGTTCGACCAGGCCTATGCAGCGCTGATCACCGATCTCGACCGCCGCGGCATGCTCGACAAGACACTCGTCATGGTGTCCTCCGAGTTCGGCCGCACGCCGAAGATCAACAAGGACGCCGGTCGCGATCACTGGCCGCGGGTTTTCTCGGTGGCCTTCGCCGGCGGCGGCTTCAAGCGCGGCTACATTCACGGCGCTTCGGACCCCACGGGTGCGGAGCCGGACAGCGATCCGCTCACGGTCGAGAATATGGCGGCCACGGTCTTCAATCAGCTCGGCGTCCAGCCCGAAAAGAAGCTCATGTCGTCAGGCGGTCGTCCGCAGGCCATCGTGAAGGACGGGCAGGTCGTCAACGAGCTGCTCGCTTAAACCGCAGACAGTTTCCGTTTCTTTACTTTTAAACAGCGTTCACTACGCGGCGGTGCGGCACCAAGCCTTGCCGCCGCGTTTTGCGCGCCCAGCGCCATCCATCGTTCGTAAAAAAATCGTCCCCCATGCTTGAAAGAATCTTCCGAATCAGTGCTGCTGGTTTTGCCGCCTGCCTGCTCACCGCCACGGCCTTTGCGGGTTCACCGCGCCTGACGCAAACCTATCCCGCCGCCGGTCAGCGTGGGGTTGAGGTCGAAGTCACCTGCTCCGGTTCCAATCTTGCCGACGCCAAGGGATTCCTGTTCGACGAGCCGGGTTTTGAAGCCACGGTAGTCAGCGCGGCTGCGGGCAACTTCAAGGCGAAGATCAAGATCCCGACCAATGCCCGCCTCGGCGAGCACCAGTTCCGGGCGATCACCGCTTCCGGCGTGACCGATGTCCGTCTTTTCTACGTCACACCTTTCCCGATGGTGGAGGAGGTGGAAAAGAAGGATCAGCCGAACGCTGCGCAGCCCGTGGCTTTGGGGGTGACGGCGTTTGGCCGGACACTGGAGGACGATCAGGATCGTTTCGAGATCGAGGCGAAAAAGGGCCAGCGCATCTCGGTGGAAGTCGTGGGCATGCGAGTGCAGACGCAGTCGATGTACGATCCGCACGTTCGCATCACCAAGCCCGATGGCTCGGATCTGGCCGACGCGGACGATTCCGCATTTAGCCGCCAGGACCCCGTGATCAGCGTGATCGCGCCGGAAGACGGCAAATACGTCGTCACCATTCGCGACGCCACCAATGCTGGTTCCGGCACCTGCCACTATCTCCTGAACATCGGCACCTTTCCCCGCCCGCTCGCCGTTTATCCGGCCGGTGGTCCCGCGGGCGAGGAGTTGAAGGTCACGCTACTCGGCGATGCCAGTGGGCCGATTGAGCGGAAAGTAAAGCTGCCCGCGGAGGCGCAGGAGCGGTTCGAGCTCTTCACCGAGCAGGACCAGCCCACGCCGCAGCCGAATGTCCTGCGCGTTTCCTACTTCCCGAACGTCCTCGAAAACGGGCCGAACCACGACATCGTCAACGCTCAGAAAGTCACCGAACAGCCGCCCTTCGCGCTGAACGGCATCATCAGCGAGAAGAACCAGAACGATTGCTTTAAGTTCACCGCCCAGAAAGGCCGCGACTACGAGGTCCGGGTCTTCGCCCGCAATCTGCGTTCGCCGCTCGACCCCATCCTGACCATCTACAACGACAAGGGCGCGCAACTCGCGACCAACGACGACAGCGGCAATCCCGACAGCTACCTGCGCTGGAAGGCCCCGGCGGATGGCGAATTCATCATCCACGTTCGCGACCAGCTTTTCCGTGGCGGCCCGACCTTTGTTTATCGCGTGGAAGTCACCTCCATCCAGCCGCGCCTCACCGCCTGGCTGCCCGAGATGACGATCAACCAAAACCAGGACCGCCGCGCTATGGCCGTGCCCAAGGGTAATCGTTACGCCTCGCTGCTGCGCATCAAGCGCGCGGACGTGGGTGGCGCAGTCCAGATCGAGACCGCGGATCTGCCGCCGGGCATCCAGGTGAGCGCCCCAGTCATCGACAAGACCGTGGATACGATCCCGTACGTTTTTGAAGCCGCGACCGACGCCGAGCCGACCGCCAAGTTCTTCGGCCTGAACGCCAAGCTCACCGAGCCGCCGAAGGACACGAAAGTCGAGAGCGCGATCGAGCACACCGTGGACATCGCCGAGAACGGCAACCAGCGCTCTTACTACAGCATTACCGAGAGCAAACTGCCGGTGGCCATCACCGAGGAAATCCCGGTGAAGATCAACCTCGTCGCCCCGAAAGCCCCGCTGCTTCAGGGCGGATCGCTCGGGTTGAAAGTGAAAGCCGAGCGGAAGAACGACTTCAAGGGCCCGATCACGCTCGCCCTCCTCTACTCCCCGCCGGGCGTCGGTAATGCCGGTTTGCTGACCATGAAAGACGGCGAAACCGAAGGCGTCGTCACGATCAGCGCCAATCCGACCGCGGTCCCGCAGAAGTGGAAAATCTGCATCGTGGGCAGTGCTGATTTTGGCAAGGGCCCGGTCTGGTTCAGCACCCAGCTCGAAGAAATCGAAATCGCCCCGCCGCTCGTCGCCGGGACTCTGGTGCGCACCTTCGTGGACCAGGGTGAGTCCACCACGATGCGCGTAAAGCTGGAGCAGAAGGTTCCCTTTGAAGGAAAGGCCAAAGTCCAACTCGTCGGCCTCCCGCCGAACACCACCGCCGAGCCCAAGGAATTCACCAAGGACGACAAGGAAGTGGAATTCACGATCAAAGCCGGGCCGACCGCGCCGGCCGGCCAGCACAAACAGCTCCTCTGCCAGTTCACGCTGGAGAAGGACGGTGACACCATGACCTCGTCCTTTGCCCAAGGCGGCATCCTGCGCATCGACAAAGGCGCCGTCGCGAAAAACGAAGAACCCAAGAAGTAGCACCTCACCCGACTGAACTGCATATGAGCCCCAAAAAACTCACCTCCTTATTTTCCGTCGCCGCGTTGCTCGCTTCCGCGGGCTTGAGCATGGCGGCGATCGAGACCGCCGAACCGCCGTTCCAGGTCTTCCCGAACGACGTCAATTTGAAGTTCCTGCGCGATCGCCAGTCGCTCGTCGTCCGCGTGGCCGAACCGAGTGGCGTGATGCGCGACGTGACCACGGAAGCGAAGTTCACCATCGCCGACGGGACGAAGGCCAAGATCGAGAAAGGCGTGGTGCTACCTCTGGCCGACGGCCAGACGACGCTCAAGGTCGAGTATCAGGGCCACTCCATCGATCTGCCGGTGAAGGTCGAGCAGGCGCAGGTCGACGAAGCGGTCAGCTTCCGGCTCGATGTCATGCCCGTCTTCATGAAAGCCGAGTGCAACCGGTGCCACGGCGCGGCGCGTGGCCAGGATGGTTTCCGTCTTTCGTTGTGGGGCTTCGATCCCGATGGCGACCACTATCGCCTGACTCGTGAACTCGCCGGGCGCCGGGTCAATTTAGCCACGCCGGAAGAGTCGATGATCGTCACCAAATCCACCGGGGCGGCCCCGCACACCGGCGGAAAGCTCTTCGAAAAGGACAGCGAGATGGCGAAGACCTTCGTCCGCTGGCTCGCAGCCGGCGCGCCCAATGACAAGCCCGACGTCGCCACCCCGGTCAGCCTCGAAATCCTGCCGAAGAAACTCGTGCTCGAAAGCCCCGGTCAGCAATTCCGCATCACGGTCCGCGCTCATTATTCCGATGGTTCGGATCGCGACGTGACCTCGCTCGCGCTCTTCCTCACGAGCAACGACGGCGCCGCGAAAATCAAGGACGGCGTGATCACCACCGGCCAGCGTGGCGAAGCGTTCGTCATGGCGCGGTATGCCACCTTTACGGTTGGCTCGCAGGTCATCGTCATCCCCAAGGGGCTGAAGTTCGAGTGGCCGCAGATCGAGGAGCGCAATTTCGTGGACGAACTCGTCGATGCGAAACTGCGCAACCTGCGCATTACGCCGAGCGGTCTGTGCAACGACGAGACGTTTCTGCGCCGCGCTTACATCGACATCACCGGCACGGTGCCGCCGAGCGATGAAGTGAAGAAATTCATCGCCGACAGCGACGCGTTGAAGCGCAGCAAAAAAATCGACGAGTTGCTCGCCCGCAGCGAATTCGTGGACGTATGGGCCTTGAAGTGGAGCGAACTCCTCCAGATCCGCACCGGCCCGAACAACAACCAGGGCCCGAGCTACAAAGCGGTGCTCAACTACTACACCTGGCTCCGCGAGCAGTTGGAAAAGAACGTGCCGATCAACGAGATCGCGCGCCAGTTGATCAGCGCCAGCGGCTCGAACTTCGAAGATCCCGCGGTGAATTATTACCAAGTCGAGACCGATGCGCTGAAGCTCTCCGAAGACACCGCGCAGGCCTTCTTCGGCATCCGCATGCAGTGTGCGCAATGCCATAACCATCCGTTCGACCGCTGGACGATGGAAGACTACTACGGCCTCGTCGGCTTCTTCACCCAGCTCGGCCGCAAGGTCGGCGAAGACCCCCGCGAAAAGATCGTCTTCAACAACGGGAGCGGCGAAGCCCGGCACCCGGTCGGTGGTCGCGTCATTCCGCCGAAGTTCCTCGGCGGTGAAGCGCCGGATACCAAGGGCAAGGACCGCCGCCAGTTGCTGGCCGACTGGATCGCCTCGCCCGAGAATCCTTACTTCCCGCGCCACATCGCCAACCTCGTCTGGGCGCAATACATGGGCGTCGGCATCGTCGAG
>Ga0163144_10019547_pt1 | contig 13618 bp, 12 predicted proteins | sample OliLak19BULKMAT1_FD_123175 | JGI IMG/M metagenome (GOLD analysis project Ga0163144, IMG submission 123175) | Freshwater microbial mat bacterial communities from Lake Vanda, McMurdo Dry Valleys, Antarctica - Oligotrophic Lake LV.19.BULKMAT1 | ecosystem: Environmental > Aquatic > Freshwater >... | reverse complement strand
GCACGCCGCGAACGTCACGCGCCGGCCGAGGTCGTCGAGCGCCTGCCAGCTCGCCTGCTCGACCAGCGACGCGAGCACCATCCGCGTGTGCGTCCACACGTCGCCCTCGGCGTGGAACTGCGCGTCCTGCGGCGTCGCCGCGAGGTCCTCGGCCGTGATGTCGCCGGCGGCGAGCCAGTCGCGCAGCTCCTCGACGCTGCTCGCGGGATCGATCATCCGAACAGGTCCACGCCGTCGGCGAGGCCGTTGGGGACGATCGGCCGATCGAGCCAGTGGCCGCCGCTGTCGGCCACCGCGGTGAGGAAGCTCGCGCGCACCCACTTGTAGCGCTCGGTCACGACGCCGTCCTCCTCGACCTTGACGTACAGGCCCTCGCCGTCGTCGGACGGGTCGGTCTCGGCGGCGACCCGCGCCGGGTCCACGCCGGCGGTCTCGGCGGCCGCGCGCAGCGCCTCGCGCCACCGCGGCGTCTTGTACCGCGACGGGCCGACGAGGTCCGGGAGCTCCGCCGGCGCGCGCAGCACGCCCTCCCACAGCACCGGCACGGAGCGCACGAACGGCGCCCCGGCGAGCAGCTCGCGGCGACGCGCGGTCGACCAGAACGTTCCGTCCGGTGACCGGACATCGAACTCCATCAGGTAGTGCGGCAGCGCGTCGTACGCGATCGTGTGCTTGGCGTAGAGCCACTCGCCGTACAGGACGAGCCCGCCCTGCAGCAGCGCCTCGAGCTGCGCGCCCCACATCGCGGCCCACTGCTTGAGCAGATCCCAGTGCCGCTCGCGCGCCCCACCGACGAGGAAGTGGCCGCGGCTCTGCAGCCGCACGCGGCCGTCCTCGCCGAGGCTGATCCCGGCGTTCGCGCCGTCGAGCTTCTCCTCGATGACCACGTAGCGGTCGCGCAGCTCGTCGAGGTCGACCTGCGCGAGGTCGTGATCGCCCGGCTGCAGCCGCGAGCCCGCGAGGTGCTGGGTGCGCGGGTACTTGAAGATCCGCTCGGTCATCTCAGCGCCGTGCACACGAGGTGGCCGGGGACGTGCTCGATGGTCACGCGGCGCGCGCCGCCCGCCTGGCACAGCGCCTCGAGCCGCGCGCCGTCGAACAGGTGGAGGTGCTCGGGGTTGTTGTCCTCGTGCGAAGGCACGGTGATCACGATCGCGGTGCGCGCGACGCGCAGCGCCTCGGCGACCGCGGGCGCGGGGTCAGGCATGTGCTCGATCACCTCGAGCAGGGTCACCACGTCGGCGGCGCCATCGAGGAAGCCCATCGCGCCCGCGTCCATCCGCGCCGCGGTCACCCGCGCCACGCCGCCGCGGCGCACCGCCTCGATCGCGGCCACGCGGTGCGGCAGCACGTCGATCGCGGTGACCTCGACCTCGGGCAGCGCGTCGATCATCGGCCACAGGAACGCGCCCCGCCCCGAGCCGACGTCGATCAGCCGGGTCGCGCCGAACCCGCGCAGCGCGCCGATCACGCGGCGCACCCGCGGCAGGCCGGAGGTGCGCTTGAACCGGTGCAGCCGCAGCTCGGCCGCCGCGCCGGCGGCCAGCGCCGCGGCGTCGTCGAGGTCCGGCCGCCCGAGCGCGCCGCGGGCGTACGCGGCGGCGAGCGCGAGGTAGTGCGACTCGTCGGTCACGCCGTGATATTACGCCGGCATGTCGGTGACCACGACGCTGTCCGAGAAGAAGCTTGCCAGGGCGCTCCACCGCATCGGCGAGGCGCAGGACGAGTACACCCGCCGCTACCCCGGCGAGTCGGGCGCGCGGCAGCCCGTGCACACCGTCTACGGTGGCGCGCACCTGTTCACCGCCGAGACCGCCCGCAAGCTCGGCGAGCTGTCGCTGCGCGCGCTCGACACCTACGCGCCCGACGCGACGTCGTTTGCCGAGGCGATCGGCCTGCCCGGCCACCTCGCTGGCAAGGTCCACGGCCGCGTGATCGAGAAGCTCGGCCGCGAGGCGGTCGAGGACTTCCGCATCGACTTCGAGGACGGCTACGGCAACCGCCCCGACGACGAGGAGGACGGGCACGCCGCGGCCGCGGCCACCGAGGTCGCGAAGGGCCTCGAGGCCGGCACGCTGCCGCCGTTCCTCGGCATCCGCATCAAGCCGTTCAGCCGCGAGCTCGCGCCGCGCTCGATCCGCACGCTCGACGTGTTCCTGACCACGCTGCTCGGCGCCACCGCCGGCAAGCTGCCGCCGAACTTCGTCGTGACGCTGCCCAAGATCACCGCCAAGGCGCACGTCACCCAGCTGGTGTGGCTGTTCGAGCAGCTCGAGGACCGGCTCGGCCTCGACGCCGGCGCGCTCAAGCTCGAGATCATGGTCGAGACCACGCAGTGCGTGCTCGACGACACCGGGCGCTCGATGCTGCCGCGCCTGCTCGACGCCGGAGCCGGCCGCATGACCGGCGCGCACTTCGGGACCTACGACTACACCGCCAACTGCGACATCACCGCCGCGCACCAGAAGATGCGCCACCCGGCGTGCGACTTCGCCAAGCACGTGATGAAGGTGACGCTCGCCGGCACCGGCGTCGGCCTGTCCGACGGCGCGACCAACATCATGCCGGTGGCCCCGCACCGCGGCGCGAACCTCACCGACGACCAGAAACGCGCGAACCGCGACGCGGTGTTCGCCGCGTGGCGCCTGCACGCCGACGACGTCCGCCACTCGCTGATCCACGGCTTCTACCAGGGCTGGGACCTGCACCCGGCGCAGCTCCCGACGCGCTACGGCGCGGTCTACGGGTTCTTCCTCGAAGGGCTCGCCGCCGCGTCCGAGCGGCTCAAGAACTTCGTCGACAAGGCCGCGCAGGCCACGCTGGTCGGCGACGTGTTCGACGACGCCGCCACCGGCCAGGGCTTGCTCAACTTCTTCCTGCGCGGGATCGCCTGCGGCGCGGTCCGCGACGACGAGGCGCTGGCCACCGGGCTGTCGCTCGAGGAGATCCGGACCCGCAGCTTCGTCAAGATCCTCGACGGCCGGACCGCGAAGTAGGGTTTCGCGATTTTCTTTCGATCCCTTGTCGATCTCGCAGGGTCGTCACGTACCTCAGCGCATCGGCCGTACCGCGGCGAGGAACTCGTCGGCGGGCCGGGTGTTGAGCACGTCGGCGGGGCGGAGCCGGCCGCGGCGCGCCATCGCGACGGCGTACTCGATGTCGTCGAGGCCGCGGACCGAGTGCGCGTCGGTGGACACGACGAACTTCGCGCCGCGCGCCTTGGCCTTGCGGACGCGGACGGGATCGAGGTCGAGGCGGTGCGGATCCCCGTTGATCTCGATCGCCGCCGGGCTCTCGGCGATCGCGTCGAGGATCTCGTCGAACCGCACGGCGATCGGCTCGCGTGACAGCACCAGCCGGCCGAGCGCGTGGCCCCAGATCTTGAAGCACGGCTGGCGCATCGCCGTGACCACGCGCTTCGTCATCGCGTCCTCGTCGAGCTTGTGGCGCTGGTGGATGCTCGCGATCACCACCTCGAGCTCGCCGAGCGTGCCGGCGGGGACGTCGAGCTGGCCGTCGGCGAGGATGTCGGCCTCGGTGCCGCGGATCAGCCGGACGCCGGTGGTCGCCTGGACCTCGGCGAGCTCGGTCCACTGCGCGCGCAGGCGCGCGCCGTCGAGGCCCTGGGCGTAGAACGCCGCCGCCGAGTGATCGGTGATCGTGATGAACCCGAGGCCGTGGGCCGCCGCGGCCGCCGCCATCTCGGCGATCGAGTTGCGGCCGTCGCTGTAGGTGGTGTGGCAGTGGACCGCGCCGGTCACGTCCGCGACGGTGATCAGGTCATCGAAGCGCTCGCCCGACAGCTCGTCGTCGCCATCGCGGATCTCGGGCGGCAGCCACGGCAGGCCGAGCGCGGCGTAGACCGCGTGCTCGTCGCCGGGCGTGCCCTCGACATCACCGCGCTCGCGCAGCTTCGCGACGTGCGGCTGCGATCCCGTCGCGAGGATCAGCGCCGCGCCGGCGAACCCGGGCCGCGCGCACCGGACCTCGAGCTGGCCGCCGTCGCCGAGCCGACCGCAGAACACCGCGCCGCGATCCTCGAGGCTCACGACCAACGGGTGCCGCGCGAGGTGCGCGCGCACCGCCGCCGGCGTCTCGGTGGTCACGACGAGCGAGATCGTCCCGACGACCTCGCACCACCGCCGGATCTCGCCGGCCAGCTGGACGTCACGCGCGTCCGGACACGACGCGAGGTAGCGCGCGAGCTCGCCGCCGAGCTTGCGCGCGTCGAGGAGCAAGCGCCGGCTGCGCTGCTCGTGCCGCGTGCGGAGCGCGGCCGCGAGCTTCTCTTCCGACACCTTGCCGAACCCGGGCAGCTCGCGCACCGCGCCCGACTCCGCCAGCTTCACGAGCTGATCGAGATCCGCGGGCGCGAGCAGCTCGACCAGCTCGCGCGCCTTCTTCACGCCGATCTTCGGGATCTGCGCCAGCTCGACGACGAGCGGCGGCCAGCGCTCGCGCAGCCGGGTCAGCGTCTCCACGTCCTCGCCGCGGTGGAGCGCGGTGATCATCGCCGCGGTCGACGCGCCGATGCCGGGCAGCTCGCGCAAGGTCCCGGCGGCGACCCGCGCCTCGAGATCGTGGATCGCCGCCACCGTCGACGCGGCGCCGTCGTACGCGCGCGCGCGGTGCGGGTCCTTGTCGAGGCGGAGGTACGCCGCGAGCTCGCGCAGGCTCGCGGCGATCGTGGCGGCGTCCATACCCGCACTCTGCCAGATCTACTGCTGGAAGCCGACGACCACAGCCCGCCCGTGATCACTCACGACCCGCGATAAGTCGAGAATCCGAACGGACTGAGCAGCAACGGCACGTGGAAGTGCTGGGCGCCGTCGGCGACCGCGAACTGGATCTCGACCACCGGGAAGAACGCCGAGGGTCCGAGGTAGGACAGCGTGTCGAACCGGATCCGGTAGGTGCCGGGCGGCACCGGGCCCGCCGGCGTCAGCGTGCGCAGGCGGCCGTCGGCGTCGGTGGCGCCGTCGCCGACCGGGGACCACGTGATGCCGTCGTGCCGCTCGAGCGTCACGCGGATGCCGGCGGCGGGCTTGCCGAGCGCGGTGTCGAGGACGTGCGTGGTGATCATGCCTGCAGCTCCGAGAGCCAGCGCGCGAGGCGCAGGCGGAGGATCTTGGCCTGCTCCTCGGCGGCGACGCGCACCTCGCGCGCGCGGGGCGCGCCGACGCGGGCTCGCAGATCCTCGAGGAGCTCCTCGGCCGGCCGCCCGCTCGCACACACGATGTAGATGAAGCCGTGGCGATCGACGTACTGCTGGTTGAGCGCGAGCAGCTCGGCGCGCGCCGCGTCGGGGCCGGCCTGGGCGTTCGCCTGCTCGGCGGTGGACCACGCGCTCGCGCTGCGCTCGCCGATCTTGGGGTGCGCCGCGAACGCCTCCAGCCAGTCGGCCTCCTCGAGCTGCCACCACGTCCGCTCGCCGATCCGCTGCAGCGCCGCCGCGTCCTCGAACGGCCGCTGCGCCATCATCCGCCGCGCCCACGCCGTCGAGCCGCAGCACTTCTGGAAGTCCTCGACAGTCGCGGCGGCGAGGCTCGGGAACGGCGACGGCTCGGGCGAGCCCCACGCGCGCAGCCGCGCGACGCCGCCGTCGGGGAACACGCTCAGGCGCAGGTGCGTGACCATGCCCGCGCGACGGAGCTCGGCGTCGAGCACGTGGCGGGTGTGCGGCTGTGCTGGCGTCGACACCAGCTCGCGCCACGGATCGTCGGCGATCCGCGCGTCGCGGCCCTCGAGCGTCACGCGCCCGGGCGCGTTGCCCTTGAAGTGCGAGGTGTCGACCTCGACGCGCTCGATCATCCCGGGCGCCGCGAGCCGCACGATCGCCCAGTCGTTGCCGGGGCCGCGGCGGCGCCGGGTCTCCCAGCCGTCGGCCATCGTGCGCGACGGGCCGGGCTTGATCAGGTTGTTGCGCGATCCGAAGAACATGTCGCTGCAGCTCTCGACCCACGCGCCGTGCTCGAGCGCGGCGAGATCGATGACGCCGCCGAGCGCGCGCAGCCGCCGCCAATCCGGCACGACCTCGCCGTGGACGCGCAGCCGCGCGACCCCGCCGTCGGGGAAGATGTTGAGCCGCAGGTGGGTCACGCGCGCGTCGCCGCCGATCGCGAACGTGTTGGCGTGGTGACCCTGGAGCGCCGACCGCGGCAGGAGCTCGGTCCAGTGCGCGGTCTCGATCGCGCGCAGGTCGAGCACGTCGTGGAGCTCGGCGGCCTCGATCGAGCACTCGGCGGGGAAGTTGCCGCGGAAGTACGAGGTGTCGACGACGACGCCGCGCACGATCCCGGGCAGCCCGAGCCGGATCACGCACCAGTCGTAGCCGGGCTCGCGGCGACGCCGAGACTCCCAGCCATCCATCCACTTGCCGCGATCGGTGTACTCGTGCTCGCGCCACTCGGCCGGGTGCGGCTTGAGCAAGTTCTCCTTCGCGGCGAAGAAGTCGTCGTTGGTGAGCAGCGTCGCGCCGCCGACCAGCTCGCTGGCGAGATCGGGCAGGTCGGTGAAGTCGGGCTGGGTCACAGGAGGCCTCCGAGGTCTTCGGCGAGCAACTTGCCGCCGTCCCATACGCGCTGACCGCGCAGGAACGTCGCGTGGACCACGCCCGCGAGCCGCTCGCCCAGGTACGGCGTGACGTCGTGGCGGTGGCGGATCGCCGGCGCGGTCACCTCGAACGTGGCGTCGGGATCGAGCACGACGAGGTCGGCGTCGCGCCCGACGGCGATCGCGCCCTTGCGATCGAGGTTGGCGAGCCGCGCCGGCGCGGCGGACATCCACCGCGCCAGATCGGCGAGCCCGAACCCGCGCCGCTTCGCCTCGGTCCACGTCACCGACAGCGCGAGCTGCAGGCCCGAGATCCCGCCCCACGCGGACACGAACCCGCCCGCCTTGAGCGCCGGCGTGCACGGCGAGTGATCGCTCGCGATCAGATCGAGCGTGCCCTCGGCGAGCGCCTGCCACAGCAGCTCGCGGTTCGCGGCCTCGCGGATCGGCGGCGCGCACTTGAACACGGTCGCGCCGTCGGGCACCTGCTCGGCGACGAAGTGGAGGTAGTGCGGGCAGGTCTCGGCGGTCAGCGGCAGCCCCTCGGCGCGCGCCGCGGCGATCCGCGGCAGCGCGCTCGCCGCCGAGTGATGGACGATGTGCGCGCGGGCGCGCGTGTCGCGGACCAGCCGGACGATCAGCGCGATCGCCTCGTCCTCGGCGGCCTCCGGGCGCGACCGCAGCCACGTCGAGTACGCATTCGGGTCGGCGCCTCGCAGGCTCTCGGCCGCGCGGTCGATCGGCCCGGCCAGCTCGGCGTGACACAGCAGCGGCACGCCGAGCCCGGACAGGATCCCCATCGCCGGCGCGAGGTCGCCCTCGCCCACCCAGCCGAACTCTGGCGCGCCCGAGTCGATCAGGAAGCACTTGAAGCCGCGCACGCCGTCGGCGACCAGGCCGGCGAGCTCGCCAGCGTTGCCCGGCACGACGCCGCCCCAGAACCCGACGTCGACCGCCACGCGCCCGCGCGCGCTCGCGCGCTTGGCCGCCAGCGCCTCGCGCGTCGTCGTCGCCGGGATCGAGTTGAGCGGCATGTCGACGAGCGTCGTGATCCCGCCCGCCGCCGCCGCGCGCGTCGCGGTCTGGAACCCTTCCCACTCGGCGCGGCCCGGGTCGTTGAGGTGGACGTGGGTGTCGACGACGCCGGGCAGGATCGCGAGCTCCTCGAAGTCCTCGGCGCCGGCGACGTCCCAGTCGCCGACCGCGGTGATGACGCCGTCCGTGACGTGGATCGCCGCGGGCCTCACGCCCTCGGGCGTCACGACGTTGCGCGAGCGAAGGATCATTCGAGCTTCGCTCCGTCGTCGATCCACTTGGCGAGCTCCGCGCGCTCCTCCTTGGTGATCGCGGTGACGTTGTTGAGCGGCATGTTCTCGATCTCGTAGACGCGGTAGCGGATCATCTTCGCGGCCGCCTGGAGGGCGCTCGGCTCGTCGGTGGCGAGCTTGGCGCGCGCGATCCCGGCGAGCGGATCGGTCGAGGTCGCGCCGTGGCATTGCTTGCACCGCAGCGCGACGATCTCCTGGACGCGCGCGAGCCCGACGGTGCCCTCGTGCTGCACGACCTCGGGCATCTGCAGGCGCGACAGGATCATCACCGCGGCGAGCGTCGCGCCGCCGAACCCGAGCGCGGGCGCGAGCCACGCCTTCCCCGCGTAGCGCACGTTCATGAAGTGCCGCACCGCCGCGCCGCCGATCAGGATCGCGAACAGGATCGCCCAGTTCAGGTGCCCGGTGAGGACGCCGGCGAAGTGGCCCGACATCATGATGAACAGCAGCGGGAACGTCAGGTAGTTGTTGTGGATCGACCGCTGCTTCGCGCGGATCGACAGCGACTTGTCCTGCTCGCGGCCCTCCTTCGTCGACGCGATCAGCTCGCGCTGCGACGGCAGGATCACCATCCACACGTTGCCGGTCATGATCGTGCCCATCAGCACGCCGGTCTGGATGTACGCCGCGCCGCCGCTGAGCACCTGCGTGAACCCGAACGCCGCGCCGAGCAGCAGCACGAGCGAGAACAGGTGGACCGCGCCCTCGCTGGTCTTGCCGAACAGCCGCCACGCCAGGTCGTAGAGCGTCCAGCCGATCACCAGCGAGCCGACGCTGATCGCGATCGCCTGCCACGGCTCGAGCGCCATGACCTGCGGATCGATCATCGACGACCGCGCGGTCATGTAGAACACCAGCACCATCAGCGAGATGCCGGTCATCCACGTGATGCCGTTCTGCCACTTGAACCAGTGCAGCTGATCGGGGAGCTGCTTGGGCTCGAGCAGCTTCTTCTCGACCTCGTAGAACGCGCCCGAGTGGACCATGTAGATCTTGCCCTGCGACAACCGGTGGGCGTCGTCGGCGGGCGGCGCGATCAGGTTCCGATCGAGCCAGTTGAACAGCATCGAGTTGCCGATCCACATGATCCCGGCGATCAGGTGGGCCCAGCGGAACACGAAGTGGAGGAGCTCGGTGACGTGCACGCGCGCCTACTATATAGGCCGGGCGAGCACGATGCGCGGCAGCCCCGCCTCGGCGCTCCACGCCGCCACCTCGGCGAGCCAGCGGGCCTCGGTCCCGCGCGCGATCACCAGCTCGACGACCCGCTCGCACTCGCCGCACGCCGCGACCTCGGCGAGCACCGCGCGGGCCGAGGCGAGATCACCGAGCGACGCGCTGACGGCGACGGCTCGCCCCGGGATCGACGCGATCACGCGACCGCCGGCGAGCTCGAGGCGCGGCCGCGGCCCGACGGTCGCGCTCGGCCGGCCGGCCCCGCGCTTGACGCCGTCGGCGATCGCCGCGAGCCCGCCCGAGGCGTCCTCCACGCCGACGACGTACGGCTCACCCCGCGCGGCGACGGCGGCGACCGCCGCGGCCAGCGCCGCGCCGTCGGTCGCGCCGGTCGCGCGGATCAGCAGCGGCGCGGCGGCGCCGGCCGGACGGAGCGCGACCGTCGCGAGGTCGGCGACCACGGCGCCGTCGAGGCGGAGCTCGGCGCCGCGCACCTCGAGCACCGCCTGCCCCGGCCGCGCAGTGAGCCGCGCGGGCTGCGGCGCGCCCACGGCGAGCGCGCAGGTCGCGACCGCGGCCCGCGGCGGCGCGGCGATCGTCGCGCCGATCAGCCGGACGCGGACGCAGTCCTCGACCGCCGCGCTGCCGACGCCGTCGACCTCGACGTCGACCGCGTGGCCGTCGCCGTCGAACGCGAGCTGCGCGCGCAGCGTCCCGGTAGCGCCGAGCGCGCACGGCGCCAGGTCGATCGCGGCGAGCATCGGCGCGACGCGATCGGACGCCCACGACGCCAGCCCGGCGTCGGCGCCGTCGTCGGCCCAGGCCATCGTCGCGAGCGGCCGCTCCTCGACCGCGGGCGCGATCGCGTCGGCCTCTGGCTCGTCGACCGGCTCGGGCGTCGTCGACGCCGCGGGGTGGACGACGACGGTCGCGCGCACCTTGGCGCCGCCGCCCTTGGGCGCGCCGAACTCCAGCGTGTGGAGCACGCGCACGAAGCACTGGCCGAGCGCGCGATCGAGCCCGACCGCGCTCGGCGCCACGACCTTGCCGTCGGGGCCGATCGTGAAGTCGAGGTCGAGGTTGCCGGCGAGCCCGGGCCGCGTCGACATCCGGCCGACGTAGCACCGCAGCATCGCGTCGTTCGCCTGGCGCAGGATCTTGTGCACGGCCTTGGCGCCGAGGCCGCCGACGACGTTCGGCGTCTGGACCGTGACCACCGGCGCCTCGCCGCCGGGCTGCGGCTGTCCGGGTGGCGGACGAGGCGGCGCGGGCGGCGTGACGTCCACCGGCACCACCTCCGTCGCGTCGGCGACCGGGCGCCAGGCGAGCTCGCAGCCGACCACGCGCACCGGGCCGACCGGCGCCTGCTCGGTGACCTCGCCGCCGCGCCCGCACGCGGCGACGACGATCAGCCACCACGCGCGCCTCATCGCGTCCTCGCCCAGCACTCGACGTCGCTGGGCCCCGCCTCGTCGTCGAGGTTCGGGAACACGATGAACCGCTTGAGCACGCCCTCGTAGACGAACCCGCCCTTCTCGAGGACGTGCGCCGACGCGCGATGCGAGACGTGGCACACGGCGTACAGCCGCGGCAGCTGCAGCGCCTCGGCGAGCGCGACCATCGCGCGCACGGACTCGGTGGCGAAGCCGCGGCCCCACGAGTCGCGCGCGATCACGTAGCCGGTCGCGGCGCGCCACGGCGCCTCGAGATCGAGCCCGGTCGAGCCGATCAGCCGCGCGCCCTCGCGCTGCTCGATCAGGTACGGCCCCGCGGGCGCGCTGCCCCACACCTGATCGCTCCACCGCACGAACGCCTCGCTGTCGGCGATCGACAGGTGCCGCGGCCAGCCCATCCACTTCGTCACCTCGGGATCGCTCGCGTACCGCGCGTAGATCGCGGGCGCGTCCGCGATCGCCGGCCGGCGCAGCGTCAAGCGCTCGGTGTTGAAACTCTCCGGAGCTCGCACCGTCCGAGCGTATCGCTTGACGACGCGCGCGTCGCGGTGGTCTGCTCCGCGCATGCCGATCGACCGCAAGAAGTTCCTCACGATGGCGATGACCCTGGCGCTCGGTGGCGCCGCCGCGTGTGGACCCAAGGCCGCGCCCGCCGATCCGAACGGCGGCGGCGAGACCACCGGCGAGCCCACCGAGGAGGGCAGCGGGATCGGCGGCGAGGGCGGCGACCCGTCCGGCACGATGCCCGCGCAGGAGTGCGTGGACTGGGACGCCGAGGGCGAGTGCTCGGACTGGGCGGCCGACGGTGGCGGCATGTACCCGGCGGAGGAGTGCGTCGAGTGGGACGCCGCCGACGAGTGCATCGCCTACGAGTCCGCCGCAGAGTAGCCGCCGGTGAGCGAACCGGAGCCGATCTCCGCGCGGTTCGCGCGCGCGCACGCGGTCCTGCGGACCGCCGCGGTGACCGGCACCAACGGCAAGACCACCACCACGTCGATGATCGCCGCGATCGTCCGCGCGGCCGGTGAGCCCGAGGCGCGGCTCACCACCGTCGGCGCGTGGGTCGCCGGCGAGAAGATCGAGGCCGACTCGCCGACCAACGAGTTCCTCGCCACCGCCGAGGGCGCGGTCGCCAAGGGCGTCCGTACGATCGCGCTCGAGGTGACCTCGAAGGCGTTGCTCGGCGGGCTCGCGCGGCGGTGGCACCCGCACGTCGCCGTGTTCACCAACCTCACGCGCGATCACCTCGACATGCACGGCACGCCCGAGGGCTACCTCGCGGCCAAGGCGCAGCTGTTCATGGCGCTGCCGCCCGGCGGCGTCGCGGTGCTCAACCAGGACGACCCCTCCGCGGAGCTGATCCGCGAGGTGATCCCACCGCACGCCACGGTCCGCACGTTCTCGGTGCGCGACCCCGGCGCGACCCTGGCCGCGACGTCCGTGACCACCTCGGCGCGCGGCACCCTCGTCACGCTGGCGCCGTCGTCGCTCGCCGACGCGCTCGGCGGCCGCCTCGACCTCGCGATCACCGGCGGCGTCCACGCGCAGAACGCGCTCGCCGCGGCGCTCGCCGCCGACGCGCTCGGCTACGCGGCCGACGCGATCGCGCGCGGCCTCGGCGCGTTCGTCACCGTCGCCGGGCGGTTCCAGATCGTCGCGGAGCGCCCGCTGGTCGTCGTCGACTACGCGCACACGCCCGACGGCCTCGACGGCACGCTGCGGACCGCGCGCGAGATCGTCGACACCGAGGCCGCGGGCGGCAAGGTGATCTGCGTGTTCGGCTGCGGTGGCGGCCGCGACAAGGGCAAGCGCCCGCAGATGGGCGCGATCGCCGATCGCCTCGCCGACGTCGTCGTGCTGACCACCGACAACCCGCGCCACGAGGAGCCCGCCGCGATCGCCGCGATGGTGCGCGCCGGCGCCGCCGAGCCGCGGGCGCGCTGGATCACCGAGCTCGATCGCCGCGCCGCGATCTTTCGCGCCGTCGCCGACGCCCAGCCCGCCGACCTCGTCGTCGTCGCGGGCAAGGGTCACGAGGAGGTGCAGGAGGTCCGCGGCGTCGAGACGCCGTTCTCCGACGCCGACGTCGCGCGCGAGGCGGTCAGCGCGGCGGCAGCGGCTGGACCTCGACCATGACCTCCTGGCGGTCGGGCGCGGCGCCGACGTCGAGGCGCTCGCACCAGATCGGCCAGTCGACGAGGCCCGCCTGCAGCTCGGCGATCACCGACGGATCCTCGGGATCGCCGCGCAGCGCCGCCACGCACGCGATCGCGAGGCCGACCGGCACGCTCGCGAGCTCGATCCGCCGGTCCTTGACGATCATGCCCTCGCGCGACTCGACCTCCTCGAGCTCGGTGAGCATCGTCCGCGCCTCGGACACGGTGCGCGGCAGCGCCGCCGGCTCCGCGTCGAGCGCGACGATGATGCCGTAGCCGAACTCGACGGCGTCGCCCGGCGACGCCATGCGCACGACGATCGTGATGCCGCTGCGCACGATGTCGACGTCGACGTCGACGACCTCGCCGCCGATCACCTCGACCCGTCGGCTGGTGCCGTCCGAGCCGCCGAACCGGGCGCCGCGGGTGAGCCCGACGTACATCATGTAGGCCCCGGCCGCCGCGCGATCGATGCGGTAGCTGCCGTCGGGCCCGGTGCGGACCTCGAAGCCGGCGTTGGCCGCCGACACCGGGCGCAGCATCACCATCGCGTCGGCGGGCTGTCCGTCGACCCGGACGAAGCCCTCGACCGCGCCGGTCGGGCGCAGCGTCAGCGTCAGGTTGACGTCGGCCGTCCCGGCCGGCAGCTCGGTCGCCGCCGATCGGCCGACCGTGTCGTGATCGGCGATCACGACGTGGGTGCCGCCGCCGATGCCGCGCAGCACGAACCGCCCGTCGGCGGCGCTGACCACCTGGTCGACGCCGGCGTCGGGCTCGGGCACCACGGTCGCGCCGTCGCCGTCGATCTGGCGGGCGATCGCGATCGTCGCGCCCGTGACCGGCTGGCCGCGATCGTCGACGACGACGCCGGCGAGCTGCCGGCCGCGCTGCACGACGATCGTCCCCAGGTCGGTGACGCCGGCCGCCGCGACCTCGACCTCCGCGAGCGACT
>Ga0163144_10019546_pt1 | contig 13618 bp, 14 predicted proteins | sample OliLak19BULKMAT1_FD_123175 | JGI IMG/M metagenome (GOLD analysis project Ga0163144, IMG submission 123175) | Freshwater microbial mat bacterial communities from Lake Vanda, McMurdo Dry Valleys, Antarctica - Oligotrophic Lake LV.19.BULKMAT1 | ecosystem: Environmental > Aquatic > Freshwater >... | reverse complement strand
TCCTTCGCGACGCGGGGCGGGGGGATTTTCGTTTCGACGCCGGCGTGTTGTGCTTCACAATGTCGTCTTACCGGACAGAGCAGACATTGCGGGCCGCGTGGAACGCAGACGGTCGCGCCGAGTTCCATCAGGGCCGAGTTGAAATCACCGACGCGAATGGTTGGGAGGATTTGGGTCGTGCGCTTCCACAGGATTTCCTGCGTCGCGCGGTCACGCGGGTCGGACTCGATTTTATCGACCCGGCAGAGCACGCGGGCGACGTTCCCGTCGAGGATGGGGGCGCTCGTCCCGTACGCCAGCGACGCGATCGCGCCGGCGGTGTAACGCCCGACGCCCGGCAAGGTCAACAATGCGTCGACCGTGCGCGGCAGCTTGCCGTCGAACTCGGCCACGACTTTCTTCGCCGCCTTTTGCAAATTACTGGCGCGCGAGTAATAACCCAAGCCCTGCCAAAGCCTCAGCACCTCTTGTTCGTCGGCGTGGGCCAGGTCGTGGATAGTCGGAAATCGTTTCAAAAATTGTCGAAAGTACGGGACGACCGTCGTGACCTGCGTCTGTTGCAGCATGAGCTCGCTGACCAGGACGTGATACGCGTCGGGAAACGAACCGCGCGCGGCTTCCCCCGGCGCGACGCGCCACGGTAGGTCGCGACGGTGGACGTCGTACCACTGCAACAGTTGCGACGTAAAATCGCTCGGTTCACCCAGCATCGAAGCCCATCCTAGTCACGGCGCACTCGGTCACTGCGACATAATGTTTTGCAGTTTATAATTGGCGCACACGGTTTGTGGGCTATGTTAAAACTTGTCGGTGGGGTTCGATCTTAGCATCGGATGATAAAGGAGTGCGCCATGCGACATCCAGTTATCGACGACAAAGTCTGCCTGACCGAGAACATCCCCGAATTAGAACTCGCGCGCGGGGCCAAGGGCGTCGTGCGAAGTACGTGGTTCGCGCCGACGGTCGTGTACGAAGTCGAGTTCCACCAGATCGGCTGCGACTACGACACGCGCGCCTTGCTCCGCGCCGAGCAGGTCGAGCTCGAAGAGGGGTTGCGCGATGAGCTGATCATGGAAATGGAAGAATCGTTCACGCCCTGACTTCATTTTCACCGGGCCTGTGGACGCGGCGTTTGCACACCGGTCGTTCGGGCGCTGGGGTGTGAAGTCGATCGTCCCGAGGTTCCATCGTTGCTTACGGACGTAGTACGCCGCCTCGCCTTGAGTCGGTACGTTGACCCCACGCAGGTTTTGTTTTTCGCCGTAGCCTGCAACGAAGTCGAGCGTTACTTCGTGCGTGCTGGGGCCGACTGATTGATTCAAGTGCAGGCTCACCCGACCCGACAAACTCCGTACGCGCCGGGGATGCGTCTGCTCGCCGAGGCGCTGAACACGCGTGGCGGGCAGTTGATCGGGCGCGCGGTGGTAGACGTTCCATCTCCCTTGAAGAAAACGACAATCAACAAATACACGCGGTTCGTGGCTCGGAAGTTGATGGACGACATGACCGCGACGTGGAACAACACGCCACTCGCGCCCGCGCCGGCGCGGGCGGTGAAGTGACGCCGGGTCTCTCGCAAAATGCCCTGTTTCCAAGCTTGGCGGTCCGACCGAAAGTGATCGCGCCGAGCCGTATCACTCGCGCGGTCGGAATTGCCTGCGATATGCAGTGGGGGTGGTTCTGGATTCTTCACGGAAGACCCGGCTAAACCGCTCGGTGTTTCCAAAACCACAGCGCCGCGCGATCGACGCGATCGACAAATCGCTCCCCGCCAACAGTTCCCGCGCCTTGTTCAACCGCGCGGCGCGGACTTCTGCAAGCACCCCGTGCCCCAGCACCGCGCGGAACCGGCGCTCCAGCGTCCGTCGTCGCATCGGGACCACTTCCAGCACGTCCTTCACCGTGATCCGACGTGTCGCGTTGCGACGGATAAACCGCACGGCGTCGACCAGGTCCGTGTCCGAAATCGACAGCACGTCCGTGCTCTGCCGCGCGACCACCTCCACCGGGTCCAGCAACCTTCGTCCCGGTTCCACCTTCTCCCCGCGCATCATCCGGTCCAGCAGACGCGCGGCCTCGTATCCAATCCGCTCGGGGCGCGTGTCGATGCTGCTCAGCGCCGGGTGCGCCAAACTGCACAGGAAATCGTCATTGTCCACCCCCACCACCGCCACGTCCTCGGGCACGCGGATTTCTAATTGCCGACAGGTCTCCAGCACCCGAAACCCCGTATCGTCATTCGCGCACATCAACCCGATCGGTGTGGGTAACGTCGTCAACCATTTGCGAAGTGAGGCGTCCGGATCCTGCCCCCAGTACCCCCACGCCGTCGCCCCCCCCGCCAGTGCGTGGGGCAGAGGTTGGCGGTATCCCTGACGGTTCAGATGCGCCGCAAAACCATCCATGCGTCGTCGTGCCCAGCCCAAATTCAGTTCACCGACGAACCCGAACTGACGCAGACCCCGCTCGATCAAGTGCTCGGCCCCGAGCTGACCGATCATCGCGTCGTCAAAACTGAAACGCGGGCACGCCAACTCCGGGTACCAGTCGAACACGTCCACCGTTGGAATCTTCCAAGACAAGACCTCACGCGCAACGCCGGAATGCCAGAACCCCCCGATGACCCCATCGGGTTCCCACATCGGTAGCGCACGCACCTGGTCTTCGATCAGGTCACACCCCTGACAGACCCAGTGCCCGGTCTCCTCCGCGTACCGCCAGATCCCGCGCAGCACCGCCTGTCGGTATCCGACCTGCCTGTCTATGATCAGCGCGACACGCAAGAGCCTCATCCCCCCAGCTTACTTCCTCTGACGCATTCCGACAAAAAATCCGCCGCATTTCGACAGGCGTCTTGTTTTATATTTTTTTCGGTTAGGTCGGCAAATCGGTCCGCGTGGCGGGCTAAAGGTTCCGACAGGCAGTCTAGGAGCGGAAGAACATGAAGCGAACATTCATTCTAAAGTGCCTCACGGGTTTGACGGCGGGACTACTGTTGACCGAGTCGCGCGTCACGCAGGGCGCAGTGATCGGGACGGACAATTTTGACTATACCAACGGGCCGCTGCTCGCGCAAAACGGTGGTACGGGTTGGGACCGTGGGGGATCGGGAAAAACGAGTTGGACGACCCTATTCGGTACTGGCGCAACAGTGGCGAGTGGAGCGGCCGGCACGTTCAACGGGGGCAGCCTTCGTAATTACGGCACACAGAACGGAAATAATGACCAAGCCATCAAAGCGACCGGCGTGGTCTATTTCGGCGTGGACATGAACTTCAGCCCCGCCGCCGTCGCGAACGAGCGTTACGCGGGCGTCAGCTCCTATGATTTCGGCGACGAGCGCATCAAGTTCGGTAAGACTTGGAATAGCCTGAATTTCGGCCTCGACGGGCAAGGTACGGCGGCGACGAACATTTCGATCGTCGCGAACACGACCTACCGCATCGTCGGCTCGATCCAATGGGATACCGCCGGTGGTAACGGCAGGCTGAAAATGTGGGTCAACCCGAACGTTGCCGATTTCGACACCGCTTTGGGTACCGGTGCCCTGACGTCTGCGGACCTCGTTGTTAATTACGGCACTACCGGAAATTGGAACACCGGCGTCCGGCTCGCATCGGGCGGGTCGAATAACAATGCGCCGGTAGCCTATGACAATTTGATCGTCGCAACGACCTTCGCCGAAGCCGCAGCCATCCCCGAACCCACTGCGGTCGCGCTATTGACGCTCGGCTCGATGCTCACGCTCGCCCGGCGTCGCCGACGCGCCTGAGCCCGACGCCCGTCCGATGACCCGGACGCGGGCGCGACGTCACCTCGTCACGCCCGCGTGCCCGATGTTTTACAGAGGAGTTTATCGTGACCATCTGCACCTCTCGCACTTCGAGTCGTTCTGCGTTCACCTTGGTCGAATTGCTTGTGGTGATTGGCATCATCGCGTTGCTGGTCGCCATGCTGCTACCTGCTTTGAATCGCGCGAGGCAGCAGGCGGACCTCGTGCGTTGCATGAGCAACCTTCGACAAATGGGCTTGGCGCTCAACATCTACGCCCAAACTTATCGCGATTATCCGTACTACAACTACCCCGGCGCGCCGCAGCCAAAGGACCGACTGTGGCCCGGTGACTGGGTGTCGGGAGGCTGGCCGGTCATGAATACGTGGTGGGCAGGACAGGTGGGTCGGCTCGAATTTCTTCCGACCCTACGCGCTTCCAAGGCGTTGGGTGCGTATGAAGTCGGTTTCTGTCCAACGGCTTGGCCGGAGCGTACGTTTTCGTTCAAAGCCGACCCCACCGGCGGGTTGGATCAGTGTGTCATGGAGCCGGGACGACCGGGCTGGCTTCTGAAATATGCGTGGTACCCGATGTGGTCCAGGGGCAACGATGTCGACAACGCCCATCAGTCGGCAGGCGAGTATCTTTATCTCGGGCCTGGCACGAATGGAGCCTATTGGAACTGGGAGGGTGTCTCACCCAGGCTCAGCCGCGAATTTGGGACTCTTATCGGTGGCGCCGATAGCATCAACAAATGGACCGGCGTTCACTACGGCGGGCGTGTGATGCACGAGAGGAACCTAGTCCACGTGCGTAATCAATGGAGCCGCAAGCGTGTTCCCCTGATGGGAGAAAGTGCTCAATCCGTCGTAGGAGGAAATCCGACTGAGATGGCCGCCTTCAACGCCGCCCCGCATATGCCCAAGTGGCGTCTCCGTAACGATTGGAGGAAGAATGGCGGGAACTTGAACTATCTGTTTAACGACGGGTCGGTCGAGACGTATCCGTACTCGTTCTAGACGATCGATAATGTTGTCCGTCACTGGAACCGTCCGTCCGCGACTGCTAGGCTTTGCCTGTGGTCGCGGACGGACGGTTTTTTGTCGCGGACGTTGTTGTCGCGCTGTCGGGTTCTATGGCGTTTTCGCTCGAACTACCCACGATTCAGAACTGGTCCTGTCACAACTGTGGCGGGTGTTGTCGTCAGCACGAGATCGACGTCACGCCGGTCGAGCGGCAGCGGATTCTAGACCAGAAGTGGTCCGATGCCGACGGCGTGCCCGTCGGTGCGCGGGCGTTCGTGAAAATCGGATCTGGTAAGCACCGGCTGGCGCACCGCGCGGACGGGGCGTGCGTGTTTCTGAATGAAAAGGGGCTGTGCCGGATTCATGCGAAGTTCGGCGAGGACGCCAAGCCGCTACCGTGCCGGATTTATCCGTACGCTTTTCACCCCGGCGGGGACGGCAGGATCACGCTGGGCCTGCGGTTCAGTTGCCCGTCGGTGGTCGCGAATAAGGGCCGCGCGATTTCCGAACAGCGCGGCGAGCTGACCCGGCTCATGCGGGAGGTCGTGCCGAGCGGCGCGGAGCAGACGGCCCCGCCGATGGTGTGGGGGAAGCAGCGGCTCAATTGGCCGGACACGATGCGCGTCGTGCGGAGTTTGCGTCGGATCGTCGCGGATGATTCGTCGGGCGCGACGCTCGCGACGCGGCTGGTCCATGCGCTGTTCCTGACCAAAATGCTAGGCCGAGCGTCGTTCGACAAGGTGCGCGGGTCGCGCATCGAGGAGTTGACCGACCTCCTGACTCGTGTGGCACCGACCGAAACAGTTGATGACGCCACCAAATTACCCGAGCCTTCGATGCTGGCGCGGATGCAGTTTCGGTTGATCGTCGCGCAATACGCCAGGCATGACACGCTGTCTGCGGATTCGCGCGGGATCATATACCGCCTGTCGATGGTCGTCGCGGGCGCGCGATTCACGCGCGGCCGAGGTAACACGCCGGCGCTGCGCGACGGGCTAAAGTCCGTTCCGTTCGGTCCGTTGGACGCCGCTGGCGCAATCGTCCCCGCCGACGCCGAGGCGACGCTGGCTCGATACTTTGATGTGAAACTCGGTTCGATGCACTTCGCCGGGCCGGCGTTTTACGACGCGAATCTCGTGGAGGGGTTTGCGAATCTGACGTTGGTTTACCCGCTGACGCTGTACATTGCACGGTGGATCGCGCTGGGCGCGGGGCGTGAGGGTATCACGACGCCGGACGTCGAGACGGCGTTGACCATCGTCGACCACCCACACGGCTATTCGCCGGCGCTGGGCCTGTACAACTTCCGTAGCCGCGTAAGCTGGCTGATGGACAACGACCAGATCGAGAACCTCATCGGCTGGTACGGCGGGCGCGCTCAATCGGTAGTCTGATTGCGTTTACGATAGCCCCGTGCGGGGAGCGGCGCGTCCCACTCCGTCCGACTGTGTTTTTCTGGTATGATCCGAGGCCGGTTCTTTGTTGGAGACGAGCCATGATGAAAGCCAAGCCGTTTACGATTCGAGTGGCCATCGTCGCGATGATGTGGGTGAGTGGGGAGTCGGTGCGCGGTGAGGCGCCGAAGACTCCGCCGAAGGACGGGCAGTGGACGATTTATTGCACGTCGGTGCGCGGGCCGACGCACGTCGAGCAGTCTAAGTCGCTCAAGGAATGGCTGATGAAGAATTCCTCGTTGCGCGACTGGTACGTGGTCCACGGGGATCAGGAAAGCACGATTTATCACGGGTTCTACCGGACGATCAACGACGCTAAGGACAACGACACCAAACGCGCCCGCGCCGACCGCGCGTGGATCGATGGGTTTGAAGGAAACGACGGCGTTCGGCCGTTCGCGCAGTGCATGTTCGTCGAAACCAGCTCCCCCGACCCGACCGCGCCGACGGAGTGGAACCTGACCAACGCCAAAGGCGCGTACACGCTGGAAATCGCGGTCTACAAAGATAGCCCGCTTCGCAAGGAAGCGGCGGTGGATTCGGTGCGCGAGGCGCGCAAGCGCGGTATTGAGGCCTATTTTTATCACGGCGCGACCGCCAGTTCCGTCTGCATCGGTGCCTGGCCGCTCGAAGCCGTCAGTGTCACCCAACAGGACGGCGGGGCGCGAAGGAGCGGTGAGGAAACCCTGATGGTCCTGCCGTTCGCGATGCGCGGCGCGGCCCCGAAAGACCTCACGGACGACCAGGGAAACCCGGTGCGCGTGATGGCACCGAAGTTCGAGGCGACCGACCCGACCCTCCTTGCGACGATGAAGCAGTATCAGGAATTTTCGGTCAACGGAACGGTCGTGCCGAAGAAGGTCAAGCGGCCCGACGGGAGCGAGGCGGTGGATATTCAGAAGTCGCAGCTCATGGAAATTCCGCGCGAGCCGGAGTCGATGCTGACGGCGCTCCCCGCCAGGGCACCGGTCGAATCCGTCGGACCGCGCGTGGTCGGCGGGCCGGAGCCGACGCCCGACACGCCACGCCCCGTACGCCCGAAACCGACCGGGACGACGGGGCGCTTGAAGTCCATCGGCGACTGACGTGCGACGGATGTTGTCTGGCGTTCGAGGGCTATGTGTTCCAGAGGACGGTTCGAGTGAAGCTGCTGATTGCGACAACCAACGCCGGCAAGGTGCGCGAGTTCCGAGAGATGCTCGGCGCCGGGCGCTTCGAGTGGTGTGACTTGAAAGGCCTGACCGGCGTGCCGGAGGTCGAGGAAACCGGTCGGACGTTTCGTGAGAACGCGTGCTTGAAGGCGAGCGCGTACGCGAAGTTCGTCGGCTGCTGGGCGCTGGCGGACGACAGCGGTCTGGAGGTCGACGCGCTCGGCGGGAAGCCGGGCGTGCACAGCGCGCGGTGGGCACAGATGCACGACCAAGGCGAAGGTGATGCCAACAACAACGTGCTGCTGTTGCGACAAATCGAAGCCGTACCCGATGCCGCGCGGGCCGCGCGATTCGTCTGCGTGCTGGCGCTGTCGGACGAGGCGGGGAATATCGTTCTGACGGCCCGGGACACGGTGGAAGGGCGTTTGCTCAGAGCCGCGTGCGGGACGAACGGATTCGGGTACGACCCGCTGTTTTTGATCGACGCGCTCGGTAAGACGACCGCAGAGCTGGAGCCGGACGAAAAGCACGCGGTCAGTCATCGCGGGAACGCTATGCGTCGATTGAAGGCGATGCTTCCCGACGTGTCGACTTCAGTAGGAACGGTGGCCGTATTATGAGCCGACTTCTCGTTGCCGTCAGCAGCCCGTGGGCGTCGAAGCGCCTGATCGACCCCGTTGCCGACCTGGCTAAAAAGTTGAGCGCGGAGGTGCTGGTCGTCCACGTGTCGCGTCCCAGTGGCGGGCAGATGCGCGAGCAGGAGCAAGCCGACGGTGAGGCCGCCGTCAATCAACTCCGGGACGAACTGGTCCAGCGCGGCGCGACCGTGCAGACGCTGCTGATGTTCAGCGACGACATCGCGCGTGCCTTGATCAACACCGCCGTCGAGCGCGAGGTGACGCTGATCGTGCTGGGCCTGACGGGTCGGAATGTCTTCGCGAGGTTGTTGTCGGGGAACGTGCCGGTGGAGCTGATCAAAAATACAAAGATCCCCGTGATGCTTCTCCCGCCGGACTGGGCGGGGATGATCTGATCGTTTCACGATTTCGAAGGCGGGGCGGAGGTGCCAATCACTTTCATCAGAAGGTCGACCTCGAGCACGAGGATCGGAAGCTTCGTGGTGACGATCCGCCAGGTGATATCATCGTTGATGTCCGAGTATCCGTGAACCAATTGATTGCGGAACTGGATGATTCGGTCCCACTCCGAGATTTGTGACACCACTTGGACATCCAGTTTGCGAATATTGGAGACGGCTTCGCCGATCACGATGAAGCATCGCTCGACGGCGTCTCTCACCAACTTCTGTTTTGCGAATTCGTCCTCGCTCAAGGCCTGCGTGTACAGACGGATACTCGCCGCCTCGTCGAGGATGTCTTGAAGAAATGTTCGAACGTCAGGCTGCATAAAGCGTGATTCGATGTCGGTCGGCCGACTCCAGAAAGAATCGATTTCTGGCGTGTTTCGTGCTGACCATGTCGATTTTTTTGCCGAGCAGTTTCTCGAGGCCTTCGATCGTACCGAAGTAACGGTCGACTAAATTGATCGGATGCGAGTCATAGGTTTTGGGGTCGAACTCGTAAAAAAAATCCACGTCACTCGTCGCCGGATCGAAATCCTCCCCCCGCGCCGCCGACCCGAAGAGTTCGAGCTTGGCGACGCCGTACTTGCGGCAGATCGCTTCGATCTCGGCGCGGTGTTGTTCGATCAGCGGGATCATTCCAGGTAAGTATACCCTTCCAGTCCGTTCTCATAGAACTTGAGCAGCACGCGGCTTTCTTCGACAGTCAATTTTTGCTCGCGCAGCGCTTTTTCGACGCTCTTGCGCATCTGCCGCATGAGGTCGTCGGCGTTGAATTGCACGTAGTGCAGCACTTCGCGAACCGTGTCGCCTTCAATGACTTCGTCGATGCTGTACCGGCCCTGCTCGTCGACCGTCACGTGCACCGCGTTGGTGTCTCCGAGTAGGTTGTGCAGGTCACCGAGAATTTCCTGATAAGCGCCGACCAGAAACGCCGCCAGGCAGTAATCACTACCGTCGTAGGCGTGTAGTTCGAGCGTCTGCTTGACGTCGCGCCGGTCGATGAAGCGGTCGACCTTGCCGTCACTGTCACACGTAATGTCCGCCAGGATTCCACGGCAGTTCGGCTCCTCGCCAAGGCGATGGATGGGCATGATCGGGAAGAGTTGGTCGATCGCCCAACTGTCGGGCATGGACTGGAAGATCGAATAGTTGCAGAAGTACGTGTCGCTGAGCATGGCCTCGAGGTTCTCAAATTCCTCGGGAACGTAATCCATTTTACGGACGATGTTGAGCACCTTCGAGCAGATGCCGTAGAACAATTTCTCGGCCAAGCTTCGCTGTTCGAGCGTGCAATAACCAAGGCTGAACAAATTCAGCACCGCGTCTTTGCTGATCTGCGCGTCGTGGTAGTACTCGGCGAAGTTGTTCGTGTTGATGCCCTGATAGGTGTCGTACAAATTCACCACCGGCGCGGGGAGCTTAGCGCGCGACTCTTCGTTCAGTTCGTTGGGCAGGTTGAATCGTTTGAAGCCGGACCAGCCGAGCACGTTGAACACCAGCACGCTGTGGTACGCGACCATCGCGCGGCCAGACTCGCTGATGATCGTCGGATGTTCGACCTTGGCCTGGTCGCAGATTTCCTTGACGTGATAGACCACGTCGTTGGCGTATTCCTGAAGGCCGTAGTTGATGGACGACTCGAAATTCGTGCGCGACCCGTCGTAGTCGACGCCCAGCCCGCCGCCCACGTCGATCATTTTCAAGCCGGCACCGAGGCGCTGCAGCTCGACGTAAACGCGGACCAGTTCGATGATCGCGTTCTTCACGTGGCGGATCGAGTTGATCTGACTTCCCAGATGGAAGTGGAGCAGATTTAAGCAGTCACCCATTCCGGCTTTACGCAGGTAATCGAGGGCTTCGAGCACTTCGGAGATGAACAGGCCGAACTTGCTGCGCACCCCGCCGGACTGCTCCCAGCGTCCCGCGCCCTTGGCGGCGAGCTTCACGCGCACGCCGATGCTCGGCTTGACGTTGTGCAGCTTGGCGTATTTGACGATCAGTTCCAGCTCGCTGAACTTTTCGACGACGGGAATGATGTTTTTCCCGATCTTCGTCGCGAGGATGACCGCCTCGATAAACTCGTCGTCCTTGAAGCCGTTGCAAATGATCGGGGTGCCATCGTTGTTGTCGGTGATCGCCAGAACTGCGAGCAACTCCGGCTTGCTGCCGGCCTCGAGGCCGAAGCCGAACGGCTTACCGAATTCTTTGATCTCTTCAACCACGTGCCGCTGCTGGTTCACCTTGATCGGATAGACGCAGCGGTAGTCGCCTTTGTATTCGTTCTCGACGATCGCGTTGGAAAACGCCTGATGAATCTGCTCCACGCGGTTCTTAAGGATGTCGGTGAAACGGACCAGAAGCGGTAGCTGGATGTCGCGCTCGCGCAGTTCATCGACGAGTTTTTTCAGGTCGACCTGCCGGTGCTGCTCCTGCGTCGGATGGACGGCGACGTTGCCGTCGGCGTTGACCGAGAAGTAGCCTTGGCCCCATTGGTCGACGCGATAAAGCTTGGCCGAGTCCGTAACCGTCCAGTCGGCGGCGGGGGGCTCGACGATCGCGGGAGTCGGGGTGTTCGAACCGTTGCCGTTACCGTTTCCATGGCCGTTCGTGTGGCCCGGTTGTGGGCCCTTGCCTGCAAGCGATTCGGCCGATTCGAGAGTGGTCGTGGACATCGTCTGTTTCTGCTCCTGTGCTCACCGTACCGCGCCGCTTTTCAACGTGAAAAAACGACCGTCGCGTAATCGTATCTTGTCTGTGGCAATGTCAAGTAAAATTGATGGAAATAGCGCCCCAAACGCGAAGTAAATTTTTTCGTCGTTCTTGCCTCGGCGTCTACGCACGTCCGACGCGTCTCTTCACACCGTCGGCTGTTGCTGACTCAGGCAGTGGATCGCGCCCAGGCCCCAGATCAATTCCGTGCAGTCGATCCCGATCACTTTGTGCCTCGGCAAATGCGACTGCAGAACTTCGATCGCCTTCTTGTCGTTCACCTTGTCGCGGAACGTCGGCACGAGCAGGGCACCATTGATGAACAGGAAATTCACATACGTCGCCGGTAGACGTTGGCCGTCGTGTATGACGGGCGTCGGCATCGGAATTTCGACGAATTCGAACGGCCGTCCGTCCTGATCGCGCAACTTTTCGACCTGCTTTTTTGTACTTTTCAGCACGCGAAAATCTTTGTCCTTTGAATCCGGCTGGGTCGCGATGACGATTTTCGTTGGCGAAATGAACCTCGCCAAATCGTCGATGTGTCCGTCGGTGTCGTCCCCGTCAATTCCACCAGTGAGCCAGAGGATGTTCGACTGGCCGTAGTAGTCTTTGAGGTATTGTTCGATCTGCTCTTTCGACAAATCCGGGTTGCGGTTTTTGTTGAGCAGGCAGTCGGTGGTGGTCAGTAGCGTGCCCGCGCCGTTCACTTCGATGCTCCCGCCTTCCATGATGACCGTAGCACGGGCGCCTCGGGCGTGTTCTGACATGGTCGAGGGAGACACGGGCGAGGCGTCCGCGCTACGGGGATAAAACACCGGCAGCTTGAACTTTTCCGCGATGCGCGTCGGCACCGCGTCGTCGTCGTCGAATGGCGGATACTTCCCGCCCCAGGCGTTAAATCCCCAGTCGACGACCGCCAGCTTTTTCTTTTTCCGATTCACCACAAACGCCGGCCCGTGGTCTCGGCACCAGCTTTCGTTGGTCTTGATGTGAAAGAACTCCACGTTCTTGAGCGGGCAGCCGTGCTCTTTTAGTTGAATGCGGACGATGTATTCCCAGTTCTCGTTCGGCACGTTGACGCGCACGGTCTGGCGCGACTGAATCTCCTTGAAGACACGCGCCAAGTTTTCGGGAATCGTGTGATACTTCCCCGGAAACGAAATCCCCTCCGGCCGTGGCCATGAAAACCACGTCGCGGTCTGCGGCTCCCACTCCGCCGGAAAGGTGTAGCCGAGGGCGCGAGGAACGCCTGACAATGTCCTTAGTTTCGGCATCAGTGGTTATGCAGGTTTGCGTTTGCCGGTCATGCGTTTGCCGAGTTCAAGTTGCTCGATCCGCTCAATCCCCGCATAAGAAATGATGTTATACGTCTCGGCCCCGCGCCCGGACTTGGCCATGTTCAGAAACAACAGGAGCCGATCACGCAACGGCATGACCGCGTCCGCGCGGAGCACGTCTACCGTTTTCCCGCTGACCAAATGCAGCCGCAAGGGTTGGAACGGCTCGGCGTCGAATTCTTCTTTGATTTGCTCTTCGTTCATAAGCCACCAATATACCGTTTGGTCATGTCCCCGTAAGCATCAATCCGCCGATCCCTCAAGAACGGCCAGTGCGTGCGGCTGAACTCGACCTTTTCCAAATCGCACGGCACGACAATGACTTCCTCGGTGTCCACGCTGCCGCGCTTGACGACTTGGCCGTCGGGGGAGGCGACGAAACTCTGGCCCCAGAAATGAATTCCGTCGTCGCTGACGTAGCCGCCTTCAGAGTTTCTGATCTTTTCGATGCCGATGCGATTGGGGGCGCAGACGAAACACCCGTTGGCGACGGCGTGGCTGCGTTGGATCAGTTCCCAGCTTTCGTGCTGGGCCGTGCCGTAAAGTTCCCGCTCGCGCGGGTGCCAGCCGATAGCGGTGGGGTAGAAAAGGATTTCCGCGCCTTGCAGCGCGGTCAGTCGCGCGGCTTCGGGGTACCACTGGTCCCAGCAGATTAGGACGCCGATTTTGCCGTGCGTCGTGTCCCATGCGCGAAAGCCGGTGTCGCCGGGCGTGAAGTAGAATTTTTCGTAGTAGAGCGGGTCGTCGGGGATGTGCATCTTGCGGTAGATGCCCTTGATGCTGCCGTCGGTTTCGATGACGGCTGCCGTGTTGTGATACAGGCCGGCAGCGCGTCGTTCGAACAGTGAGGCGATGACGACTAGGTTGTACTTCTTGGCCAATTTGCCGATCGCGTCGGTGCTCGGGCCGGGGATCGATTCCGCCAGTTTGAAGAAGCGGTGGTCTTCCACCTGACAGAAATACTGGCTGGTGAAAATCTCCTGCGTGCAGACGATCTGCGCGCCTGTCTTGGCGGCCTGTTCGATCAGACGCAACTGGTTCTTGCGGTTCGTCTCGACGTCTTCGACGCACTCCATTTGCGTC
>Ga0163144_10019544_pt1 | contig 13619 bp, 15 predicted proteins | sample OliLak19BULKMAT1_FD_123175 | JGI IMG/M metagenome (GOLD analysis project Ga0163144, IMG submission 123175) | Freshwater microbial mat bacterial communities from Lake Vanda, McMurdo Dry Valleys, Antarctica - Oligotrophic Lake LV.19.BULKMAT1 | ecosystem: Environmental > Aquatic > Freshwater >... | reverse complement strand
CGAATGATGTCGCCTTCTTTCTCGAACCCGTCACCTACAGCGACACCCTTAGCGATACTGGGAGCCTCGCGTTTGCCAAGGCAAAACCTGAGAAGGTCACGCGAGCGATGGCAGAATTTTCGCAGCCACAGTACGGGGTCGATATTCTCAAAGTCGAAATACCCGTCAATATGCGCTATGTTGTAGGCTCATCGGCAAACCCGGATGGACAGATCGCCAACAGACGTATGGAGGCGATATCTGCCTTCCAGGCGGCAGCAGCAGGCGCACGCGTCCTATTCATCTACCTCAGCGCCGGCGTCAGCGATGCTACTTTTCGTGAGTCACTGGAGTTAGCCGCAGAGGCCAAGACACCATACTCGGGTGTGTTGTGTGGTCGTGCGACCTGGCAGGATGGTATTGCTGCATATGCGCAGGGTGGCGAACCTGCTCTGCGGGCATGGCTCGGAGATCGTGGTATTGCGAATATTGCAGCACTCAACACGGTACTCGATGCCGGTGCCCAAGCGCATCCTCTACTAATACTATGGCTCAAATACTCCCTATTAGCCCAATGCGCCCAGATTCGCCTCATGAGGCGAATTGAAGCAAATGTACTCCATACTATCGTGATCACACGTGATCACCTCGTCATTCCTAATTCACCCTAGCGTGCCTTCCGAGGATGATCTTACTGCTAGTCCACAGGCCGGTTTCTGTCTCGATGTAGCCGCCACCGAGACGACCAGTTAGGCACTGGCCAGCCGTAGAGCCTGGTCACGAATGTCCTGTGCGGCGTTCAGATCCCGGTCGAGGTATACGTGACATATAGGATTCGGGCAATCCCATACGCGCATCGAAAGGTCAAGATCATAGATACAGACACCTGTGAAATACATCACAACTGTCTGTACATACAGACAGTTGTGACTGCTATCACAAACATCGCGAGAGGTATTAGGCTTATAGTATATGGTTTCGTATTTGCCGGGGGATTGCTAGCGGATGATGTTAGCGCCTTGTTCGGATGGTTCCAGAGCATTTGTTAGCTCTTTTGCATCAAGCAGCACCTGTTCAAGAGCAATACAAACCTGTTCCTGGGTCGCATCTCCGCTCAACAGACGTAGTTGCCAACGTGAGAGAATATTGCGGATCATCTGGACATCGCGCTCAAGCGAGCGCTGCACCATACGTGTCACGGTGGTCGTAACAGCCACTTCGACGGGGGATTGCGGTACAGACGTACGCTCAGAGGTAGACGTTACAGGCGCTGGCAGTGTTATGATCGGCGTAGGCACAGTAGCTAAAGGAGCAGCAACGGCTGTGTCGCGTACGATTGAGCGAATATCAGCCGTCGTCAATTCGCCACTCAGCGCTGCGGCAATCAGCGGGCGGCGATCTTCAAGGCTGGGTAACTTCGCAATCTCACGAGCGATACGCAGCGCATCGGGCCGCTCCACAATCAGTTGCTGTACATCTTCGGGAGTGCGTAATAAGGCCAGCCGATCCTCAACATAGCTTTTGTCTTTGCCGATCCGCTCGGCCAATCGGCGAACGCTGTAGTTGCGCTGATCGATAAACAATTGGAAGGCCTGAGCCTCTTCCAGCGGCGTCAGATCCTGGCGCTGAATATTTTCGGCCAGACCGATCTCGATCAACTCATCGTCAGTATGTTCGGCAATCTCGCAAGGGATTTCACTTAATCCAGCAATACGGGCCGCTCGCAATCGTCGTTCGCCATAGACTAACTGAAAATAGCCAGATTGGGCAGGATCTGGACGCACGCGTAGGCGAGTCGTAAATCCGTGTGTGCGGATCGATTCTGCCAGTTCATCCAACCCAGTAAAGACATGGCGGGCCTGGAACGGGTTGGGGCGAACACGCTCCTCGCCAACTTCCTGTATAACCAGTCGTTTTGCCGGTAAAAGTGAGGCGACATCACGAATGCGGGCCTCAACATCCTCTGGGCGCTCTTCCTGAGCAAAGAATCTCTTACGCTTTGGCGGCACGAGCAACCTCCTCAGCTAATGCGCGATAGGCTCGGGCACCTTCGCCCTGTGCATCGTACTGCAAGATCGATTGGTGACTGGCCTGCGATTCGGGAAAGCGTACCGAACGGCGAATCATCGTGTCAAACACCGTCACCTGGCTACCAAACTTCCGACGGGCATACTCGACGGCTTCGCGATTAATAACTGTTCGCTGGTCGAACATGGTCAGCAGAATACCAGTAATTGCGAGCTTGGGGTTCAGACTAGAACGACGCATGAGATTAACTTGCTCCAGAATCAGTTCGACTGATTCTGTTGCTAGGTACTCGGCCTGTAAGGGAATCAGCACTTCCTGGGCCGCCGAAAGCGCGTTGACCACCAGCACACCCAGGTAGGGCAGCGTGTCAATCAGGATATAATCATAGCGCGTTGCAACAGGTGCGATCAGCTTTTGGAGTACAAATTCGCGCTGCATCGCAACCGCCAATTCATCATTGGCCAGGTTCAAGCGGGCACTGGCTGGAACCAGATCAACCCCAGCAGCGGTTGGCCGAATGGCTAGTTCCATTTGCGGTTCAAAGCGGGTCAGAAAGTATTTGATCGCGCTATAGGCAGTATGTTCAAGGTCGCTCGGTCGCAGCCCAAGCGCTTGCGTGAGATTGCCCTGCGGATCAAAATCAATCAGTAGCACCCGATTACCCTGCTCGGCCAGTGCCGCACCGAGATTCAGTGTCGTGGTAGTCTTGCCCGTCCCCCCTTTGGGAACAGCAATCGCGATAATCCTGGCCATGGCAGCTCCTTGACGCGGCGCAGTAGGCGCTTCTATAGCGCGCGACCGGCCACCATCGCTGAGGAAACGCCCAACGTCACTTGGCAAGACCATCCACTGGTTGCCGACCAACCGGGCTGGCATACGACCATCCCACGCGGCTCGTCGCAATCGTTCTGGCTTGACACCAAACTGCTGTGCGGCTTCCTTGATCGGAATTGGTTCATCCACAATCTGCTCGCTTCTATCGGCGAATGACGAGAGTATATCACATCTTCACAGATCTGTGAAGATGTGATATGTGACACTTTGACCGAAGCGTTCCTACTGTTGAGGTTGCTGCAACACAACTGTGTAGCCATCAAGAGCCCGCAGCATCACCGGCAGCAGGTTTCGCAGGAAGGGCATATCTTCTAGGCGGCCAGGCGAAACCAGTACCTGTTCATTGGTCTGATCAACCTGTAAACGTTCAATCGCCTGGAATGCTGGACGAGTTGGCGCATGCAAACGTAATGCCATGCGCAGCTGTTCGGCAAGCTCCTCAGCAGTATCTAAGGGTTGCACTGTCTCGACACCATCATCAGGTGTTGGAGGATAGCTGTCTGCAGCTTCTTGCTCAAGCCCGGAAAGATCATCGCCAAATCGGGCCATGCCTGCGGATGTTGCCGCCAGGGTCGCCCAATCAACTGGTTCGGTGCGTTTGCGGGCAGCAGCCCGCCGAATAATCACCTCTGAGCTGGGTGGAGCCTGGTTACGCAGTAATAGCGTGCGTGCAGCACCACCGGGATCATCCCAGATCTGTGCCCAATCGGGATGTTTGCTGGCCGCAACCCATTGCCCAACCAGTTCAGGAGCAAGATCAGCCAGACCACTCAGCACGTTGATCCCCAGCATGTGTAACTGATCGGCCAAATGGCCAGTTGGTAGGCAGCGATTTCGGATGTTCGATGCTGCTGATGGGCTGATAGATAGCTCAGAAGTTTGTTCGCATGGGTCCATTGAGCGATAAGTAGCTGATTGTCCAGCATCAACGAGGTCACGAAGCGCACAGACCCGATAGTAATCTGGCGTTATCTGGACTATCGGCGCACGCCGACGGGCGGCCCGTGCTTGCCAGATCAGCATACGGGCACTGCCATGCTCCTGTTGCAGATCATGCAGTTCGAGCCACTCTCCCGGTGCAATCGTTCGCTGTGGATTGAGCAGCAGATGAGCTTGCGCGACACTATCATCTCGTTTGAGGTTGCTGTCTAGCAAGATCTGAACACCATCGTCAGGTTGAGCCTCCACTGTTTCATGCTTTGTAAGTAGGGTGGCTTGTTGATTTATTACTTCATGCCCTAGAGTCCATGGGATGGGAAGCGGTGTAGTTTCACATCTCACTCCAGCGCATTCAGATGCTTCAAAACAGACCTCTTGCGTTGAGGTTGATCCGATCAGATGAGGGATCGGCTGATCGATCAGTTCTGCTGTGCAACAAAAAAGCGCAGGTGTTGGAGGGGAGGCTTCAGATGCAACTGGTGCAAGATGCAACGCTGACAGGAGTTGTAGACCGATGTGCGCTAGCGTAGCCGACGATGCTCCCAGCTTGATTATAGCTGGCAGACGGGGATGGGGAGTTACATAGGCAATCTGATCAAGCTGTTCAGAAGCAAGCTTTTCGCAGCGGACATGGGGTGGTCTGCCAAGCTTCTCCGCAGCGATATTCCATGGTCGTGGAGTACCCTGTATGTTGCCCCAGGTGGGCAAATAAGCATTTTTGCGACCAAGCGCACTTGCAATCAGCCAGCCGCTTTCGGTAAGTCGGTCAAGTGCCCGTCGCGCTTGGCCATAGCTGATCTGCTGATCAAAGCGTTCCAGATCACCAGCGGAGAGTGGAATCGGCGTGTGGGCCACAAAGTACAGCCGTGCAATCAGTGCATACACTCCGACAGCAATCGGATTATCGCGTACATCCGCGCACAGGTTGTGCGGAATAAGGATGTAGGGTGCGACACGAATTGTGCTTTCGGCCTGAGCCATTTGGGCATCCATATGCAACATCAACGAACGTGTATATGCTACCTGCCCAAATTGCCCAGTTCAAGATCCTATTCGCTTCAGTTACTCGAACCTGCTCTGATTTTTCGCACCACTTTCTCGCCGATTTGCCTCAATTTGCCTCAGATGAGGCAAATTGCTTGTGCTGATCTGCACAATACAGCTCTGAAAGGCGCAGATACACGAGCCGACAGCAGATAGCGCGAGAGTGAGCGAGACCGCTCCGGGAGCAGTGTTCATTCATCATCTGTATCGGGGTGCTCAGCGGAACGAGTCTGTGCCAGATCAATGGGGAACATCGATAGAGAACTATCGCTGCGAATATAAATGCGGTTGCGGGTAGCACCTTGGGCAACCAAGCGTCCCTGATGGACCAGTTCGATCAGATCGCGTTGCAGGGTGCTGCGGGGAATGTTGAGGTGTTGCTGAAGTTCCTGTTGGCGCCACGCTTTCTGGCGTGAGAAGATCTCCATAATCGCCTGCGCCCGCCCTTCAGGCGTCCCCAGATTAGGTGCCGCTGGTTCCTGGGAGGTTGCACGCCGTACGCGCACACGAAATGAATGGCGATCATCATAGAACTCAGGATCGCCCATATTATCGAGCCGCAAGGCTTCAATCACCGCATCCAACCCCATCCCAAAGCGTTCGATATAGCCAGCATGGTATAAAAATTGCGCCAGATTCGGGTTACGTGCATACTGCGCTGTTAACAGTGTTTCAATCGTGATCCCGGCTGGCAATCCACCTGGCGAACTCCACTCGATTGTGGCTGGGTACACATGAATGCGTACCTGGGAGCCAATAATACTCAAATCACGGTGAACCACCGCATTGGTGGTGAGTTCGCGCAAGACGATCATTGGTGTATCAAGTTCCGTGACTAGGCGGGCACCATCGAGGCGCATGGCGGTGCAAATGTCTTTTAGCGTCTCGACCGCTTTGTCGATCACGGTGAAAATTGGCCCTCGGACTTGCTGAACACGTGAGCGAGTTGGTAGCGTTTGTGCGCTGCCAAATACGCCCATGTCGATTCCCGAGAAAGTAAGCCAGCGATCTGGTTCGCGTGCAAAGGCCAGTACACCAGCCACAGTAGGCGTTATGATGCCATCGCTGATATCAATGCCGTGGTAGCGCTCAAGATAACCAAGGACATCATCGGAACCATCATAGCGCCCGAGTTCACGAGCATTACGCAGCACACGGGCGATCTGGCTGGTATCCAGATCTTCTAATGCGACTCCGGGTACTGGTTCACGTTCAAATGGTCGGTTCATGAATGCCAATGACATTGCGCTACTCCCTAGCCTGAATGCTATTGATAGATTATAGCATCTGACACACAGAGGCGTTGATGAGAAGCCAGCAAGGCGATCAAGCAGCGTGATAGAGAAAGACTCCGGGTAAAAGAGTTTACATTTAGCTATATGCATGCTTACTACATGAATCCAGCAATCGGTCGCCGACCACCAGGTGCGACTTTCGTCGCCCGCCGCACAAAGGCCAGTTCCCAGCCGTACAACTTGGTTTACAAGGTGAACCAGGTACGCTATACTTGCATGGGTCGGTTCATGAAATAAACCAATTGGTGCAAATCTGTGTAACCTGGTTCATTCTGTAGACCAAAGGAACTCACAAATGCATGTCGAATCTGCACAGATTCCGGGTGAGCAGCTACCAATTACGCTGTTTGACGGTGTTGTATTAGCTGTTCGGGCTGCGGATGGCAATATCTATCTCGTTCTTCGTGATCTCTGCACCGCCTTAGATCTGGTGTTTTCCTCGCAGTTGCGTTCCATTCGTGCCGATGATCGCCTGCATGTTGTCGCATTTCGGCTACGGATTGGCAATCAGGTACGAACCCAGGAGTGTCTGCTACTTGATGATATTCCGCTCTGGCTGATCAAAGTGCGCCCATCACGTCATAACGACGCTGCCGCTACCCGCCTGCGCTACGTCCAAGAATATCTGATTGCGAGCGTACGTTCCGCATTTGCCACATTAACTGGCCTTCCTGATGTGCCAGGCAATCAGATCGAGGATCTTCAGGAGCTTGATCGCATTGATGTTGCGCTCCAGGCGCTCCACCAGCTTGCGGATCGGCAGGGTGCGCTGGAAGTGAGCCAGGAGCGGGCGCGTGAAACATGGCGTGATCTTGTTGCTCAGATCCGTGAACTGCATGGCGTACTCCCGCTGATTGAAGAACTCCGAACCCGCTTGCAGGAGGTTGAACAACAGCTCCAACAACGCATTTCGTCAGAGCAACGCAATACCATCTACCGGCTGGTGCAGACATATGGCGAAGCGCGAGCAGCTCAGAAGGGCATGCACCAGCCAGGTAGTGAGATCCAGAAGGCCTGGCGTGAATTTAATGCACGCTTTGCAATCGCAACCTACACTGATCTGCCCGCTACCCGCTTTGACGAAGCCACTCAATTTGTAAAGACCCAGTATGCGACACTGACTGGCCGTGATCTTGAGAGTGGCCTCCAAGAGCGGCTCCTATGATCATTCCAAGCCATACAAGCATCCGCTCCGAATCGATAGGGTTTGCAGTACTAGCCGCTGGATTGCTCCGCTCTACTCAATTGGACAGATTGCAGAGGTGTTTTCGATGAGTGTAAACACAGCACCGCAGCTGGCTGCTCAGGTTGGCGCACGACTTCGCGAAGCGCGGCTTACTGCGCGGCTTACTGTACGTGAGGCAGCTGCCCAAATTGGCTTACGGGCGCACGGAACGCTCGTTCAATACGAGAATGGTCATGTTGCCCCGCCACTTGAGCGTTTAGCAGCTATGGCCACTGTCTATCGCATCTCACTTGCCAGCCTGTTTGTTACCCAGGAGGCACTCATTCCACTCATTTCGCTCCTTGAAGGAGCAACAACAGCACAAATCGAGGCATTTACACGGCTTTTTCAGCAAGCACTCCATCAACCAGAATAAAGGCTCATCAACCAGCTTTAATTTTTGCCTGGTCGGTTGGCGAGGCGTTTAATCGTTTGGGTCTGATCGGTGACTTGGCGGCGCAAGGCATCGAGTTCGCCAAGCTCACGGGCCTGCCTACGAAGTGGAATTAACCCGATTTCATGGACACCTTCCATGTCGTCTACTGCGTAGCGAAAGAGGTGTTCTCTGCGTGGACGAAAACCGTATCCTGATGAGTTTAAACACAAAGCCGTCAAACTCGTGCGCGACCACGGCCTGCCCCGCCGCCAAGTGGTCGATGATCTTGGGATTGATATCGATACCCTGCGTTGCTGGTTGCGTGAGCAGCAGGATGCGCAGCTCACCACCCAGATTACGTTTTTACTGCCAGCCGCCGCACGTATGGCAGTCCACGGGTGCATGCCGAGTAGCGCGCTTGATGCAGCACGCCCAGTTGGTGGCGCGTGTCCGCCGCCGTCGGGTGCGCACGATGGCTAGCCAGCACGAACATATCAGTACTACCCGCAAAGACTTTCTGAACAAGCTGGCGTGCGATCTGAATCACGAGCAGCATATAATTCGCGTACCGCTAACTGAATCGCAAGAGCTGCCCGTACTGCTTGTTCAGAGTCATCCTCACGCGCCACCTGCTCAAGGACATCCTTGGTTTGATCAATCTGATTCAGCAGCTCTTCTGGGTACTCAATCTGAAGTGTGTTCATCGCTAGCCTCCTTTGTACCGCATCGAAAATTACTTGATCGGTCGCATCGTGCAACCCGAGATCGCGCACGGCAAATGCCGTTACTCCAAAGCCGCGCTACCTCTAGATCGGCCAATATTACGGTGTGTCGCTCGGTCGCCTACCTCGACAAACTGCTAGGCCCGAATAATGTTGAGGCCAAGCGCACGATAGGGCAGCAGGATCTCTTCTGCAACTGAATCATCGACAATTAAGCCACTGACCTCCGTTAATGCCACGACCATATAGGGCGAAGCGGTACCCAGCTTCTCTTGCGATGCTAATACATACGTCTCTGCTGCACGTTTGCAGAATGCCTGCTTGACATACGCTTCTTCGAGATCACCCGTACTTAACCCCTCATCAGGATGGATACCAGTCACACCCATAAAGTAGATATCCGCACGAATATGGCCAATTGCTTCTAAGGCAACAGCCCCAACCGAAACGATTGAATGCTTGAATAAGCGCCCACCGATCAAAATGACCTCAACATGCGGATGATCGACTAATTCAATAGCAATCCGCGCACTATGCGTCACGATCGTCGCACGCAGCGTACCTGGGAGAGAGCGGACAAGCTGAACAGCAGTTGTGCCGCCATCAACGAAAATAATCTGTCCGTCTTTGATCAACTGTGCGGCTGCCCATCCAATTGAGCGCTTCGCATTGATCGAGAGTTCCTCGCGTCCAGCAAAATCAACAACCGCAGGCGATGCGGGCAACGCACCACCATGCACCCGCTGGAGCAACCGCTCTTGCGCAAGCTCACGAAGATCACGGCGAATGGTGTCTTCCGATAAGCCAAGCTCCTGACTGAGCTGCTTGGCAATTACCTGCCCATCCCGCCGCAGAACATCCAAAATATGCTGCTTGCGCTGGCTCGTCAACATTACTACGACCTCCCCACCTGCGAGATATGGCACCATACGCAATCACGCAGGTATACACGAAATGTCTTGACATTGCACGGATATTCGTGATATATTTACTTTCGTGCATTTTCGTGCATCGCATAGATCTATTGTACGGCTTTATTATCAAGGAGACAATCTGATGGCTGCCAGTAAACGCATGATTATCTTAATTGCTGGACCGTATCGCAGTGGCACAAATGATGATCCACAGAAGATGGCGGAAAACTTACAGCGGCTCGAATCTATGTCCTGGCCGATCTTTCAGGCCGGGCATGTGCCCATGATCGGTGAATGGGTCGCATTGCCGATTTGGCGGATGGCGGGTGGCGTATCTGTCGGTGATGCACTCTACGATCAGATTCTGCATCCGACGGCTGGCCGATTGATTGAGCGCTGTGATGCCATCTTGCGCTTACCCGGCCAATCGCAGGGGGCAGATAACGACGTTCGCTTAGCACACGAGCGCGGCATCCCAGTTTATTATGCTATTGATGAAATTCCCGTGTATCAGGCGGCATAAGAATGCAGCTCTTTATAGTGCTGGATTCCTCGAAACCATCCCAAATGGTTATACTGAGCTGAGGATGCGGGTTCGCCTGAGCTATCCTTTTGCGCAACTTTGCCCATTCAGCTCTGCTGAACTGCGCTAATCTACTGGCGCTCCGCCGCAGCTATGCCGCTCTCAGGCTGCTTATCTGCCTGTTGTTTCGCTTGCTCCTCCGCAATAAGGACACGACGAAGCGCTTTACCAATCAGCGTCTTCGGCAATTCGTCCCGGAATTCGATTGTGCGCGGCACCTTATAGGGCGCGAGCTGGAGCTTGCAGAATTCACGGATTTCTTCAGAAGTGGGTTTCTCACCCGGCTTGGGCACAATAAATGCCTTCACTGTGTCGTCACCACGCTCTGGGTGAGGAATGCCCACCACCACAGCCTCCATTACCTTTGGATGCATGTAGAGGACTTCCTCCACGTCGCGGGGAAACACCTTAAAGCCCGAGGCGTTGATCATATCCTTCTTGCGGTCGACAACAGAAAAGTAGCCTTCAGGGTCGACCTGGCAGATATCGCCGGTGTGGAGCCACCCCTGCGCATCAATCGCCTCAGCAGTCTCCTCAGGGCGGTTCCAATAGCCCTGCATCACCTGTGGGCCGCGTACACAGAGTTCGCCGCGCGCCTCACCATCGAAGGGCATGTCTGCGCCTGTCTCCAGATCAACAATCTTGGCTTCAGTGTCGGGGAATGGGACACCAATACTACCCACCTTGCGCCTGCCATGCACAGGGTTGCCGTGGGTTAATGGCGAGGCCTCCGAGAGCCCATAGCCCTCCACCAGCCGCCCGCCAGTCAGCGCCTCGAAGCGCTCCTGCACCTGTAATGGCAATGGCGCTGACCCGCAGACACACACCCGTATCGAGCGCAGATCGTAGGCCGCCACATCCTTGTGATTGATGATACCGATGTACATGGCCGGTACGCCAGGGAAGATCGTACAGCGCTCCTGAGCGATGATGCGCATCACATTATCGATCGGACGAGGGTTCGCTACTGTGACCAGTTCGGCACCCAGCCGCACCCCATAGAGCATCGCCGTAGTCATACCATAGACATGGAAGAAGGGGATGGCTGCAAGGATCTTCTCGCTGCCTGGTTGGCCATCCACCACCCACTCGTCCACCTGGATGACATTGGCGATCAGGTTGCTATGGGAGAGCATGGCAGCCTTGGGCAAACCGGTGGTGCCGCCGGTATACTGAAGCAGCGCCGTGTCATTCGTGCGTAGGCTCACCACTGGCGGGTTCGGCGCATGGCGCAGAAGATCGCGGAAGAAGAAGATCCCTGCCTCAGGTCGCACCTCCACCCACTCAGTGGCTTGCCGCTGGGTACGTTTCACCAGCACATTGGAAGGGAAGCCCAGTGTGTCGAAAATGTGCGCCACAACCACCCGCTTCACTGATGTCTCGAAGCGAATCTCACGCAGACGCGGCCAGAACAGGTTGAGTAATACAATTGTGTCAGCGCCCGCGTCGGACAGCTGATGCTGCAGTTCACGGCTGGTATAGGTGGGGTTGATGTTGACCACAATAGCACCAAGCCGCATCGCCGCGAAGAAGCTGATAATGTAGTGGGGTGAGTTGGGCAGCATCAGACCGATGCGATCACCCTTGCTCACGCCCAGATCGGCGAGACCGGCGGCCAGGCGATCAACCAACTCATTCAACTGCTTGTAGCTGAGCTTGCCCCCGATCGTAAAATGCCCGCCAAAGAGATACTTGAGGACAAAATTGGTGGCGATCTTATCGGGGTAGCGCTGGGCCGTATCGCTGAGCAGGTCGCTCAGGGACTGCTCCGGGTAGCTGAGGGTCGGTAAGACCCCTTCTTCATATGCGGATAACCAGGGCTTCTCCATGGTGAGCCTCCTTGACATCATCGTTGTAGCTTTGAGTCACACCCATCGACCAGCTCGCACTGACACCATAGCCTGAGTCGAGTTCGCGGATCCGATGTCGATGCTCTCATGCACGCCTCAACCGCCACCATCGTGTGGCATCCGTACTCGATTACATATGGTCATCAATAAATAATATTCTGAATGCTACCTCTTTATCGATATTTGCCACTTGAGCATACGCACGTGCGACTGCCCAGGCGTTCTTCAGCCGAATGCCCCTGCTCCTCGGCTGTGTGCTGGGGTTCAGCCAGGCGAAGATCGCCGCACGGCTAATAGACGCTTGCTGAGCAATGTCATCGACGCCAAGACCAACACTTGCGAGTTTATATCGAAAATCTGGAACCGGTAATAGCATACGTATTCTTCAATTACGTGTTCATGTTAGACGATCATAGACGTAACTGGACATTTTGTCAATATTGGGCGGACAACGCAGTGATAAGAGGTAATATACGCGAAACTGACACCAGCGGCAATGCACATCCGTCGACCGCATTCCGCTGCTTTGGAGCACCACGACACGCAGACCAGCAGGAGGCATCATCTCGATCAGGTTTCCTGCTTTTTAGCGCAGGAGAAAGCCATCCAGAACGGGGGTTGCCCCTGTGGCAGCGTCGCGTACGTTACCCCACCATGCGCTATGATCGCGAGATGCTGAAGCGAACGGACGCTGCTGCCCAACGGCTAGCATCTCCCGCAGCGCGTATGTGCATATTGCGCGTAGTCGATTGCTCGATCAAGAATCGTAATCCCAGCGTAGCGAAAGGGGGTCGGCAAGGCATGTGGGTTTAACGATTTGTGTGTCGAACTGACTGGGCTGAAACAGGAGCGCGACACCGCATGGTTGCGCGAGATGGAGAGCCAGTCGCTCCAACAGGCGTTGCATGATCTCGAGCGTGCCTTCCTGCACTTCTTTCGGCGGGTGAAACACGGAGCGAAAGAAAAAGGCTATCCAACGTTTAAGTCCAAGCATCGCGATACCCCACGCTTTCGCATTCCCCAACGGGTACAGATGGGCGATTCGTGTGTGTCGATTCCCAAGATCGGCATAATTCAGGTCGATTGAAGATTTTGAACGTACACGGGCTGGCGAAACCAAACTGGCCACGAGCGTTCTGGATGCCGGATGGAGCATGTTCCGATCCATACTGACGTACAAAGCGGATCGAAACGATACCCACCTGATCCTGATTGGGCGATTCTTCCCGTCCTCAAAAACCTGTGGCGCGTGTGGGCGAGTCAATCGCGATCTCACGCGCTCGGATCGTATCTGGACATGCCGAGACACAAAACGCCTGTGGAGACGTGGTCAGACCAATCCACCGATTGGCGCATGTTGATGAGACAGGAAGCCCAATCCTTTAGGCTTGGGTATTTCACTGGAGGCACGCCATTGATCCACTCAACCTCCTGTTCTCCTTTCTGCTCACTCTTTGCCTCCTTGCATTTGTCTTTGGTTTCCGGTATGATTACGCCTGATAAGCCCCGATTATCGGGCGTAATATGTGAGATCACCTGAGGCTGTTTCATGAGTGAGATCACCCCCACCCGCGCCATCGATCTGACCCGTGCCGATGATCATCGCAAGGCGGCCGCCTACGCGGTCAATGCGAAATCACCAGCCACCCAGAATGCCTATCGCTCTGACTGGGCGGACTTCGTTGGGTGGTGCCGCAGTCGTGGCTATGCCGATCTGCCAGCCAGCCCGCAGACCGTGGCCGCCTATCTGGCGGCATTGGCCGATGTCGCCAAGGCCACGACCGTGCAGCGGCGGCTCTCGGCTATCCGCTATGCCCATCTGATCAGTGG
>Ga0163144_10019541_pt1 | contig 13619 bp, 10 predicted proteins | sample OliLak19BULKMAT1_FD_123175 | JGI IMG/M metagenome (GOLD analysis project Ga0163144, IMG submission 123175) | Freshwater microbial mat bacterial communities from Lake Vanda, McMurdo Dry Valleys, Antarctica - Oligotrophic Lake LV.19.BULKMAT1 | ecosystem: Environmental > Aquatic > Freshwater >... | reverse complement strand
CACCTCTGGCTCGTGCTGCGGCTCGGTGAGGGACGGCCCGTGACGCTCCTGGTTCCAAGCGGTCCGACGGAGCTACGCGTATCAGTAGAGGAGCTGGCCCCGGACCGCGTCACCCTTGGGTTGCGCGAGCTCGTGGCGCGGCGGTGGGTGCTGCGGCTGCAGGAGGATGGCACGATCCTCTGGGAGCTCTGGACCGACTCCGCGGGTCGGCTCCTTCGGGCGGTGCATCGCACGTCGGCTCTCGAGGCGCTTCGTGATGATCCTCCCGCTGAAACTCGTGGCTTGGGTCGCCCGTAAAGGGGACGAGCCTTCCATTCTCCCTCAGGACTTCTCTCTTGCTCCGATCCGTTCGAATCGCCGTCCTCGTGCTCTCAGCCGCCGCGCCGCTCGCCCTTGGGGCGCAGGCGCGCACGACGCTGTCGCTCGATGAGGCCCTCGAGATCGCGCGTCGCAATAATCCCCAGTACCAGCAGTCGCTGACCGGGCGGACGCGCGCGCAGGCCGGTACCCGTGCCGCGTGGGGTGCCCTGCTCCCCAGCGCCGACGCGGGCCTCGGCGCCTCCTTCCGCGAAGGCCGCTCGCAGTTCTTCGGCGGTGTCGCCTTCGGTGCGACTTCCGACATCGTGTCGTCGTCCTGGAATCTCTCGGCGAACTCGCGCATCAGTCTGAACACCTTTAACAACATCAGGCGGGCCAATGCCTCGCTCGATGCGGCGGACGCCGACGTGAATTCGGCGCTCTTCCTGTTGCAGGCGACCGTCACGCAGCAGTATCTCTTTGCGCTCCAGACGCAGGCCCGTTCGGCGCTGCAGGACACGCTGGTGATTCAGCAGCGCCTTCTGATCCAGCTCGCCCAGGCTCGCGCTGGCGTCGGCCTCGCGACCTCGCTCGATGTGAAGCGCGCCGAAGTCGGACTTGGACAGCAGGAAGTCGCGGCACTCCGCGCCCAGAACACGGGGGAAGTCGCCCGTCTACAGCTCTTCCAGCAGCTGGGCGTGCCGCTGCCGGAAGGCATCATCCTCTCGTCGCAGCTCGTGGTGAGCGCGGCGAACTTCCAGTTGAACGATCTGCTCACGCAGGCCCGCCGCGACAATCCGGCGCTCCGCGCCGTGCAGGCCCGCGAGCAGGTGGCGGTGGCGGGGGTGCGGTCGGCGCGCGGCGAGTACACGCCGACCCTCTCGTTCGCGGCCTCGGTGGGCGCCTTTACGCAGCAGCAGACGACTGTCGACGGGACCATCGCGCAGGCCCAGGCTGGCGCGCTCTTCTCGCGCGCGAACTGCTTCACGACGGACTCGCTCCGCGTCGGCGCCGGCATGTCGAGCATCGCGGCACAGTGCGGCGCGATCGCCTTCACACCGGAACAGGCGGCGGCGATTCGCGCCAACAACGCCACGTTCCCCTTCGACTTCACGCGACAGCCGTACAACCTCTCGATGAACATCTCCCTCCCGCTCTTCGACGGGTTGGGACGTGAGACGCGCCTCCAAGAGGCCAACGCCTTCCGTGCGGACGCGCAGTACAGCGTGCGGCGTCAGGAACTGGCGCTCACCGCGGACGTGACCTCGGCGTTCGTGTCGCTCCAAGCGGCGCGCCGCACGATTGAACTCCAGTCCCGCAATGCCGCGACGGCGCGCGAAGCGCTGCAGTTGGCCGAAGAGTTGTATCGCGTGGGATCCCGGACCTTCGTGGATCTCACCACGGCGCGCGCGGAGTTCGAGCGCGCCGAAACCGACCGGATCGACTCGGTCTATGAATTCCACCGAGCGTACGCGGCGCTGGAAAATGCCGTCGGCCGCACGCTACGCTGACCAGAGAGCTCACATGACGAAGAAGATGAAGTTCATTATCGCAGGTGTCGTGGTCGTCGCGATCGGCGCGGCCGCTGCATCCGCTGCGTCCAAATCCAGGAACAAGGCGACGATGGTACGCATCGAAGCCGTGGAGGCGCGCGACCTGGTGTCGTCGGTGACCGCGAGCGGCCAGGTGGGCCCGCGCACCAAGGTCGACCTCTCGGCCGACATCACCGGGCGCATCACGCGCCTCGCGGTGGCCGACGGTGATCTGGTGAAGGAGGGACAGTTCCTGCTGCAGATTGACCCGCAGCAGTTCGAAGCGCAGGTGCAGCGCGCCGAGGCGTCGTTGGCGAATGCCCGCGCCGGCCTCGCACAGGCGAAGGCCAACCTGCTTCAGGCGCAGCGCAACTTCGAGCGTCAGGTCGAGATCAGCAAGACCAACCCCGCACTCGTGTCGGCCGCCGAACTCGAGCAACTCGAGACGCAGTTCGAAGTCAATCAGGCGCTGGTGTTGGCCGCCGAGGAGAACGTGAAGCAGGCGGACGCTTCCTTGAAGGACACCCGCTGGCAGCTCTCGCGCACCACGATCTATGCGCCAATGAGCGGTCGGATCACGCGCCTCAATGTCGAGGCGGGCGAAACGGCGATCATGGGCACACTGAACCGCGACGCCGCCACGTTGATGACGATCTCGGATATGAGTGTGCTCGAGACCAAAGTGAAGGTCGATGAGACGGACGTCTCGCGCATCGCCATCGGCGACTCGGCCGTGGTGCAGATCGATGCCTTCCCCGACACGATCTTCATTGGGACTGTGGTGGAGATCTCGAATAGCTCGGTGGCCTCGGCTGGTGCCGCGGCGACCGACCAAGCGATCGACTACATGGTCACGGTGCGCATCCTGAACGCCCCGGCCGACACCCGCCCGGACTTCTCGTCCACCGCGAAGATCATCACCGACACGCGGACGCAGGTGCTGTCGATCCCGATCATCGCGCTGACCGTTCGCGAGAACGAGGCCCTCAAGACGACCGATGCCGCGCCGAACGCCGCGGTCTCGGCGACCCGAGAGGTCGGAAAGCAGGATGTCGAAGGCGTCTTCGTCGTCGACGCGGACAACAAAGTGACCTTCCGCCCCGTACGAGTTGGGATCGCAGGAGAGAAGCACTTCGAGGTGCTCTCCGGCCTCGAGCCCGGGGACCGCATCGTCGCGGGCACCTATCAGGCGATCCGAGAGTTGAAGGACGGTCAGCTGGTCCGGGAGCAGCCGGCCACGACGACCGACTCCGCCGCTAAGAAGCCCTAGGAGGGCATGTGAGCCAGGATACGCACGAAACACCGATCACCACCACGGCCGAACGAGAGGCCGTGGTCGGCTCCGCGGGCGCCGCCCCTTCTGGGGAATGGGTCATCGTGACGCGCGGCGTCAAGCGCGAGTACGACATGGGTGGCGAGATCGTCCGCGCGCTCCGCGGCCTCGACTTGGCGGTCCGCCGCAATGAGTACGTCGCCATCATGGGGCCGTCGGGCTCGGGCAAGTCGACGCTGATGAACATCATCGGCTGCCTCGATACCCCGAACGACGGCGAGTACTGGCTCAACGGCCAGCTCGTCTCGACCATGAAGGACGACGAGCTCGCCCGCGTCCGGAACAAGGAGATCGGGTTCGTCTTCCAGACGTTCAACCTGCTCCCCCGCGCGACGGCGTTGCACAATGTTGAGCTGCCGCTCGTCTACGCTGGCGTGTCGGCGTCCGAGCGGAAGGAGCGGGCCATGGACGCGCTCGAGAAGGTGCAACTCGGCAGCCGCGTGCATCACCGGCCGAACGAGCTCTCCGGCGGCCAGCGTCAGCGCGTGGCGATCGCCCGTGCGCTCGTGAACCGTCCCTCCATTCTGCTCGCCGACGAGCCAACGGGGAACCTCGACTCGCAGACCTCCGAGGAGATCATGAAGGTGTTCGAGAGTCTCGCGAACAACGGCCAGACGGTCATCATGGTCACGCACGAACCCGACATTGCCGCGCATGCGCGCCGCGTTGTCGTGTTGCGCGACGGTCAGATCGCCAGCGACGAACGTCGCGCGCAGTTCACCGAGAAGCTCGGCATCAGCATCAGCCACTAGGCTACCCCAGGCTGCTGCCACCATATCCATGCCTCTTTTCGAAGCCGTCCGGCTCGCCCTCGCCACCATCCGCGTGCAGAAGCTCAAGAGCTTCTTCACCCTGGCCGGTGTGTGCATCGGTGTGATGTTCCTGATCACCGTCGTCTCGATCATCGAGGGGATGGGGCGTTACATGAAGGAGGATCTGGTCGGCAAGTTGATTGCCGTGAACTCCTTCGAGTTGCGCCGTCGCCCGAACATCAACATCGGCGATTCCGACCCGGCGATGTGGGAGGAATACCGGCGTCGGCCGCGCTTGTATCAGTCGGACCTGCTGCCCGTGGTCGAAGCGCTTCCCGAGGGGACGCGATGGGCGCAGGAGTCGGAGGCCACGGTGAGCGCGGTGACGCGCTACGCCCGCCCGCGCTCCACGAACGCCATCGGCATTGACGGCGACTGGTTCCAGATCAAGAAGCTCAGCGTCACGGATGGTCGCGAGTTCACGGCACAGGAACTGACACAGGGTGAGAACGTGGCGATCATCGGTCCCGATCTCGTTGAGCGCGCCTTCCCGGGCGTCGATCCGATCGGGCGTGAGTTGCGCGTTGGCGGCGTGCCCTACCGCGTCATCGGCATCACGGAATCGCGCGGCAGTGCGTTCGGGATCTCGTTCGACAACTTCCTGCTGGCCCCGTGGCGCTCGCCCATCCGCAAGATGCTCAATCCGAATCCGCAGATGATCGACGCGGTGATCATCCAGGCCGAGAACCAGACGGCCATCACCGAGTCGCAGGAGCGGGTGCGCGCGGTCATGCGCACGCGGCACAAACTCCGCCCCGGCGTGAAGGACGACTTCTCGATGGAGACGTCGGCGAGCGCGCTCGAGTTCTGGAATAAGATCGAAGGCTATCTGGTGATCGTCGGTGTCGCGCTCCCCGCGATCGGCCTCGTGGTCGGCGCGATCGTCATCATGAACATCATGCTCGTTGCGGTCGCCGAACGGACCCGGGAGATCGGGATCCGCAAGGCGCTCGGCGCCAAGCGCCGTGATATCCTCGCGCAGTTCCTCGTGGAATCGGCGACCCTGAGCACACTCGGCGCGATGCTCGGCATCGCGATGGGCATCGGGCTCGCGCAGGCCATTGCGGCGGTGACGCCGCTGCCGGCGAGTGTCGCGCCGTGGTCCATCGTGGTCGGCGTCGCAGTCGGCATGGGCGTCGGCATCGTCTCGGGCGTGTATCCGGCGAGCCGCGCTTCGCGGCTCGATCCCGTTGTCGCTCTCCGGCAGGAGTAGCTCATGGCCACGATGTCTGCCCGACTCTATACGCTCACCGAGGGCGTGCGCATCGCCCTCGAGGCAATCGTTGGGAACAAGGTGCGCGCGGGGCTGACGATTCTCGGCGTTGCCGTGGGCGTGTTCGTGGTGGTCGTGATCTCGGCGGCGATCCACGGCATCAACCAGAGCGTGGCCCAGGACTTCGAGTCGACCGGCCCCACGACCTTCTTTGTCTCGCGCTACCCCATCTCCTTCGAGGCTTGCGACGGGACAGAGGACACCTGCGCGTGGCTCCGGAACCCCTCAATCACCTGGGCCGAGATCGATCGCCTCAGCCAATTGGAGGATGCCGCGGCGGTCGGTGTGCGGATGAACTGGAGCGGCGCGTTCAAGTACCGCGATCGTTCGTTGCCGGGTGCCCCGATTGAAGGCTACACGGCGAACTGGTCGCAGTTCGGTGCGCCGGAAATGCAGGCGGGTGGCCGCGTCTTCACGGAGCAAGAAGTCCGTGGAGCGGCGCGCGTCGTCGTGCTCAACACGACCGCCGCCGAGCGCCTGTTCGGCGAGGGCGATCCGTTGGACAAGTCGATCACCATCAATGGGACGCCGTTCGTGGTGATCGGCGTCTACAAGGACAACGCGAGCTTTCTCGCCGGCGGCGACCGTCCCAAGGGTGTGATGCCCGTGACGACCCTTCAGCGGGCGCTGAACGTGCGCCGCAGCGACATGGGGCTCGTAGTGAAGCCACGCGCCGGCGTACCGCGCGATCAGATGGTGGATGAGGTGACGGTCGCTCTGCGCGCGATGCGTGGGTTGCGTCCGTCGCAGGAGTCGTCGTTCGCCATCATCACGCAGGACAAACTGATGGAGACGTACGACAAGATCTTCGGGATGTTCTTCCTGGTGATGATCGCGCTCTCGGCGGTCGGCCTGATCGTCGGCGGTGTGGGCGTCGTGGCGATCATGATGATCTCCGTCACCGAGCGGACGCGGGAGATCGGTGTGCGCAAGGCGCTCGGAGCGACGCGACTGACCATTCTGTGGCAGTTTCTCATTGAGGCGGTGACGCTCACGGGGATCGGCGCGATGACGGGCCTCTTCCTCGGCTGGGTGGTGGCCTCCCTGATTCGCGTGGCGACGCCGATCGAGGCCTCGATTCCGCCGGGGGCAGTCTTGGCGGCGCTCCTCGCGAGCTGCTTCACTGGTATCTTGTTCGGCATGATTCCCGCGGCGCGCGCCGCGCGGCTCGATCCCGTCGACGCCCTGCGTCACGAATAGCTGCCTGCGCTGAAACCCGCACGACCGAACGCATAACCGAGTCCCCGTGCCACTTTTTGAAGCCGTTGTGTTGGCCCTGCAGACCATCAGGGTGCAGAAGCTCACAAGCTTCTTCACCCTGATTGGTGTGATGATCGGCGTCATGTTCCTGATTGCCGTCGTCTCGATCGTCGAGGGAATGAGTGATTACGTCGAGAACGATTTCGCGGCGAAGATCATTGGCATCAACACGTTCGACGTGCGTCGGTGGCCGAACTTCACGCCGAACGAGACGGATGACGACTGGCGCCAGTACCTGCGCCGTCCCCGCATGTTCGACATGGACGCCGATGTGGTGAAGGCCGCGCTCGGCCCGGCATTCCGCGTCGCGCGTGTGAACGAGACCTTCATTCCGGCCTTCACGCAGGGCGTGCGACCGCGCGACGTACAGGCGATCGCGACGGATGCCGACTACTTCGAGATCAAGCGCTTCGGGATCGACAACGGCCGCGCCTTCTCGGCGCAAGAAGTGAATGCGGGCGCGAAGGTGATCGTGATCGGCAGCGAGGTGGCGTCCTACTATTGGCCGGGACTCGATGCGGTCGGACGTGAGCTGCGCATCGCGGGACAGACGTACGCGGTGATCGGGGTGATCGAGTCGCAGGGCTCGGTGTTCGGCTTCTCGATGGACCGCATGGCGATTGCCCCCTACACCTCCCCGCTCGCCCGTGGCATCCGGCCGCGCGGCGACATCGGGCGCATCACGGTGCAGGCGCCCTCGCGCGAGATCCTCGACAATGGCATTGAACAGGTGCGCGAGTCGATGCGCGCCTTCCGGCGCCTTGGCCCCGGCCAGAACGACGACTTCGAACTCGAGACCTCCGACGCCGCGCTCGGCTTCTTCGACGAACTGAAGGGGAAGCTCATTCTCTTCGGCACCGCGTTGCCCGCGATCGGCCTCGTGGTGGGTGCGCTCGTCATCATGAACATCATGCTCGTGGCCGTCTCCGAGCGCACGCGGGAGATCGGCGTGCGCAAGGCGCTGGGCGCCAAGCGCCGCGATATCATCGCGCAGTTCCTCGTAGAAGCCGCCACGCTCAGCGTGATCGGCGCCGCCATCGGAGCGGGGCTCGGCGTCGCCCTGGCGATGCTGATCGCCGCGCTCACGCCGCTCCCGGCGAGTGTGGCCCCGTGGTCGTTGGTCCTCGCGCTCGTGGTCGGCGCGGGCGTCGGGATCGTCGCCGGGATCTATCCGGCGAGCCGCGCCTCGCGGCTCGATCCTATCGCCGCCTTGCGCCAGGAATAGCCGATGCGCTTCTGGGATCGGGTCCAACTGACGTTCGAGGGGGTGTTGATGGCCCTCGACTCGCTGCGCGCCAATAAGGTACGAGCCGCCCTTACCATTTCCGGCGTTGCGGTCGGCGTCTTCGTGGTCGTGGCGATGGGCGCCACGGTGCATGGGATTCGGCAGTCGTTCCAGTCTGACATGGACGAGTTCGGCACGGCGACCTTCCAGGTGCGGCGCCGCAATCCGGGCTTCGGTGGGTGTAACCCCACAGAAGACTGTCCCGAGCGCCGCTTCCCAGGCGTCACACTCGCCGAGTGGCGCGCGATGCGTGAACTCCCGGAGGTGGGGGGCGCGATGGCGTGGCTGATGGGCGGCGGCTCCGTCACCTACCGTGGTGTCCAGGTGAAGGGCGTCGGCTTCGACGCGCAGAGCACCGAGTGGACCTCCACCGACATGGCCGATATCACGCAGGGCCGCACGTTCTCCGAATCGGAGCATGACGCGGCCGCGCTGGTGGCGCTGGTCAACCAGAAGCTCGCCGATGACCTGTTCGCGGGCTCAGATCCCGTGGGCAAGGAGATCGAGCTCAACGGCGCCCGCTTCCAAGTGATCGGCGTCTACGAGACCAAAGCGGGCTTCCTCAAGTCGCTGAATGGCCGCGGCCCCGACACGCCGCGCATGGTCATCCCCATGATGACGGCATGGCGCCGTCTCGACGTCTGGCGCCGCGGCATGATGGTCATGGTCAAGCCGGAGGCGACCGTCTCGCGCGACGAAGCCATGGACGCCGTGACCGCCCTCCTGCGCGGGATGCGTGGACTCCGGCCGACGGAGACGAATACGTTCTTCTTGGTCGGCCAAGACCAGATGATGGAGACCTTCAACGGGCTCTTCGGTGCCATCTTCCTGGTCGGGATCGGCCTCTCGGCCGTCGGCCTGCTGGTTGGCGGCGTGGGCGTGGTCGCGATCATGATGATCTCGGTCACGGAGCGCACGCGGGAGATCGGCGTACGGAAGGCGCTCGGCGCCACACGCGGCACGATCCTGTGGCAGTTCCTCGTGGAGGCCGCAACGTTGACGAGTCTTGGTGCAGGAATCGGACTCATCCTCGGCGGACTGCTCGCGTGGGTGATTCGAGCGAACTCGACGATTCCGGCCTCGGTCCCCTTTGGCGCCGTCGTTTCGTCCCTGCTCGCCGCCGCCCTGACGGGAGTGGTGTTCGGCATGCTGCCCGCAACGCGCGCCTCCAAGCTCGATCCGGTCGAAGCGCTCCGACACGAGTAGGGGCGCACGCGTTGGCGCGCGTGGCCCCCTCCCCCCCGCCGCGCACGGGCTTAGCTTTCGCACACTCCCGTGCGCACCTCAGACGTTCTCGGCATCGCTTTCGCGCAGATCCGCGGCAATCCGCTGCGGACCTTCTTCACGTTGCTGGGCATCATCGTCTCCACCGCATTTCTCATTGCGGTCGTCGCGATAATCCAAGGGATGAACGCGTACGTGAAGGAGAACATCGCCGACGCGATGATCGGCGCGAACTCCTTCCAGGTCCGTCGGACGCCGATCCAACTCGGCACCTTCAACGACGACCAGTGGGCGAAGGTCCAGAAGCGCCCGCGGGTCACGCAGCGCGACGCCGACGTCGTGCGCACCGCGCTCCCCGACGCGGACGCGATCTCGATGCAGTCCGGCTGGCCCACGCCGATGAGCAATGTCGATTGGCGCGGCCGCACGATCGGGTCGGTGATGGTCTTCGGCATCACGTCCGAGTACCAGGTGGTGCAGGACTATAAGCCCACCTTCGGCCGCGCGATGTCCGACCTCGACGTCGAGCGCCGCCTTCCCTATGTGGTGCTGGGCGCAGAGGTGGCCGAAAAGCTCTTTGAGTCGGTCGATCCGATCGGCCAGGAAGTGCGGCTCGCGGGTGAGCGCTTCACCGTGATCGGCGTGAATGAAACGAAGGGACGGGTCCTCGGCCAATCCTTCGACTCGTACGCCTTGATTCCGATCACCCGCTTCGAGATGCTCTACGGTCGGCGCCTGACGACGACCGTCTCGGTCAAGGTTCCGGACGGCGCCGATGTCGCCGCCATGATGCAGCGCGCGGAAGAGGCGATGCGCATAGCGCATGGCCTGCGCCCCAACGAGGAGAACGATTTCTCCATCGAGACCTCCGACGCGCTCGTGAGCTTCTGGAAGGATCTCACGCGCATTCTGTTCGCCGTGGTGCCGGCGGTCGTGGCCATCGGTATCGTCGTGGGCGGCATCGTCATCATGAACATCATGCTGATGGCGGTGAACGAGCGAACGCGGGAGATCGGCATCCGCAAAGCAGTCGGCGCGCGCTCGCGGGATATCGAACGACAGTTTCTCGCCGAGACGATCGCGCTCTCGGCGCTCGGGGGTCTGCTCGGGGTGATCGCGGGCTGGGCCTTTGCGTTCATCGTGTCGGTGGCGAGTCCGCTGCCGGCGAAGATCACCTGGTGGTCGGTGCTCGTGGCGCTCGCGCTCGGTGCTGGGATCGGTGTGATCTTCGGGGTCTACCCCGCCCGGCGTGCCGCGCGGCTGGACCCGATCACCGCCATGCGGCAGGAATAGCGCGTGCGCCTCGCGGCCCTCTTCGACCAGTACAAGGAGAACCTCGGCATCGCGATGGACACGATACGCGCCGCGAAGCTGCGCTCCGCCCTCACGATTCTGGGCGTGGTCATTGGCGTGGCGACCGTGATGACGATGGCCTCGCTGGTGGAAGGACTCCGTTCGCAGATCATCCGGTCGGTGGAGGTCGCCGGGCCGACCACATTCTACGTGCTCAAGGCGTATTCGAGCACGCCGATGAATCCGGATAATCCGCCGGCCTACGTGCGCATCCGTCCCGACCTGCATCCCGAGGAAGCGGACGCCATCCGTCGGCTTCCCGAAGTGCAGTACGCCGGCCTCTGGGGCCAGACCATCACGCGGCTTGCGTATGGCGCCGAGCGCACGCAGCCGACGGCGATCTTCGGCGCTGATGAGGGCTTCACGCTCGTCCAAGGGGGCGAGCTGACCATGGGACGTTGGTTCACGCGCAACGAGGAGATGAGTGGTGCCTCGGTCGTGGTCGTCGATGACGCAGTCGCGCGGCGCCTCTTCGGTCGTGAGTCGATTCTCGGCAAGACGATGCAGGTCGGGGGCCGCCCGATGGTGGTGATCGGGTTGTATCAGCCTCCGGAGAACATCTTCGCGCCGCAGGGCGCGGCGACGGGCGCGATCATCCCCTTCAGGCTGCTGGAAGCCCAGTTCCGCTTCGACCGAACGAACGCGCTCTGGATTCCCGTGGTCCCGCGTGAGGGGGTGACGGTGGCGGATGCGCAGGAGGCCGTGACGATCGCGCTCCGTGAGTCACGCCGCCTGCGTCCCGCGCAACGCAACAGCTTCGATCTCGTGACGGCCGACCAGATCCTCGAAGTGTTCAACCAACTCACCGGCGTGTTCTTCGTCGTCATGATCGTGCTGGCGAGCGTGGCGCTCTTGGTGGGCGGCATCGGGGTGATGGCCATCATGATGGTCTCCGTCACCGACCGCACGCGCGAGATCGGCGTCCGCAAGGCGCTCGGTGCGACGCGTGGGGACATCCTGGTGCAGTTCCTGATCGAGGCGTCCACGCTCACGGGCATCGGCGGCGTGATCGGCATCATTGTGGGGCTCGGCGCGGGTAAGCTGGTCACCGTCTTGCTCGGCATCGATGCGAAACCCCCCCTCGGCCTCACATTGATTGCTGTCGTCGTCTCGGTGTTGATTGGCGTGATCTTTGGCGTGCTACCCGCGCGGCGCGCCGCGAGGCTCGACCCGATCGAAGCGCTCCGCTACGAGTGACGCGGTGGTGCCTGCGACACGTGCGGCGCCTGAAGGACCCAGCGAACGTCAGCGAAACGTGGCGATCTCGTCGAGGGACTTCTTGGTGATCGTCGGCACGCGCGCGTCGGCTGCGGGATAGCCGACCACCAGCAGCAGGTACGGCTTCTCCGATGCGGGGCGCGCCAGCACGTCGGTGAGGAATCCCATCGGACTCGGCGTATGGGTGAGCGTGGCGAGCCCCGCATGGTGCAACGCCGCAATGAGGAATCCCGTCGCGATGCCGACCGACTCCGGCACGTAATAGTTGACGCGCCGGGTGTCGTCCGGCATCGCGCGCCACCGCTGGGCGAAGATGGCGATCAGCCACGGGGCCGCTTCGAGAAAGGGTTTTTGCGCGTCAGTGCCGAGGGCCGAGAGATCGTCGAGCCACTCCGGCGTGGCCCGCTCAGCGTAGAAGGCGCGCTCCTCTTCTTCCGCCGCGATGCGGATCTCGCGCTTGACCGCGGGATCGGAGACGGCGACGAAATGCCACGGTTGCAGGTTGGCGCCGTTCGGCGCACTTCCCGCGGCGAGGAGGCAGGGCTCGATGACGCTCCGCGGCACGGGGTCGGTCGAGAAATCACGCACCGTTCGACGGCGACGGAGCTCGGCGCTGAAGTGCCTGGCCCGCTCAAGCATTTCGGCTTCCGGAAGGCGACGGTATTGGTCGAGTGGAACGGTCGTCATGGCCTGGGGCGTCGGGAATGTCGGTCGCGAGCTATGTCTTTAATCTGCAATAGAGTAGCTTTAATGCAACGCTCAGTCCGGGCGTCTCATTTTAATCCGATCCGATGTCTTTTGCCGCTCTCGGCCTTGCTGCGCCCATCGTGCGCGCGACTGCCGACCTTGGTTGGGCCAAGCCCACTCCAATCCAGATTGATGCTGTTCCCCCGGCCCGTGAGGGACGGGACGTTCTTGCCTGCGCAATGACCGGGAGCGGCAAGACCGCTGCCTTCCTGATGCCGATGATCCACCGGCTGATGGAGCATCCGACGCGTGCCACCCGCGCCCTGGTGCTGGTACCGACCCGTGAACTCGCGGCGCAGGTGCACGCCGATTTCGTGGCACTCACCAAGCATACGTCGTTGCGTGGCGCGGCCGTGTTCGGCGGCGTTGGCATGGGGCCGCAGACGAGTGCCTTCCGCAATGGCTTCGATGTCATCATCGCGACGCCTGGGCGCCTGCTCGACCACATGGGCCAGTCCGAAGGCTACGTGAACTTCAAGGGCCTTGAGATCCTCGTGCTCGACGAGGCCGATCGCATGCTCGACATGGGATTCCTTCCGGCGATCAAGCAGGTCCTGCGTCAGATCCCAGCGAAGCGGCAGACGCTGTTCTTCAGCGCCACACTGCCGGCGCCGATCGTCGAACTCTCGCGGCAGATGCTGAAGGATCCGGCGCGCTTGAACGTCGAGCGCATCGCGAAGCCCGCGGCCGGAATCGAGCAGGCCATCTGGCCCGTGAAGGAATCGCTCAAGGCCGATCTCTTCATCGCGTTGCTGCGCGCCGACGTGATCGGCAACGTGATCTGCTTCACGCGGACGAAGCATCGCTCGAACCGCCTCGCGGACGTCCTCACGAAGGCGGGCATTCCGAACGCGCGCATCCATGGGAACCGCAGCCAAGCGCAACGCACGGACGCGCTCGCGGACTTCAAGAGCGGCGCGGTACGCGTCCTCGTGGCGACGGACATTGTCGCCCGCGGCATCGACGTGGAGGCGCTGGAACACGTGGTGAACTTCGACGTGCCCCACGTGCCCGAGGACTACATCCACCGCGTCGGTCGCACGGCGCGCGCCGAAGCGACGGGTGAGGCCTTCACGCTGGTGTCGCCCGACGAAGAGAACGACCTGAAGGCGATCGAGAAGTCGATCGCGAAGAAGTTGCCGCGTCGCACGTTGGACGGCTTCAACTATTCGCACTCGCCGCAGGAGCGACTCGAGGTGCCGCTCGCCGAGCGCATCGCGGCCATTCGGGCGCGAAAGGCAGAGGAGCGTGCGCGCGCGAAGGCGAAGTTGGAACGTCGTTCGGT